>VFQT010002040.1_pt1 | contig 21832 bp, 18 predicted proteins | sample 3512381 | NCBI WGS metagenome assembly VFQT01 (sample SAMN10412376, study PRJNA504923) | tailings metagenome | isolation source: Relicate 2 Philex TSF3 active mining site | place: Philippines: Tuba, Benguet | collected 2017-08-29
TTTTTCAATAGGGGTACATGAAAAAAACACCCGTCTAGGAAATCATCCCATCGGCGTGTTTTGTACGTAGATGCCGAGACAGCGTTTAGTCAATACGCGTTACAAACTGCTCGGTCGGGCGGCGGACCTTCTTGAGATTGACCAACCAGTCTCCCTCTTCCTTACGGTAGCCGAGTGGGAGCAGAACCACACTCCGCAGCCCACGCTCACGGAGGCCAAGGATCTCATCCGCAGCGGCTGGGTCAAAGCCCTCCATGGGGGTACAGTCAACACCTTCCATCGCGGCGGCGATCAGGGCTGTGCCAACTCCGATATACGCCTGACGTGCAGCATGCTGATAGTTGGTTTCAGCATCCCGGTTTGGATAGTTTGCCAGAAGCATCTGGCGATAGGCTTCCCAACCATCATTCTTGAAACCGCGAACCTCGTTCGTGAGATCAAACATCATGTTGATACGGTCAGCGGTGTAGTTGTCCCAGGCTGCGAAGACAATTACATGGGATGCTGCAGTGACCTGGCCCTGGTTCCATGCAATCGCCTGCAGGCGAGCCTGAATTTCTTTGTTTGAGATGACGATGAGCTCGTATTGCTGCAGGCCACTCGATGTCGCTGTCAGGCGAATGGCTTCGATAATCCGACTGAGCTTTTCCTCATCAACAGGCTTTTCCGGATCCATATTCTTGCAGGCATAGCGCCAATTCAGCGTATCAATGAGGCTCATAGGTGTGTACTTCTTTCCAGCTATCGATGGCTATCGGGATGTCACCCAACAGCAGGCGTTCAAGTATAGCCGTTTTAGTTAAGTAATGTATGGGAGAATGGAAGATGTCTGCAGGTGAACAAGGGAGATAAGTCAGGCGTATGTTTGAAGAATTCAAGAAGTTTGCTGCTGCCGGAAACGTCATTGACCTGGCCGTTGGTGTGATTGTTGGTGGGATGTTTGGGAAAATCGTAACTGCATTTGTGGATGACCTGATAAACCCGCTGCTTGGGCTTGTTGGCAAAGCGGATTTCACGAATTTGTATGTTCCACTTAGCAACACAATCGTGAGTACACCGGGCGGTTCCATGCCATCGCTGGCGGATGCCCGCAAGCTTGGTCCAGTTCTCGCCTACGGTGACTTCATCACGGTTGTCATCAACACGCTTCTCACCCTATTTGCGATATTTTTGGTCGTTCGCGGCATAAATAAAATGCGTGACCGCATGAAAAAGCCTTCGATGGCACAGGCTGATCAGGCTATCGTCGCCGAGCCGCCGCAGGTACCCGCAGATATTGTACTTCTCACTGAAATTCGGGACTTACTGCGTTCAAAGGCCTGACCATTGGTCAATATGTGAGCAGCAGATTTGAGAATCAATTCAATGGATGTCCTGTAATCGTTTGCCGTTAACCGAGTTTGATTGATGACTTGTAAGGAGTTTGTGGTCCATGGTCAGCCCATTTGTCATTTCCAGAACTTTTTCAGCTCCGGCGGAGCTGCTCTACACGTGTTGGGCGGATCCAACCGAATACGGTAACTGGTCAGGTCCGAAGGGCACAGTGGTCGATGTTATTCGCTTTGACTTTCGGCCCGGTGGACGAACTCACTATCGGATGACATCCGGAGAAAGTGTCACCTATGGCGCCTGTGCTTACATCGCAATCGAGCCTAACACACGCCTCGAGTGGCTAAACTCCTTCGCCGATGAAAATGGCAATGCAATACGGCCTCCGTTCACCGATGTATGGCCACTCTACTTGCATACGGTTGTTACCTTTACACCGCAGGATGATGGTGCAACTGCGATGGAAATTACGTGGCTTCCATACGAGGCGACCGCTGAGGAAGAAGCTGTCTTTGATGGTGCCCGTGATGGCATGACTCAAGGATGGACAGGAACGCTGGATACTCTGGCTGATTACATCGCAACACGTTGTTCAGCCGAATAGTTATCGTCGGGTGTCCGGCAGCTGGAAAGTCCACGCTCGCTAAACGGCTTGGAAAAACACTTGACATTCCGGTTGTAAGCCGTGATGACCTCGGCGAGCTGGGAAGCGATCCGTACCGGACAGCCATCAACCAAATGGTGGGCACGCCTGCCTGGATTCTTGATGGCCCTCCATTTTTTGAGGAGGATGTTGTATACGCTGCAGCCGACATGATTTTGTGGCTGGACACGCCAAAGTCATCGGTTTTGTGGTGGGGGCTAAAGCGGGCATTTGCGGAGGCACGCTCTGGCGGGACCCTGATGCACGCGCTCCACCGAAGCGGTGGTCCGATTTACGCGATGTATGCGTTCGCATCCAGACGGGCGCACTTTACCGATGTGTTGGCACTCCCGGAGTATAAAGGTAAAGTCGGTCACATCAAGCCAAATCGCTTTGTGACTCGCCTGCCTGATATCGATAGGCTGGTCAACGTACTTCGCGACTCGACGACTTAAGTCGATGTGCTAAGGTGAAATCTACGTTTTTGAAAGGGATGTTTTTACATCATCTGCGATGCGGATTGCCAGTGCCAACACCGTCAGTGTTGAGTTTGCATAGCCGCCGGTAGGGAATACACTGGCTGAAGCGATGTAGCAGTTTTCCGTTCCGTGAATCCTACAGCGGGCATCTACCACACCATGCTTAGGATTATCGTGCATCCGCGTTGTGCCCATCGGGTGATGCAAGCTTGCAAACATGACTTGTGGTGCACCCTGATTGAGCTCCAAGTCCAGCTCACCTATACCAGCATTCGCAAAGCCAGCCTTATATGCATGTAGTGCACCGGCAACGCCCTGCAAATCTGTTTCGGTCAGCCGCCAATGTTGGCATATGCGTGGCATACCCAGCGCATCCACTCCGGATCCCAGCGTAATGCGGTTCTCACGGTCGGGGACTTGTTCGGTCAAATGAAGGACTTCAAGTGCCGGAAACTGCGTGAGGTCGCTCTCATTCCGAGACCAGCCACCACGATCAAGGTGATACAGCGCGCTGCGCGTGTACATTCCGTAGTCTTTTCGCCAGCGATAATAAAGGATATCCGGGATGCCCATCGCCATGGCGGCAGCCTGTCCGATTTGCGCTGGTCCGATCTTCCGGGCTTTCAGAGCACGAAGGAGACCGACACCTGCTTCCACCGCCGGTGAGTTGTGTCTGGGACCATTTGGAAAGCGTCTCCGCAGTCGGTTTACACTTTCGCCAGCCCGTCGGGGAAAGATTGCCGCACAAGTGTTTAGCAGCTTCTTCTCACGCAGCATCTGCTCACTTAGCACTGGCTTTGCCGTGATCAATGTGCCATCCACCCGGCGGGTGTCGTAAAACGTCAATTGTGCGAGCGTGTCCTTGTTCGCTAAATGAAGGAGCCCGCTCCTCACAGCTTGATGGTCCATCAGAAATCGGCCGACAAGGTCATTCTGATTGCCAAGTCCGGCGTGATTACGCTTTTGGCTACACAACAGAAGCCGGGTTGCTTCAATTGTTCCACTCGCGATGATTACGTATTTGGGCTGTATGCGAAATGCATTTCCCGCAAGTGTTTTGACACAGATGTCTGTGACGGAAGCACAATCGCAGCTTGCAAGGAGCTCAGTTGCAGTTGCTTCAGTAATCAAGGTGATGTTTGGAGCATCTGCCAGTTTAGCTTTCGCATCCTTTAGAAAGGTTCTGCTCGGTCCGAATTGGAATATCCGCGTTTCAAGCCCATTGGTTTCAAAGGGGTAGGGCTGGCAATCTGGAGCAGACCAGGAGTCTGGATCATAGTCGTATGGACCCGTGCCGGCAAACGCATGTGCGCGTGCATAGTAAGGGTCTAAATGCGGCTTGGAAAACGGCCAGCCACTGTACGGCACCCAATCGCGCTTCTCAAAGTCGATGGCATCCAGTGTTGTATAGCGGACACCTGTTTCCGTTGGCGTGTAGCGGATACCCCAGCTGTTACTCGTACCTCCAAAGCGCCGGATACGCGTCTGCACGGCACTGGGGTAGGACACGTCACCAGTCGGCATCCGGTCATCTAAATTCAGCTTTTGAAAGTCATCAAAATTCCATGCATCCGCACCATGACCGAACGCCGCGCTTGTTTCATCGTGCGTTCCGGCTGTATCTGTTGGAAATGTCCCGGATTCCACTACGATAACGTCGTTTATTTCGCCCATCAGCTCGCTTGCAATCGCAATACCTGCCGGTCCAGCACCGATAATGCAGATATCCGTTCGGAGAATGGCATCATATGCAATGCTGTCTCCGTTGATGTTCATTCAGGTTAAGTACTGCATAACGTATACAATTTGTAATTGTTTTGGTGTTCTGACTATATTCAGGATGAAAAAAAGGGAAATTAACCGGTGAATTTACTGTGTATGTCACCGGGTGAAATAGCAGAGACTGATGAATAAACCCGTTACAGGTAGTCTCAAAGTGTCGCAATCAGCCCCTCGCATCAGCATTGTTATCCCCACCTATAACCGACCTAAAGAGGTCGTAAAGGCTGTGCGCGCCATTCAACAACAGAGCTTTGCCGCATGGGAGGTGGTCATTGTCAACAACGGCAGTACTGACAACACCGAAACTGTGCTGGGGGACCTCGCGAGAGGCGATGCACGTATTCGCATCGAATCCATCCAAAGGACACGCGCCGCCGCCGCACGCAACCATGGGGTTCGTTGCACCACGCTAACCAGTGAGTATGTGATGCTCCACGATGACGATGACTGGCTTTTTCCTGGTGCATTGGCAAAGCTATTGCGCAAGGCTGATGAGCGTCCTGATGCCGTTTTGGCGTATGGAATGCCGCTCAACTGTGATGACAATGGTCACTCGGATGAGACATTGGATAGTGCATTTGCTGCCCGCAGGCTGACAGTTTCAGACACTGGAAAGGTGTCCTGGTTACCACAGGATGCGGATGATTCCTTTGGCAATGTAGCCATATGGAGTCCAATCGCTACGTTTGCGCAAGTCCTGATACGGCGTAGAGCGCTCGATCAGGTTGGTTTGCTGATTGACAACTACGGTATTGCTGATGATTGGGATTTTTGGATTCGATTGTCTATGTTGGGGCCATTCGCCCGCCTCAATGAGTTAGTGCTATATCGAAGGTTTATTGCATCCAACACCAGTAATAATCATGCGCTCATGGCGCCTTCCGTCTTATCTATCCGACACTCACTGAAATACGGACGTAACCTGAATACGCAACAGCGACGTGTAGCCAATATTGCAAACACAGTCTCACCGTACTTGTTCCTTATTTGGGCGCAGAGGGCATTTGCACGAAAAGACATCGGAGAAGGTTTTCGCCTAATCGTCACGTGCATCAAAGAGGTCATCAAGGCTCAGGTGTCCTGGCGGCGACTTGACCGTGAGCGTACGTTTGTAGAGAGGTTTGCATCTTCTACGGATGCCTCTGAAACAGGCTTTGCCATTCGTTAACCCCTAGGGTGCTTCGGCAAGTGGGGACTTGTCGGGAATGATGTAGGCAGTCGAGGAATCTGGAACCGGTGGCATTGGCCCGATGTAAAGAAGACACACGCGAATCGCTCGCCGTATAGCACGGAACAGCTGCAGTCCAGCTTCGCGTAAGTTGCGATGTCTAAGGTTTTTGGCCGCGCTACGCAAAAACAATACTGAGCTGGCAAAGTAGCCCATTTTTGCGATTTTGTATTGCTGTGGCGTAAGCATGTCGTCAGCCCGGAGGCGCTGTCGTATCGCTTTTTCAGAGACTGCACGCAATGCTTTGTTTCCGCTAAGATTTGACCCATTAGAGCGCTTGTAAAGTGTGAATTCAAAAAGTCGGATGAAGTTGTGCGTACGTGTGATGTCAAGCCACAAATTCCAGTCATCGCTGATGCCATACGCTTGGATAAATCCGCACGAATTCAGTAGGACATCACGACGGATCAATACCTGACCCATAGTTGCAATCCAGCACCATACGACCATCGTGCCAAATGTGTCCGGGGCATCCTCAGGTATATCGACAATTTTTCCATTGTCTGTAACGCCAATCCGACGCGAACCATAGCACTTTGAAAGCTTTTCGTCTGAGTTGCCATTGTTATCGCAATGTAAGGGCATCCCGTATACACCAGCAGCATCCGGGTTTGCTTCAGCAAGTTCCCAAAGCTTGGTCAACGCACCAGGAAACAGCCAGTCATCATCATCATGGACCACGACATATCGGGATTCTGGATGAGTGGCCTGAATTCCCGTCATTCTGGCTACCGCGACCTGAGAGCGCTCGATCGGGATAACCTTCATACGTGGTTCGTCCCCGGCGATGGTCATCAGCATTTCCAACGAATTGTCGGTACAGCCATTGTCAACAACAATCAGCTCCCAATCAGTAAAGTCCTGTGAGCGGATGGCATCGATTGCCTGGTGTGTTTCAGCAGGGCGGTTGTAACACGAAATGACGATGCTGACTTTTGGAGGCATACACCCACCCACTGCAACATTGGTGCCAACAATGCGGCTACCTGATTGTTCTTCAAGGTTGCACATTCACCCATTTTTGGAAAATCGGGCACGATTGGGCAAAACCCGGTATTTCGTCCAGTTATCTGATATTCACTGTTCGCTGTTTCATCACTTCGTGCCGGTAATACACCGGGCTTATTCTTTGACAGTTACAGGTGTGAAATGAAAGCAGTTATTCTGGCTGGTGGCCTTGGAACCCGGTTAAGCGAAGAAACCAGTGTCAAGCCAAAGCCAATGGTGGAGATTGGAAGTCGTCCAATTCTCTGGCATATCCTCAAGATGTACTCTGCTCACGGCATCTCTGACTTTATTATCTGCTGTGGCTACAAGGGCTACGTAATCAAAGAATACTTCGCAAACTACTTTCTTCACAATTCTGACATCACGTTTGACCTCCGCTTTAACCAAATGATTATCCACTCTGCAAGCGCCGAACCTTGGAAAGTCACCTTGGTCGACACAGGCGAGGCCACGATGACCGGTGGGCGCCTCCGTCGCGTACGTGACTACGTAGGTACGGATACCTTCTGTTTTACGTATGGAGATGGTGTGGGGGATGTCAATATCACTGAGCTACTGGCCTTTCACAAAGCGCAGGGCACGGATGCCACCCTTACCGCCGTCCAGCCAGCCGGACGCTTTGGAGCCCTTGGTCTTGCCGGTGGTCAGAATCTGATCACAAGTTTCCAGGAAAAGCCCGATGGCGATGGTGCTTGGGTAAATGGTGGCTTCTTCGTCCTGGAGCCAAGCGTTATCGACCTGATTGAAGAAGACGCCACAGTCTGGGAGCAGGGTCCTCTGCGCCAGCTTGCAGCATCCGGTCGTCTGTCCGCCTACCGCCATGATGGCTTCTGGCAACCAATGGACACCCTTGCTGATAAACAAAAATTGGAAAAACTTTGGGCTAGTGGCAATGCACCGTGGAAGGTCTGGTAAGCATCCGTGACCTTTACCGAAACATCACTTACCGGTGCGATGATTGTCGAAATGGAGAAACGCTCCGATGACCGGGGCTTTTTCGCTCGCGCATTTTGCGCCCGCGAGATGGCTGCTTTGGGTTTGAACCCGGATGCCGTCCAAATCAACGTCTCCTACAACAAGGACAAAGGGACCCTCCGCGGGATGCATTATCAGGTCGCACCTGCCACGGAGACCAAGCTTGTCCGTTGTACGCGCGGTGCCATCCTCGATGTCATCATTGACATGCGCCCTGACTCCCCGACCTACTGTAAGCACATCAAAGTCGAGCTAACTGCCGACAATCACCGTGCGCTTTATGTGCCTGCGATGTTTGCTCACGGCTACATCACCCTCACCGATGACGCAGAAATCTGCTACGTCGTCAGCGAATACTACACACCTGGCTGTGAGCGTGGGGTCCGGTGGGATGATCCTGCCTTTGGAATTGATTGGCCACTGGTACCCGTTGGGATGTCCGACAAGGACGCCTGTTGGTCGCTTATGTCTGAGAGACATACTGAGGAAACGCAATGACACCTGGCTTCTGGAATGGAAAGCGTGTCGCTATTACCGGGCACACCGGCTTCAAAGGAAGCTGGCTCACACTCTGGCTGTCGCAGCTCGGCGCAATTGTCACGGGAATCGCCCTCGAACCATCCACAACGCCAAGCATTTTCAATGAAGCCAATATTGCCGAGTGCTGTGATCATCATGTCTGTGATATTCGGGATGCCGCAAAAACCGCAAGTCTGATCAAAGCCGCAAACCCGGAGATTATCTTCCACCTCGCGGCGCAGCCGCTCGTCCGCCTCAGCTACCGCGAACCATTGGAGACATTTGCATCCAATATCATGGGCACTGCAAATGTCCTGAATGCGCTTCGGGAATGCCCGGATTGCCGTACCGCTGTCATGATCACCACCGACAAGGTCTACCATAACCGGGAGTGGGCTTGGCCCTACCGCGAGGATGACACCCTTGGCGGGCACGATCCTTACAGCGCAAGCAAAGCCGCGTGCGAGATTGTAATCAACTCATTCCGCCAGTCCTTCCTTAACGATGCCGGTGTCGCGGTCGCAAGCGTCCGTGCGGGAAATGTTATCGGTGGCGGTGACTGGTCGGAAGACCGCCTGATTCCGGATGCCGTTCGCGCCTGGACATCCGGGCAAACCCTGTCCATTAGGAGACCGGATTCTGTGCGCCCATGGCAGCATGTCCTCGAACCGCTGCGTGGCTACATTGAATTGGCTGAGAAGCTGCACGAAACGCCATCCCTTGCCGGCGCTTATAACTTCGGCCCGCGTACCCACATGGCGGCTACGGTCCGGGATGTCATCAACATCGCGCAGGGTGCGTTTGGCTCCGGGGATGTCGCATTTGGCACGGAAGTCAGTGGACCGCATGAGGCTGGGTTATTGATGTTGGATGTCTCGAAGGCAAAGCATGTTTTGGGTATTGATCCCTGTCTTGCCCTTGAAGATGCTGTAGCGACGACGATGCACTGGTACCGGGATCACCACAATGGCGCTTCTGCGCGGGAGCTCTGTGTGAGAGACATTGCGGCATTCACGGCTGCCGCGGGTATCGGGGATGCAGAATGATTATCGTAGACACAGCACTTGCGCTGCGCGCCGCAGAAGGACGCCCGGTCCGCGTCGGGATGATTGGTGCCGGGTTTATGGCCTGGGGCATTAGCAATCAGATTTGCAACTACATCCCCGGAATGACCCTTGCCGCCGTTTCCAACCGCACACTTTCCGGGGCCGAAAAGGCCTACGCCGAAGCGGGCATCACGACCACACAGCACGTGACATCCGCAGCGGAGCTGGACGCCGCCATCGATGCCGGCATTCCTTGTGTAACATCCGACCCACATGTCCTGTGTGCAGCAAAGAACATCGATGTTCTGATTGAAGTCACGGGTACGGTTGAGTTTGCGGCCGGTGTCCTTTTGGATGCTTTTGCAAACGGCAAGTCCGTAGTGATGATGAATGCCGAGCTGGATGCAACTATCGGTCCCATTATGAAAGTCTATGCAGACAAAGCCGGCGTCATGTTGTCCGGCTGTGATGGCGACCAACCCGGTGTTGAAATCAACTTGTGGCGTTATGTTAAAAGCATCGGGATGAAGCCGCTGGTCTGCGGAAACATCAAGGGACTACAGGATGCCTACCGTAATCCAACCACACAGGCGGGATTTGCCAAGCAGTGGGGCCAGCAGGCGCATATGGTGACCAGCTTTGCAGATGGCTCTAAGATATCTTTTGAGCAGGCGATTGTGGCAAACCATACCGGGATGCGGGTGTCGCAGCGCGGCATGGAAGGCCGCGATTTTCGTGGTCATGTGGATGAGCTGACCAAGGTCTACGATGCGGATGCACTCCTAGAAATGGGCGGGATGGTCGACTACGTTGTCGGCGCGCAGCCAGGCCCGGGCGTTTATGTGATCGGCTATTGCGATGACCCGCGCCAGCAGCACTACTTCCGCTACTACAAGATGGGGGATGGTCCACTTTACAGCTTTTACACGCCATACCACCTCTGTCATGTTGAGGTACCTCTCTCGGCGGCGCGCGTTGCGCTGTTCCGGGATGCTGTCATCGCGCCGCAGGGCGCTCCCGTAGTGGATGTCATCACGCTCGCAAAGACCGACCTCAAGGCTGGCCAGACCATCGATGGCATCGGGTGGTACATGACGTATGGTCAATGTGAAAACGCGGATATCGTACGCGAGCAGAACCTCCTCCCAATGGGGCTTGCTGAGGGCTGTGTCCTGAAGCGGGATGTCGCACGCGATGCGGCGTTGACATACGACGATGTCATTCTTCCGGATGGCCGGCTTTGTGACCGATTGCGTGCTGAGCAAAACGCGTACTTCGCCTAGTTGGCTAAAGTGCACTTAACATTTTCGGTGTTCTGCCTACGCCAAACGGCCCATTTGCGTGGCGCAGTCCGACAGACGGGGTAATACAAAGGTGGGATGTATCCCACCGGAGAGCCCACATGCCAGCTGCAGTACCCGCGGATAAATCTGACACGGTCACACTTATATCTCAGGGACTAACCAGATTCGAAGCCGCTGAGCGTCTCGCCAAGGATGGACCCAACACGCTTCCCGCCGGCGGGCACCGGGGGACATGGATGGTAATCCTGAACATCATCCGCGAGCCTATGCTAATGCTGCTTGTCGCATGCGGCATTGTCTATCTCATTCTCGGTGACCCACAGGAAGCCACCTTGCTCCTCTGCGGGGTTTTCTTTATTCTAGGCATCACGTTCGTGCAGGAGCAGAAGACGGAACGTGCACTGGATGCCCTGAAAGACCTCTCAAGTCCCCGGACGACGGTTATCCGGGATGGTACCCGAATTGTGATTTCGAGCCGTGATGTCGTTTGCGGCGATGTCGTGGTTCTCGGAGAAGGCGACCGTATTCCAGCCGATGGCATCCTAACTTCGGCTTCCAACCTCCAGGTTGATGAGTCGGTGCTCACGGGCGAGTCCCTAGCAGTTTCAAAGCGGTGCGCAACAGCGCTGGATTCCCCAATGGCCCCTCCTGGCGGGGATGGGACGCCTTTTGTGTTTTCTGGAACGTTGGTTACGAGTGGAAACGGAATTTTCACTGTGACCGCCACCGGGAGCACGACCGCGTTTGGGAATATTGGCGCAGCACTCTTTGATATTCAGCTTGAAGGAACACGACTGCAGGGAGAAGTGTCAACCCTTGTGCGCCGTATCGCCATCTTTAGTCTGTTCACCTGTTTCGCCGTCACAGTCATTTATGGGCTCGAACACAGCCTCTGGTTAAAAGGCATCCTGACCGGCCTCAGCCTTGCGATGGCGATGATTCCCGAAGAGTTTCCTGTTGTCCTGACAGTGTTTTTGGCAATAGGAGCTTGGAGACTCAGCAAGGCAAATGTCCTTGCAAGGCGCATCCCCGTGATTGAAACGCTTGGCTCGGCCACCATCCTCTGCGTGGATAAGACCGGAACGCTGACCGAAAACCGGATGAAGGTCATCGATGCGGTTCCATTCTTAACAGAAGGGTCAGAAGTAACCGATGCGGCAGGCGTCATCCACGCAGCCGCTCTAGCAAGCACACCAAAACCCTTCGACCCAATGGAAAAAGCAATCTTTGCGGCTGTTTCCACTACTGCTAGGCTTCCCACATCGGAGACGCTTACCCAACAGTTTGCGGTTTCCCCTGAGCTACCCGCAATGACAAATGTCTGGAACGATGCTGATGGCCTGCTGGCAGTTTGCAAGGGTGCACCGGAGACTGTGCTCAATCTCTGTCACGCCAGTGGAGACCTACGCAAAGCCGTTCACCTCGAAGTGGAAAGGCTTGCCGCGAATGGCCTCCGTGTCCTAGGCGTTGCACAACGTCGTGATTCATCCAACACAGTTTGGAAAGCACAAACCGAGATTGACTTTGCATTTGTTGGACTGATTGGTCTTGCAGATCCCATCCGCTCCGATGTTCCTCCCGCAATAGCCGAGTGCCACCGCGCGGGGATACGTGTGGTGATGATTACAGGGGACCATCCGCAGACCGCTCTGGCAATCGCGGCGCAGGCTGGCATCACAACCGATGGCGGCGTTACAACTGGCGCCGAGCTTGTGGATTTGACGGAAGCTGCTCTCGTCGAAACCGTAAAACGCACCGATGTCTATGCGCGCATCACACCCGAGCAAAAGTTACGCCTTGTAAAGGCATTGATTGCAAATGGGGACGTCGTCGGGATGACGGGGGATGGCGTAAACGATGCCCCGGCTCTGAAAGCAGCGCACATCGGAATCGCTATGGGGGAGCGTGGCACAGAAGTCGCCCGTGAGGCGGCATCATTGATTCTGCTCGGTGATCGGTTTGCATCGATCGTGGATGCTGTACGCACCGGTCGGCGCATTTATGACCATATCCAAAAGGCGATGGCCTATATTGTCGCGGTACACATTCCGATCGCTGGGATGACGCTAATTCCCGCCATCATGGGCTGGCCGGAAGCCCTTCTCCCCGTTCACATTCTCTTCCTCGAGCTCGTTATTGACCCTGCATGTACGATTGCGTTTGAAGCCGAGCCGGCATCGGATGACATCATGCAGCGTAAACCCCGCGACCCCAAGGCTAAAATGTTCACTGGTCGTATCTTTGGCGTCGCGATGCTGCAGGGAGCGATTAGTCTGTTGATGACACTTGGCATCTACATGACGGCGCTGCTTGGGTGGCGTAACACAGGGGATGCGATTGCGCTTAGCTTTGCGACACTGGTGCTGAGCAATATTTTGTTGATGTTCGCAAACCGCTCGTGGACGCAGACGTTTGTTGCCACGCTTACCCGCCCAAACCCATCGCTTTGGTGGATTAGCGGCGGGACATTTATTGGGCTTGGGATTGTTCTTTACATCCCTTTGCTTCGGAAGCTGTTTCACTTCGCGGTGTTGCACCCGATAGATATCTTGTTTTGCTTCCTGGCGGCGTTCGTACCTGCACTGGTGATGGAGGCCGCTAAACGCTTCACTCCACGGATGCTCCAGCGTACTTGAAGACACGCTTTCCCCATTTCCGCAGTGGTTCTCACCCTTAGTTGTTTTAGCAACAACAGAAATAAAACTAAACCACCATTCTGGACCGCTAGCCGCTTCGCTCCCCGGATGCTCCAGCGTGCTTGAGGACACGCTTTCCCCATGTCCACAGTGATTCTCAACCTTGGCTGTTACAGGAACAAAAGAAAAAAAACTAAACCACCACTCTGGACCGCTAAACACTTCGCTCCCCGGATGCTCCAGCGTACTTGAGGACACGCTTGGCAATATCTGTCTTCAACTCCGTCTTGTGTAGGTGGCAACCATAAATCACGAACTGTTGGCCATCGGTGAGGGTGTACGTAACGTTCCCAAACTGCCCTTTTGCCTTGCGATCTCTGTTGGTTACAGCTTGGACGCCTACAAACAGCTCGATTGGAAAGCTCTTCGTTGTCCCACGCTTGGTGACTTCGACTGCCGTGTCGGTAACCGTAATCACATCGCCTTGGTGGCGCCAACATGGGAGAAGCATCACAACCGCCATCAACAGTGGAACAGATGCCATCACAAGCATCCCAAGAATCACCATCAAGACAGCCCCGATGTCTATCATTTGCATTTCAGGCGCGCTGTTACGCGCGGTCTCGATGCCTTTAACAATGCCCGGAACCGATATCCACAGCACAAGCCCAATACACGTTGTGCAGAGAGTGGTCAAAAACCAGAAAAATGCCCCCGTGTAGCGATACGGGCGCGCTTTGTCCGGCTTTTGTTCACCGTAGAGCTGTTGCATACCCACAGTTATCCACGGATGCTAGTGCAGTGTCAACTCCTGCAGCCGGTTATCCATTAGTTGCCCATTCAACAGTTGACGAACACGGACATCCACCAGAAGTCCCGTCGTTGCATACCCGGTGTAGATGCCCTTGGTAGGGACGGCATCCGTGTAGTCACGGCCAAAATGGCATTTGACAAAGCTTTTGCCAGCTACGATTCGGTTTGTAGCATCAAATCCGCGCCAAACCCAGCCCTCTGGGGAACCGCCTTCATCACCACGGGGTTGGTCACGCAAATGCTCATTACTGGGAATGAGACACTCGACCCAAGCATGCATCTGGTCTCCGCTCACCAAGCCATGACTTGTGTACAAATAGCCGCTTACATATCGACAAGGGATTCCAGCCGACCGACAAACAGCAAGCATGATATGTGCGTGGTCCTGACATACTCCTGCCCGTACACCGTGGAACAGGTCATCAAGCGCGGTGTGCACATGCGTTGCCCCGGGGGAGTAGGGGAAGCGATCATGAATTATGTTGATGAGAGCAATCAGCGTGCTGGCGATGCTCGGATACTCAGCAGCCCGCTTCGCAGCAGTCAGCAGGTCCTCAATGTTCGCTTTCAGTGCCGAATCACGGTAGTTCACGCGCGCGGTTTCAATCAGCCAGTCGCAGTTCTCTGCGCGAAACGAATCCGTGACTTCTGACCAGTCATCGGCGATGAGGTTCATGTTCTCAAATGGGTCATCCAGCAGCGTCCGGACACGGGCATCCGCTCGTATGACCAGCTCACTGTGCGGTACATGTAAATCAAAGTGGTCCACACGCCCCCCCGGACTTTGGAAATGAAACATCTTAGCTGAAGGTGTAACGGTGATACTCGCATCGATGCACTCCTGGTGCGCATCCGTGAGGGGCGACAGGCGCAGCTCATTGTGGGATTGGCTGGAATTCCCGGCATACCGGTAGGTGGTCGTATGCGTAATTTGCAGGTCCATTAGTAGGTCAGATACTCCTGAGCAATCGCATCTCCAAGGGCATTAATCCGCTCCTGACCCTGCTGTAGAAACTCATGCAAACCACTCGCAATGATTTCATTTGCCCGCGTGTAAGTCAGATCTGCCAGCAGACGCCCAGCGATGCGGTCAGCTTCATGACCACGTGGCGTGGCTCCCGCAGCCTTGATACGGCTAAGACTTTGTGTAGACTGGGCGATGCAGTAGCGGATGCTTGCCGGAAAACGAGCATTCAGCACCAGAAAGTCGACGACATTCACGGGTGTAATTCCATCACGGTGCGTCTTTCGGAACATTTCAAACGCACTGACGCTTCGCAGAATCGATGCCCAGCCGTGTTCATCCAGTGGGCCACCGATGCCAAATGGGTCTGGGACGTTGCTCTGTTTCTGAGTGCTGCCACCAAAATTCTGTGCCTGCTGCAGCGCTGGTAAGAGGTCGTGGTATTTGACATCGAGGAGGCGCGTCGTCTGATCGCCACGCTCCACAAAACGCCCAAGGTTTATCCATTCCTTCGCTTCGCCATCCATGAGAGTGCGGTCGAGCGTTCCCTGAAAGCGATGCGCCGACTCCTTTACATAGGAGAAAAATGTTGATGGAGAACGGCGCATCAGTAGCTGAATATTCCAGCGTCCAAGCTCAAGGTAGGTTACGTTGAGAGCTTCCCACATCTCAGATGCGATTTCATCCCGGATCGTGCGGGCATTTTCCCGTGCCGCTGTCCAGCTGCGGATAATCGAATCTGCATTGTCCTGATCGAAGCAGAAGTAGGCGAAAACAGATTCATCTGTCATAGGTGCACCACGTTCACTAAATGCATCCACTGCATCCGCAACGCTCAGCAAGCTCGACCAAGCGAACAATGTCCGGTTAGACTCAAGCGCCGTGTGGTAGTGAACATCCACCATTCGGGCCGTTGCCTCCGCTCGCTCAACGTAGCGCCCAATCCAGTAACAGGCATCCGCCTCACGCGATAGCATTTGGCACCTCCGAGGTCGTATCCGTATCTACTACCCATGTGTCTTTAGAGCCGCCGCCTTGGCTGGAATTGACGACATAGCTGCCTTTGGTCAGCGCGACGCGGGTCAGTCCACCGGGCACAATCGTGGTGCGGCCATCGCGCCCATAGAGCGCAAAAGGGCGCAGGTCGACGTGGCGGCTATCGACATCCCCATTGACATAGGTCGGAGCGGTGGAGAGCTCGATCAGCGGCTGGGCAATGTAGTTACGCGGGTTTGCCCGGACTTTATCTGCAAAATCAGCCTGCTCGGCAAGCGTTGATTTCGGACCGATCAGCATCCCGTAGCCGCCGCTCTCATTCGCGGCCTTCACGACGAGGTTGCCGATGTTATCGATGATATATTCAAGGTCCGCCGGTCGCCACGGGAGGAAGGTCTCGACATTTCCGACAATTGGTTCCTGATCGAGGTAGTAGCGGATCAGCTCAGGGACGTAAGCGTAAACGACTTTGTCATCCGCGACGCCGGTTCCAATCGAGTTCGCGAGCGCGACATTCCCACCGCGATAGGAATTTACAATCCCCGGGCAGCCGAGCACGGAATCGGGCCTAAACGTAAGCGGGTCGAGGAAGTCATCATCGATGCGGCGGTAAATAACATCCACCCGCTGCAGCCCATGAGTGGTCTTCATGTACACGATGTTGTCTGCGACAACGAGGTCTCGCCCTTCGACGAGCGGTACACCCAGCTGCTGGGCTAGGTAGGCGTGCTCAAAGTAAGCCGAGTTAAAGCTTCCCGGCGTCAGAATAACGACATTGGGGTTGTCACGACCATCCGGCGCAAGTGCCCGAAGATTTGCGATCAACTGTGCAGCATAGTGGTGGATGGGACGGACATTTTGATTTCTGAAGATGTCCGGGACGATGCGCGTGAGGACGGCGCGGTTTTCCAGCATATATGAGACACCACTCGGCGTCCGGAGGTTATCTTCAAGAACTTGCCAGAATCCATCGGGAGAGCGGATCAGGTCGGAGCCTGCAATGTGCACATAGACGCCACCGGGTGGGTCAGCCCCGATGAACTCCGGCCGAAAGTGTGCTGCGGCGATGACGATTTCCCGCGGGATGATTCCATCTTTAAGCACTTTCTGCTCATGGTAGACATCATGGAGGAAGAGGTTTAAAGCGGTCAGGCGCTGCGCGAGGCCGGCTTCGATAGTGGTCCATTCAGAACCTGGAACGAGTCTTGGAATGAGGTCGAAGGGGAATGTTTTTTCTGTCCCTCGTGAGTCGGAATAAACGGTGAACGTTACGCCACTTTGGACAAAACTGAGGTCGGCAAGCGCTTGTCGACGCTCAAACTCTGCGGGGCCGATGTCATTGATGGCATCCACCAAGACTTTTGCATATGGACGCGGCTGACCGCTTGCGTCAATCAGCTCATCAAAGCTGAGACCGGATGAATACCCTGCAAACATTCCCATGGCACACTCCTTCCCTGCGTGACCAACATCGGTCAGGAAGGCAGCAATGCCTGCTTGGATGCGAGTATATCACCCGCATCCAATGCGTTGGCAGCCGTTAGCGTTTTGCGATTGGCTTGCCGAAAATCATCACTTCAGCAACCTTTGGACGATCCAGATTCTCAGTTCCACCCTTGCGCGGAGTCAGCGTCAGACGAACATAGCGGGCACGCTCTGCACCCTCATCCACATACTCGGCGCCAACATTATCCACCGCCGACCGGTCCGCATAGCTTCGCCAGGTTTTGTTGTCATCCGAGATATCGATACGGTACCGGTAGGCTTTTTTGGCATCGATATCTTCCTTTGCCGGAATCCAGCTGGTCTTAGTAATTGCGTGGAGCTGCCCTAAATCAATGGTAGCCCACTGCGGCTCAAAACCATTTGGAAACCACTTGGTGTACCAGTCATCCTTTTCGCCAAAACAGCCATCCACCAGCTTGTCCGCACGCAAAAAGCACTCAACATTCACCCCCGGCGGCGCCGGGTCGGCGACAAGCACACGCTTACCGATGGCGACATTGCCGGCGATGAAGCGGCTTGGGTTCTTAACGACATCGATGTAACCCGTAAAGAACTCACCTCCGCCAACCGCGGCGTAAGGCTTGAGGCGGAGGACACGCCCGATGTCATCTGTGAGCGTGAAGATTGCGCCATCAGGTTGTCCCTTTGGCAAGCGCTTCGCCCGCCTGGCAAGGCGTGTCAGCCGCGCAGCAGTGGTCTCACCCGGGATTGGGTAGAGCACGACTTCTGACAGACGCTCGTGTGCACCTGCGGCGACAAGCACCTGCGGTCCAAAGACAAATGCAGCCTGCTGGTCGCTATCGGGCATCGCTTCCATGCGCAGCTGCATCGGGAGCCTAAGCGCGATGACATCCCCACGCGACCACATCCGCCGCAGCGTAATCCAGCCATTTGCCGAAACGACGGGAGTTGGTTTCCCGTTTATCAGCACCTCTGGTTTAGCACACCACTTCGGCGCACGCAGCTTGATGTTGTAGACCTGCGGGTTCATTGCGGAAATGACAATCTTCACCGTGTCCGTTGTCGCAAGCTGCGTCCATTGATAGAGGCGGATGTTCGGTTTGCTGATGTTGGCCGCGGACTCGATGTACTGATTAATGTAAATCGTGTCATCCCCTTGCGTGGAATAGATGAACTGGCCGTACTGCCCTGGGTTTTCAAGGCCGGTGCCGTTGCAGCAATAGCAGCCGCGTTCATTGGAGCGGAAGTCTTTGACCGAGTTTGCACCAAGGGGCTGGTAGTAGGTCTTCCACCCGGTTCGCGGGTCCTGACTACCTAGAATTGCATTGAAGAGAGTGCGCTCGATGTGGTCGTGGAAGCGTGCATCCCCAGTCTGAGTGGCCAGACTATGTCCTATCTTGATGAGGTTATAGCTGACACAGGTTTCCTGTGGCATCCGGCTCTGGGTGCCCGCGAGGCGTTTCTGCGGCGGCATCCCTTCGTGGACGCTCAGCCCACCGGTTGCGTAGGTGCGCCCACCCGTTTTGACGACTTTGTCCCAAAAGCCCAGCGCGGCATTGTGTTCGTGTGTAGAGCCAGACAGCTCTGCGACACGTGCGGCACCGACAATTTTGGCGATGAGGGTGTTGGCGTGCTCCATGTAATCGCCGCCGCTTGCAAACTTGTCGAGGATTGGTGGTTCCAGCCAGCGCTGTGCGAGGGCGAGGTGGCGCGGGTTTTTGGTGATGGTGTAGACATTCGCGAGCGCCTCTGCCATACCTCCGTATTCGACTTTCTTGACTTTGTCGAGGTCGGAACCGTAGCGGGTCGTGCGCTCTTCAATCCAATCAACCAGCGCGACGACGATCTGGAGGGCTTGCGCGCTACCGGCGTGGACCCGGGCGGCGACAAGCCCTTCTATCAGCTTGTGCATCCGGTACCAGACAACGCCATCAAGGCGGTTTACATCGAATTCAGCTTCCGGGCTTGCGAAGAGGTAACGCCCACCCATCGCGCGCTGGCACTTACCCAATTCTCGAACCATTGCATGAACGCGCGTCCGCAGCACTTTGTCATCATCGTAGTAGTTTGCGGACATTTTGCTGATGGCACTAAGGTAATGAGCTTCATAAAAGCCGGGGAATGCGCCGTAAGGCTCGGGGGTGGCCCAGCTTTCGTAGGGCTTTGCGCCAAGCGTTGGGAGACCGGCTTGAAATCGGAAAGCATACAGCATCCGGTCGAGATCGAGGCCGTGCAAGACCTTGCGCCCAACCTCCATGCTGTCCTTGAAGATACCGCCTTGAATTTGAACATCCCGGATGGGAACCGGTTTGATAGGCGCTTGATTGGTTTTCATTTGGAGTTACTTTCCCGAATAGCCCATCGCGCGAAGACCGGTTTGTACGACGATGTGCTTCGTAAATGTCTTCCAAATGTAGCCATCCCGGGCATTTGCATAGCCACAAATCGCCATTCCCAGGTCGAGACCAAGCACATCCGGGTCGATCCAGTTCTTGTCTTCATTCAGGGCATTTGGAAATCCGTAGGGGCCATATGCCTGTTTGCCAACATGTTCGTGTAACGCAACAAGCGCTTTGTCGGCGGCTGCGCGATCAAACATCCGGGCCGCGAGAATCGCCGTCGGAGCGATGGTTCCATCGTGGCGGCCATCTGCTGCTTCCTGTGCGCCGTAGCCTACCGGCGGCGGCTGGTCGCAGGCATTGATACCAAAGACGCCATCACGGTACGTCTTGAAGCGCGTGCTCTGCTCCTTGCAAAAACGAATATGGTGGGCGTGGCTGCGCTGCCAAATCATCCACAAATCACGCCCCGCGGAATCCCGCTGACCCTTGATATTGACATACCCGGCTGTCATTTGCGACCAGAAGATCGGCCCGATGGGCTCATAGAGGCCGGTTTTAGGGTCTAGGGTTGTCTTCCAGTTTTTCCAGGTGGATTCCGGGAGGCGGTGGGGTGACTGTGCTCCAAGGGCGAGAATATAGAGGTAAGGACTCTCATCGTAGTGGTCCCAGCGACTGTCAAGAAAGCCGCTTTCCGGTTTCCATCCCATGCTGACGCATACATCAGCTGCATCACCCGCCTTGCGATTTTGCATCCAGCGCCAGTCTGTCTTCGCGAGGATGCTATTTACTCGCTTTGCAATGTCGCCTCCGAACACATTCGCGGCTATGATCAGTCCCAGCTGGAGGAGAGCGGTATCGATGCTGGAGAGCTCGCAGTTCCATTCACGCTTGCCGGTTTCCCAATCTATGAAATGGTAGTAAAAGCCTGCTTTGCCATCGAGTGTGGTCTCGATGGTCGTGAGCACCCGCTCGATACGCGATATTGCGGTGCGGCGGTCCAGCCAGCCGTAGTGGACACCTATACAAAATGCCGTAACGGCATAGCCGGTGGCGGCGATGCTGGCGATGCGCGTCTGTCCTGCTGAGCCAAGTCTGTTCTTTGTACGGTCCAACGTGAGGCCGGATTCCGGGTGGCTGGCATCCAGAAAGAAGCGAAGTGCGCGGAGTGCCATGTCATCGGCAAGGGCGGATCGGAATGGGGTGTTTGGTTGAAAGGACATCGTTGGTGGATTCTAGCGGAAATCGAACCGTGATGTTTGTGGAAACTGGTACGTTGGATGAATGCTTTGGCATTCGATTTGCTTTAGTTTTACTAAACAGTTTATAGAATTACACTAATTTGTAAATGGACCAGATTACGATGACAGCAACTCCCACTTCAAGTGAAAACCGTAAGCCCCGTATTTTGTTCTGCGGCCAGGTGTTTACCGGCAACGCAGTGCCTGTTGTTGGTGCCAAACATCTCTACATCGCGGACATAGCATCCCAACGGCATGTACAGGTTACCAATGGGGCATTCAATGTCGGTAGCTTTGCAACGTCATCAGATAGTCGCCTCGCGTACTTCAGTAAGTCACAGGTGGTCGGACCAAAATCAGACCAGATCTTTTGTGTTGATCTGCAATCCGGACGTAGCAAGTTGCTTTATGCGGGGCAGGGCATTGGTCACCACTACGGAGATTTGAAGACATCACCGGATGGCAAGCAGCTTGGAATGGTACATACCTTTGATGGTGGTAATGGTGCAGCAGGCTTCAAACGTATTGTAGTTTTGGATCTTCAGACCTTGAAGGTTTGCTCTGCCGGCCGTTTGGATGCGTCATCAACCCACTGGGATTGGTATGGAAATAAAGATATCCGGATTACGCTCGCAAACCCGCAGCCAAATGTCTCGGCTGTCGCAACAGTTTGTGTTGCTACCGGTCGTGCGCTGATAGCGAGAACAGCGTTAGCTGAAGGTGAAACTGGTAGTTCTCATTCCTTTGGTAGAGGTGTCACGGTCGTGACACGCGGTGCGGGAGATATTTCGCTCGTCACTGCCGGTCAGGCAGAGCGGAAGGTGACGATTTCGCTCGCGATGCAGCAGCGGATGGGCTTTGTCCCGGATGGCATTTCGCTCTCACCACTCGCCGGGCGGATCAATGGGAGGATTGTTCTTAAAACTGCATCCCGTGAAAACCAAGTCACCGCTTTTGGTGTCCTGAATGAAAAGCTCGCACAAGTCGATTACTGGTTTATGAGCCCAGGGCATACATTCTTTGCCCCGAAGGCGAATGTTGCCATTGCGTGGCGAAACATTCC
>VFQT010002041.1_pt1 | contig 21830 bp, 16 predicted proteins | sample 3512381 | NCBI WGS metagenome assembly VFQT01 (sample SAMN10412376, study PRJNA504923) | tailings metagenome | isolation source: Relicate 2 Philex TSF3 active mining site | place: Philippines: Tuba, Benguet | collected 2017-08-29
CTGCTGCTCGGCGCGACCTACGTCGCGCGCAGCTTCTCCGGCGACAAGAAACAGCTGGTGCCGCTGATCAAGGGCGCGATCGAGCACAAGGGCGCCGCCTTCATCGACGTGGTGTCGCCCTGCATCGCCTTCAACAACCACGCCGGCTCGACCAAGTCCTACGAGTACGTGCGCCAGCACAACGAAGCGGTGAACCGCCTCGACTTCATCGAGGGACGCGAAGAAATCACCGCCGACTACGCGCCGGGTGAAACCGTCACCGTGCACCAGCATGACGGCTCGGCGCTGCGCCTGAAGAAGATTGCCAGCGACTACGACGCCACCGACCGCGTCCGGGTGATGAATTACCTGCAGGAACACGCCGCGCGTGGCGAAGTGATCACCGGCCTGCTCTACATCGACCCGGATTCGGAAGACCTGCACGAGCACATCAACACCGTCGACACGCCGCTGAACCAGCTCGGCGCGCGCGAGCTCTGCCCAGGCTCGGCCGTGCTCGAAAAAATCAACGCCTCGCTGCGCTGACCCGCTTCCTGCAAAAGACGGCGGGTAATGCCAGCGCCATGCAGCGCTGGCAAGGCGATCCACGAACGCACTAACAGTCCGCCCCTGACGCTGTTGCAACAGGACGTCAGCAAAATACTGCGTTGCTTCATCCGCTTGGTCGTGCCACTCCATTCGGCTGTTACCCATCGCCAACAGCATCAAAGCTGAAATGTTTATACAACTATTTGAATTTATTGATTTATTTTTCTGACATGGGATACGCTTCTGTTCAACTGCAGGCCATACGGTCCGCACAATGTTGAATCTGACTTAAAGAAATCCCCAACCATGCAACTGAATCCGCAAGTTCGCAGCACCGATCTTCAACTCAATCCTGTTTGCACTCAACGGCACGGCCAACGCCTTAACGCCGCTGCAGCAAACGGAGAAACCGGTGGGTTGCAAAAAATCGACCGAGCATCCGCGCTGCACGGACAAGCCGTACTGATGGGCAGGGATCGGGCGGCGGTTTTGCCGCTGCCTGCATCACTATGCTTCCGGTATCACGGCAATGACAGCATGCGCTTTTTCACCCGGGACAAACTCATCCTCCCGTCGGGGTCGGGTCTGCAGTTCGGCTGCGCCACAAAGGTGTAATTCGGCGGAGGACGGGCAGCAATGATGGAAGCTGTTCGATCAGCAATTTTTGGCCGTGTCCGGTGTTCTGCCGGAATCTGCTGTCCATCGTTGGCGAATCGCCGCAAACCGGATCGACTCAGGGAATCTGCGCCCCGTTCATCCGTGCCAATATGGTATGGGTGCGCCGCTGCAGGTACGCCGTGTCGCTGGACGGTCCGTAGCGGCGCGGGCTGGGCACCATCGCCGTCAGCCGCGCGGCCTGCTCCGCGGTCAGTGCGGCCGCACTGCTGCCGTAGTGGTAGCGGGCGGCGGCCTCGGCACCGAACACCCCGTCGCCCCATTCGATGACATTGAGATAGATTTCGAGGATGCGGCGCTTGCTCATGACGGTTTCAAGCATCACCGCGATGGCGGCTTCCTGCGCCTTGCGCCACCACGCGCGTTCACCGGAAAAAAACAGGTTCTTCGCCAGCTGCTGTGTGATGGTCGAGCCGCCGGCGACGATTTCGCCCTCGCGCAGGTTTTTTTCATAGGCCTTCTGGATGCCGTCCCAGTCGAAGCCGCTGTGGCTGACGAATTTGGCATCCTCGGCCGCGACGATGGCGCGCTTGAGATGCCCGGAGATGCGGTTGTACGGCACCCATTGCTGGCGCAGCCGTGCGCGCGGGTTGTCTTCGCGCAGGATTTCCAGCCGCGCGCGCATGAATGCGGTCGATTCCGGGTTGTGCCCGACCCAGTACCAGACATGCACCAGGAACCAGAACTGGATGGCCGCCAGCGCGATCAGCGCCAGCAGCAGGGTGCGCCAGGTCCAGCGCAGCAGGAAGCGGATCATCGGGAAACGGGCATCACGAAACAGTCGGAAAAATCCGGATGGGGCCGGCGCGGATGGCGGGCTCAGTGTTCGCTGCGCAGCTGGGCGATGACTGGCGCGGTCTGCGGCCGCACGCCGCGCCAGATCAGGAACGATTCCGCCGCCTGCTCCACCAGCATGCCGAGACCGTCCGCGCAGCGCGTGCCGCAGGCGCGCGCAAATGCGAGGAACGGCGTCTCGCGTCCGTAGACCATGTCATAGGCCAGCGCGCCGGGTGCGAACAAGCGCTCCGGCAGCGCAGGCATGGCGCCGTCGAGTCCGGCGGAAGTGGCATTGACGACCAGATCGAACTGCCGTCCCGCCAGCGCCTCATAGGCCGAGGCAGACAGGCCTGCCGGCGCCAGCGACGCGAATTGCTGGAAGTGGCGCACCAGAGCCTGCGCCTTGTCCGTACTGCGGTTGGCCACCACCAGCGACTCGGGATGCCGCTCCAGCAGGGGCTGCACCACGCCGTGGGCTGCACCGCCCGCCCCCATCAGCAGCACGCGACGGCCGGCAATTGCGGTGCCGAGGTTGTGCTCAAGATCGGTGACCAGGCCGGCACCGTCGGTGTTGTAACCGATCAGCCGGTTGCCGGCGCGCCGGATGGTGTTTACCGCCTCCGCGGCCAGCGCGCCGCCTTCGCAGGCATCGACCAGGTCCCAGGCCTCGCGCTTGAAGGGCACCGTGACATTCAGTCCGTGTCCGCCCTCGCGGAAAAACTGCCGCACTGCCGCCTCGAAACCGTCGAGCGGCGCCAGCAGCCGGTCATAGGCGATGTCCTGCCCGGTCTGGCGTGCGAACGCCGCGTGGATCTGCGGCGACTTGCTGTGGCCGACCGGGTTGCCGACGACGGCGTAACGATCCCTCACCGCGCTGCCCTCACTGGCCGACGAACTGGTCCGTGCGCGTGAACGTCCATGTCCGCGTAATGTGCAGGATGTCGGTGTCCTTCGCGATGTTCTCCGGGAACGCCGAATAGGGCGCAGCCAGGGTCACGATGCGCACAGTGGCTTCATCGAGCAGCTTGTGGCCCGATGAACGGTCGATCTGGACGCGTTCCAGGCTGCCGTTGGCACGGATCGACACCGTGGCGACAAGGCTGCCGTAAATGCGCTGGTCGCGCGCCGCCTGCGGGTAATTCAGCTCGCCGATGCGCTCGATTTTCTGCCGCCAGTCCTCGACATAGCGGGCAAAGCGGTACTCCTGGGCGCGCGCGCCGATGAAGCGGCGGCGCGGACGCTCCTGGTAGGCATTCCAGTCCTTGCTGATCTGCGCCTCCAGCCGGGCAATCGCCAGGCTGCGCTGCACCAGATCCGCACCGTCGATTGCCGGCGCGGCTTCAGGTACCGGTTGCGGCACCGGCTTCGACGGCGAGTTGTCGATCTGGCTTTTGGCGCCGGCACGGGCCAGCACCTGGCGGGCCTCGCGTTCGAGTTGCGCCACCCGCTTCTGCGCCACCTGCAGTTCGGTGGTCTCGGTGTCTTTCGTGATCGCCGGCAGGGGGCTCTGCGCGCGCTGCTTCGCGTCGGTATTGCCTCCGCCGTCAAGGTTGTGCTGTGCCAGCACGTCGGCCGCCTGCGGTTTGGCCTGGGATTTCGCATTGACCAGCACCACCGCCAGCGGCGGCGCATTGTTCTGCATCTCCTGCATCTTGGGCACGGTGAAGGTCAGCCCGAAGATGACGAAGGCGTGCACCAGCAGCGACACCGTACCCGCAGCGCCAAATCGCGAACTGACGGCCATCCGGGCATAGCGCCGGTCGAAATCATCGATGCGCCGTTCCAGTTCGGCCACCCGCGCATCCAGCCGGTCGACCGCACCGCCCCAGGAACCGCGTCGCGGATGCCGGGCCCGGCGCGGCAGCGCCAGCACCTTGGCAGAGGGTTTTGCACTCATGGCGCTATTCTAGACGCGCAGCTGTAAATATCAATAAAAACTTTAATTATCAGTAAATTATGAGTTTTGCTTAATGTTGAATCTGCGATAACGGCAAATGTCAGCAACCACTGACGTCAGTCCGCCAGCGCTTTCCCACGGAAGTCGAGTTCCAGCGTCAGGTCAAGCAGATCCACCGCGCCAACCGACAGTTCCACCCGCTGCCCCGGCGTCACGCCAGCAGGCAGCGAAGGCACCCGCTGCACCAGCGGAACGTCGTCAAGACGCACCAGGTTTTCACGCATCAGCACCGTCCCGCTAATCACCGCCACCTGTTCCTGGCGCAACCAGCGCAGGCTCCAGTAGCGCTCCATGGTGCGCTGATAATCGCCGTAGATCTCGTACGCGGCCTCGAAATCGCGCATCGCCGCCAGCAGCGCGGTGTCCCTGGACTGGTACACCGGCGGTTCGCCGCGCGCGCGGGCGATCAGCTGCCGCTGGTTGACCAGATCGGTGTAACGCCGCAGCGGCGAACTGGCCCACATGTACTGCGCCACTCCGAGGCCGTCATGCGGCCCCGCCGCGGTGCTGGTGCGCACCTTGCCGCCGCTCTGCACGCGGAACAGACCGCACTGGCCGTCGCGGTGCAGTTCCCCCGCCCAGGTGCTGTTGGCCAGGATCATCAGTTCGGCAACCACCAGGTCGATCGGCGTGCCGCGCTGGCGGCGGGTGATCGAAATCCGTTCGCCATCGACGCGAAACACGAATTCGGGCCGGTCCTCGCCGCGCGGCGCATCGCCCTTGCGCGCGATCAGCCGGTGGCCGGAGAACTGCCACAGCCAGGCCAGCGCCGCGCCCTGCGGATGATCGACCCTGCCGGCCGCCAGCGCCGCGGCATTGAACACCGGCTCCAGCGTGTCATGGCGCAGATTGTCGGCAATGCGGATGCGTTCGACACGGGTCTCGTGCCCGAGCAGCGAAAAATCCGGCGCGACATCGAAATAGATCGACAGCGCCGGGCATTCGCGGCCGGCCGCCAGCGTGTACGCCGCCACCGCCTCGTCAGGCAGCATGGTGATCTTGCCGCCGGGGAAATAGACCGTCGACAGGCGTTCGCGGGCCACTGCATCCAGCGGCGAATCCGGCGGGATGCCCAGCGCCGGCGCGGCGATGTGGATGCCGAGGCGGCGGTTCCCGCCCGGGAGTTCCTGCAGCGAAAACGCGTCATCGATCTCGGTGGTTTCGGCATCGTCGATGCTGTGTGCCTCGACCTCCGCCAGCGGCAGGCTGGCGGGCACGGCGACCGCAGGCAGCGCCGGAAACCCGGTGCCCCGGGGAAAATGCTCGAACAGGAAACGGCGCAGGTGATATTGATGCAGATCGGGCAGCGCGCCGCAGCGCTCGAGCAGCCGCGCCGGCGACAGCCTTGCCGCGTCGCTGGCCTCCTCCAGCGCCTTCCATTCGATGCTGTTCTTGTCCGGCTTGTAGAGCAGCGTGTCGAGCAATGGATCAAACGCCCCGGGCATCCGTCCTGCCGCAAGATCGGCGACGTAGGCGTCCTTGATCAGCGCCTGCTGCCGCTTGCGCTCGACGCTGGCGAGCGCCGCCTTCAGCGCATCTTCCGGCGCGGCCTTGTAGCGGCCGCGCCCCTTCTTGTAGAAATACATCGGCGCGCCATGCAGGCGCATCAGCACCGCCGCCGATTCCACTGCCGAGGGCGCATGGCCGAAATATTCGGCGGCCAGGCCCTCGTAGCCGAACTCGTCCGCCCCGCAGCACTGCCACAGGAAATCGATGTCGATGGCGTCGGCTTCCTGCTGCGCGGCCGCCATGAACGCGGTGTGCGCCGGCGAGGTGAACCGCAGCAGCACCGCCGAGGCCTTGACCTTGGAGCGCTTGCCATGCGGCGCCTCGACCTGCAGCGAAGTGTCATTGTCGGTCAATACCGCGCCGACCTTGAATTCGCCGTTTTCTTCGTAAAAGACGTTTGTCTGCATGGTGCTCCCCCGTTCCCCATCGGCGGATGGGGAACGGGTCGGGGTGAGGGACAGCGTGAACGCCAGCGGATCAGCGCTCGAGAAATGCCGAAACAGGGCTGCGGATTATACGCGCCCGCGGCGCCAGAACGCGACGACGGTGTCGAGATAAGCGGCGAATTCACGGAAGCCGTGATCGCTGCCGGGCACCACGACCTGCTCGCAGCCGGCATACCGTTCCACTCCGTCGCGGTAATCCAGCACCTCGTCGCCGGTGGCGGTGATCAGCAGGTAACGCGGGGGCGTGACCGACTCCACCTCCAGCGCGCGCATTTCTTCAATGTGCTGCGGCGTCAGTTCGTAGGCCTCGCCGGTGTAAAGGTTTTTCTGCGGCCCCAGACAGCCGGCCAGCAATTCGTATGGCCGCACCGCCGGATTGAGCAGCACCGCACGCACGCCGAGGCGCTCGACCAGCGATGTGGCGTAAAACCCGCCCAGCGAAGAGCCCACCAGCGTCACGGATGACGGATCATGCGGGGCAACCAGTGCTTCCAGCTGCGTCATGGCTTGCGCGGGCCGGTGCGGCAGCTCCGGGCAGGCGTAATGGTCAGCCAGCCCCAGATTCCCAATGTGTACGCGCAACAGCCCGGCCTTGTACGACAGCGCCGAACTGTTGAAGCCGTGGATGTAGATCAGCAAGCGGAAATCAGCCGGCGATCTGCCGCGCCAGCGCCAGCAGCATCGCGTCGTTGCCGCGCGCCGCGATCAGCGAAATGCCGATCGGACAGCCCTGCAGCCTCGCCAGAGGCAGCGTCACCTGCGGCAGCCCGGCCAGCCCGGCGATGCACAACAGGCTCATTGCCCGTGCGCGGAAATCATCGAGTGCGGCAGCCGGCGTGTTGAGCAGCGGCGCGATGTCGGGCACCGTCGGCAACAGCAGCACGGCGTTGTCCGCGAGCAGCGCGTCCATGCGCGCGCGCGCCGCATCGCGCAGGGACTGCGCCAGCGCGATCTCCGCGGGTTTGATGGTCGCGGTCCACTCGATGCGCTCCTTCACGCCCGGACCCAGCCTCGGCTTCACGCGCGCAACCCAGTCGCCCAGCTGCGCGTGTATTTCCGCACCTTGCAGGCTGCGGAAGGCCTGGAACCATTGCGGCAGCCCCTCTGCGGCGACGGTGACGGCGCGCAGCGGACCGAGCACGGCCCTGATTCTTTCCAGCGCGGGCAGCAACGCTGCAGCGGCGGCAGTGCCGGGGAGCGCGAACGCATCCTCCGCCAGCAGCGCAGCACCCGGTTGCGCGGGCGCCCCGTTGCCGAGGAGCACATGCCCGACCCGTTCGAGCATTGCCGCGTCGCGGGCAAACCAGCCCGCGGTGTCAAAACTCCCGGCCAGCGCACAGGCGCCTTGCAGCGAAATGCGTCCATGCGTCGGCCGGATGCCGTAGATGCCACAGAAGCTCGCCGGCGCGCGCACCGAGCCGCCGGTATCGCTGCCCAGCGCGAAATCGACAAGACCGCCGGCGACCGCGGCAGCCGAACCGCTGGAAGAGCCCCCCGGTATGCGGCCCGGCGCGTTGACGTTGACCGGCGTGCCGTAATGCGCGTTCTCGCCGTTCAGGCTGTAGGTCAGCTCGTCGGTCTGGGTCTTGCCCAGCATGTCGGCACCGGCGGCGAGAAGCGCGGCCACCACCGGTGCGGTGCGCGTTGCGGGCTCATGCGTCGCGAGCCAGTCGGGACTGCCGAAGCCGGTACGATGGCCAGCGATGTCGTAGATGTCCTTGACACCGAATTCCAGCCCGGCGAGCGGGCCGCTGCCGGAACCGTTCAGCGCGACATGGGTATGGCGGCAGAAGGCGCCGAGCGCGTCGTCGGGAATCGCAGCCATCAGTCCGCACCGAGCACGCGCAGCAGCCTGTCATGGATGCCGCCGAACCCGCCGTTGCTCATCACCAGCACCTGGTCGCCGGATTGCGCCTCGCCGGCGATGCGCCGCACCAGCGCATCGAGGTCGGCATGCACTTCGGCACGCTCGCCAAGCGGCGCCAGCGCATCGGCCGCATCCCAGTTCAGGCCGCCGCTGTAGCAGTACACGCGGTCGGCATCCTGCAGGCTGCCGGGGAGCGCCTGCTTCATCACGCCTAGCTTCATGGTGTTCGAACGCGGCTCGATCACCGCGAGGATGCGCGCCTTGCCCGCCTTGCGCCGCAACCCCGCCACGGTGGTCGCAATCGCGGTCGGGTGATGCGCGAAATCGTCGTAGACGCTGACGCCGCGCCGCACGCCGCGCAGCTCCATGCGCCGCTTGACGCTTTTGAACCCCGCGAGCGCATCGACGCCGCCGATCACCGGCACGCCGGCATGGCGCGCGGCGGCAATCGCGGCCAGCGCGTTCATGCGGTTGTGCTCACCCAGCAGATCCCACAACACGCGCCCGCGCGAGGCGCCCTGGTGCAGCACTTCGAACACGCCGCTGTCGTCGGGCTGTCCGGCCTGCCATGCGCCATCGCCGCCTAAGCGCTCGACCGGCGTCCACGCGCCGCGCGCCAGCACGCGATCCAGCGCAGCTTCAAGGCCGTTGGCGACAATCAGGCCGTTGCCGGGCACCGTGCGCACCAGGTGGTGGAACTGTGTTTCGATGGCTGCAAGGTCCGGAAAAATGTCGGCGTGGTCGTACTCGAGGTTGTTCAGCACGAGCGTGCGCGGCGCGTAGTGCACGAACTTCGAGCGCTTGTCGAAGAATGCCGTGTCATATTCGTCGGCCTCGATCACAAAAAACGGCGACTCGGTCAGGCGTGCGGAAACACCGAAATTCTGCGGCACGCCGCCGATCAGGAAACCGGGATGCAGCCCCGCGTGCTCGAGGATCCACGCCAGCATCGCGCTGGTGGTGGTCTTGCCGTGGGTGCCGGCGACGGCCAGCACCCAGCGCCCCTGCAGCACATGCTCGCGCAGCCACTGCGGCCCCGACGCATAGGGCAGGCCGCGGTTGAGGATTTCCTCCATCAGGGGATTGCCGCGGGTCACCACATTGCCGATGACGAAGAGATCGGGCTTGAGGTCAAGCTGTTTCGGGTCATAGCCCTCGATCAGCGCGATGCCCTGCGCCTCGAGTTGCGTGCTCATCGGCGGATAGACGTTGGCGTCGCAGCCGGTGACCTCGTGCCCCGCCGCGCGCGCGAGCACGGCAAGCCCGCCCATGAAGGTGCCGCAGATGCCAAGGATATGGATGTGCATAGGTGACGAATGCCGTGACTGACGCGCCGAATGATACGCGAATCGCGCGCCGCGACCCCGGTCAGCCCTTGAAGATGAAATAGACCGCGCCGATGAGGCACAGTCCGGCATAGAGGAAATTCATTTTCACCGGCTGGCCCATGACGAACACCGCAAATGGCACGAACACCGCCAGCGTAATCACCTCCTGCAGGATTTTCAGTTGCGGCAGCGTCATCACGGTGTAGCCGATGCGGTTGGCGGGCACCTGGAGCAGATATTCGAACAGCGCGACCCCCCAGGACAGCAGCGCCGCGATCCACCACGGTGCGGTGTTGAGGTGTTTGAGGTGGCCATACCAGGCAATGGTCATGAACACATTGGAGGCACCGAGCAGCAGTACCGTGGTCACCACCGGCGGCAAAGGAATCAGCGAGAAGGACATTTATAAGCCAATGTTTTGATTGATGTTTTTTGCTGCCTTCATTGTAGCCAAAATTGGCCCGCCGTTATAATCGCGCATGCTCGAGCCCATGCACCCCGTCCCCACCCTGATTGTCACCGGCGTCGATCGCCGGGCAAAAGCCGCGTTCCTGCACGCCCTGCTGGCCGCACGCCCGCCGAAGGCGCGCTGGGCCCTGCTCGACAACGACGGCGGTGAACTCGCACAGCAATCCCCTGCCGCGGTTGCATCAGCCCGCACCGGCGGCTGCGCCTGCTGCAGCGGGCAGGTGGCGCTGCAGACCGGCATCGTGCGCCTGCTGCGCGAGTCGCGGCCGCAACGGCTGGTGATAGTCGCCGCCGCCGCTGCGGAACCCCTGGCGCTGGCGCGCGCGCTGCAGCAACAGCCGCTGGCGGAAGCGCTGCGCATCGAGACCCATCTGTGCATCCTCGCCGCCGACACGTTCGCCGCCGCGGATTCCGCCGCCCGTGCCCTGTGGCAGCGCCAGATGGCCGCGGCGGATCAGGTGCTCGCGCCGGATGCCCCCATCACCCCGGAACTGGCCGGCACGGCGCCGGCATCCAGCGCCAGCTCGCGGCTGATCGCCTCGTAGCGCGACTGCAGGTCGGCGGCATCGCGGCCGCCGAGGTTGAGCACGGCATAGCGGTGGCTGCCCAGCCATTTCATTTCGCGCGCGAGACCCGTGCCGCGTTTACGGTAGAGCATCAGGCGCGCATCGGGATGGCGGCGCTGCATCGCCGCGATCTGCGCAGCGCCGGGCACGCGCTCGGCGGCGCGGCCGTCGAACCGGCGGAACACGAAGCTCGCCGCCGCGCGGAACTCGCCCGCGCCGCGCTGCACCTCCGGCGCTGCGCCCAGCGCGAGATCGAGCAGCATGCCGTACGGGTCGCAGCCGTCGACGCGCCGGTACAGGTTGACGATCTGCGAGGCCATGCGCGGATTGATCTCGACCACGCGGATCGCGTCGCTGGCGGGATCGAACATCAGCTCGACATTGAAGAATCCGTGGGCGTAATCCATGCCGGCCAGCAGCCGCTCGATCAGCGCCGCCATGCGCTGCTGCACGGCGGAGGGCAGCCGCGACGGATACTCGAAACGCATGAACGCCTGCGTGCCCGGATACATGACTTCGTCGACGATGCCGAGCACCGTGACCCGGCCCCTGTGTACGAAACCATCAATGTTGACCTGCATGCCCTCGATGATTTCCTCTGCGATCATCGCGCGCGCGCCGATGTCGAAGGGGGTGTACAGCGGCATCAGGTCGTCGAAGGGGCGCACCAGGCGGCCGAGGATCAAACGCTCCAGCGGCGAGAAATCGAGCAGTGCCTGCAGCTGCGCCAGGCTGTCGACGCGGCGCGCCAGCACCGAATAGGTGGCCTTCACCGGCTTCACGAAACACGGGAATCCCATCTGCGGGGCGGCGACAGCGACGCGGCTGTACGGCAGCACCTCGTGGCGCGGCACGGCCTCGGGCACGCAGCGCGCCTGCAGGCATCGCGCGTAATACTTGTGCTGGGCGGCAATCACCACCGCCGGGTCGGTGCCCGGCAGCCCCAGGCGCTGCGCCAGCACCGCGGCGATGAGCGCGCCAAAATGCTCGTTGTTGCTGACCACCCCGTCGATGCGCCCGCGATAGCGTCGCACCAGGCGGTCGATGAAGCGGCGCGCATCGAAGGTGAGCAGCCGCGCATTGCCCGGAAAGCGGAACAGGTCGAAGCCCTCGAACACGAAACGGTAGCGTCCCTGGTAACGCGGATGCGCCAGTTCGACCTGATCCCAGTCCTTGGGGAACAGCACCAGAATTGTTTTTGCGGTCATGCCGGTTTCCGTTTGCCTGACCCGGCTGGGTCGGCGCAGCGGGGCTTTTCCTTACAGTCCGCCGTGAGAACAGAAATCGGCCGCGGCTTATTCCCCGCCGGCCCTGCGCCCCCAGGCGATGTAGCCGGTACCCCACAGCGTGGATTCGACCTTCAGTTTCTCCGCGTGGCGGGCCAGCAGGTCCCAGGGCGCATCGAGCCCTTCGTAGCGCGTGTAGCACTCCCGCGACTTGAAACGGCGGTACAGCCGCAGCGGATCCAGCCAGCGCGGCGGGTGCTTGATGCCTGCGGCCGCAATCCGCGCGCCGGGACGAGACTGGCGCATCGCCGACTCCAGTGCCGGCGGCGAGCGCAGGATGTCATGCACATAGTTGAACAGCAGGGCATCGGCAGGCACCGGCCAGCGCGCCGCTTCAAGCGGGCCCTCGATCAGCATGACGTTGCCGAGCTGTGCCTGCAGCACGCGCTTTCGCGCCAGCGCCATCATCTGCGGACTGGGTTCGACGCCGATCACCCGGCCCTGTGGTCCCACCGCCTGGCTCAGCGCGCCGAAACTGAGCCCGGTACCGCAGCCGGCGTCGAGCACGACATCGCCGGGGCGCAATCCGAGGAGCGCGATCACCCGGCTGCGCAGCACCTGGGTGCGGGCGGCACTGGCGTCGTAGTCCTGCGCGTGCCGCCGGTAATACCCGGCACCGCTGTGATCGCTCATGGCTGATCGCTCATGCCTGCGGTTTGTGGCGTCGAATCCGCCCCAATTAAAAATTGTTTAAAAACAAATGCTTATAAAAATATGTCGGGCTGCCCTGCAGACCGCGAACCGGGCAGCGGCAGGTTGTCACCGGCGCGATAGGTAAACACCGGTGAAAACTTGATCTGCCCGCTGTGATTGCTGCCGGCGGCATGGAACAGCCTGCAATGGAAAAACAGCAGGTCCCCGGCGTCCAGTTCCACCGCCACCTGGGTGCGCAGCAGCTCGGCGTTTCCCGGAGCGTCGCTGCGCAGGAACTGCGCAGCATCGAGCTGCGCATCATCGAATTCCATGCGATGCGAGCCGGGCAGCACCAGCAGGCAGCCGTTGTCCATGCGTTCCGCCCCGAGCGCAAACCACACCGACACCAGTTCGGGATGCGCAAACGACCAGTAGCGGATGTCGCGATGCCAGCTGGTCAGGCTGCTGTACTGCGGTTGTTTCGTCATGATGCAGTTGTGGTGGGCCTGGACCAGCGCCACCTGCGCACCGAGCAGCTGGCGCAGCCGGGCGACGATCGGCGGTGCGCCCGCCCATTCGCGGAATACCGGGTCGCGGGCACAGGCCTGCAGCAGCCGCCGCACGGTGCGCCCGCCCGGCGCATCCAGCGATGCCGGCGCGCCGGGATACCGGGTCTCGGCTTCGTATTCCACCGGCCCACGTGCAGAAGCCAGGTCGCGCCCGGCAGCCTCCAGCATGCGCGCGCGCGCCGCCGCCGGCACCTGTCCGCGCACGATGATGAAGCCGTCGCGTTCGAACGCGGCAAGTTCGTCCGGGGAAAAGGCATCGTTCATGATTCGGTTCCGCCGGGTGCCGCTTTCCGGAACACCCATCGATGGAAGACAGCCGAGCCAAGCAGCAGGGTCAGCAGGGAATACACGGGGTCCAGTGTAGCTGCAGTGAACAGTGACGGGGTGACGAACACCGATTCGGCATAGTTGATGCCGAGCGCCAGCAGCAGGTTGTTGGCGGTGTGCACGCCGATCGCCAGCTCCAGCCTGCCGTCGCGCAGCGTGATCGTCGCAAGGAACAGCGCCATCGCGAAATAGTTTGCCGCCATCAGCCACAGGCCGTAGGCGGCAACCTCGGGATTGTAGAGATGCGGCAGCGTGAACACCGCGCTGCTCGCCAGCGCGGTGAACGCCGGATGCCGCCACAGACCGGCCAGCGCCTGCTGCAGATAGCCGCGGAATGCGAGTTCCTCGGCGAGGCATTGCAGCGGCGTCAAGAGCAGCGCCGCCAGCGCGAACGGCAGCCAGCGCTGCAGATCCGGCGTCCACGCATAGCGCCCGGGAAAGAGGAGCCCTTCGGCCAGTGCGCCGATCGCTGCCAGCAGCGCCCATGCCGCACCCCCGGCAAGAATGCGCCGCCCGTCAATGCGCGGGTGCGGGGTCACCAGCGTGCGCCAGGAGCGGCGGTGCAGGAAACTGACCGTGATGACCACCCCGACCAGCAGCATCAGGATGCTGGCATTGATGGCGACAAACTGGGTGACCTCTCCCAGCGGCAGCCTGCGCACCAGCGCATAGGCGTAACCCCCGCCCCCGAGCCAGCAGGCGGTGATCACCGCGATACCCAGCGTGTAGCGCCACCAGCCGTTGCTGCCGGCGCCGGCAGCCGCGAGAAAACGCGCGGCGGGCGTGTTCAAGCGGGGTTGTAGCCCAGATTGGGCGCGAGCCAGCGCTCGGCGTCAGCGACGTTGATGCCTTTGCGCCGCGCATAGTCGGCCACCTGGTCGCGGTCGATCTTGCCCACCGCAAAATAATGTGCGTCGGGATGGGACAGGTAGAACCCGCTGACCGAGGACGCCGGCCACATTGCAAACGACTCGGTAAGCCGGATGTCGACGCGCGGCGCCTGCAGCAGGTCGAACAGCGCCCCCTTCTCGGTATGGTCGGGACAGGCCGGATAACCCGGCGCCGGACGGATGCCGCGGTATTTCTCGGCGATCAGCGCGGCGTTGTCGAGCGCCTCGTCCGGCGCATAGCCCCAGAACTCGCGGCGGATGCGCAGGTGGAGCAGTTCGGCGAAGGCCTCGGCGAGGCGGTCGGCCAGCGCCTTGAGGAGGATCGACGAGTAGTCGTCGTTCGCCTTCTCGAATCGTTCGAGGTGCTTTTCGATGCCGATGCCTGCAGTGACCGCGAAGGCGCCGATGTAGTCGCGCACGCCGGAATCGGCCGGCGCGATGAAGTCGGCCAGGCACTGGTTGGCGTTGCCGGTGGGCTTGCGGTTCTGCTGGCGCAGGTTGTGCCAGGTCATCAGCGGCATCTGGCGTGCTTCGTCGGCGTAAATGGCAATGTCTTCGGGCGCCACGCGCGCCGCCGGAAAAAGGCCGTAGACGCCGTTGGCGGTAAGCCAGCGGCCTTCGATGATTTTTTTCAGCATCGCCTGCGCGTCGTCGAACACCTTGCGCGCTTCGGCGCTGACCACCGCGTCTTCGAGGATTGCCGGATAGGGGCCGGCGAGATCCCAGGTCTGGAAAAACGGGCCCCAGTCGATATGGCGCGCGATCTCTGCCAGGTCGTAGTTCTTCAGCGGCTTCAGGCCGAGCATCTGCGGCTTCGGCGGCGTGTACGTCTTCCAGTCGATGCCCTGCGCGTTGGCGCGGGCTTCCGCCAGCGGGATCAGTTCCGGGCCTTTCTTGCCGGCATGCTGTTCGCGCACGCGCTCGTAGTCCGCCGCGAGGTCGTTCAGGTAACCCTTGCGCAGGTCATCCGACAGCAGGCTCGAGCACACGCTGACGCTGCGCGAGGCGTCCGGCACCCAGACCACCGGCCCCGAGTAATTCGGCGCGATCTTCACCGCGGTATGCACGCGCGAAGTGGTGGCGCCGCCGATCAGCAGCGGGATGGTCATGCCCGCGCGCTGCATCTCGCGCGCGTTGTGCGCCATTTCCTCCAGCGACGGCGTGATCAGGCCGGAGAGGCCGATGATGTCGGCCTTCTCGCGCGCCGCGGTCTCGGCGATGTCCTTCCAGGGAACCATCACGCCCATGTTGACGACTTCGTAGTTGTTGCACTGGAGCACCACGGCGACGATGTTCTTGCCGATGTCGTGCACGTCGCCCTTGACCGTGGCGAGGACGATCTTGCCCTTGGGTTTGAGGTCGCCGAGGCGCGCCTTCTCCGCCTCAATGAAGGGCACCAGGTGGGCCACCGCCTGCTTCATCACCCGCGCCGACTTCACCACCTGCGGCAGGAACATCTTGCCCGCGCCGAACAGGTCGCCGACGACGTTCATGCCGTCCATCAACGGGCCTTCGATGACCTCGATCGGGCGGCCGCCGCGCGCCTCGATCTCGCGGCGCAGCTCCTCCGTGTCCTCGACGATCCAGTTGGTGATGCCCTTGACCAGCGCATGGGTCAGCCGCTCGCGCACCGGCGCATTGCGCCAGGCGAGATCTTCGGTCACCGCCTTGCCCTTGCCCTTCACCGTCTCCGCGAAGGCGACCATGCGCTCGGCGGCATCGGGACGGCGGTCGAACAGGATGTCCTCGACATGCTCGAGCAGATCCTTCGGGATGTCGTCATAGACACCGATCTGGCCGGCGTTGACGATGGCCATGGTCAATCCCGCCTTGATCGCGTGATAGAGGAAGGCGGTGTGGATCGCCTCGCGCACCGGATCGTTGCCGCGGAACGAGAACGACACATTGGACAGGCCGCCGCTCACCCGCGCGTGGCGCAGGTTCTGGCGTATCCACTGCGTGGCCTCGATGAAATCGATGGCGTAGCGGTTGTGCTCCTCGATGCCGGTGGCAATGGCGAAGATGTTTGGGTCGATGATGATGTCTTCGGCGGGGAAGCCGACTTCATTGACCAGGATGTCGTAGGCCTTTTTCGAGATCTCGACGCGCCGGGCCAGCGTGTCGGCCTGGCCCTGCTCGTCGAAAGCCATCACCACCACCGCCGCGCCGTAACGCTTGGCGAGCCGTGCCTGTTGCTTGAAGGGCTCCACACCCTCCTTCATGCTGATCGAATTGACGATGGCTTTGCCCTGCACGCACTTCAGGCCCGCCTCGATGACCTCCCATTTCGAGGAGTCGATCATCACCGGCACCCGCGAGATGTCGGGCTCGGAGGCGATCAGGTTGAGGAAGGTGGTCATCGCCGCCTTCGAATCGAGCATCGCCTCGTCCATGTTGACGTCGATGACCTGGGCGCCGCTCTCCACCTGCTGGCGCGCCACCGACACCGCCTCGGCATAGTTGCCGGCGAGGATCAATTTGGCGAAGGCGCGCGAACCGGTGACGTTGGTGCGCTCGCCGACGTTGACGAACAGCGAGTCGTCGCCGATGTTCAGCGGCTCCAGGCCGGACAGGCGCATCTTTTTCTCGATGACCGGCACTTTCCGCGGCGCCACTTCCTTCACGATGTTGGCAATCGCGCGGATATGCGGCGGCGTGGTGCCGCAGCAGCCGCCGACGACATTGACGAAACCGCTTTTCGCGAAATCGAGGATATAGCCCGCGGTGTCCTCGGGCAGTTCGTCATAGCCGGTCGGTGCCAGCGGATTGGGCAGGCCGGCGTTCGGGTAGGCGCAGACGAAGGTGTCGGCGATGTTCGACAGTTCCTCGATGTACGGCCGCATCAGCTTGGCGCCGAGCGCGCAGTTCAGGCCGATGGTCAGCGGTTTCGCGTGCCGCACCGAGTTCCAGAAGGCTTCGGGGGTCTGGCCCGACAGCGTGCGGCCCGAAGCGTCGGTGATGGTGCCCGAAATCATGATCGGGATCTCGAGCCCCTTGTCGGCGCAATACCGGTCGATCGCGAAGAGCGCGGCCTTGGCGTTCAGCGTGTCGAAAATGGTTTCGACCAGGAACAGGTCGGCACCGCCGTCGGCCAGGCCTCGCACGGCCTCGGTGTAGGCCTCGACCAGGCGGTCGAAGGTGATGTTGCGCGCGCCGGGGTCGTTGACGTCGGGCGAAATCGAGGCGGTGCGGGTGGTCGGTCCCAGCGCGCCGGCGACAAAGCGCGGCCGCGAGGGATCCTTTTTCTCGTAGGTGTCGGCAGCGGCGCGCGCGATCTTCGCGGCCTCCACATTCAGTTCGTAGACCAGGTCTTCCATGTGGTAATCCGCCATGGCGACCGAGGTCGAACTGAAGGTGTTGGTCTCGATGATGTCGGCGCCGGCGTCGAGGTACTGCTCGTGGATCTCGCGGATGATCTGCGGCTGTGTCAGCACCAGCAGGTCGTTGTTGCCCTTGACCTCGTGCGCGAAGTCCTTGAAACGCTTGCCGCGGTACGCCGCCTCGTCCAGCTTGTAGGTCTGGATCATGGTGCCCATCGCGCCGTCGAGGATCAGGATGCGGCGCGCGAGCAGTTCGGGCAGTTGCTGGATGCGGGAAGTCATGGCAATGGCAAGGCGCCTGTACGGCGCAGCGGCTTCGGGGAAAGTGCGAATTTTATCATGGGCTTACGTGATCGCCTGCGGCCGCCTATAATGCCCGTTCCGCATTCCACGGCCGACCGCCACGCGATGAAACACCTCGAACCCCGACAGGCTTTCGATTTCCTCAAACAGAACCCGAATGCGGTGTTCGTCGACTGCCGCAGCGAAATGGAATACCTGTTTGTCGGCCATCCGGTGGGCGCAATCCATGTCGCCTGGAATGACGGCCCCAACTGGGACGTCAACCCGCACTTTGTCGCCCATGTCAAAAAGGCCACCAGCGTCGACCGCCCCGTGGTCGTGATCTGCCGCAGCGGCAACCGTTCGCTGGACGCCGGCCGCGCGCTGGAGGAGGCCGGCTTCACCCAGGTCTACAACGTGCTGCACGGGTTCGAGGGCGAGCTCGACGAAAACCACCACCGCGGATCCAGGACCGGCTGGCGTTTCGACGGACTGCCCTGGGAGCAGTGCTGAGGCGGCTGCCTGAGGTTCTGCCGGCCTAGTCCTGCCGCCGCGCCGCCATCCAGTCGCGGATGCAGCTGCGCACCGGCTCGTAGCTGTGCTGCTTTTCGAAATAATGATGAATCTCGCCCTTGCGCAGCCCCGCCTGCATGGCGCGGTTCATGGTCTGGCCGCTGACGATGATGCGCAACGACCCCGGCGACAGGCCGGCAGCCTCCGCCAGCAGCTGTGCACCATTCATCCCCGGCATCGAGAAATCCGAGACGACGACGGCAACCGGCCTTGACCGCAGGATGACCAGCGCTTCGGCCCCATTGCCGGCCGTGAGCAACTCGTAACCGTCGGGACGCAGTGCGCGCACCGACAGCATCAGCACGTCCGGGTCGTCATCCACCAGCAGCACGCAGCTGCCGGCCGGCGCCTGCCCGGCAGCCGGCTCGGCGGCCAGCAGCATCGTTGCCTGCGCAGGCTCCCGCAAGGACGGCGCGGCGGGACGGCCGCCGAGGCTGAAGAAAAACGTGGCGCCTTCGCCGGGGACGGCTTCGGCCCAGGCGTCGCCGCCATGCCTGCGCATGATGCGGCGCACGGTGGCCAGGCCGATGCCGGTGCCCGGGAAATCGCTGTCGGCATGCAGGCGCTGGAATGCCCCGAACAGCCGGTCCGCCTGCTTCATGTCGAAGCCGGCGCCGTTGTCGCGCACGAAGTACACCGTCGCCCCGTCCTGCTGCAGGGTACCGAATTCGACGCGGGCCCGCTGGCAGCGGGCGGTGAATTTCCAGGCATTCTGCAGCAGGTTCACCAGCGCCGCCCGCAGCAGCCCGGCGTCTCCGCGCGCCGTGAGGCCGGGGGCAGCCTGGAACTCCACCGCCCGTCCGGGATGCTCGCGCCGCAAATCTTCGGCGATGCCGAGGACCATGTCGCTCAACTGGACATCGGCCACCTTCAATTCGGTACGCGTGACCCGCGACAGCCGCAGCAGATCCTCGATCAGCCCGGCCATCCGCCGCGAAGCCGCGCGGATGCGTGCGGCGTAGTCGCGCCCGCCGGCGTCCAGTGCCTCGCCGAAGTCCTCGAGCAGCGCGGCCGCCATGCCGTCGATGTGGCGCAGTGGCGCGCGCAGGTCGTGGGATACGGAAGAAGCGAACGCCTCGAGTTCCTCGTTGGCGCTGCTCAGCTGCGCCGTGCGTTCCGCCACGCGCGCCTCGAGGGCAATGTTCAGCGCCTCGACCTCCAGTGAGCGGCGTTTGAAGTCGGTCACGTCGCGGCTGATCGCAACCAGTCCGGTGACATTGCCCGCAGAGTCGAGTAACGGCATTTTTGAAGTCACATACCAGCGCGTATTCCCCGCGGCTTCATCCATGACTTCACGCGGCCGGCTCGGCGTGCCGGACTCAAGCACCGCACGGTCCTCGGCTTCCACGCGAGCGGCCATGTCCGCCGGCAAGAGGTCGCTGTTGCGCAGGCCGGTGACTTCTTCGCGCCCGGGAGCCCTGACCCGCAACCATGCCGTGTTTGCAAGGATGAATCTGAGGCCGCGGTCCTTGACCCGGATGCGGTCTGGCAGGTTGTCGATCACGGTGCGCAGCAGGTTGCGCTCAGCCGCCAGCGCCTCCCGCGCCAGCCGGCGCTCGGTGACGTCGCGCGCAATCCCCAGCAGCGCGGTGATCGCACCCGATGCGTCATGCAGCGGTGCCGCGTGGATTTCCAGCCAGCAGCGCTTGCCGTGGATGCCGAATGCCTCGAATTCGAGGACACCCGACTCACCCTCCAGTATGCGGTGCTGCAGGCGCACGAAAGCGCGGCGGTACTGCGGGGCGATCTGGTTGAGGAACGGCCAGCGGCGCATTTCCTCAAGGCTGGAGGCCTGCAGCATGCGCAGGCCGGCGGGATTCATGTCCAGCAGTTCGCCGTCGGGGGCGACGATCGCGACGCATTCCGGCTCCGCCGCGATGATCGCGCGAAGGCGTCCTTCGCTTTCACGCAGCCGCGCCTCGGCAAGCTTGCGCGCATTGATATCCTGGTAGGTCGCGATGATGTGGTCGGGTTTGCCTTCGATATCCGGCACCACAGTAACGGTCAGGTCCACCCACAGCCAGCTGCCGTCCTTGCAGCGGATGCGTTTTTCCCGCGAATAGCTGCCGACCTGGCCCTCGACCAGGGCGGCATTGTTCCTGTCGGCGTCGCCGTTCTCCTCAGGGAGGGTGATGTCGGCGGTGCTGATGGTGTTCAGGTCGTCCCGGCTGTAGCCGGTCATCGCGCAGAACCGGTCGTTGACCATCAGCCAGGGGGAGCGCCGGTCATGCGCATCGCGCAGGGTGATCCCCAGCGCGGCCTGCTCGAAAATGGCGCGGAAACGGCCTTCGCTCTCCTGCAGCGCCGCCTCGCGTTTCTTCAGTTCGGTGATGTCGACAAACGACACCACCGTCTGCCCGTCCGCGGTGCGGCCCTCGCGAATCAGGTGATAGCCGCCGTCGGGCCGGCGGCGCTCGATGACCCTGCCGTCGGGTTTGCGGTGCTGCGCCACACGTTCGGCAACAAAAGCATCGACATCCCCGATTTCGCCCATGGCTTTCAGCACGCGTCCGCGGTCCATGGCCAGGGTTTCGAACAGCATGCCGGTCCGCAGGCTGGCGGTGGCCGGTTCCTGCATCCGGCGATAGGGCTCATTGAAAAAAATCAGCCGATCCTCGCTGTCGTAGAGGGCCAGTCCCTCGCCGATATGCTCGGCGACAGTCCGCAGCCGCGCCTCGCTCTGGCGCAGTTCCGCGGCAAACGTCCGCTGCCGCGCGTAAAACAGCAGCAGTCCGGCGATCGCCACCAGATCCAGCAGCACCATCAGGGCGATCACCACCAGTTCAGTATCCATCGGTTCCCGTCGTTCCAGTGTCCGCAATCACCCGGCTGGCTGTCGCCATGCTTGTCACTTCCCGGCCAGATCCAGATACCTGCGCCACGCCAGCCAGCCCGGCAGCAGCAGCGCACCCATCGTCAGCGCCAGCGCAAGCGCGCTGCCGGACACCAGCGGCGACACCAGCCCGGCGGTCAATCCGGCGAACAGGCTGTGCGCGAATCCCTGCAGCGATGAGGTCATGCCGCGCAGGGACGGAAACAGTTCCAGCGTCAGCAGGGTCGCGCTCGGCATCGCCAGCGCCATGCCCACGGTATAAATCATCACCGGCAGCACCGTCCAGGGCAGCGCCGGAGGCAGCACCGCGCAATAGGCGATGTTGCAGGCCACCGCAACGCACATGATCAGGTAGCCGATGCCCACGGTGCGGCGTGGCGCGATCCGGCTGGCCAGCCGCCCGGACAGGAAAGCGCCGATCATCACCCCGCCGATGCCGGGCACGAACAGCCAGGCGAAATCCCTTTCGGTCATGCCCAGCAGGTCATAGATGACCGCGGGTGCGGAAACGATGTAGAGGAAAAATCCCGAGAAATTGAACGCGATCATCACGCACAGCAGCACCAGCCTCGGATCGCCGCCGAGGCGCAGGTAGTTGCGCAGCAGCGGCCCGGAGCGGAACGGGTGCCGGTCGGCCGGCGGATGGGTTTCGGGCAGCCAGCGCAGGGTGCCGCCGATCAGGGCCAGCCCGTACAGCGTCAGGAACCAGAAAATCGCGCGCCAGCCCACCGCATCCTGCAGCCAGCCGCCGATCACCGGCGCGATCGCGGGCGCAATGCCGAAAATCATGGTCACCAGAGACATCAGGCGCTGCGCGGCATGCCCCTCGAGGCTGTCGCGGATGACGGCGCGGCCGACGATGATGCCCGCGCCGGCCGACAGTCCCTGCACCGCGCGCCACAGCAGCAGCTGCGGCAGGCTGGTGGCCATGGCACAGCCGGCGGAAGCCAGCGCATACAGCGCGAGGCTGGCGAGAATCACCGGACGGCGGCCGAA
>VFQT010002042.1_pt1 | contig 21826 bp, 20 predicted proteins | sample 3512381 | NCBI WGS metagenome assembly VFQT01 (sample SAMN10412376, study PRJNA504923) | tailings metagenome | isolation source: Relicate 2 Philex TSF3 active mining site | place: Philippines: Tuba, Benguet | collected 2017-08-29
CCGGTCGCGGCCGGATCGCAGGGGCCGTTCTGATGGCGCCCCACGTGATGGTCGAGCCGATGAGTACCGCCGCGATCGCAGCGATCAAGACGACATACGAGACCACAGACCTGCGCGCGCGGCTCGCGCGTCATCATGCCCACGTGGACGATGCGTTCCTTGGCTGGGCGAATGTGTGGCTCGACCCGCATTTTGCGGAGTGGTCGCTCGAGGAGGAATGCGCGCATCTGGAGGTGCCGGTCATTCTGATCCAAGGCGAAAACGATGAATATGGCACGTTGGCCCAGATCGATACCATCGCTGCCGCTTCGCGCGGGCCGGTGACACGGGTGGTGCTGCGGAATTGCGGCCATTCTCCCCATCGGGATGCCGAAGCCGTCGTCGTCGAGCATGTGGCAAAACTTCTTGAAACGATGCCCCGATAATTTTGTGAGCGCACTCATGTCCGATTAAGGAATTAACCGGGATTGACGTGCCAAATCGCCATGATTTCTTAAAATGCCGGAGTTTGGTGTCGCCGCCACCTTGTCCGGAGAATTATTTTCAATGAGCTTGAAAGAGGACCGCAGCCTCGCTGGCGCCGTGCGGCACGCGGGAATGCCGTGCCGCCTGTGCAACGCGCCTGTCCGTCACACGTTCGTCGATCTGGGCATGTCGCCGCTGTGTGAGAGCTTCCTTGCGCGTGGCGAACTCGATCAGATGGAGCCGTACTATCCGCTCCACGTCATGATCTGCGAGCATTGCCTGCTTGTTCAACTCAAAGAGTATGTGAAGCCGGATCACATCTTCACCGAGTACGCCTACTTCTCCTCCTATTCGACGAGCTGGGTGGCGCATGCCAAGTCCTATGTCGAGATGATCGTCGCGCGGCGCCAGCTCGGCGCGGACAGTCTGGCGGTGGAACTGGCGAGCAACGACGGCTACCTCTTGCAGCATTTCCTGCCGCTCGGCGTCCCGGTGCTGGGCGTCGAACCGGCTGCGAACGTAGCCAAGGTCGCAACCGGAAAGGGTGTGACGACGCGCGTGGCTTTCTTCGGGCGACAGCTTGCGCGTGAGTTGATCGCCGAAGGCAAGGCAGCGGACGTCATCATCGGCAACAACGTGCTCGCGCAGGTTCCCGATCTCAACGATTTCGTCGGGGGCATGAAAATACTGCTGAAGCCCGATGGCATCGTGACACTGGAGTTCCCCCACCTCGTGTGTCTGATGGACGAGTGCCAGTTCGACACGATCTACCATGAGCACTTCTCGTATTTCTCGGGCCTGACCATCGACGAGATGGCGCGACGGCACGGCCTCGCGCTCGTGGACGTGGAACGCCTGTCGACGCACGGCGGGTCGCTGCGGGTCTATCTCGCGCACGCCGAGAGCGGTCAGACGCCAAGTCCGGCGGTCGGCGCATTGCTGGCGCAGGAAGAGCGGTTGGGGCTGCGCGACATGGGGACGTACGGCGGCTTCGCCGAAGCCGTGAAGCGGACGAAACGTGATCTGCTGGCGTTTCTGATCGAGGCCAAGCGCGCAGGTAAGAAAGTGTGCGCCTATGGCGCGCCGGGCAAGGGCAACACGCTCCTGAATTACTGCGGGATCGGCGCCGACTTTCTCGATTTCACGGTCGACCGAAATCCCTACAAACACGGACGCTTCACTCCGGGCATGCATGTTCCGATCCTCCCGGTCGAGGCGATCGACGCGGCAAGACCTGACTTCATTCTGATCCTGCCGTGGAACCTGAAGCGCGAGATCACGGCACAAATGGCGCACGTTGCGTCATGGGGCGCGAAGTTCGTCGTACCCATTCCGACCGTCAGTGTGATCGATCCGAAGGAGGCGCGGGCATGAAGGTCGTTCTATTCTGCGGCGGTCTCGGCACGCGGATCCGCGAGTATTCGGAGAGCGTGCCAAAGCCGATGATCCCGGTCGGGCATCAGCCCATCCTCTGGCACATCATGCAGTACTACAGCCAGTACGGGCACGGCGATTTTGTGCTGTGTCTGGGCTACAAGGCGAATACGATCAAACAGTTCTTTCTCGACTATAAGCCGCAGTCCTTCGCGGATTGCGTGGTGAGCGCAAACGGTACGGTCGAGGTGCTTGGGCCGCCACCGGCGGACTGGCGCATCGCAATGATCGATACGGGTATCTGGCGTAACATCGGCGAGCGTCTATGGGCCGTGCGCGACCAGGTGAAGGACGAGGAGATATTTCTCGCGAATTATTCCGACGGTCTCACGGACGTCGATCTGTCGGATATGATCGCGCGTTTCAAGGCTTCCAACAAGCTCGCCTGCTTCCTGGCGGTGCGGCCTGCGCTGAGTTTGCATTTCGCCGATATCGATGCCGAGGGCCGCGTCACGGCAATCCGCGCCAACCAGGACATGGATGTCTGGATCAACGGCGGCTATTTTATCCTGCGACCGGAAATCTACGATTACATGAAAGAGGGTGAGGAACTCGTCGAGGAGCCGTTCAGGCGCCTGATCGAGAAGGATCTCCTCATGGCCTACAAACACGAAGGGTTTTGGCGCGCGATGGATACTCTTAAGGATAAACAGTTCTTCGAGGACATGGTGGAGCACGGCCGCATGCCCTGGCGTTCGCATTTCTCGGCGCAGCGGCTGACGGCTTGAAGGCGACCGTCGCGTCGACTTTCTATGGTTTTCTTTTTCGGACGGGTGGCGCGCGAGCGCTGCCCGTTTTCGATTCGTTCGTCCGTCGATATCGCGACCCTAATTCGGGTGGTAACGGCAATCGAAAGGGAGACGGATAAAAAAAGGCGGCGACATCTTCTGATGCCGCCGCTTGGGGAGTTGGGAGTGTGGGAGTGGTCGTGAAAAGGAAGAAGACCGAGTGATCAGGCAGCCGTTGCGTCGAGCAGCCGGCGCTTGGAGCTTGCCTCAATATCGGCCGGTTCGCGGTCGGACAGCAGCGCGTCGAAGTAGTCGATGGTATGACGCAGGCCCTCGCGCAGAGGCAGCGTCGGCTGCCAGTCGATCTTGCTGCGGGCGAAGGATATGTCGGGGCGGCGCTGCTTTGGATCGTCCTTTGGCAGGTCCCTGTAATCGAGCTCGGAGCGGGATCCCGTCATTTCGATCACGATCTCGGCGAGCTCGCGGATCGTGAACTCGCCGGGATTGCCGAGGTTCATGGGGCCCGTGACGCCCTTCGGCGTTCCCATCAGGCGAATGAGGCCGTCCACCAGATCGTCGACATAGCAGAACGACCGGGTCTGGCTGCCGTCGCCGTAGATCGTGATCGGTTCGTTGCGCAGGGCCTGCACGATGAAATTCGACACGACGCGGCCGTCATTGGGATGCATGCGCGGGCCGTAGGTGTTGAAGATCCGCGCCACCTTGATGTCGAGGCCGTGCTGGCGGTGATAATCGAAGAACAGGGTCTCGGCGCAGCGCTTGCCTTCGTCGTAACAGGAGCGCGGTCCGATCGGGTTGACGTTGCCCCAGTATTCCTCGCGCTGGGGGTGCATCGCCGGATCGCCGTAAACCTCCGACGTAGAGGCTTGCAGGATGCGGCACTTCAATCGCTTGGCCAGGCCCAGCATGTTGATCGCGCCGTGGACCGACGTTTTCGTCGTCTGCACGGGATCGTGCTGGTAATGGATCGGGGAGGCAGGGCACGCGAGATTGTAGATCTCGTCAACCTCGACGTAGAGCGGCATCGTGACGTCGTGGCGCATGAATTCGAACTGGGGATGCCCGAGCAGGTGCTCGACGTTGCGCTTGGCGCCCGTGAAAAGATTGTCGACGCAAAGGACATGGTGACCCGCCTCGATCAGGCGGTCGGCCAGATGGGAGCCGACGAAACCGGCCCCGCCGGTGATCAGGATCGTCTTGTGCTCATGCATGTGCGTTATTGACCTTCGACGCGGTGGTTCCAAAACCAGTTTTGCAAGCTCGATCCCGTGCCCACTCTACGGGATGCCGACGGCCGATAGTTCCTCTTCGGAGGATCGTCTGCCGGACGTGCCACCACTAAGCAGGGATCGTGCCGCCTGCGGGACGGTTGGTGGCGAACGCAATCCGGGAGCGGACGGGGCATGCGACAGGGCAGGGCCGTTGCGGCGCTCATGCGCGAGGCCTTCGGCTCGAAGTGAGACGCGGACGTATCAAATTTTCTCGCGCAGAGAGCCATTCTAGCCCGCGTGCGCGGATTAACCGTTCCCGTATCAATCCGGTCGTGGCGCGGCGTAGGCGGTAACGATGCGGTAGGGTACGCGTGCCTATGATGGAGTGAACGCCTTGACGCGTGCTTCAGTCCGGATTTCGTACATGCGTTTCGAAACGACGCGTCCGTACGGCCCACTTCGGGTCCGTATCATTACGATCGAGGCACGACACATGCCCGATATGTTTCCCTCGATCCCGCGCCTCACCGCCACGGGGCTGGTCTTCGTCGTCGTCACGGACGACGGCGTGCCGATGCTCGTCACGTCGACCCACGAGGAGGCGCTGCTTCAGATCGAGCGTCGCAGCCACGTCGAGCTGATGGCCTGCCATTGATAGCGCGTGTTGCGGCGGACGGATCGGCCGGGCTTCTATCCGAGCCGCGTCCACGTGCCGTGTCGGAAGCCATCGCGTGGTTAGAGTTTATTAACCATGCGTACGCATCATTCGGCAGCCGAGAGGATCGCCAAGGAGTGTACGATGTCGGGCCAGTCGCCTTTGATCGAGATCGAGCACGAGATCACCGGGCAACTCAAGCGGATCGCCGCCGACATTGCCGGAGACGAGGAAAAAGGTCAGGTTCTCTGGCGGGCCGCCGAATGGGGCGAGCCGCATCCTCTGATGCAGCATTACGAGCCGATCGCGAAGCCGCTGCTGATGGCGCGCGATGCCCTGATGTCCGAATGGCTGGCGCGCGTTCGCCGCCAGGAAAACGCGAAGGACATGGCTTGAACGGCTGGCGGCCTGCGCTCTGGTCGCTTGATCCAACGTGCGAGCCGTGCTCATTTTGCGAGCACGCGAAGTGTCGCGTCGACGAAGCCCATGGCTTCCTTTGGCAGCATTCGGAAAGGCTGGCATGAGCACGCCTGAAGACGAGTTCGGGTTCGCACCCGATCATGACGATCCGATCCCATACCGGCATCGGATCCGCACGTACTATCAAGCCCTCGGCTACGGGGCGCCCTACCGCTGGGCGCACTATGCGGAGGTGCCGTTCACGCCGCTCCGCAAGCCGCTCTCCCAGATGCGGGTCGCGATGGTGACCACCGCCGCTCCCTACAAGGAAGGCGCCGGTGACCAGGGCCCCGGCGCGCCCTACAACTCGGCGGCGAAGTTCTACACCGTGTACTCCGGGCCCACCGACCGCGATCCTGACGTGCGCATCTCGCACATCGGCATCGACCGGAAACACACGACCGCCGAGGATCAGAATACCTGGATGCCGCTTCAGGCCATGCGCGAGGCGGCGCGCAAAGGCCTGATCGGCGAAGTCGGCCCCCGATTCCATGGCCTTCCCACCAATCGCAGTCACAAGACGACGCTGGAGGTCGATTGCCAGGAACTTCTTGCCCGGTTGAAGGAGGACCGGGCCGACGCGGCCATCATCGCGGCGAATTGACCGGTGTGTCACCAGACCGTGAGTCTGGCAGCGCGCACCCTCGAAGCGGCCGGCATCTCCACCGTGGTGATGGGCTGCGCCAAGGATATCGTGGAGTGGGCCGGTGTCCCCCGCTTCCTCTTCTCGGACTTCCCGCTGGGTAATCCGTGCGGCCGGCCGAACGACAAGGCCTCGCAGCAGGCGACGCTCGAACTGGCACTACGTGTACTCGAAAGTGCGCCAGCCCCGCGGACGACCGTTCAGAACCCGATCCGCTGGAGCGAGAGCGCGGACTGGAAGCTCGACTACAACAACATCGAGCAACTCAGCGCCGAGGAAATCGCACGCCGCCGGGCCGAGTTCGACAAGGGCAAGGAAGTCGCCAAGCAGCGGCTCGCCGAAGACATGAAGAACAAGGGTGCGGCCGAGTAAGTCTGCCAATCCACCCTGTCGTTGCGACGATAATACCAGCCGGGCGTCTCAGCGGGACGCCCGCCGTGTTTTTGGGCCGATGCCGGTACGGATTGGCGCTCGTGGTCCGCAGGTATAGAACTCGATCACCTTCCGCGGGCGGTCATGCCGGGCGGACAATGCGAGCAGGGCACGGGAGCACGCCATGGCGAAGCCGTTCAAAGGAATCCGCATCCTCGATTTCACGCAAGTTTTCGCGGGGCCCTTCGGCAGCTACCAGCTGGCGTTGCTGGGCGCAGACGTGGTCAAGATCGAGCGCCCGGGCGGCGACGACATGCGGTACGGACCGCCCAACAAAGAATGGTCGGATCGGGGGCTCTCGACGAGCTGGATGGCGATCAACTCCAACAAGCGCAACATCGCGCTGGACCTGACGAAGCCGGAGGCGGTCGCGATCGTGAAGCGGCTGGCTCAGTCGGCCGACGTCGTCATGGAGAATTACAGGCCGGGTGTCATGGAGAAGCTCGGCATCGGCTGGCCGCAGCTTCGGGAGGTCAATCCGCGTCTCATCTATGCCGCGGTGTCCGGCTTCGGCCAGACCGGACCGGAGCGGACGTCGCCCGCCTACGACGGCAAGATCCAGGCGATGAGCGGCCTGATGTCGATCACCGGTACGAAGGAGACGGGGCCGACGCGCGCGGGCTTTGCCGTTTGCGATGCGATCGGCGGGATGACGCTGGCGTTCGCGGTGTCGAGCGCGTTGTTCCAGCGCACGCACACGGGGCGCGGACAGCTCGTCGATGTCGCCATGCTCGATGCCGCCATGACCTTCATGTCGTCGTTCTTCGTCGACTATACGGTGGGCGGGCATGTCCAGGGACCATCGGGCAATCGTGCGCAGAGCCGCTTGCCGACCGCCGATCTGTTCAAGGTGAAGGGCGGGCACATCCTGCTCGCCGTCAACAACGAGAAGCAGTTCGCGGCGCTCTCGAAGGCGATCGGGCATCCCGACCTTCCAAAAGATCCGCGCTTCGTCGACTGGCCGACGCGCATTCAGAACGAGGTCGCACTTCGCGAGATCATCGAGGACGTGTTCGCGGCCAACGATGCCATCTACTGGGACGACTATCTCACCAAGGCCGACGTGCCCTGCGCGCGCGTATGGTCGATCGACGAAGTCGCGAAGAATCCGCAGTTGAAAACGCGGCCGGTTCTGCAAAACGTCGATACGCCGTTCGGTCGCCTGCAGATGATCGGCTCGGGCTTCGCCATGGAGCACGACGGCGGCTCGATCGAGTTCCCGCCGCGGCTGCCCGGCGCTGACACGGATGCCGTGCTTGGGGAGGCGGGCTTCTCGGCGGACGAGATCGCCGGTTTCCGCGCATCCGGCGCCGTCTCGGAGGGCATTCAGCTCGACCGGAAGAGGAAGTGAGGACGTCATGCTGACCGCGCTCGGCTACATTGCGCTGGGGCTCGCGTTTCTCGTCGGTGCGATACTGCTTGTGGCGTCACGCCGGCCCGACACGTTCCATGCCGCACGGACCAAGCGCATCGCGGCGCCGCCGGAGCGGTTGTTCCCGCTGATCGACGATCTCAGGCAGATGAATACGTGGAACCCCTATGCACTGCGCGAGACGTCGGGCACGAGCCACTATCGAGGACCGGATCGCGGTGTGGGCGCGACTTTCGAATTCGCGGGCAAGAAGTCTGGCACCGGGGACATCGCGATCACGGAATCGGTGCCCGACTCCAAGGTCGTCTTGCGGCTCCGGATGTTCAAGCCGTTCAAGGCGGACAACCGCGTGGAATTCACGCTGGTGCCGGTGCGCGCCGAAACGGACGTGACATGGTCGATGAGCGGCCGACAGCCGTTGATCGCCAAATGCATGGCCATGATCATCGATTGCGACAAGATGATTGGGCGCGACTTCGAGGAAGGCCTCGCCAATCTCAAGGCGAAGGCCGAATCCGCCTGACCGGCGCGTTCTTCACTTCGGCCGGTGATCGACGACGCGGCGCGCCTTGCCCTGGCTGCGCTCGACGCCGCCGGGATCGAGCACCGTGACTTGCCCCGTAACGCCCGCGAGACTCTTCACGTGGTGCGCGAGTTCTTTCGCGGCTGCCGATCGAGATGGCGCATCCGCGGCGCCCGGTGTCGCCTCGACAAGGATCTCCATCACATCCATGCGGCCGTCGCGCGTCAGGATGATCTGATAGTGCGGCGCGAGCCCCTTTACCCGTAGGATCATCTCCTCGATCTGGGTCGGGAAGACGTTGACGCCGCGCACGATCATCATGTCGTCGGAGCGTCCGGTGACGCGCTCCATGCGCCGCATGGTGCGCGCAGTCCCCGGGAGCAGGCGCGTCAGGTCGCGCGTACGATAGCGGACGACGGGCAGGGCCTCCTTGGTCAGCGAGGTGAAGACCAACTCGCCAATCTCGCCGTCCCGCACGGGTTCGCCTGTCTCGGGATCGATGACCTCCGGAAGGAAATGGTCCTCCCAGATATGCGGACCATCCTTGGTTTCGATGCATTCGTTGGCGACGCCGGGACCCATTACTTCCGAGAGGCCATAGGTGTCGACGGCATGGATGCCGAAGGCGTCCTCGATCTCCTGCCGCATGGCGTTGGTCCACGGCTCGGCGCCGAAGATGCCGATCTTCAGCGAGGTCTTGCGGGGATCGTGGCCCAGGCGGCGGAACTCGTCGAGGATGGCCAGCATGTAGGACGGAGTTACGGTGATGATATCCGGCTCGAACTCGCTGATGAGCTGGACCTGCCGCTCGGTCATGCCGCCGGACATGGGAATGACGGTGAGACCGAAGTCCTCCGCGCCACCGTGATAGCCGAGCCCACCCGTGAAAAGCCCGTACCCGTAGGCATTGTGCAGGCGCATGCCCGGTCGCCCGCCCGAGGCGCGGATGCAGCGGCCGATGCACTGGGCCCAGGTCGCGAGATCGCGCTTGGTATAGCCGACCACGGTCGGCTTACCCGTCGTGCCGGAGGAGGCGTGCACGCGCGCCACCTGGGTCATCGGCACGGCAAACATTCCATAGGGATAGTTGGCGCGCAGGTCCTGCTTCGAGGTGAATGGAAAGCGTCTCAGGTCGTCGAGTGTCCTCAGATCAGCGGGGGTCACGCCGGCCGCGTCGAAGGCGCGCTTGTAGTGGGGCACGTTCTCGTAGGCATGGCGCAGCGTCCATTTGAGGCGGTGGAGCTGCAACTCTTCGATGGCGGAACGCGGTGCGATCTCGATGGGATCGAGTTCAGAGCGTTTCGGGGCGAGATCCGGCACGGACGGCATTGCTCCTCCCTCAGGGCGCGTTCGCCCCTCTCCTTGACGACCGGGTTTGCGGCTACTCCACCAGCAGCCCGGGGATGGATCGTGTATGGCCACGGAATTCGGCGATCACCTGGCCATCCTCGCTGCGCACCGTCACGTCATAGATACCGCTGCGCTCGGCTCGGTGCCGTTCGGCCGCCTCGGCCACGAGGCGCATTCCCAGGCGGCCCGGCGCAACGAAGGAGACTTGTGCGAGTTGGGCGACGTGGCGCTGGTTGCGGCTGTTGCTGGCGAAAGCCATCGCGGAATCGGCCAGCATGAAGATGTAGCCGCCGTGGCAGATGCCGTGCCCGTTGACCATGTTCTCGCGCACCACCATCGACAGGCGCGCGCCACCAGGCGTGACGGCACCGAGCTCGATTCCGATGCCCTTGCTGGCATTGTCGTCGGCCCACATGGCGGCGGCCGACCGTGTTGCGATCTCGGCATCCGTGCGGTTCGTCATCGCCTCACCCCTCGCGCCCCGTGAACTTCGGCGCGCGCTTGGCCAGGAATGCGCCGACGCCCTCGACATAGTCTGGTGAGGCTGCGGCGAGCCGTTGATAGTCGCGCTCCAGCTGCAATTGCGCGGTCAGATCGTTTCCGGACGAGGCTGAGAGCGCGAGCTTGGTCAGACCCAGGCCGTAGGTCGCTGCATCGGCCAAACGCCCTGCCAATGCGTCAACTTCGTCTTCGCGCTTGTCGTCGTCGACCGCCTTCCAGATGAGGCCCCAGGCCTCGGCCTGCTCCGCCTTGACGGGTTCGGCCAGCAGCGCCATGCCGCGCGCCCGGGCTTCACCCGCTAGCCGCGGCAGGAAGTAGGTGCCGCCGCAATCAGGCACGAGGCCGATCTTGGCGAAAGCTTGCAGGAAGGAGGCCGAGCGCTTGGCCAGTACGATGTCGCAGGCGAAGGCGATGCTGGCGCCGGCACCGGCCGCGATGCCGTTGACGGCGCCGACGATGGGCTTGGGTAGCCGCCGCATGCGCTCGATCATGCCGTTGTAGCGCTCGACGACGAGGCCGACGTCGGGCTGTGGCCCCTCGGATTTGTAGACCTCGCCCGACAGATCCTGGCCGGCACAGAAGGCGCGACCGGCACCCGTCAGCACGACGACACGGCATTCGGCGTCACGCTCTGCCGCCTCAAGGCCCGCCATCATGGCGGCGTGAACGTCGGCATTCAAGGCGTTCAATTTGTCCGGCCGGTTGAGTGTCAGCCTGAGAATGCCGCCCTGCTTCACAGCCGTTACCGTATCGTTCGCCATCCCGTCGCTCCCCTTGCAAACCGATTTGTGCCCGTCCGAGCCCCGCCGTTCGGACGGCTTTGATGCCATCATGCGTCGTCGGCCGTGCGGCCACAAGCCGGACGGAACATGTGCTGGTACACCCCGGGGTGCCTTGACCTCCGGAGCATGGGCTGCCATCCGAGGTGCTCTCTGGATCCCAGTGACGGCCGGCGCGCTTTTCGACGGGGGCCGGCAATCGAGAGGGCGTGACGGAATGGGACTGACGCCGAAGCAGTTGAGCGCCAGGAAGGCGCGCATGGACGAGATCCTCGGCCAGCGCGTGCGGGATATGTCAGCGCGCCAGATGCAGGAGGTCTTTCTAATCGTCGGTCCCGTCGTGCTGCTGGCGGTCGGGCTGGTGTGGCTCGCCCTGCAATTCGTCAAGCCGGCGCCGCCGAAGGTCCTGGCGATCGCCACCGGTGGCACATCCGGCGGATATTACGCCTTCGGCCAGAAGTATGCGTCCGTTCTATCGCGAAACGGCATCCGTCTGGATGTGCGGCCTACCGCCGGCTCCATCGAGAACGTGAGCCTGTTGACCGATCCCAAATCGGGAATAGACGTGGCCCTGCTGCAGGGCGGCATCACCAACAAAAAGGAAACGTGGGGCCTCGTATCGCTGGGGCGCGCATTCCTCGAGCCTCTCTGGGTGTTCTATCGTGATGGCGAGGTGATCGACCGGCTGAGCCAGTTGAAGGGCAAGCGGCTCGCCATCGGGCCGCCGGGCAGCGGTACGCGGCATCTGGCGACGACCCTGCTCAAAGAAAACGAGATCACCGAGCGCACGGCCACGCTCCTGCCGCTGAGCGGCAAGGCGGCGGCGGATGCCTTGCGGGACGGTGAACTCGATGCCGTATTCCTGGCGCTTGCACCTGAGGCCCCCATCGTGCAGTCGCTCATCCGCAGCAACGGCATCCGGCTCATGAACTTCGCGCAGGCCGAGGCTTATACGCGCCGCTTCCCCTTCCTGCAGCGGATCGTGCTTCCGCGTGGCGCCATCGACCTCGTCCGCGACGTTCCCTCCGCCGACATCGCCATGGTGGCGCCGGTAGCCGCCGTCGTGGCGCGCGAGAGCCTGCACCCGGCTCTGGCAGGTCTGCTCGTGGACGCCATGCGGGAGGCGCACAACGGGGGCGGGCTGTTCCATCGCATCGGCGATTTTCCCAAGCCTCAGGATCCCGAGTTCGACATGGCCGACGACGTCGAGCGCTACTATTCGTCCGGGCCGTCGTTCCTGAAGCGGCACCTGCCGTTCTGGCTGGCGACGTTCGTGGAGCGGATGATGGTGATCGCCGTTCCGCTGGCCGGTGTGCTGGTTCCGTTGGCCAAGATCGGGCCGGTTCTCTACCGCTGGCGTGTGCGCCGCCGACTGTTCTATTGGTACGGACGCCTCAAGGCGCTGGAAGCGAGCGTTGCGGCAGATCGCTCCGCGGAGAACCTGAGCACCTACCGGGCTGAGGTCGCGCGGATCGACGATGCCGTCAGCACGATTCCGGTGCCGGTGGGCTTCGCGGAGGAGTACTACAACCTCAGGGCGGCGATCGAATTGGTGCAGCAGCGGCTCTTTCAGCGGGCGGCTGTGACCAATGCGGCCATGGGATTAGTTTACGGGCCGCTCGGGGGTCGCTAGATAGCTGACCGAGGCAGGCGCGGTCGCGTGAGAGCTGCCCGCCGTTGATTGGGTCGAAGAGGCTGACGAGGACGATGTTCAAAAAGATCCTGATCGCCAACCGTGGCGAGATCGCCTGCCGGGTCATCAAGACAGCGCGGAAGATGGGCATCAAGACCGTCGCGGTCTATTCCGATGCCGATCGGGATGCGCTCCACGTCGAAATGGCCGACGAGGCGGTGCACATAGGTCCTGCGCCGGCAGTGCAGTCCTATCTGATCATAGAAAAGATCGTCGCAGCCTGTAAACAGACCGGCGCCGAGGCCGTCCATCCCGGCTACGGGTTCTTGTCCGAACGGGAGGCTTTTCCCGTCGCACTGGAGAAGGCCGGGATCGTCTTCATTGGACCCAACCCCGGCGCGATCGCCGCCATGGGCGACAAGATCGAGTCCAAGAAGGCGGCCGCAAAAGCCAATGTGTCGACCGTTCCGGGCTATCTCGGCGAGATCGCGGACCCCAAGCAGGCGGTCAAGATCGCCGCGGAGATCGGCTATCCCGTGATGATCAAGGCGTCGGCGGGGGGCGGCGGCAAGGGCATGCGCATCGCCTACGACGCCAAGGAGTGCGAGGAGGGCTTCGCGCTCGCGCGGTCGGAGGCCAAATCCTCCTTCGGCGACGACCGGGTGTTCATCGAGAAGTTCATCGAGAATCCGCGCCATATCGAAATCCAGGTGCTCGGCGACAAGCACGGCAACGTCATCTATCTGGGCGAGCGCGAGTGCTCGATCCAGCGTCGCAACCAGAAGGTCATCGAGGAAGCCCCATCGCCACTGCTCGACGCCAAGACCCGCAAGGCCATGGGTGAGCAGGCGGTCGCTCTGGCCAAGGCGGTGGGTTACGACAGCGCGGGCACCGTCGAGTTCGTCGCGGGGCAGGACCGGTCGTTCTTCTTCCTGGAGATGAACACCCGCCTGCAGGTCGAGCATCCCGTGACCGAGCTGGTGACCGGCATCGATCTCGTGGAGCAGATGATCCGCGTGGCCGCCGGGGAAAAGCTCGCCTACAGGCAGTCCGACATCAAGCTCGAGGGCTGGGCGGTGGAGAGCCGCATCTATGCCGAGGATCCCTATCGGAATTTCCTGCCGTCGATCGGCCGGCTCGTGAAGTATCGTCCCCCGCGGGAAGGCTCCGCCGGCGGCCTTACGGTGCGTAATGACACGGGCGTGACCGAGGGCGGCGAAATCTCGATGTATTACGATCCGATGATCGCCAAGCTCGTCACGCACGCGCCCACGCGTGAGGCCGCGATCGAGCTGCAGGCCGAGGCGCTGGATGCCTTCCATATCGACGGCATCCAGCACAACATCCCGTTCCTGACGGCGCTCATGCAGCATCCGCGCTGGGTGTCCGGCAAGATCTCGACGGGCTTCATCAAGGAAGAATATCCGGACGGTTTCAAGCCACGTGAGGCCGGTGCCGAAGATCTCGACGCCCTGGCAGCCGTCGCAGCCAGCATCGATCATCTCAGCAATGCGCGCCGGCGGCATATCACGCAGCAGATGACCGGAGAGCCGGTGCGCTTCACGCGGCGCCGCGTCGTGCGGCTCGGCAAGGACGAGCGCACGCTGGAGATCACGGGCGGGGAAGGCGACGGCGCGCCGTTCCACGTGGCCTATGTGGGAGCAGAGGGCACGCTGGGGCAGCCGATGGAGGTCGCATCGCTGTGGTGGCCGGGCGAACCTGTCTGGTCCGGCAAGGTCGGCGATCGCGAGATGTCGGTGCAAGTAAAGCCGTTTCTCAACGGCGTGGAACTGTCCTGGCGCGGAATTGCCCTGCCCACCATCGTCTATACCCCGCGTGAGGCAGCGCTCGCCGCTCTGATGCCGGAAAAGGTCGCCGCCGACACCTCCAAGCTGCTGCTCTGCCCGATGCCGGGACTGGTCAAGGCCATCAACGTCGAGGCGGGTCAATCGATCAAGGCCGGCGATCCACTGGCGGTCGTCGAAGCCATGAAGATGGAAAACGTGCTGCGCGCGGAACGCGATGGCGTCGTCAAGAAGATCAACGCCAAGGCGGGCGACAGCCTCGCGGTCGATGCGGTGATCATGGAGTTCGCATAAGGCGGCGACGTGCAGAGCCGAGGCAGGCCTCGTACCGCTTAGCGTGGATGGCGGATGTCTGCTAACGTGCGGACGTCCGCGAAACGCACGCTCCGCAATCGCGCGGGCGCGTGTGAGATAATCGCTATGCCCGAGGCTGCTTGATGTCGCTCGAAACGCTGTATGATCCGCTGCCCGTCGTCGATGCGCACCACCATCTGTGGGATCTCGAGAACAGCGGTCTCGTGTATCCGTGGCACACCGGTACCGAGCACGCCTACATGGGCGACAACTCGGCGCTGCGCCGCACCTACATGCCTCCGGAGTTTCGCCGGGACAGCGCGTTGCACAACGTCGTGGCGACTGTTCATATCGAAGCCGAATGCGACCGCTCCACCCAGGTGGCCGAGACGCGCTGGCTGACCGAGGTGGCACAACGCTACGGCATGCCGAACGCCATCGTGGCGCATGCCTGGATCGACGAGCCCAACAGCGAGGAGATCCTGCTGCAGCACAAGCAATTTCCGCTCGTGCGCGGCATCCGCACCAAGCCGATCATCTCCAAGGGGCCACACGACAGCGTCCGCGGCTTGCCGCGCTCGATGCAGGATCCGCGCTGGCGGCGTGGCCTGGGTCTCCTGGCCAAGCACGATCTGTCGTGGGATCTGCGGGTGACCTGGTGGCATCTGGAGGAGGCCGCGGAGGTCGTGGCCGAGCACCCGGATCTGCGCGTGGTGCTCAATCACACGGGCTATCCGCTCGACCGTTCTGCACACGCATTGAAGGTGTGGCGGCGCGGCATGGAAGCTCTGGCGGCGCTGCCCAACGTGCATTGCAAGATCTCGGGCCTGACCGTGCTCGGTGAGCCCTGGACGCTCGCCGGCAACAAGCCGATCATCCGCGATACCATCGGCATGTTCGGGGTCGACCGCTGTATGTTCGCCTCGAATTTCCCCGTCGACGGGCTCAAAGGGAGTTGGGACTACCTCTACACCTGTTTCAAGGCCGCCGTGGCGGATTATCCGCTGGAGGCGCGCCGCAAGCTCTTCGCGGAGAATGCGCTTCGCTTCTATCGCATCGACCTGCCGAAGGAGACGGCGCACAGTGGCTGAGCCAAGAGATCGCGTCACAGCACCCCTCGCAGCCCCGTATTTCGATCCATTGGGCTTGCGCGTCGAGTTGACGTCGATCTATCGCGCGCACGGGGAGAACGCGACGGCGGCCCGTCCGGAGTTGGTGGAGCGGCTCAAGACGCTGATCAAGGCGGCGCGAGAGGGGGCGCGCGCAGGCCTGGACGCGGACGGCAACGGCCTGCGCTGCGCGGAAGGCCTGTCGCTGTTCCAGGACGAATTGATCAAGCTCTTGTTCGACTACACGCGTTATCACGTCTACCGCATCGACAACCCGTCCGATGCCGAGCGCATGGCGATCGTCGCGACGGGCGGCTACGGCCGTGGCCTGATGGCGCCGGGCTCCGACATCGACCTCCTGTTCCTGCTACCTTACAAGCAGACGCCTTGGGGCGAGAGCGTCGTCGAATACATGCTGATGGTGCTCTGGGATCTCGGCCAGAAGGTTGGCCATGCCACGCGCACCGTCGACCAGTCGATCAAGCTGTCGCAGGCCGACATCACGATCCGCACGGCAATCCTGGATGCGCGCCTGATCCTGGGCGATGAAGGTCTGTTCGAGGAATTGCAGAACCGGTTCAAGGCGGAGGTCGTGCGCGGCACGGCGGCGGCTTTCATCGAGGCCAAGCTCGCCGAGCGCGACCAGCGACACAAGAAGGTGGGTGAGTCGCGCTACGTGGTGGAGCCGAACATCAAGGACGGCAAGGGCGGATTGCGCGACTTGCACACGCTGCACTGGCTCGCGAAGGATCTGTCGGCGGGCGCCAACGCCGATCCCTTGCGTTCGAGTGTGTTCACACGCGAGGAGCAGTCGACCTTCCGGCGCTGCGAGTCCTTCCTGTGGACCGTGCGCTGTCACTTGCATTTCCTCGCGGGGCGCCCGGAGGAGCGATTGTCGTTCGATCGCCAGCCGGCTCTGGCCCAGAAGCTCGGCTACAAGGATCGCGGTGGCCTCAAGGCGGTTGAGCGGTTCATGAAGCACTACTTCCTGGTGGCCAAGGAGGTGGGCGACCTGACGCGCGTGCTGAGCGCGCAGCTGGAGGTGCAGCAGTTGAAGCGCACACCGGCGCTGGAGGGGCTTCTCGATCCGCTGAGTTGGCGCACGCGTCGCCGCATTCGCCGCACCACCGATTTCCGCATCGACAACGGCCGCCTCAATATCGCGGATGCCGCCGTTTTCGACCGCGACCCGGTCAACCTGATCCGCTTCTTCGCGATCGCCGAGGAGACGGGGACGCTGCCGCATCCGGCTGCGCTGCGCTCCATTCGGCATTGCGTCCGCCTCATCGACGACACGGTGCGCAACGATCGGGAGGCCAACCGTATCTTCCTGTCGCTGCTGACGACCAAGGGCAAGCCCGAGGCCACTCTGCGGCGGATGAACGAGGCGGGTGTGCTCGGCCGCTTCATTCCGGACTTCGGAACCGTCGTCTCGATGATGCAGTTCAACATGTACCACCACTATACGGTGGACGAGCATCTGATCCGCACCGTGGGCGTGTTGTCCGAGATCGAACGCGGTGAAGCCGCCAAGCCGCATCCCCTCTCCGACCGGTTGATGAAGGACGTGGAGAACCGGCGCGTGCTTTTCGTGGCCGCGTTCCTGCACGATATCGCAAAGGGGCGGGAGGAAGATCACTCGGTCGCGGGCGCGCGCGTGGCCCGAGAGCTGTGCCCCCGGCTCGGGCTGACGGCTGCGGAAACCGATCTCGTGTCCTGGCTGATCGAGCACCACCTCGACATGAGCACGATCGCGCAGAGCCGTGATCTCTCCGATCCCAAGACGATCCGTGATTTTGCTGAGATCGTGCAGAGCGGCGAGCGGCTGCGATTGCTTCTGTTGCTGACGGTGGCCGACATCCGGGCTGTCGGCCCCACGACGTTCAACGGCTGGAAAGGACAGCTTCTGCGAACGTTGTACTCTGCCACCGAACCGCTGGTGGAGGGACGGCATGCCGAGAAGGGCATCACCGAGCGTGTCGCGGAAGCGCAAGCCGCGCTCAGGGTAGCGGCCAAGGACAAGAAGCCCGCTATCGTCGAGGCCTTCATCGCCCGCCATTACGCCGACTATTGGCTGCGCACCGACACACGCAAGCAGCTTGCCCATCTGGGGCTTGCCGAGCGTGCGGAGGCCGAGGGCCGCACGTTCGCCACGCATTTCACCAGCGACGCGTTCACCGCTGTCACCGAGTTGACGGTGCTGGCGCCCAATCATCCGCGATTGCTGTCGCTTTTCGCCGGTGCCTGTGCCGCTGCCGGAGCCAATATCGTGGGCGCGTCCATCGCCACGACGCGCGATGGCTTCGCACTCGATACGTTCCTGTTGCAGCGGGAATTCGAGCACGAGGAGGACGAACGCCGCCGCGCCAACCGCATCGGTGACAGCATCGAGAAATTGCTGAAGGGCGAGGTTCGCCTCGGCGCGCTCATGGCGAAGCGGCGTGAAATCAAGGGCACGATCCGCGCTTTCAGCGTGACGCCGGAGGTAGTGATCGACAACGCGATCTCGGATCAATTCACGGTCGTGGAGGTGGCGGGGCTCGACCGGCCGGGATTGCTTTACGAGCTCACGAGCGCCATCTCCGATCTCAACCTCGACATCACGTCGGCGCACATCACGACATTCGGCGAGCGGGCCGTCGACGCCTTCTACGTCACGGATCTGACCAACAAGAAGATCACCAACGACGTGCGGCAGAAAGCGATCCGCGAGCGGCTGGCGACGGTGCTCGAGGGCGAATTGGCGGAGGCGCGGACGAGCGTGTGAGGGATCGGCCTGCGGGAGCCGCTCGCCATGTGCCTGCCGGATTGACGCTGCAGATTGGGTTTGCGTGAAGCAAGTGCGGCATGCGTGTATGCGTTATGTGGCAGGTGGCACATGTGTGCAGTCGGTGCCCGTTTCGTTTCGGTTCTTGCGGTGTTTTGCTGCGTTGTCGCGGGCCTGCCGCGAGGCGTGCCGGCATACGCCCAGGGGGCAGCCCGCGTCGACGTCGATCTGATCCTCGTGCTGGCCGTGGATGCCTCGGGTAGCGTCAACGAGCGCCGCTTCGAGCTGCAGAAGCAAGGTTACGTGGCGGCATTCCGCAATCCGCGCGTGCAACTGGCGATCGCAACGGGCCTGCATCAGGCCATCGCGGTCAGCATGGTACAGTGGACAGGGCCCACGATGCAGGTCGAGGTCGTGCCCTGGACCGTGCTCAAAGACGAGGCTTCGCTCACGGCCTTCGCTGCGGCGATCGACGAGGCACCCCGGAAGCTTTTCAGCGGAGGCACCTCGATCAGCGGGGCCATCGACCATGCGCGGGGTATGCTGGCGGGCGCACCTTACCGGGCCTTGCGTCGTGTGATCGACATCTCCGGCGACGGGGGCAACAATCGTGGTCGTCCTGCCGAGAACGCGCGGGACGATGCGGTGGCCTCGGGCGTGACCATCAACGGATTGCCGATCCTCGAGCTCGATCCGACCCTCGACGTGTATTACCGGAGCAATGTCATCGGTGGGCCCAACGCATTTCTCGTGGCGGCCACCACGTTCGACGAGTTCGCCGATGCAATCCTGAAGAAGCTCATCACCGAGATTGCAGAGGGCAGCCCATTGCCGTTAAGTGTGGGCCTGCAAACCTGCGAAGAGATGACCGAACGATGCTGAAAGTGCGCATCATTCCCTGCCTCGACGTCAAGGACGGACGCGTGGTGAAGGGGGTGAACTTCGTCGACCTGATCGATGCCGGCGACCCGGTGGAGGCTGCGGCTGCCTACGACGCGGCGGGCGCCGACGAATTGTGCTTTCTCGATATCACCGCGAGCCACGAGAACCGGGACACCATCTTCGACATCGTGGAGCGGACGGCGGAGCGCTGCTTCATGCCGCTGACGGTGGGCGGCGGCGTGCGCACGCTGGAGGACATCCGCAAGCTGCTCAAGGCGGGTGCCGACAAGGTCTCGATCAATACTGCGGCCGTACAGCGCCGCGAGATCGTGCGCGAGGGTGCGGAGAAGTTCGGCGCGCAGTGCATCGTCGTCGCGATCGACGCCAAGCGTGTCTCGTCGGAGGGCGAGGCCGAGCGATGGGAAATTTTTACGCACGGCGGGCGCAAGCCGACCGGCATCGACGCCATCGCCTATGCCCGCGAGGTGGTGAGCCTGGGGGCGGGCGAAATTCTGCTGACCTCGATGGACAGGGACGGAACCAAGGCCGGCTTCGATATTGCGCTGACACGGGCGATCGCCGATGCCGTTTCAGTGCCCGTCGTTGCATCCGGTGGCGTGGGGACGCTCGACCATCTGGTGGCCGGCGTGCGCGAGGGCCATGCGAGTGCGGTTCTGGCGGCGTCGATCTTCCATTTCGGAACGTACACCATCGGCGAGGCCAAGCGATACATGGCGGATGCCGGACTCGATGTGCGTCTCGACGTCTGAGACCGGCTACCGGCGTCTGGCGCGTTCTGGGCGCTGGGCGCTGAGCACGCGAAAGCGCCCGTCTTCGGCCAAGACCTCGCACGTGCCGAAGGTCTCCGTCATCCAGGCCTGAGCCTGGATCCGCCGCTGCACCACGAGCACAAGGCGTCCGCCGCCTGCGAGCCGGGCGGGGGATTCGGCAATCAGCGCGCGCAGGACCGTGTGGTCCTCGCTGACGCCCTCGTGGATCGGCGGATTGGACACGATGAGGTCATACCGAGGCTCGGGGGCATCCGAGAGGCCGCTTCCCGGAACCGGGCGCGCATCGGGCACGTTCTCTCGGGCAGCTTCGAGAGCGATGGTGTCGATCTCCAGCATGTCGATGCGGGCCGACGGTGTGCGGTCTCGAATTGCGGCGGAGATCACGCCGGCTCCCGCTGCGAAGTCCAGGACCCCGGCGCCGCGTGGGACGGGCGGCAGATGCGCGATCAGCAGAGCCGTTCCGGCATCGACGCCGCCGTGCGCGAAGACGCCCGGATAGGACACCCAGCCGTGCGGCTTGCCGGCGATCTCGAGTACCGCAGGTTGCCGCCAAGCAGCCAAGGTGGCTTTGTGGCCGGGGATCAGGCGCAAGCGGCGGCCGGCCAGGACGCGGCAATGGCGGCGCGTATCCAGCGTCGCGAGATTTTCGGCAACGACCGCGAGATGGGGGGCTGCCGAACGGATCCCCTCGTCGTTGGCGCCGAACACAATCACCGGGGCGGCCGGCTGCAACAGGCTCGCTGCCGCATGAAGGGCGAGATCGAGCGCATCCTTGGCCTTGGGCAAGCGCACGAACGCAGACGTGACGCCGCTCCCGGCCGGCCACGGCGCGCCCAGGCCAGGTTGGTTCGCGCGGCGCTGCCAGACGACAGGCGAGGCACCGTTTGCCGCCAGTCGCGCGACGAGCGCTCCCGTCTCCTCGTCGATGACGAGGGGGCATGCGCCTGCGTCTATCTCGTCCAGGCATCCAATGACGACTTCGGCCGCGCGATCCATGAAACGTGTTCCGCAGTGTCAGCTCACGACCTTGTCGGCGGACGTGCAAAGCTCCGCCAGCACGCAGACGCCGCAACGGGGCTTACGCGCAAGGCACGTGTAGCGGCCGTGCAGGATCAGCCAGTGATGGGCATGGTAGAGAAAATCGTCCGGGATGACCGTCATCAGGTCGCTCTCGACGGCCTCCGGCGTTTTGCCCAGCGACAGCCCGAGCCGGTGAGCCACGCGATGCACGTGAGTGTCGACAGCCATCGTCTTCTGCCCGAAAGCCATATTGAGCACGACGTTCGCGGTCTTGCGGCCAACCCCGGGAAGCTTCGTGAGTTCGTCACGGTCGGCGGGCACGATGCTGCCATGCTCTGCGATCAGTTTCTCGGACAAGGCGATGACGTTCTTCGCCTTGTTGCGAAACAGGCCGATGGTCTTGATGTAGTCGCGTACCTTGTCCTCACCGAGAGCCACCATCTTCTCGGGCGTATCGGCGACCTCGAAGAGCGGGCGCGTCGCCTTGTTGACACCCGCGTCGGTTGCTTGCGCCGAAAGCACGACGGCAACCAGCAGCGTGTAGGGATTGACGTGCTCCAACTCGCCCTTCGGTTCGGGGTTGGAGGCGTGCAATCGCTCGAAGATGGCCCGTACGCGCGCCGGATCGGGTTTTCCCGGCACGCGGGGCTTGCGCGTCGTCTTCGCGGGCGCTCTGGCGCCTTTGGAGACGGTCTTCCTGGCCGGCTTGGCTGATTTGGACATTCGTGCTCTACAGGGGCAGCTTCAATGGATCACGGATCACAGATGGACGAGAAGGAGGCCTTCAGGCAAGAGCCCGCGCCGTTTCATGCGCTGCTCGAGCCGCATCGCTCTCTTCCGCCGCGCGGCTTCTTGCTGCTGATGATGGCGATCGCCGGGATCAGCTTCGTCACCGGGCTGGCGTTCTTCATGCTGGGGGCTTGGCCGGTCGCGGGGTTTTTCGGCCTCGACG
>VFQT010002043.1_pt1 | contig 21818 bp, 20 predicted proteins | sample 3512381 | NCBI WGS metagenome assembly VFQT01 (sample SAMN10412376, study PRJNA504923) | tailings metagenome | isolation source: Relicate 2 Philex TSF3 active mining site | place: Philippines: Tuba, Benguet | collected 2017-08-29
CCGGCATTTGCCGTTCATCCAACAAATACTGACTCATCAAAAAAGTCGTTTGATGGTGCCCGGTTCCAAAAGACATCTGCGGCTGGATGATGATCTTCAAGGGATTTGAAAACGCATATTGATCATGAAAAGGCGCCAGGATCACACAACGGTCATCCACAACAACCGGCTCAAAATCGGCCTCCCATTGCGCATTCCAGTTTTGATGCGGGATCAATGTGGTTTGATACGTACTCTCCAATTCCGGATTGTTGTTCATGCTGGTTTCTTCCAACAAGGAAGGCACGTTCCCAATAGTTTCCGGCGCATAGGCTTTGATTCCTTCTTCTGTTTCGATAAAACTTTCGAAGCCCAATTCAGCCAATTCAGCAATCAGGATGTCTGCCCACGGATCGCGCGGCTTGAGCTGTATGTTCAATTCTAAATAGTCCATGTTTCTTCGGCTACCAATACACTAAAATCTGCGATCTTGAGCGAGGCACCGCCAATCAGACCACCATCTACATTTGGGCACGCAAATAACGCTTTTGCATTGCCCGGGTTACAACTTCCGCCGTACAAAATGCTGATCTGTTCGGCAACGTCTTGAGAATAACGCGCTGCGAGCCACGAACGGATCGCTGCATGCATTTCTTCTGCTTGTTCCGTTGAAGCCGTTAATCCGGTTCCAATTGCCCAAACTGGTTCGTAAGCGATCACCGTTTTCAGAATGTCATCAGCACTTAGATGAAACAAACTTTCTTCCAATTGCTCTTTCACCATCGCCTCATGTCCACCGGTTTCGCGCACCTCCAAAGGCTCTCCACAACAGAAAAAAGGAGTCAATCCATTTTCTAAGGCAGCATTCACCTTTTCTTTCAAAAATTCGTGATCTTCATTGAACATCATACGTCTTTCCGAATGCCCCACTAAAACTGCTTTTACTCCAGCAGAAGCAAGTTGTTGCATACTTACTTCTCCCGTGTAGGCTCCAGAAGCAACAGGATGACCATTCTGCGCACCCACAACCACATGAGCTTTTGCCTTTTCCAAACACGATTCTACATACAACATTGTCGGAAAAACAGCCACTTGAAGACCATTCGCTAATGAAAGGTCGTTCACACCGTCTATCAAGGCCTTCGCTTCAGCCAACGAGAGGTTCATTTTCCAATTTCCAGCAACTATTCGCTTTCGAGTATTCATATTTCTTTATTCATTAAAAGCCGATAATGAGTACGGCACTGATCAATCCAATTAAAAACAACAGCGAACCATAGTGATTCCCCAACAATTTTCCGCCGGCACGATAGATCCACAAGGAACCGATCAAGGCAATCCCAGCAATCATCAAATACAGGTAAGAACCTGCCAAGAAACTCAACAAGGTCAATATGATCAAGGCCCACGGTAGCATGCGCCAGTTTTGTTTCACTGTATTTGGCGACAAGGATCTCCAACTAACGAGTACCCAAAAGATCAGGATGAACTCCAACAAGTGCATTTGGAATTGTTCTCCGCGGTTCAAGGCCTGTGCCCTTCCGGCTTTCAGTTTCAAGGAAACCGGCGATTCGTAAATCGGGCAACGCACTGCCTTCAACTCCTCGATCAAGTAAGCGTTATCTGTTTTCTCAACCACCTTGATATCCTTGCGCAACTTATCCTGTTGCACCAAACGCTGAGCAGTAGTATCTGTTTTTTCGTACACATTCAGATCGGTGAAATGGCGGTTTTCTTCGCAGATCACATCTTCCCAACGCGCCAAGAATTGCACGCAAAGCGCTATTCCTAAAATCACCCACATCCAACGGACTTTTCCACCGATCACCAGCAACACTCCGCCCGCAAAATAGAGCATGATCGCAAATAGGTACAACCCACTTGAATAAGCGGAAAATCCTTCGAGTGAAAAGCTTGTCCAACCTATTAATTCTTTGACACGATAAGCAAATACATCATCCTGAAAATGCTCACGAATGATCTGAGAACCTGCTTGCTGATGTGCAATCATCGCCAAGGACTGAAAGATCAAGAAACTTCCTAAGATCAAACGGCCTACTGTGGCATGCATCAAGCGACCTTTGAACAGGAAAGCACCAATAGCGCCAATCACTGCCAAAAGCAATCCGCAGACAACAGTCAAGGTTCGGATCTCTTCAAACCAACCATTTTGAGAAACATAGAGTAACCCGTAGCCTGTAAAGCTGAGACATACAAAAAGTACGTTCAATACGAGGGAATACCCGGCTATCGATCGATCCTGATACAGCATGTTAGAATTGCAAATGGATCAACGCAAATACAGAATAATTCAAAATATCGAAGTAGTTGCCATCGACACCTTCAGAGATCAATGTTTTTCCATCATTGTCTTCGATCTGCTTGATTCGCAACAACTTGATCAAGATCATATCCGTCAATGAACTGACGCGCATGTCGCGCCAAGCCTCACCATAATCGTGATTCTTTTTCTCCATCAATGCCGTGGCCTCGGAAATCACTTCATCGTACCATTTTACCGCTTCAGCCTCAGACAATTCCATCGGCAGATCCTTTGGTGCACGTAGTTGTATCAGGGCCATTACACAATAGTTGATCATGGCTCCAAATTCACCTTCAATGCTCTCACCTACCTTGTTCTGTCCCGTTTCCTGAATGGTACGGATGCGGTTAGCTTTGATGAAGATCTGATCGGTCAGCGAGGCAGGACGGGCAATTCGCCAAGACGTTCCGTAATCTTTCGTTTTTTTGAGAAAAATTTCACGACAAGCGTGTATGATTTGTTGATATTGTTCCGAAGTTTGTCCCATGGGAGCTGGTATCGCAAATTTAAGGGTTGAAGATACGATTTTTCACCGTAAGCGGGTGTTGAATTGCCGTGGGAAGTTATTAACTATTGACCGACCTTGGGTGATGGGAATTGTCAATTGCACCCCTGATTCTTTTTATGAAAACAGCAGGTGGTCATCCTTGGATCAGCTTAAAAAAGGGATCGACAAACACATTTCAGAAGGTGCCGACCTCTTGGATCTGGGAGCTTATTCCAGTCGACCGAATGCTGTGGATATTTCTGAAAACGAAGAAATTGAGCGCTTGGCACCCGCTCTGGAGTACCTTTCTGAGCATTATCCTGATATGATCGTGAGCGTGGATACTTTCCGCAGCAAGGTAGCACGATTTGCCATCGAGCATGGTGCGCATATCGTAAATGATATTTCAGGTGGACAGTTAGATCCGGAGATGTTCAAAACTGTTGGAGAACTGCAAGTACCGCTGATCTTGATGCACATGCGCGGAACTCCTCAAAACATGCAGTCGTTGACACAATACGACAATATCTTTTCGGAGGTATGTCACTATTTCTCTGAACGAATCGCGCTGGCGAGAGCCGAAGGTGTTACGGATATCATTTTGGACCCGGGATTTGGATTTGCAAAAGAGTTGGAACAGAATTACGAACTTTTCAGCAAGATCAGCATGCTGCGTGTTTTCGATCTTCCAATCTTGGTCGGAATCAGCAGAAAATCCATGATCTACAAAGCATTGAATACAAGTCCGGAAGCAAGTTTAAGCGGGACAATTGCCTTGAATGCACTTGCTTTACAGCGAGGTGCAACAATTCTCAGAGTACATGATGTAAAAGAAGCCAGAGAAACTGTGGAGATCTTTAAACGTCTTTACCGTAATTAGCTTTTTCTACAGGATAAGCATTCATTACCGCCGAGCCATTTGCAACCAACACATCATTCTGGTTAATTATCGAACATTCAACAAACAGCAATGATTTTCCTGATTTCACGACACGTGCGTGAGCCGATAAGTGATCATTGTTTAGCGCTGGACGCATGTAATTGATGGTGATCGTAACGGTGGCAACGATTCTATTGGATGTACAAACTTTCGATAACGCTGCTACTCCCAAAGCGGCATCCATTAGCGAAGCCACTGATCCACCATGGGCGGCGAATGGGGTGGCCAAATGTAAGTCTTTAATCGTCATCTCATAGATCACCTCTCCAGCCTGCGGGATCGTGAAATCCATACCAAGTAGTCGACCATATTCGTTCCAGGCAATGTATTGCCGGATCAATTCGTTGTTTTTCAGATCTTCCATTATTCCGGTAATTTCACGCCGTTCGCTTCAAACTCCTGATACACGCGTTTATTCATTTCGAAATAAACCGGCCAAAAATCTTCTGTCTTCACCCAAGCGCGTACAATGATCTTCACGTGATCATCTGCCAAAGTCCCCAAAGCGATCAAGGGATCAGGTTGCTTTAAAATGCGTTTTTCCTCCGACAAGAACTGTTGCAATAACTGATTGGCTTTGGCATAATCTGAACCATAGTTGATGATGAATTCCCAATCAACTCGGCGTTTTTTCTCACGTGTAAAGTTCGTTATCGGTCCGTTTGCCAAAGGACCATTAGGAATTACCACCAATTTATTGTCAGCTGTGTACATGTAAGTATAAAAGATCTGGATCTCGCTCACTTTTCCTTGATAAGTCTGAGCCAGGATCGTATCGCCTACTTTGAATGGTTTGAACAACAAGATCATGACTCCTCCGGCAAAATTGGAAAGCGTTCCACTGAATGCCATACCAATTGCCAATCCGGCCGCTCCCAAAATCGTTAGGAACGAAGTCATTTGCACACCCAATTGTGTAATTGCAGTAACGACCACCAAAACTTTCAGAAGGATCGTCACTAAACTTGACAAAAAGGTAATTAGTCCTGCATCGGTCTTACTTTTAGTAAGAATATTGCGAATGGCACGTCCCGACCATTTTGCCAACCACCAACCGACAACGAGAATGACAACCGCGAATACCAGATTTGTACCTGTACGCACCAACCATTGCTTGCCTTCATCAAGGCTAAAACCAAAGATCTGCTGAAACTTTTCTGCATATGCAGATAACTTGAGCACCATGTTTTAAACGATTACGGGAATTTTGGGAATTGTTGGAAGTTTGGTTCACGTTTTTCCAAGAAAGCACGTTTTCCTTCTTGTGCTTCTTCCATCAAATAATACATCAACGTCGCATCACCAGCGAATTCCATCAAACCACGTTGTCCATCCAATTCTGCATTCAAGCCACGCTTGATCATGCGGATTGCTAAAGGAGAACGTTTCATGATCGTTTGACACCATTCAACAGTGGTATCTTCCAAATCTTTTAACGGAACGACTTTGTTCACCATTCCCATTTTCTCTGCCTCTTCAGCAGTATATTGATTACACAAGAACCAAATCTCACGTGCTTTTTTCTGTCCAACGTGACTCGCTAAGAACGACGATCCAAATCCGGCATCAAAGCTACCTACTTTTGGACCCGTTTGTCCGAAACGCGCATTATCCGAAGCAATTGTCAAATCGCACACAACGTGTAACACGTGACCACCACCGATTGCGTATCCGTTAACCATAGCTATAACCGGCTTCGGCAATGCACGAATTGCCTTGTGTACATCCAATACGTTCAAGCGTGGAACACCGTTTTCAGAGATATACCCTCCTACTCCTTTTACATTTTGGTCACCTCCGGAACAGAAAGCTTTATCGCCTTCACCAGTCAACACGACTACACCGATATCCTGGCGCTCACGACAAATTTCCAAAGCATCCAAGATCTCCATATTGGTTTCCGGTCTGAATGCATTGTATACGCGTGGTCGGTTGATCGTGATCTTTCCAATACCATCAAAGATTTCGAATTTAATGTCTGTGTAGGATTTAATGGATGTCCAATTGCGTGTTGCCATAGCTTAAACTTAATTTGAGTTACAAAAATAAGCAAAAGCCCTGTTCGAATGAAGCAAACTTTGCGAAGCTTCTCTTGATTTACGATGTTTTTGTTTTTGGATTTTCAGAAATTGAAATGATGAACTTAAAGGGAAATGTTGATCTTTGTTTCGGAAGTAATTATCAATCTTGAAATCCGATTCAAATTGATCATTTATCAGGTGGATGTTAAAATCAAACGAAAAATTATCTAGTCTTGACGGATTGCGAGCAATCAGCATCTTTCTTGTATTATTCAATCATTTAAAAATACAAAACAACGCATTTGAGGGTCATGGAAACTTTCAATGGATAACTGATTTACTTACTGATGGTCAACTTGGCGTAAATGTCTTTTTCGTTATTTCCGGCTTTCTAATTACCACTTTGTTGCTAACTGAAGAAGACAAAACCGGAACCATTTCATTGAAATATTTTTTCATCCGAAGGACCTTACGCATCTTTCCCGCTTATTACTTCCTGTTGCTCGTTTACTTTATTCTTCAGCTCTTTCACCAAATCGAGATTTCAACCAATTCTTGGATAACTTCAATTTCTTACACGAAATATTTTAATTGGGATACTGATTGGTATACAGCTCATTTTTGGTCCTTGAGTATTGAGGAGCATTTTTATTTGATTTGGCCCGTCATTTTTGTAAGCGCCAAAAAACAGCGCAAAAGAATTGCTTTTGTCTTATTATTCGTTGCTCCGGTTGTAAGAGTCACATCTTACTTCTATCCGGTTTTCTGGCTGAATGACTTCTCTCTTTTTGCCCGGATTGATGCACTCGCAATTGGCTGTTTGTTTGCATTATATAAGGATCAAATTCTTGCTAGAATTAGCCAACATTGGCGTTGGTATTTTTTCGGAGCAATTTCTATTTTGATTCTCGTTAGATACCTTCCTTGGTTAACACATGAAATTGGTCACGGGACATATTATTTATCATTCGCAACAGGCTCATCTCACGGAACTATTGCTAATCTATGTATCGCTGTTATAATGATGTATTCCGTATTCGGTCCTCGTAAACTCTGGTTCAATTTTTTGAACGCGCGAATCATGATCTTTATTGGACTACTGTCTTATAGCATTTACTTATGGCAACAATTTTTTATCTCCAGCTCAAACAAATGGTACACATCCACGCCATATAATCTTATTCTCCTATTCATAGCTGCATTAACATCTTATTACTTGATCGAAAAACCATTTTTACGATTAAAAGCAAAATTCAAACAGGAATCAAAAACAGCAATGTATTAGACTTCAAAGCAACGGAGTGGTTATCCAAATAAAGCGTGATTCCTTAAGCTTTACCCAAAAACTTTTTAGCAACTGATTTCAACAGAAAAGTCAGACTAAAGCGATACAGTTTTCCTCCTTGATCTAAAAATGAGCGCGTAAACGCACGAACAGGCTCCAAAGGAACAAGGGTAATCGGAACATCTTCCATAGAAAAGGACTGCGCCAAACCGGATTCTCGCATGCTTCTTTCGTAGTTCACCAGATCCGTTAAAACTCCCATTTTCTTTGCGTGAAACAGGAATGGTCGCAATTCAGTTTTTCCGTCTTTGTCAATATGCATGTTCCAACGCTTATAACTGCGATAGCTTACATTCCATCCCTCTTCCAGGTAATGAATAAAGGTGAACGAATGATCGTAGTCCACATCAATGATGATCATCTTTGCTTGCTGTCTTTCCAAAAAACCGAAAATGCTGTTAGCACCGAATGTACTTTCATCGCGGAGATTCAGCAATTCCTCGCTTCCTTTCCCCCACACGAACACGGAATGCAGAGGATCATCGGTACGGGTAAAATCGGTGCGTCGCATAACACGATTGGATAATGCACCGGTTGTTGGTTTATCTGACTTCCAATGAAAGGTTTCGCCGTTCTTTAAATGATCAGTGTATGCCGGGATGATCAAGGTTCCTTGCTGTAAAACCGCTTGAAAGGCTTCTATGAAACGATCTGCAGAAAAAGCAACACCTTGTTTTCTGGTTTGTAGCGCCAAACGGGTAATATCACTTGCTAAAAAAACGGTGTCCGTGGCCTCCAATCCCAGTTGGGATGGCAGATCATAAACTGAACCTTGTAATTGGACCACCTGCATGTGACGAATATACAATTTAGTTTCCGTCAGACAATTTGGGTTGGATCAGTTTATCGGTCGACACTTGGAAGAAATGCATCTCCAAACCTTTGGTAAGCACATAGAAATCATCTTGTACTTTGCGGATCTGTCCGTATTCCAAAGGAACAACGCACTCCCCTTTGCTGTTGTAGATACCGTATTTCGCTCCGATAGAAACCAGGTAATGGTTCTTATCCAGTTTCTTGATGGTGGTGTGATTCAACGGAATGATGACTTGCCCTTTCGCGTTGATGGCTCCACGCAAGGTCAATAATTGCACAATTCCCAATCCATCCGAAAAGGATTCGGCATACTCGTACGTGGCTGGAAGAACCATTTTATTGGACAGATCAATAAAGCCCCATTTGCCACCTTTTTCTATTGCTGTCAAGGTAGAAGGCGCGCCCATGGCATTGTACTGACACGGAATGATCTGCTTTCCTTGTCTGTCGATCACCCCAAATTTCCCGGCTTTTTTGACCTTGGCAAATCCACCTTGAAAGGCTCCTTCTGATTCCACATTGGTGAAATCATCGAAGGTCGTTGGAATGACCAGTTTCCCTTTCATATCGATATACCCCACTTTTCCGTCGTAGGCAAATACCGCGCGGTCATTTTGCAAGGTCCCAACCGCATCAGCGAAGAGCGTTTCGATTACCTTTCCATCGTAGCGCATGAAACGCACAAAATCCTGATCTTCAAAGTAGAGCAACGAATCTGAAAAGAATTGTACGCCTTCATGCTGCGGACGCACCACATATGAACCGTAGGTGTCGATAAATCCATCCAAACCTTGATAGGTCACTTTCGCAATGCCTTTGTTGAACGAAAATGCTTCGTCAAATTGCGGCTGAATGCGCTGAAAACCGAAACCGTCGTAAAAGCCGTAAAGGGAATCTTTTTGGGCATAGATCAAGCCTTCTGTAAACGTTCCCAAATCTTTGAACTCGGGTTTGATCAAGAAAGTTCCGGATCGATCGATGATCCCGTAACGGTCATTTATCATGACAACAGCTCTTCCGGATTCAAATTCATTCGCACTTTCGAAGGTGAATTCAATGATCGTTTCATTCGCTTTATTCACATATCCATACAATCCATTCTTTTCAGCCCATGCCAATCCTTCCTTGAAAAAACCAACAGCTGAGTATTGGTGCGGAATTACAACAGTTCCTTCGAGGTCCATCCAGCCAAAAAGTCCGTCTTTTTTGTAAGGCAAGAGTACTTTTTCGCTGAGTTCGGTATCGCGATTCAATTCGTCCATGAACGGATAATTCGGATACGTAGTTCTGAACTGCTCCAAGCGCGTTTTAGAGTAGTCCGTCATATAGAGTTGATACAGTTTTCTCCAGGCGGCCGATACGTTGCGGTTATGCGGAAAAGCTTGGATGAAGGCTGCAAAATCTTCCACGCGATTTCGTTTCGTTGAAAGACGGTAAATGTGATCTTGCGCATCTGCCACATACGGGTTTTCCGGAAACTGCTTTTCGAAATTGATGTACGAACTCAACACATCCGTAGTGGTTTGCTCGCGGTATTGCAGGCGGTAAAACTCCGTTTGCGCCGGTGTAGCCAAGGGACTTTCCGGATATTTCCGCAAGAACTCAGCAAAAGCCGCTGCTGTTTTGGTAGTGGATGCACTTGCATAGGCAAGTGAATCGCGCAAAGCGATGGCTTGAGGCACTTCCTTTGCCCAAGGATGGGTTTGTTGAAATCGGTGCATTCCCAGCTCGTTCATGGCTTTCAATTCAAATTGAAAGAAGGCTGAGGAGATCAATGCACGGAGAGAATCTATCGCGGGATAATCACAGCCGTGCTTCTTCCATTTCTCTTTCCACTTTTCCTTACTACCGGAATAGGTCGCAACCGAACGCTCCACACAGGCGAATGCCGAATCCAATTGATGAAAGGGATTGTCTGTCCGGGAATAGATTACAGCCAAACCGAAATTAGCTGCAGCCGGCATTTTTTGTTGATTCTTTTCAAAGAGGCGTTTTGCTTCAAAATAGTTATAAGACTTCAAAGCAGCAAACGCTTTATCTATCGAAGCAGCGCGAACCATTGAGGAACAAAGCATCCAAACAACCAAGAAAGAGAACAAGGCCTTCATAATGCAAAAATAACGGCGGAGCGTGAAATGGTTAACAGGTTTGAAGATTAATTTACCACAAAGTATCAACAAAAAAGGCCTTCCAAATGGAAGACCTTTCGTATCTCAAATCGCGAACGATTATTTTTTGAATTTAGAGTAACGATTGTTGAATTTATCGATACGACCTGCAGTATCCACGAACTGAACGATACCTGTAAAGAACGGGTGAGATTTGTGAGAGATATCCAATTTAACCAATGGATACTCATTTCCATCCTCCCATTTTACTGTTTCGCTTGAAGTAGCTGAAGAATGACACAAAAATGAATATTCGTTTGTCATGTCTTTAAACACTACCAATCTGTAATCTTCTGGGTGAATACCTGCTTTCATATTTCGTTTTTACTTTTGTTCTTGTTTCAAAAATCGGAATGCAAAAATAGAACAAGTTTTTTAAATAACAAGGTAAATTGACAAAATACTTATTTAATCAAAATACTTTTTACAATTCGTTCTGCGTTTGACGTCACGATCAACTGATACACACCCGACTTCAACTCACTCACATCCAGGCTTCCCGCTGCATTATTCCAAGACTTCATCAGCTTACCCTCCAAGGAAAATAACTGAATGAAATTCAATTCCTGCAAGCCATTGATATACAAGATGCCATCCGTTGGATTCGGATAGATCTCCATTTCTTGTGAAAGTTCTTGCTCCGACGCGTAACAAGCAGGTGTACAGAAAGTCACAGACGAACCAATAGTTCCCAGATTAAAGTCTAATCCGGAAGCACCATTGTCGCAAATGTTCAAAGTTCCAGTGATCGCACCCACATTGGTTGATGTACCTCCGATGCAGATCGTTCCAGATCCGTTCAAATCATCCGAAATTCCAAAGTCCTGGTGAACACCAACTACGCCATTGATCGTTGCCGTTGCCGTACCGCCCAGGGTATCTCCTGAATAAAAGGATCCCAGACAATCCAGTTGTGATCCCGTACCGATCGTAAGATTTTCAGAGTTGTAGAAATTCCCTGAAGTAATGATATACGTTTGATTGAAAATACTGGTACCACTGCTTCCAAATGCAGTCAACCAAAAATTACCCCCTGAACTATTGAGCGTACCTGTTACTCCCAACGAATCCAAATCCATGGTTCCGCTATTGAAGAGTTGTCCTTGAATTAGGACATTACCACTTCCCCAAATTCCGGAATTTGTAAGTGCCCCATCGATCAATACACTATCGATCTGACCAACTGTTGCCAAATTATTCCCGGTACTGTTCGTACCCAAATAAAAAGCATTTCTAACGATCAATGTTCCGGAATTCGTCATGGATGCTTGATTAGTGATACTCACATTGTCCATTTCAAACCAACCGTTAGCTTGAATAGATAACGTCGTATTTGCCTGATCAAACAAAATTGAGCGCGAACCCGATTGCACAAAAGAAGCTCCCGAATTCACAGTGATCGAACCGCCGGCATTCACCAACCAATTCACATCCATAATCACATCGTGGTTAATGATCACGTCGTCGTCTGCCGTTGGAAAGCACAAACAATCCCAAGTTAGTGGGTTACTGGCATTTCCGTTTTGTGTAGAAGTGATGGTCTGTTGTGCAAATAAGCAAACAGGGGTTATAAGTAGTACGAGTAGTGCTTTTTTCATCTTATTGATTTTGAGACCGAATTTACGTTTTTCGTCATATAAAAACCAAGAATCAAAATAAAGATGCGTGAGTTTCGTTAATTTTAGCACGATGAAAACGATCCGTGTATTAATTCCACTAGTTTTTGTACTGATTTCGGTACTTACACTCAATTCCGGTTGCAAGAAGATCAAAGGTAAATCTTCCGGTAATTTGGAGTTTTCTGTGGATACGTTGGTCTTTGATACCGTTTTCACAACTATCGGGTCTACAACCCAACAATTCAAATTGTACAACCGCGATAAACGGCCGATCGTGATCGAAGAAGTACAATTGATGGGTGGAGAAAATTCGCCTTTCCGTTTTAACCTGGATGGCTTGATCGGCACCTCGCTTTCAGACATCGAAGTTCCAGGTGGTGATTCCCTGTTCTGTTTTGTAGAGGTTACACTGGACATCAACGGTCAAAACTTGCCGATGGTAGTAGAAGACAGCATTCGTTTTCGTACGAACGGCGCAGATCAGTATGTGAAACTAGCCGTTTGGGGACAGGACATGTATTTTCATTATTCAAACTTTCAGGCAGATATCTTAGACTTGAACGAAGGAACCTGGCCAAACGACAAACCTCACGTGATCTACGGAGCAGCAATCATCGATTCGGCCAAAACCTTGAACATTCAGGCAGGGACCGACATTTACTTGCACAAGAACAGTATTTTGTACAACTACAAAGGAACGCTAAACATGCAAGGAACAGCTACTGATCGCATCACCTTGCAAGGAGACCGTTTAGAGTCGTTTTATGACGATGTCGCAGGTCAGTACTACGGAATCTATTTCCACGAAGCGCGACCATCTACAATGGAATATGTGTTCATCAAAAATGCCACCTCCGGAGTTCATGTGTATTCTAAGGATGCTTCGTTCTCTGCAGCTACAGTCACCTTGAAGAAAGTGGAGATCAAAAACCCGGCGGCCTACGGTATTTTCTTGTTCGATGCGCCTTATGTGGTTGCTGAAAACACCTTGATTTACAAGTCAGGTGTTCATGCATTACTCGTCCTACAGGGAGCGCGCTTCGAGTTCAACCATTGCAATTTCATGGGTTACGGTGGTGGAGATCAAACCACTCCGGTTGTCGGAATTCGAAATTACTACACCGACAATACGGGTTTGACAACCATTGGAAGTATTCCACTAGGCAGATTCACGAATTGTGTGATCGACGGCTACGGTGACCAACAATTGGTTTTTGATACCTTGAGTGGTGCTACTTTGAACTTTGAATTCAATAAAACAGCTATCAAGGCTACAGCATCTACCAACCCGATGTTTACCAATTGCTACTTCAATCAAGCGTCCTATTTCACCAGTCCGTATAATGGAAACTTTAAGTTCACCAATACGAATTCGGTACTGAGCAATAATGCAAATCCGGCTTACCCTACTTCGGATGGTCTTGATCTGGAAGGCAATTTACGCGGAACCCCAACAGATATTGGTGTTTACGACATTCCGTAATTATTCTCCTGTACAGGAAGATTGATACAGATCCATGTAATTAAAAATGATGGCTGCTGACTGATCACGCATGTCAACTTCCAAATTGGTATTGTTACGCACAGCATCGGTCAATTGAAATACCTGACACCAATCTGTATCGAAAGCTACCTGCGCCTGAATAACCGCCGCAATCAAGTTTATCGAATAACTACGTGGATCTTTCTCCTGGGCAACTTTCGACCATTTTGCTGCTTCTCGAACATCAAAGTAATCATCCATCGCCTTTAAGTAGGCCATGCAAATGATGTCATGCGCGGAACCTTTCTTCAATACTTTTTCCGGTGTCTTCATTTTCTTTTTCTTCCCCAAATACTTCAAGAAAGTGGCGCAATTATTCTTCCCTTCATATTGCCAACCCAAGGCATTGATCACTGCCAATTTCACAGCAATCGGATTCGATTCATTGATCAAATAATCCATTAAAGGCACGGTCAATTGACCCTTAGCCAGCAAAGCTTGATTCACAATATCCTCATCGTTATACGTTTCAGCAAAATACGTGGACGTAAGCGGCGAATCGGCCTGTGATTTAAATACCACACCCAAAAGCAGGAACAAGGAAAGTACAACGTTTCTCATGATTCAATTTTTAAACAATACTACAAAAAAGTTGACTTCAAGAAGCCCCATTTGAGCTTGACGGCTGAAAATGAGAATGTATTCGCTATTTGCTTTCCAATTTTACGCGCATTTTCTGGCGAAAAATCAATGCATACTTTGTATCATTGTAAAGCTCAAACCCACAAACTATGAAGCATCTTTTACTCTCGATCCTTTTTCTCTTGACACACCAAGTATTGACGGCACAAATTGTCATCAATGAAGGTAGTAATCGCAACTATACAGCCTTACCTGATGAGGATGGAGATTTTCCGGATTGGATCGAGTTGTACAATACGAGTTCTGACACCGTTTCTTTGTTCAATTACTCCTTGAGCGATGAGCCAGGACAGCCACAGAAATGGACTTTTCCGGCAATTGTGATGCTTCCGAATGAATACAAGCCCGTATTCTGCAGTGGAAAAAACCGCAAACCGATCGCAGGATTTACCCATGTACTGACTGCTGCACCTTACACCCCAACTGTTGGCTGGAACACACATACCTTCACGACGCCTTTTTACTGGGATGGTGTTTCGAATATCTTAGTGAATACTTGTTCATACAGCAGCACCGGTTACACCGTGAATTCCATTTTCAATCAAAGTGCGACGCCATTTGCTTCAACCGCATTTGCATTTGTTGACAATAGTGACGCGTCGTGTGGCTTTACAACAGGAAATGCGGTAAACCAGCGCCCAAACTTGCAGTTGAATGGTTCAACGATCGGAACTGGAACGATTCAAAATGCGCCTACTGATTACCCTGCCCCTTATGGAAACTGGTATTGGAGCGCACGTCATCAAATCCTTATTTTGGCTTCTGAATTGAGTGCAGCCGGTTTAAGCGCCGGTTACATTAACTCGTTGGCTTTTAACGTGGCATCCACAGATCCAAATATGGTGTACGATTACGTGGAGATCGACATGATGCTCGTTTCGTACAATTCATTGAATGGAACCTTTGAATCGGTTAATCCAAACAGCTATCAGCATACGAACTTCTCCCTTTCACGCACCGGTGACAATGTGAGTTTGTACTCACCAACACAACAATTGGAAAGCAGCCTTTTTATCAATTGCCAAAATTTGAACGAAAGTCGCGGTCGCCTGCCAGACGCCAGTTCTTCGATTGTCCGTTTCCAAATCGGTACGCCAGATTCAACCAATAACTTTTCACAAGGATTCAATGGTTACGTACTGCCACCGGTATTCTCAGCTCCATCCGGAGTTTACGCAACATCCCTGGATATCACGATCACCAATCCAAATGGACTGGGTTCAACGATCTATTACACCACCGACGGAAGTGAGCCAACCATGGCATCTAATTTATATACCGGAGCTCCGATTCCGATCTTCTTTTCACAAGTGTTGCGTGCCCGAGCGTTTGGACCGGGATTCTTGCCTAGTTCGATTACCAGCGCATCCTACTTATTAGGTGTAGATCATGAGACGCCGATCATTTCTGTCATAACTGAAAACAGCAATTTATACGGTCCTCAAGGGATATTCGACAATTGGCAATTCGATTGGCAGCGCACGGCACAAATGGATTACTTCACAGAAACGGAACAGTTCTTATTCTCACGCAATACCGCCATGCAAGTAGATGGTGGCTGGGGAGGAAGTCGTTCGCATCCACAACACTCCTTCCGTCTGGAAATGGACAACGGAACCTTGGGAAGTGGACCGGTGAATTATCAGATCATTCCAAACCGACCAAATCGCGCTAAGTACAGCACGTTTTATATCCGCAATGGAAGTAATCAGTGGTTGCAATTCCCATATAAAGATGCTTTCCAACAGGAAGCGATGTCGGGAACAACGAATAACTATTACGCTGCATGGCGACCGGTTACTGTATACATCAACGGAAGCTATTTTGGTTTGTACGAGTTGCGTGAAAAATTGGATGAGGAGTTCTTCCAGCAAAAAGACGGTGCAGACAATGACTCATTGGACATCCTTTCGCTTAGCGCTTGGAACAGCTTCATTTTGCGTGGTGTAGCAGGTGCAGGTTCACCGGTTGATACCTTCAACATTGCTTACAATGCATTCAACAGTCTCAATACGAATTCTTCAACATACTGGGAGGATGCAGATCGCTATTTTGATCAAACCTATTACGTGGATTACATCATTGCTGAATCTTGGATGGGCAACACAGATTGGCCGGGAAATAACATCAAGATCTACCGTTCCAATAAAACAGATTTCCGTTACCGCTTCGTAACGATTGATATGGAGTTGGCTTTAGCACCTTATTCCTGGTCAGATTGCTACGACGACCACATTTCGTATATGTTGGGTCAAAGCACCGGAAATCCGTTCATTAATATCTGGTTAAAGGGATTGCAGAACAATCGCTTCAAAGATTACTTCATCAACCGCTTTGCCGATGTCATGAACACGGAATACTTGCCAAGCAGATTGATTCCGTTGGAGAACAATTTCTTCAATCAGATCGTGGTGGAAATGCAAAACGAGTATGCACGTTGGGGCGATCCGAACAATATTCCGCAGCAAATGACCGATCTTTACAATAGTCACCTGACTTTCCAATCGCAATTAACAGAGCGCAGCAATCAGGTAAGGGATCACATTGAAAGCAATTTCAACTTACCAAACCAAGTGGACCTGGTTTTAGACGTTCATCCGACAGGTGCAGGAAAAATTCATATCAGTACGATCGAGCCAGAGGAATATCCGTGGAATGGAATCTACTTCAATGGTGTTCCGATCAAGATCGAGGCAATCCCGAATAACGGTTACAACTTCTCACATTGGGGTTCAAATGGTTTGATCACAGATCAATTGAATGCAGTGTTCCTGGATACTTTGGATGTGAACTCCATTCAATTTGATGCCTATTTCCAAGCTTGGGGAGTTGGCTTAGAGGAAAATCAAGCGTACAATGGATTCTCGCTTTATCCAAATCCGGCGCAGCAAGAAGCGACCATAGTTCAAACGAAGGAATGGTTCGGCGAAGCGTGCACGTATCAATTGGTAGATGTCTTTGGGCGCGTGGTGGCTTCTAAACCATTGTCTCAGACTTCGGTAGAAACGCAAATTGATCTAAGCAATCTGGCAAATGGGATTTGGACGGTACAGATTGTTTCCGCGGATCGCGTGGTGCAGCAAATGCGCTTGATCAAGATCGGGGAATAAATGTTTTCTATTTATTCATCTTACTTTTCTTTTTCCGAAAAAGCAAAGTAAACAAAAGAAAACTCGACGCTGTTTGTCCGTCAAGGCGCTATTTGCAGCTAAAATGAAACAAAAAACCCCGACAACGAGTGCCGGGGTTTTTAACGTATGTTCTTTATTGATTACGCAGTTGCGTTCATGTTATCCAAAACATCCATTACACCTTTCACTGCAACAGCTGATTCTTCCAACAATTTGCGCTCATCTGCATTCAAATCCAACTCGATAATGCGCTCGATACCGTTTTTACCTAGGATCACTGGAACACCCAAGTAGATATCTTTCATTCCGTACTCTCCTTGCAACCATGCACAAACTGGGAATACGCGTTTTTGATCGCGGATCACTGCTTCAACCATTTGTGCTGCAGCTGCTCCAGGAGCGTACCATGCTGATGTACCCAACAATTTCACGATCTCACCACCACCGAATTTCGTGCGCTCGATGATTTCGTTCAATTTCTCTTCACTGATCAACTCAGTTACAGGAATACCACCTACAGTTGTGTAACGAGGAAGTGGAACCATTGTATCACCGTGACCACCCATCAATACTGCTTGGATGTCTTTCGGAGAAACGTTCAACTCTTCAGCCAAGAATGCACGGTAACGAGCAGTATCCAAGATACCAGCCATACCAAATACTTTCTTAGAATCAACTTTAGCAGTCAAGAATGCACAATACGTCATTACGTCCAATGGATTGGAAACGATAATGATTGTCGCATTTGGCGAATACTTTACTACATTTTCAGTAACAGTTTTTACGATCCCGGCATTCGTAGCGATCAAATCATCGCGAGACATACCCGGTTTACGCGGCAAACCAGAAGTGATCACTACCACATCTGAATCAGCTGTTTTTGAATAATCATTCGTAGATCCAACTGTACGGGAATCATACAAGTTGATTGGAGCTGTTTGCCACATATCCAACGCTTTTCCTTCAGCGAATCCTTCTTTAATGTCCAACAAAACGATCTCGTTGGCAATCTCTCTGTGAGCCAACACATCAGCACATGTTGCACCAACGTTTCCTGCTCCAACTACTGTTACTTTCATTACTGCTTATTTTATTGAAATTTCTTTCTATTTTGCGCCCCGAATTTACGAATAAAAGTTGGGTTGAACAGTCTTTTTTGTTGATAATTCATCAGAATTGTGAATAGATTCAAAAATGGAGGCAACCCTACCATAAATCTCACGTTTTCAAATTGAACCTTGTGGAACGCAAATTGGATCTAGACGAAATCATAGCTGGGTGTAAAAAGTCCGACAGGAGGGCCCAGGAACAGTTATTTCGCCTACTCTACGGTAAAATGATGGCGGTTTGCCTTCGTTATATTTCCGACAGAGATTCGGCCCAAGAAGTGTTACAAGAAGGATTCATCAAGGTCTTTGAACATATTGGAAACTTCGACAGCAAAGGATCATTCGAAGGTTGGGTTCGCCGGATCATGGCCAATTGTGCCATCGATGCCATTCGAAAAAATCGAAAAGACACCCTGCTCACGGACAACGATCGCGACTTTCAAAAGTCGACCGCTGACGAAGAAGAACTGGAAGATTGGGATATCACATCACTCAAAGCAAGTTATGCTATGGAAGCGATTGATAAGCTCACTCCCGCCTACCGAACGGTTTTCAACTTGTATGTGATGGAAAACTACACACACAAAGAGATCGCAGAAATGCTCGGTATCAGCGAAGGAACTTCCAAATCCAATTTGGCAAAAGCCAAGATGAATCTGCAGAATTATTTGACTAAGAAATTTAATCATATCGCGCAATGAAAGACATTGAACGTATATTTAAAGAGGCACTTGACCAGCACGAAGTTCCGTATCAAAGCGGAGCCTGGGAAGCCATGTCCAAGCGCTTGGACGGCACAACGCCTACTCCATTCTACCGCAAATGGTGGTTTGCAGCTACGGTTGGTACCGTCTTGGTAAGTTCGTCTACGTACTTCATGTTGCGCGAACAAGCGACTAAGCCTACTGAACAAACTACTCAAACAACGGTGAACCCAACTGTTTCAAACAACGAAACGGCTGCACCACTGGCTGATAATCAAACAACAAACACTACAGGTTCTACATCAAACACTTCTAATGCCACATCAGGAACATTCGTAATCGATCCTGTTACAACGCCAGATCAAAGCACAACGACTGTTCCAGTTGATAACGCGACAAATAAAACAACTACAACGAATCCGCACAAAGGAACTACTCCAAATCCTGCTACACCTACTCCTACGACTCCTAAAACGCCGATTGAAGGTGAAAGACCTGCTGCTTCTTTCGCAGCACTTTCATTGCCGGAACGCGTTTGTTTCAACGACACGTGGGAGTTTACAAATCCAAATGATCAGGAAACGGTTTACGTAACTGCTCCAAATGGAAAACAAATTGCGGTGAAACCAGGTAAAACGGTTGAAATTTCAGCCAATCAAGAAGGTGCGATCGAAGTGCTTTCAGGTACGCAAAAACAAGAGATCGCTGTAGTTCGTTCGAATTCGAAATTGTACATCAACATCGATTCTTACGTGATCTTCGATAACGGTATTCCAACGTTGACCTTCAAAGCATCCGGTAATGAGAATCCGGTGCAATGGGAAACCAGCGCGAAAGGATTTGAAGTACAAAACGGAGACTTGTTAGTACACCCTTACCAAGACAAACAAGTGACGGCAATTGCGCGCACGACAGATATGAACGGTTGTCCGATCGAAGAGAAAACAACCCTTCGCGTCGAGCAAACTTACAATTTAATGGCACCAACCGGATTCTATCCGAACGATTTCGATCAACGCAAGAATCGCTTCATGCCGTACGCATTGACGAAACGCAACGTAGGATTCGAATTGATCATCGTGGATCCAAACAACGGTGGAATCGTATTTAAATCAAATGACGCTACGCACGGTTGGGACGGAATCGATCAACGCACCGGTGAAATGGTTCCTGAGAATTCAGTATGGCCATGGCGCGTGATCTTACAACAACCAAACGCAGGAGAGAATAAAGAATATACCGGTACGATCACCCGTCTTTAAACGGCATCTTACCATTTTACTTCCGGATGAAGGGAAAGGAAACTTTCCCTTTTTTCATGCATTTTTTTCTGGAAGTCCTTTGCACGCTCTGATTCCGGATACAACAAGCGATGCTCACTTTCGCGTCTGAGTAATTCCATCTGATAAACGATTTCTTGTGTCGCGTTATCGAAATACCAATCTTGGAACAAGGACCACACTGCGTCTACGGCCTGCGCGTTCGGATGAGCACCATCCACCTCGAAATAACGGTAATCGCGCAAATGGTCGGTGATCAATTCGTAAGCCGGAAAATACGATTCATTCAAGGCGTGGACCAATTCCAACAAGCGGGCTTTTGACAAACTGTTGTCGGTGTAACCATCGCGCAAGTACTTTACCGGACTTACTGTAAAAACCACTTTCAACTGCGGGAAATGCTGATGCAAGGTTTTCAAAACAGTTTTCCACTCGATGATCATCGTGTCCAGATCAGTGAGTTCTTTCGTGAAGATCGAACCCGGTTGTTGGTGGCAATTGGCTACGATCTCGCCATCACTGTTCAATCGGTAGCCGTGGGCAGTACCGAAAGTCAGGAACAATTGACTGGCCTTGGATAACTCGTTGCGCAACTGCGTTTGAGCAGCAGCTAATTTGTCACTTAAGTCATTTTCCGACAACGCGTACATGGTGGAACTGGAATAATAATCCAACCACACGTCGTCTTTTTGCACGAAACGCGTACTTACAGTCCCTTCCAAACACATCTGAAGTATTTTCGCAAGAGCTAGTGGATGAAAGATCACGCCATTCGGATTGTCGAGTACCTGAAAACCTGCCCGACGCAACTTTTCGGAAATATGTGTGGAAAAACAAGAGCCCAACTGTACAAGCGGCTGCTGGTGCGAGATCGGAGTAGCGGAAACCGGCGGGAACAACTTGATCATTTCCATGTTCGTACGCGGTTTAAGGTATGTTCGAAGACAGTTCTCCACCCCTGCCATTTTCCTGCTTCAGCGATGGTCTCGTTATGCCAAATACTGCAAAAAACACCTCCGTAACGCTCTACCTCTTCCATCAAGGAATCGATCTGAGCGTAAGCCTCTTCGGTTGTCCAGTGTTTGTATTCCAGCAGGGTTCCATCCATATAAGCAAAAGGAACGATCTCGAAATCCGTGCGGGTATTTTGCGACAGGTCGAAAAAGAAATGTGGATGCGCAGTACCAGCTCGGAATCCGACTTCTTCGGCATAGCCCATCGTATAGTCGCGTTTCACTCCATTTTCCATCAAACGCTGGTAGGTAACCGGCAATTTTAACTTCAAGAAATGCTGACGTGTTTCAGAAACGGCTTCATCGGTGATCTTTTCCAAGCGCGACAATTCTTCCTTCAATTTGTAAGGAGAACGGTTACTCGCATAACTCGGGTGCAAACCCACATGTGCGGCCAAGTGGAATTTACGGATCAAACGTTGGTGACGTGGATCGTTCCAGGAAATGTTCCGATCAAACTCAGCCATATCGCCCAAAAGCCAGAAAAAACGGGTTTCTTCAAATTCATTGGCAACGGCTTCTAAATAATCGTAGCAATCGTAAGGATCCGTTTGTTCCCCGCGCTGCACGACTGTTCGTTCCGCTTTGCGTGCCGTATTTTTCTTCAGTGTATCCTTCGCATTCGACAACCACGAACGCCATCCTTCTTTCCACTGGTAAGCAAAGGTATTGTCGATATCAAAACTCGGGATGAAACG
>VFQT010002044.1_pt1 | contig 21798 bp, 18 predicted proteins | sample 3512381 | NCBI WGS metagenome assembly VFQT01 (sample SAMN10412376, study PRJNA504923) | tailings metagenome | isolation source: Relicate 2 Philex TSF3 active mining site | place: Philippines: Tuba, Benguet | collected 2017-08-29
CTTGCCAGCACCAGCAAATCGCCGATGGCGAGATCGAATGCGTCGTCGGGATGATCGACGATCTCGAGACGTCTGCCCGTCAGCGCCGAGACCAGGACGGATCGCGCCGCCAGAACCTCCGGATCTGTGGGTTGATACTGTCCGGTGCGCAACATCACGCCGGCCTGCGAGTGATCCTCGTTGAGCTTGGCGAGCTTGCCGTCCCGCCATAGGTAAAGGTGGGAATCCCCCACGCTGATCCAGCGGACCTGTCCGTCGGCGATCACGGCTGCAACCGCAGTGCTGGCCATGCCGCGGTGGCCATCGGCGGGATCGGCGCCGCGGCTGATCCGCTCGTTGGCTATGTCGAGGGCTCGCCGCAACGCCGGCGCTCGATTGAGCACGTGATCGAAGTCGCCCGCATCCGCCGCCTCTCGGAAGGCTTCCACCACGATGCGCGAAGCCTCCGCGCCTCCGGTATGCCCGCCCAGACCGTCCGCCAAGACGAGAACGGCACCGCCATCCTGCCCGAAGCCTCGCGCCGCCGCCGCGTCCTGCTGTTGGGCGCGCGCGCCGATGAAGGCCTCGGTGGCCAGGTCCAGGCGCATCATGAGCAAGCCTCGCATTTCACGCACACGTGCATCTGCCGGGCGGTGCGGGCGGCGACATCATGCGCCGCGCAAGCGGCGACGATGGTGTGCGCGACACCACCCTTCAAATTCGCCCGGTAATGCGATTGCGCCCTCATGATCGTCATCTCGAAAGCATCCACCGCACGTTTCCTCGGCTGCTTGCGTATTGAATGAGCCGCGATGCGAAGCTAGGATTATTAGCGATATGATCAATGCATCGTTGAAGATGCGCCATTACGTCGGTCGGTCGACATGGGTCCGAGTATAGTGGGCCTCCCCATGTTGACAATGATCAAACATCGTTCACTTAGTCGCGATCAGGACTTGCGGGCGATATCGTCGCATCTCTTATTAGATGCGACGGCGGACCGGCAGGACGCAGGTTCTGATGATCGTCCGGAATTAACGCGTCTCCCGAGAATCACGCATGCGGGAGCCGATGCTCGCTATACTGAACGCCGAACCGATCCTAATCGTAGCGCGCTGCAGAACCGATTGGAGCCATATGATGAATCCGAAAGATTCGACCGATCCTCTCGATCGCCACAACGCTGCCGGAGCCCCCACGGTCATCATCGGCGACACCTCCGGAAGTGCGCCTGGGTCAGCGCATCAGCCCGTCTCGTCGTCATCGGCCAATAGCGCGCCGACAAGCCTCGTCAACGTACAGTCCGGCGCGGCACATCCCTCCGCGGCGCCACGGAGCATCCCCTCGGACCCCGGACATACGCGGATCATCAGCCCTTATGCGAGCAGCGGCATCGCAGAAGGCCCGCACGTGACGGAACCCGTGGTCGGCTGGCTCGTGGTGCTCGACGGACCCGGCAAGGGCAATCACCGCGGCATCTATAACGGCAGTAACACGATAGGGCGCAGCAGCTCCCAGCGTATCTCCATCAACTTTGGAGATGACACGATATCGAGCGAGCAACAGGCCTTCCTCGTCTACGACGCCAAGAAGCGCCAGTTTCAGTTGGTGCCTAACCTGGGACGGCCCAATCTCGTGCATCTGAACGACTCGGCTCTCCTGTCGAATGCCGAGTTGAAGTCGCATGACAAGATCACGATGGGCCGCACGACGCTCCTCTTCGTGCCTCTCTGCGGTCCCGATTTCGATTGGGCCGACATGGAGAAGAAGGCAACCATCTGAAGGTCGCCGGCAGCGGGATTTCATCGTGTCCCGGGGCCGGCGGTTTTCTGACGACCGCAATTCGAGCCGATCGTGAGGGCGTCAAACGCGCCCAAGGCCGTTGGCTCTCCCCCGAGCAGTGCTTGCGGAAGCGGCAGTCTCTCCACGTGGCCGCCTTCCGCACGACGACGACGTCAACTCCGGTCTGTCTCGCGCGACAAGGTGCCGAAGATGCCATTTTCTCTCGTCGACTTTCTCTCGCTGCTCGACGGCCTGAAACCCGGCAACATGCTGCTGGTGCAGGCGTGCATCGTCATCCTCATCCCCTACCTGCTGTGGCGCACGCTGCAGTTGGGGCGGTGGTTCCCGCTCGGGGTGATCCAGATCTTCTGCGGCGTCCTACTGGGTCCCGCGGTTTTCGGCGCGCTCGCGCCCGATGTGTTCAACTCGCTCTTCGGCACGGTGAGCCATGGCGGCAAAACCATCAATCGTGCCGACGGCATCGCCGCTCTTGCGACCATCGCGGTTTGCTTGTTCGGCTTCCTGGCCGGCGCCGACGCCGACAAGGAACTGGTGCGCAAGTCCGGTCGTACGGTTTTCCTGATCGGTGTGCCGGGAATGCTCATCGGCTGGGCCATCGGTACGGTCGCGGGCTTCGTCATCTACTACGCCATTCCCGCCGCTCACGACGGCAAGCCGCCGATCATTTCCTTCGCGCTCGCCTACGGTCTGGTGATCGCTGTCTCGGCGCTGCCGATCCTCGCGTTGATCCTGCGCGAGTTGAAATTCACTCAGCTCCGCATCGGCGCCGTGGCACTGGCCAGCGCCGGTCTCGCCGACACGCTGATGTGGATGGGGTTGGCACTCGTCTCCGCCCTTGCCGGCATCGGCGGCACGATCGGAATGGCGTTGCTCAAGGCATTCCTGGGTGGCGCGTTGAGCATCGGATTCGTAGCGTTTATCGCGTCACCCATCCTCGAGCGCATGATGGCGCGCGAGGCGCCCGAGAGCGCGATCATGACGCTGGCGGCGCTCAGCATCTTCGTCGCGTCCGCGATCACCTCGATCACGGAATTGCACCCCGTTCTTGGCGCCTTCGTCGCCGGTGTGTTTCTGCCTGACAAGGTCCGCGAATTGGCGGCTCACAGCCTCGACCGGCCGACCAGTCTCGTGCTGATGCCGTTCTTCTTCCTGATCACCGGATTGCGCACGAATTTCGCATTCGACGATCCCACGGTGTGGGTCCTGTTCTTCGTCTCCACGATCCTGTGCGTGGCGGGCAAGGTGATCGGCCACGGCCTGGCGGCACGAATGGCCGGAGAGAATTGGGTTTTTGCGACCGGTGTCGGCCTGCTGCTTCAGACCAAGGGCCTGATGGGCATCATCGTGATCACCGTTTTCCGTGACAAGGAGATCGTGTCGCAGTTGATGTTCTCGACCGCCGTCTTGATGTGCATGTTCTCCACGGGATTGCCGACGATCGCGATGCGCATTCTGCACAAGCGCTATGGAGCCCTGTTGACGGAGGGGGCAACGGCCGCCGGTCCGCCGATCCTGGACAATCAGGCGCCGCTCGTGTCCACGCGGCCCCCTGCGGCGGCGCAAGCGCCCGAGCAGGTTCTGGCGACGCTCGAATTCGGCCCGAGCCATGGCGGCGTCGCCAAGGTTACCGGCCCCCGCACGGTGATCGGCCGGCATTCGGACGCCAACATCCGGGTCAACGACATCCGCGTCTCGCGGCATCACGCGCTACTGGTGCACACGGACACGGGCCGCTTCGAGATCCACAACCAGATGGCCGACCGCGCAGAGCCGAACCCGGTCCTGATCAATGGCGTAGTGCGCGATCACGCGGAACTGGAGGATGGCGACAGGGTCTCCCTGGGCGGTGTCAATTTCGTATTCCGCTATGCGACCAGCGCTCCAGCCGAGGCTGCTGCTGGCTGAGCATCACGCAAAGACGTCGGCACGGTGCAGGCAGGGGCACACCTACACCGTGCCGTTGCACGAGCTTCGCGCTCGGGCGTTCGTCATGCCGGGATGTTTTCCCGACGCGACGTCGGTGACCGGCTTATTCCCTGGCGCTGTGCGCGTGGTGCTTTCCGGTTCCCATGGAAAACAAATTGGCGAAAATTGATCGATTTGTCTGCAATGGACCAGATTTGTTTTTAACAGAATATGAATGCGTGTGCCTGCGGTGTCGTCGACAGGGCTTCGGTAGAAATTGCCAGGGATTAACCAAGATTTCCGGTCAATGCTTCGGTAAGTAAATTGTTCATGTTTCTCGGAACAAAGTATCGCTCGATCCCGAAGTTCCGGGAGCAGCTGAGGCGTCGAGTGGAATGTTTAAGACTAGCAAGCCCGAAATGGCGGAAAACGCACGGCGGCCGGGCCTCGTCAAGCGGCTGCGGAAGGATTGCGACGGTGCCACCGCAGTCGAGTTCGCGATGGTCTCGGGGCCCTTCCTGATGCTGCTCTTCGGCATCATCGCCGTGGGCCTCTATTTCTTCACGACATTCAGCCTGGAGAACGCTGTCGAGCAGGCCTCCCGGGTCATTCGCACGGGACAGGCGCAGCAGAACGGCATGACGGCCGAGGACTTCAAGGCGGCCGTTTGCCAATATGTGCCGGGTCACATCGATTGCGCGGGCAAGATCACGATCAACGTCCGCAGCTTCGCCAATCCCAGCGACATTACGGCTGCCGCCATCCCGTCCTGCCTCGATGGCGGGGGAAATCTCAATACGGTGACCGATTTCGTTCCGGGAAATGCGAACTCCGTCGTTCTCGTGATGCTCTGCTACCAGTGGGACATGGCAAAATGGCCCTGGCTCAATCTCAGCAATATGGGCGGTGACGCGATGTTGATCCAGGCCACGACGGTTTTCAGGACCGAGCCCTATTCCAATTAGTTGGGGGGCGCGTGAAGGGACGATTGGGCGAATTCTGCGGACGGGATCGAGTGTGATGCGAATACTGTTTGAGAACCGCATGGTGCGGCAGGCGGCTGTTCTGGCCCGCAACTTTCGACGCGACCGGAGCGGCGTGGCGGCGGTCGAGTTCGCGATGATCGCTCCGATGATGTTCTTTCTGTTCGTGGGATGCGTGGAGTTCAGTCAGGCGCTGACGGTCGACCGCCGGGTCACCCAGGCGGCGAGCGCCTGTGCGGATCTCATCGCACGCGCGCCCTCGTCGGGACTGACGGAGGGAGAGGTCGATGGACAACTCCGCATCATCGAGAGCCTGATGCGCCCCTACGACCCGACGCTGCTCAACGTGAAGATCGTCAGCGTCAAGGCGCAGGATGCCGGCGGTGGCGCGCTGCAGTACGTCGTCGACTGGTCGCGCGACTCGGCCGGTGCCACACCCTACGCGCGCAACGCCACATACACTGCGATCCCCGAAGGCCTTCTGGCGGCGGGCGAGAGCGTGATCATCGCGGAGGCCGCCTACAACTATTCGCCCCTGATCATGCAGTACTTCCTCACGTCGGCGTTCAGCCTGACAGAGAAGTTCTACCTGAAGCCGCGCAACGCCACGTGCGTGCACCTGAAGCCGGTCAACTGCGTCACCGGCGGTTCGGTTTGAGTCCGGTGTCGGCAGCTTCGGAATCCCGAGAAAACAACGGCCGCCTCGAGGGCGGCCGTTGTCGTTTCGATCGCGGTGTGCCGGGCGATGTGTCCTATTTCATCACGGGGATCGAGAACTCCGCGCCTTCCTTGACCCCTGACGGCCATCGCGATGTGACGGTTTTCGTGCGCGTATAGAAGCGGATCGAGTCTGGTCCGTGCTGGTTCAGATCGCCGAAAGCGGAGCGCTTCCAGCCGCCGAAGGTGTAGTAGGCGAGCGGCACGGGGATCGGCACGTTGACGCCGACCATGCCGATGTTGATACGCTGGACGAAGTCGCGCGCCGTGTCACCGTCTCGCGTGAAGATGGCGACGCCGTTGCCGTACTCGTGTTTCAGTGGCAGGTCGATGGCTTCGTCGTAGTCCTTCGCGCGCACGACCGAAAGCACGGGGCCGAAGATCTCCTCTTTGTAGATGCGCATGTCCGTGGTGACCTCGTCGAAGAGGCATCCGCCCATGTAGAAGCCCTGCTCGTACCCCTGCATCTTGAAGCCGCGCCCGTCGACCTGCAGCTTGGCGCCTTCCCGTACGCCCAGGTCGACATAACCGCGGACCTTCTCCAGATGCTGGCGCGTCACGAGCGGCCCCATGTCGGCGTGGCGGCTGGTGGAGGGGCCGATCTTCAGGCCCTCGATGCGCGGGATCAGCTTGGCGACGAGGGCGTCGGCAGCCTTCTGCCCAACAGGCACCGCCACCGACACCGCCATGCAACGCTCGCCGGCTGAACCGTATCCGGCTCCGATCAGTGCGTCGGCCGCCTGATCCATGTCGGCGTCCGGCATCACGATCATGTGGTTCTTGGCGCCGCCGAAGCAGGCGGCGCGCTTCCCGGCCGCCGCCGCGCGGCCGTAGACGTAAGCCGCGATCGGCGTCGAGCCGACGAAGCCGACGGCCTCGATGTCGGGATCGTCGCAGATCGCGTCGACCGCCTCCTTGTCGCCGTTGACGACATTGAGGATCCCCGGCGGCAGGCCTGCTTCCATCATCAGTTCCGCCAGCATGAGCGGCACGGAAGGGTCGCGCTCGGACGGTTTCAGGATGAAGGCGTTGCCGCAGGCGATCGCCGGCGCGAACTTCCACATCGGGATCATGGCCGGGAAGTTGAATGGCGTAATGCCCGCGACGACGCCGAGCGGCTGGCGCATCGAGTAGACGTCGATGCCCGGCCCCGCCCCCTCCGTATACTCGCCTTTCAGCAGATGTGGCACGCCGGTCGCGAACTCCGCCACTTCCAGGCCGCGCTGGATGTCGCCTTTGGCGTCGGGGATCACCTTGCCGTGTTCACGCGCCAGAACGTTCGCCAACTTATCCATGTCCCGATTGAGGAGATCGACGAACTTCGCCAGGACGCGGGCCCGGCGCTGCGGGTTCAGCGCCGCCCATGCGGGTTGTGCGGCCTTTGCGTTCTCCACCGCAGCCCGAACCTCTGCCTGGGACGCGAGCGGCACGCGCGCCGCGACCTCTCCCGTCATCGGCCAGAAAACGTCGGCGAACTTGCCCGACGTGCCCTTCACCCGCTTGCCGCCAATGAAATGCCAAAGCTCCTCGGCCATGTTCCGCTCCCGCTCGCGTTTTCCTGTTCTCCGATCTGCCTCATCCTAGGATGCGGCGGCATGCGAATCCAGACGGACGCGGACCGTGCGGAAGTGGGCTGCGACGGATTGTCTATGACCAAAGTTTGATGGTGCGGCAGGCTCGTCGCCTTGCCACGGGGGTGCTTTCTGGACTAAGCAGGCACCACATTGAAATAAGGCGCAAAAAAAGCAGCGCCAGCGGCTCACACGATCATGAGCCGGCGGGATGTCCCGCCGAGGGAGGAGCAGATCAGCGTGACGGTGGAAACCATCGCGCCGGGCGCGGCTATGTCCGCTGCCGGCGGAAACGTATCGGCGTCGATCGCGCGCCATGACACGGTTCCCAAACTACTCTTGCGCAACGCGCAGCAGTATGGCGACCGGCCCGCATACCGGCTGAAGGAATTCGGCATCTGGCAGACCTGGACATGGTCTCAGGTGCGCGACGAGGTGCGGGCCTTCTCGATCGGCCTGGGTGCGCTGGGCTTGAAGCGCGGCGACAAGGTCGCGATCATCGGCAACAACCGGCCACGACTGTACTGGGCCTTCGCCGCGGCGCAGTGCCTAGGCGCCATTCCGGTGCCGCTCTACCAGGACGGCGTCGCCGAAGAGATGTCCTACGTCCTCGACCATGCCGAGGTCCGTATGGCTATCGTCGAGGACCAGGAGCAGGTCGATAAGCTGCTGTCCATCGCCGATCAGATCCCGACACTCCAGGACATCGTTTACGACGAACCGCGCGGGCTGCAGAAATACGACCACACGCACCTCCACGACTATGCGGCGGTTGCCACGCGCGGGTTCGATCTTCTCGCTTCGGACGCCAAGACGAACGAGATGTGGCTGGCGGAGATCGCGCAAGGCGCGGGCGCCGACGTCAGCGTGATGCTCTACACGTCGGGCACCACCGGCAAGCCGAAGGGCGTCATGCTCACTCACGACAACGTCGTGATTTCCGGGCGGAACGCCAATTCCTTCGATCACTTCTCGTCCGACGACACGATGATCGCCTACCTGCCGATGGCGTGGGTGGGTGACCATATCTTTTCCTACGGGCAAGCCTACGCCGGCGGGCTGTGCGTCGCCTGTCCGGAAAGCCCGGAAACGGCGACGGAGGATCGCCGCGAGATCGGGCCCAGCTACTTCTTCGCCCCCCCACGCGTCTTCGAAAACATGCTGACCCAGATCATGGTGCGGATGGAGGACGCGGGCGCCGTCAAACGAGGCATGTTTCATTACTTCCTGGGCGTCGCGCGGCGTGCCGGCGAGGCGATGCTCGACGGTCGTCCCGTCAGCTTCAAGGATCGCCTGCTCTATAGGCTTGGCGATGTTCTCGTGTACGGGCCGCTGCGCAACCGGATGGGGTTCTCGCGCATTCGCCTCGCTTATACGGCCGGCGAGGCCATCGGCCCGGAACTCTTCTCGTTCTTCCGCGGCCTCGGGATCAATCTGAAGCAGCTTTACGGCCAGACCGAAGCGAGCGTCTTCATCACGCTGCAACCCGATGGCGAGGTGTTCCCCGAAACCGTCGGAAAGGCCGGACCCGACATCGAAATCAAGATCGAGGAGGGGACGGGCGAGGTGCTCTTCAAGAGCCCGGGGGTCTTCCTCAAGTATTTCAAGAACGATGAGGCGACGGCCTCCACGAAGACCGCGGACGGGTGGGTGCGCACCGGCGATGCCGGCTTCATCGATACGCGCGGTCACTTGCGCATCATCGATCGCGCCAAGGATGTCGGTCGTCTCGTCGATGGCACGCTGTTCGCGCCGAAGTATCTCGAGAACCGGCTGAAATTCTATCCCGAAATCAAGGAAGCCGTCGCGTTCGGGCATGGCCGGGATTATGCGACCGCCTTCATCAACATCGACCTGACGAGTGTCGGCAACTGGGCCGAGCGCAACAATGTCTCCTACGCGAGCTACCAGGAGTTGGCGGCCCATCCCCAGGTGGCCGAGATGATCCGCCAGCGCGTCGAGGAAATGAATGCCGCGCTTGCCGGCGAGCCGATGGTGGCGGGCTCCCAGATCCATCGCTTCCTGATCTTGCACAAGGAGCTCGATGCCGACGATGGCGAGCTGACGCGCACGCTGAAGGTGCGCCGCTCCTTCATCGCCGAACGCTACGAGGCTCTCGTGCGCGCGCTCTACGACGGCACGCGGCAGTGCCATATCGCGACGGAAGTCACGTTCGAGGACGGCCGCAAAGGCGTCATCGAGGGCGACGTCGCCATCCTGGACGCCAAGACCTATCCGCCGCAGGCCGCGGCCATGAAGGAGGCCGCGGAATGAACGACTGGACACGAGGCAACACCCCCGGCGGACCGGCAGCGCCCGAGGCAGCAGGCGATGGCCGCGTCATCGGCGACGTAATTCTGTCGGTGGAGAACGTTTCGCTGTCGTTCGGCGGCGTAAAGGCCATCACCGACGTCAGCTTCGATATCCGCAAGGGGGAGATCCGCGCCATCATCGGTCCGAATGGGGCCGGTAAGACGTCGATGCTGAATGTGATCAACGGCTTCTATCATCCCCAGGAAGGCGTCATCACCTTCAAGGGCGAGAAGCGCTCGCAGATGCGGCCCTACGTCGCCGCCAGCCAGGGCATCTCGCGCACGTTCCAGAACGTGGCGCTCTTCAAGGGCATGTCGACGCTCGACAACATCATGTCGGGTCGCACGCTCAAGATGCGGCGGGGCATGCTCTGGCAGGCGCTCAATGTGGGCCCGGCACGCCAGGAGGAGATCGCGCACCGCGAGGCGGTCGAGCGGATCATCGACTTCCTCGAGATCCAGCACATCCGCAAGCAGCCCGTAGGCAAGCTGCCCTACGGCTTGCAGAAGCGCGTGGAGCTCGGTCGCGCCCTCGCCATGGAGCCCGAGCTGCTGCTGCTCGACGAGCCCATGGCCGGGATGAATCTGGAGGAGAAGGAGGACATGAGCCGCTTCATCCTCACGGTCAACGACCAGCTCGGCACGACGATCGCGCTCATCGAGCACGACATGGGCGTCGTCATGGATCTGTCCGACCGCGTTGTCGTTCTCGAGTACGGGCGCAAGATCGCCGACGGCACGCCCGACGAGGTCAAGAGCAACCAGAAGGTCATCGACGCCTACCTCGGCGTCTCCCACTGAAGCTGCAAGGCAGAAGGGCTCCTCTTGCAATGACGGCATTCAGCTTTGCAATTCCCGGCGGCATCGGCGCGGTGCTCGCGGCACTGACGTTCGTGGCGCTGCGCAAGGACCGCAAGTCGACGGTCGACCTCATCGTGCATGTCGCGCTCGCGATCGTACTGGCGCTGTTCCTGGGCTACCTCGCCAGCCGCGCCATCGACAATCCCGGGGGCTTCACCGAGATCCTCGTCGGCGGCCTGCTGTCGGGCGTTCTCTACTCGCTCGTGGCGCTGGGCTTCGTGCTGATCTTCAAGGCGTCGGGGGTGTTCAACTACGCCCAAGGCGCCATGGTCCTGGTGGCTGGCCTCGCCCTCGTGCGCTGCCTCGACTTCCTCACGGCAAAGGGGCTGGCGACGGTCGCGGCCATCCCGCTGGCGATACTTTTCGCCGGTGCGGTCATGGCGTTGTGCGCGTTCGTCATCGAGAAGTGGGTGTTGCGCCCGCTGCTCAATCAGGACGGCCTGACGCTCTTCATGTCGACGATCGGCGCCACGTTCGTGCTGGAGGGCCTCTCGCAGATGGTTTTCGGCTCGGAGGTCTACAAACTCAGCCTTTTCCCCACCGATCCTATGATCCTGCTGGAGAGTGTGTTTCCGGGGGGCATTCTCATCAACAAGCTAGATGTCTGGGGCGGCCTGATCGCCGGCGTGCTCGTGGCGGGACTTGCCGCGTTCTTCCAGTACACCAAGACGGGGCGCGCCTTGCGCGCGGTCGCCGACGATCATGCTGCTGCCCAGTCCGTGGGCATTCCAATTTCCTGGATCTGGTTCGTGGTCTGGCTCGTGGCTGGCCTGGTCGCCCTCGTCGCCGCAACCGTCTGGGGCACGAAACTCGGCGTGCAGTTCTCGATCACCTTCCTGGCACTCAAGGCGTTGCCGGTGCTCATCATCGGCGGCTTCACATCGATCCCCGGCGCCATCGTCGGCGGTCTCATCGTGGGGGCCGGTGAGAAGCTGGCCGAACTCTATCTGGGCGAGCTGATCGGCGGCGGCATCGAGTACTGGTTCGCCTACGTTCTGGCATTGGCCGTTCTTCTCGTGCGCCCGCAGGGGCTGTTCGGCGAGAAGATCATCGAGCGCATCTGAGGAAGGCCACACAATGCTTTACCGCGAGACAGGCCAATTCAAGGCCAGCTACTCGGCCGATATGGCGATCTTCCCGATCAAGCAGGACCGCATCGGTGTCCTGCTCCTGCTGGCGTTTGCCTTCGTCGCCGTGCCGGTTCTGGACTTCCTGCACATCTGGCCCTTCGGCAGCGAATACCTGCTGCGCGCCATCCTGTTGCCGTTCCTGATCCTGTCCCTGGCGGCGATCGGCGTGAACATCCTCATCGGCTATTGCGGGCAGATCTCGCTCGGATCCGGTGCCTTCATGGCCATCGGTGCCTATTCCGCCTACAAGTTCGCCAACGGAATAGGTGAAATCGGCCTGCCGCCGTTGCCTGTTCTCGCCTCGATCCTGCTGGGAGGGCTGTGCTCGGCCGTTGTCGGCGTCCTGTTCGGCATACCCTCTCTGCGCATCAAGGGGCTCTATCTTGCCGTTGCCACGCTCGCCGCCCAGTTCTTCTTCGACTGGGTGTTCCTGCGCGTCGGCTGGTTCACGAACTATATTCCATCAGGCTCCGTCAGTGCGCCGGAACTCAATTTCTTTGGTCTCGTCGTTGACACGCCGATCGAGCGCTATCTGCTGTGCCTGTCGTTCGTGACGGTCTTCGCGCTCATCGCCAAGAACCTCGTCCGCGGCAACATCGGGCGCCAGTGGATGGCGATCCGCGACATGGACATTGCGGCCGAGCTGATGGGCATCCGTCCGTTCGTCGCCAAGCTCTCCGCCTTTGCGGTTTCATCGTTCATCGTCGGCGTCGCGGGCGCATTGTGGGCCTTCGTCTATCTCGGCGCCTGGGAGCCCCTGGCCTTCGACATCAATCGTTCGCTGCAGTTGCTCTTCATGGTCATCATCGGCGGACTGGGTTCGATCCTGGGCTCGTTCCTGGGGGCTGCGTTCATTCTGACGGTTCCGATCATCCTCAATCTCGTGCCGACCGAGCTGGGCGTGCCGCTGTCCACCGAGATGATCTCTCACCTCGAGTTCATCATCTTCGGCTCGCTGATCTGCTTCCTTCTCATCAAGGAGCCGCATGGTTTCGCCCGACTCTGGGGGCTGATGAAGGAGAAGCTTCGGCTCTGGCCCTTCCCGTATTGAGGGACAAGGTAAGCTTCGACGGCCGCATACGGTGCGGGGGCCGCAGGAGCCAAGAACGAGAAGACCCGCAACCGACGTCTGCCGCGAGGCAGTGCTTCCGAAGGAGGAGTAGGTATGAAGAAAGCACTATTGTTGACTGCAGGCTTCGTTGCTGGCGGCTTGGCGTCGAGCTTGCCGGCGCGTGCGGAGGGCGAGCAGTTCATCCCCGCTCTCGTCTATCGGACCGGCGCTTACGCCGTGAACGGCGTGCCCTGGGCCAACGGTACGGCCGACTTCTTCGAGATGCTGAATGCACGCGACGGCGGCATCAACGGCGTCAAGATTTCCTACGAGGAGTGCGAGACGGGCTACGCCACGGACAAGGGCGTGGAGTGCTACGAGCGCCTCAAGGGTAAGGGACCGACGGGCGCCGCCTATTTCGCGCCGCTCTCGACGGGCATCACCTTCGCGCTGACCGAGAAGGCACCGGTCGACAAGATCCCGCTGCTGACCCTGGGCTACGGCCGTTCCGAGAGCCGGAACGGTGCAGTCTTCCCCTGGAACTTCATCGCCCTTGGCAGCTACTGGACGGGCGCGTCGGTTGCCATCCAGCATATCGCCAAGGAGCTTGGCGGACTGGACAAGCTCAAGGGCAAGAAGATCACGCTCGTCTATCACGACAGCCCTTATGGCAAGGAGCCGATCATCGCGCTCGAAGCTCTCGCGAAGAAGCATGGCTTCATCTACAAGGGCGTTCCCGTCACGCATCCCGGCGTCGAGCAGAAATCGCAGTGGCTCTCGATCCGTCAGGATCGCCCCAACTACGTGCTGCTTTGGGGCTGGGGCGTGATGAACGGTACCGCTATCAAGGAGGCGGCCGCTGTCGCTTTCCCCCGCGACAAGATGATCGGTGTATGGTGGTCGGGCGCCGAGCCTGACGTGTTGCCCGTCGGCGATGGCGCCAAGGGCTACAAGGCGCTCATGCTCCAGCACCCGGCCGGCCAATTCGGTGTCCACGCCGATATCAAGAAGCACGTCATCGACAAGGGCAAGGGTCAAGCCAAGGATGATTTCGGTCAGGTTCTCTACAACCGCGGCCTGATCAACGCCTTCATCGGCACCGAGGCGATCCGTACGGCTCAGGGCAAGTTCGGCAAGAAGCCGCTGACGGGCGAGCAGGTCCGCTGGGGCTTCGAGAACCTGAACATCACCGAGGCGCGCATCAAGGAAGCCGGCTTCGAAGGCATGATGAAGCCGTTGAAGCTGTCGTGCGCCGACCACCAGGGTGCCGACGTCGCACGCGTTCAGCAGTGGGACGGCAAGGCCTGGAAGGTGATCTCCGACTGGTACACGGCCGACCGCTCCGTGCTCGACAACCTCGTTGCCGAGCAGTCCGCGAAGTACGCAGCCGAGAAGAAGATCACGCCGCGCGACTGCTCCAAGGAGCAGTGAGGCGGGATCGTTCCCGACCGCGGGATGGGGGCGGCGCTCCCATCCCGATCCGCCAGCCGCCGCCACGTCCCCACCGACCTGCCGAAAGGCCCCGCCGATGACGACGCCAGCCGCCCAGTCCGCAACCGCGCCGATCCTCGAGGTAAGCAATATCGAGGTCATCTACGACCACGTGATCCTCGTGCTGAAGGGGGTGTCTCTCTCCGTGCCCAAGGGCGGCATCGTCGCGATCCTCGGAGCCAACGGCGCCGGCAAGACGACGACGCTGCGTTCCATCTCGAACCTTCTCAAGGCCGAGCGTGGCGAGGTGACCAAGGGCCATATCACGTTCAAGGGCGAACGGATCGACCGCCTGACCCCCAATGATCTGGTGCGGCGCGGCTGCATCCAGGTGATGGAGGGCCGCCACTGCTTCGGCCACCTGACGATCGAGGAGAATTTGCTCACTGGTGCCTTCACGCGCAAGGACGGTCGAGCCGCCGTCGCGGACTCGCTCGAGCGCGTCTACAACTATTTCCCCCGCCTCAGGGAGCGCCGAGGCTCGCTCGCGGGCTATACGTCGGGCGGCGAGCAGCAGATGTGCGCCATCGGCCGCGCATTGATGGCAAATCCCACGATGGTGCTGCTCGACGAGCCCTCGATGGGGCTGGCACCCCAGATCGTCGAACAGATCTTCGAGATCGTGCGTGACATCAACGCCAAGGAAGGCGTCTCCTTCCTGCTCGCCGAGCAGAATACGAACATCGCGTTGAGATACGCCAATTACGGCTACATTCTGGAGAATGGTCGCGTCGTTCTCGACGGCGACGCTGCCGCGTTGCGCGAGAACTCGGACGTGAAGGAGTTCTACCTCGGCGTCGCCGGCGGAGAGCGCAAGAGTTTCCGTAACGTCAAGCACTACAAGCGGCGCAAGCGCTGGCTGGCCTGAGACAGGGGAGCCGGCGCGCCGCGCTTGGCCGCCCGGCCATCAGTAGCGACGGTCGCGCGGGCCGCTGTAGTGCCGCTTCACGCCGCTGAGCGTGGCGCCCGTGGCGTTGCGCCGGCTCGGTGGCTGTGCCTCGAGCCAAAGCGCGAATGCGGCAAGCGCCAAGGACAGGAAGAGCGTGCTGATGATCCAGCCCTGCAGGGGCTGGCCGACGTCCAAATGAGCGGCGCGAGACACGTTGAGGGTGGTGTACATCGCAGCAAGGATGATGCTCGTCCCTGAGATCATGGTTGCCTCGGTTGGTTGAGATTTCGGATAACAGCGGCGATGATCGTCGAAAGGTCGACGTCCCTTGATAACAAATTCGAAACGAATGGGGCCGTCTTTGCAGAATGAGACTTTATCGACCGTTACCGGGCGTTTCGTTTCGCGATGACACGGATCGAGAGCGGTTTTGAGACGTAAACGCACTTGATGCTGCAAGCCGGGGAGGCTGGAACATGAGCGCCGATTATTTCGACCACCTGGAAGTCCGTGATCCCGAAGCGAGGGAAGCGTCGCAATTCGGAATGCTGCCGGGATTCATCGGCGCCGCGATCGCGTCGGCGCCGGGCTGGGCGGAGCAACTGAAGGGTGTCGATCCCCTCGCGGTCACCAGCCGTGAAGAGTTGGCCAAGCTCCCCATTCTGCGCAAGGCCTCGCTGAAGGATCTGCAGGCGGCGCGCCCGCCCTATGGCGGGTTCGCAACAACGGAGCCTGGCCGCCTCGGTCGCGTGTTCATGTCGCCGGGGCCTATCTTCGAGCCCGAAGGCCTCGGACGCGACTGGTGGCGCTCGGCCCGCGCGCTCTACGCCATGGGCATCCGCGCCAATGACGTCGTGCATAACACGTTCGCCTATCACCTGACACCCGGCGGCTGGATTCTCGATGCGGGCGCGCGTGCGATCGGCTGCACGGTGATCGCGGCTGGGCCCGGCAATACCGAGCAGCAACTCGAGGCGATCGAGCGGCTGCGGCCGACCGTTTACGTCGGCGTGCCCGACTATCTGAAAATCCTCATGGACAAGGCCGGCGAACTCGGCCGCGACGTCTCTTCGATCAGGAAGGCCATGATGGGCGGCGGTGCCTTGTTCCCGTCGCTGCGCAGGGAGTACGCCGAGCGCGGCGTGGCCGTCTACCAGTGCTACGCTACCGCCGACGTCGGCTTGATCGCCTACGAGAGCCCGGCACCCGACGGCTCGGTCGACGGAATGGTGGTGGACGAGGGCGTCATCGTCGAGATCGTACGTCCGGGCACGGGAGATCCGGTGCCTCCGGGCGAGGTGGGCGAGGTCGTGGTGACCGCCTTCAATCGCGACTATCCCATGATCCGGCTGGCGACCGGTGACATGTCGGCCGTGCTCGAAGGCAGGAGCCCTTGCGGGCGCACGAACATGCGCATCAAGGGGTGGCTCGGCCGTGCCGACCAGACCACCAAGGTCCGCGGCATGTTCGTGCACCCCGAGCAGGTCGCCGAGATCGCAAAGCGCCATCCCGAACTCGGTCGCCTGCGTCTGGTCGTCGGCCGCACGGGGGAACAGGACAGCATGCGGCTGAAGGTGGAATCGTCGGGGGATGCCGGCCTGCAGCAGAAGGTCGCCGAGACCGCACAGGCCGTCACGAAGCTCAAGTGCGAGATCGAATTCGTCCCGCCGGGTAGCCTGCCCAACGACGGCAAGGTTATTGCGGACGAGCGTACCTACGGCTGAAACGAACAACCGCTGGTGTGAGACATGAAGGGAGCGCTCCTCGTCGCCGCGGCGGCGATCCTCTGGAGCACCGGCGGTCTGATCGTGCGTTCGCTGGAGGCAGCGGACGGGCCGACCACGGTGTTCTGGCGATCGTTGACCGCCTGTGCGTTTCTTCTGGCCCTCGTGCTCGTCCGCGAGCGGGGCGGGACGCTCCGCAGCTTCCAGCGCATGGGCTGGCCCGGCGTCGTCGTGGCGGCATGCTATGCCGTCGCCTCCACAGCGCTTGTCGTCGCCTTCAAGCTGACGTCCGTCGCCAACGCACTCGTCATCATGAGCAGCACGCCTCTGCTGGCGGCCGTACTCGGATGGCTCGTGCTGGGCGAACGACCCTCTCGCGCGACGTGGGGTGCCACGCTCGCATGCATGGTCGGCATCGGCATCATGACGTCGGAGTCCTATGCCCATGGCACGTTGGCCGGAGACGGAGCGGCCGCCCTCATCGCCATCGTGCAGGCGATCGCGGGGGTCACCATTCGCCGCTTCCATGCCATCCAGATGGCGCCAGCGATGTGCGTTTCGACAGCGGTGACGACCTTGGGGTCCGCCGCATTCGCGAGCCCCCTCGCCGTGACTGCCGGAGATCTTGCGCTCTTGACGCTGTTCGGGGCGGGCCAACTTGGTCTCGGCCTCGCGCTGTTCTCGTTCGGTGCTCCGCTCATTCCGGTCGCCCAGGTCGCGCTGATCAATGTCGTCGAGCCGATCCTCGGGCCGGTCTGGGTATGGCTGTTCCTGGGCGAGAGGCCCGGCGCGGGCGCCATGATCGGCGGTGCCATCGTGCTGACCGCACTCGCCGTGAGTTTTGCGGCCGATCATCGGGCCCGGCGTCCGGCGGGTTGACCGGCGCGTCCGCGGCGCTGTCGTGCCACGGGCGGGCTCTGCGGACGCGGGCTTCGCCTTTCGCGCGTCCGCGGCTGTGCTAATCTTTGCACCTCAACCGAGCAAGCCGGCCACCGTCAGAGCCGGTCGCGTCATGGTCTGCTTCGAGGAAACCCCGCATGTCGACAACGCAACCCACCGCAACCGAGGTCACGAGAGGCCTTGCCGCCTGGACCGCCGGCTACGACCCGAGGACCGCTTCGCCGATGTCTCGGCTGTGGGCCAAGCATGCGATCATGGACTGGTTCGCCTGCACCATTGCGGGGGCCAGGGAGCCGTTGGCGGATATCGTCGCGGAGGAATTCAAGACCGGTGCAGGCGGTACGGCGACGTTCGTGGCGCGTGGCGCCAAAGGTTCTCCGCACGATGCGGCATTGGTGAACGGTACGCTCAGCCATGCGCTCGACTATGACGACGTCAATCGCATGATGCACGGGCACCCCAGCGTTCCCGTCGCCAGTGCCGTGATCGCGCTGGGCGAAGCGCTCGGCAAGAGCGGCACGGACGTGCTGCACGCCTTTATCGCGGGCTACGAGGTGGAATGTCAGTTCGGGGACATGGCCGGCGACGACCACTACGAGAACGGCTTCCATGCCACGGGCACCTTCGGCACATTCGGTGCGGCGGCCGGTGCCGCCAAGTTGCTGGGCCTGGATGCGGAGCGCACGGCAATGGCGCTGGGCATCGCGGCATCCCAGGCCTCGGGGCTCAAGATAAACTTCGGCACCATGACGAAGCCGCTTCACGTCGGCAAAGCCGCGATGAACGGTCTCATCGCCGCGCGACTGGCCGCACGCGACTTCACGGCCAGGGATACCGCGCTGGAGGCCCCGCAGGGTTTCATCGCGACGCAGGTGCCAGGCTTCAAACCGGCGCCCGTGCGCCCGGATGCCAGGGCACCCATGGCCGTGGAATCGAACCTCTTCAAGTATCACGCGGCCTGCTACCTCACGCATTCGTCGATCGAGGCTATCCGCGAACTGAAGCGCCGCCACAACATCGGCGCCGACGACATGAAGGCGATGACGCTGCACGTCGACGCCGGCCACAAGAAGGTCTGCGACATCGCCGCGCCGAAGTCGGGTCTCGAGATCAAATTCTCTATCCGTCATCTCACCGGTATGGCGCTCGCCGGCGCCGATACGTCTGCGCTCGGAACCTACTCGGAGGAAAACGCGCTCGATCCGCGTTACATCGCGCTGCGTGAGCGCATCAAGCTCGATACCACGCCCGATCCGAGCCGCGCTCGCCATGGCGCGCGCGTGTCGATCGAGTTGAACGACGGGCGGACACTTCAGGCCGATCACAACGTCGGCGTCCCCGCAGCCGACGTGACGCTGCAGGGCGAGAAGCTCGAGGCGAAGTTTCATGCGCTGGCGGAACCGGTTCTGGGCCGTGCGCGAACCAAGACGGCGCTCGGGCTCATCGGACGTCTCGAGGAGTTGCCCAACCTGAAGACGCTGATGGAGGCTGTTGCCTGATCCGGCATCGCCGGTCAGAATCGATCTTGGCGCGCCCGGGGCCACGTGCTCCGGGCGCGTTCATGCAGACGACGCACGAGAGAAGGTGGCGCGCACACGATGACGACTTCCAAACCCATAGCCGGCGCGCTCGATGGCGTCGTCGTGATCGATTTCACGCAGATGCTCTCAGGTCCCTATTGCGCGATGATGCTGGCCGATCAGGGCGCGCGGGTCATCAAGATCGAGCCTCCCGGCGGTGACCAGACGCGCAAATTCGGGCCCTTCCGCGCAGGCCAACTCGCCATGGACCGGGGTGGCTACGGCGGCTACTTCGCCTCCACCAACCGCAACAAGGAATCCGTGGTCGTCGACCTGAAGTCCGAAGCCGGCCGCGACGTCATCCGCCGCCTCGTCGCCAAGGCCGACATCCTCGTCGAGAATTTCCGCGCCGGCGTGATGGAACGGCTTGGTCTCGGTTACGAGGCGCTCCGCGAGATCAATCCGCGCCTCGTCTACGGCGCGATTCGCGGGTTCGGCGATCAGCGCACGGGACGCAGCCCCTACGGTGAATGGCCAGCCTATGACGTCGTCGCCCAGGCCATGGGCGGCATTATGGGTATTACCAGCACCGAAGCCGGAGGCCAGCCGACCAAGATCGGCCCTGGGGTCGGCGACATCGTACCGGCGATGCAATGCGCCTTCGGCATGGTGGCCGCGCTCGTGCGTGCCCGTGCCACGGGTGAGGGCCAGTTCGTCGACGTCGCGATGGTCGACGGCGTGCTGTCGCTGTGTGAGCGCATTGTCTTCCAGCACGGCATCGACGGCACGGTGCCGGGACCGGAAGGCAACAGCCACCCCCTGTTGTGTCCCTACGGGCTCTTCCCCGCAAAGGACGGCTGGGTGGCCATCGGCTGTCCACACGACGATTTCTGGAAGCTTCTGGCGCGCACGATCGGTCTCGGGCACATGGCGGATGACCCGAAATATGCGACGACCCCGGAACGTCTCAAACGGCGTGCCGACGTCGAGGGCGCGGTCTCCGCGTGGACCGGCGCCCACACGAAGGCGGAAATCGCCGAGGTGCTCGGCGCCAAGATCCCGTTTGGGCCCGTTCTACAGGTCGACGAGATCTTCGCAGACCCTCACACGTCAGCCCGGGGCATGCTCGCAACGGTGGATCTTCCGGGGTGCCCGGAGCATCCCCTCGTGATCGCCGGCACCGCCATCAAGATGACGGGCACGCCGGGCGGCGTCCGGCATCGCGCGCCGCTAGTCGGCGAGCACACACGTCCAGTTCTGCGCGACTTCGGCTTTGCGGACGACGAGATAGACACGTTGCGCACGAAGAAAGCGGTGGTCTGAAGGCGCGAGCAAGGAACCAGGGGCGCCCGACTGCGCTGCCCCCGAAGGCACCGCCGCCGGGGCAGCCCAGGGTTCGTACCCCGAGACCATCGGCCCCCGGAAACGCAAACGGCCGCAAGAAACTTGCGGCCGCTTCAGGCATCGATCTATCTTCCGCCTGGTTCAGGCCGTCAACGACCGCAACTGCTCGATTGCGGATTGCGCATTCGTGCGCTCGTCGTCGGTTTTGGCCACCTCGAGATCGGCCTCGGCGGCTCTGATCTCGGTCGCGATGCTCTCACGGTCCTTCGCGTCGATATCGACGCAGGACTGCGCAATGATCGTGAGGCGATCCGCCTCGACCTCGACGAAGCCGCCGCGAACGAACACGCGCCGCATGCCGTTCGTGAGCTTGACCTCGACGATCCCGGGCCGCAGCGTCGAGATCAGCGGTGCGTGCCCAGCCATCACGGTGAACTGTCCGTCTGTTCCCGGCACCACGGCCATCTCCGCCTCGGCCGTTGCGACGTGTTTGGGATCGTCGCTCATCGCCGGGATCAGCATCCGCTCCGGCGTGACCAGCTCGAACTTGAAGGTTCCTGCCATCGATCTCTCTCAACAATCTCGGAACGCCATCGCATCGCATGATGCGACGGCTGTCAGTTCTTGGCGCCGCCGGTCTTCGCTTCGACGTCCTCTGGCGTCTGCACCTGAGTGCCGCAGAACGGGCAGTAGAACATCGGGAACTCGACGGAACCGGGCTGCTCCTCCTCCACATCGATCAGACCGACCGACATGTAGAGAACCCCGTCGTCCTCGCCAACCGTGATGAGCGGGTCGAACTCGTCGCCGCTCATCGCGTCCTTCAGCATCTCGCAACAGCTGCCGAAGGACTTTGCCGTCTCTGCCATGATGTCCCGCTTTCTGCGGTGAAGGTGACGTCCCAAGTCCGGGCTTTAGGCGGCCTCGGCCAGCTTCTCGGCTTTCTGTATCGCCTCTTCGATCGTGCCGACCATGTAGAAGGCCTGCTCGGGAAGGTGGTCGTAGTCGCCGTTACAGAGGCCCTTGAAGCCCTTGATCGTGTCCTCGATCGAAACCAGCTTGCCGGGCGAGCCGGTGAAAACCTCGGCGACGTGGAACGGCTGCGACAGGAAGCGCTCGATTTTGCGGGCGCGAGCAACCGTCATCTTGTCGTCTTCCGACAGTTCGTCCATGCCCAGAATGGCGATGATGTCCTGCAGTGACTTGTACTTCTGCAGGATCGCCTGCACTTGACGGGCGACTGCGTAGTGCTCCTCGCCGACAACGCGCGGCTCCAGGATGCGCGAGGTCGAGTCGAGCGGATCCACAGCCGGATAGATGCCCTTTTCAGCGATGGAGCGCGACAGCACCGTGGTGGCGTCCAAGTGCGCGAACGACGTGGCCGGTGCGGGGTCGGTGAGGTCGTCGGCGGGCACGTAGATGGCCTGCACCGAGGTGATCGACCCCTTCTGGGTGGTCGTGATGCGCTCCTGCAGGGCACCCATGTCGGTGGCCAGCGTCGGCTGATAACCCACCGCCGACGGGATACGGCCGAGCAGCGCCGACACCTCGGAGCCCGCCTGCGTGAAGCGGAAGATGTTGTCCACGAAGAACAGCACGTCCTGGCCCTGGTCGCGGA
>VFQT010002045.1_pt1 | contig 21793 bp, 19 predicted proteins | sample 3512381 | NCBI WGS metagenome assembly VFQT01 (sample SAMN10412376, study PRJNA504923) | tailings metagenome | isolation source: Relicate 2 Philex TSF3 active mining site | place: Philippines: Tuba, Benguet | collected 2017-08-29
ATCGAAGCGGTGTGGTATCGTGACAAACGTTTTCATGGACGGCCAGCGTGTTCCCACTCGGTGAAGATGGCAGAGATGATGTCGATACCATCGGTCAGCGCTGCAGGACCTGGCTGCAGAATCACCGGCGATGGTATGTCGCGAAGAAAGCCCGTGTGATACGGACGCAGATCAGCCCAACCTGGACGGGAGATCACGCGCTCTGGCTTGAGCATCTTCCCGCACCATGACGTAAGCATGATGTCGGGATTGCGGCAAATCGGTTCAAGAGGATCAGCAAGGATGCGCTCTTTCGCACCCGGATGCACGCGATTTTCGCTGAAGACATCATTGCCGCCGCACATCTCGATGATCTCACTTACCCAGCAGATCCCCGTGATGAGCGGATCGTACCACTCTTCGAAGTACACACGTGGCTTGACGGCGCGATACGCTCCGAGATCAGCTGCGGTATCGAGACGTCGCTGCAGACCGTCGATATAACGTTGCGCTGCTTCTGCCTTGCCGAGGAGTGCGCCCAGCTGCGAAATCATGCCGAGGATTCCTTCGACAGTGCGATGGTTGAAGCACACAACCGAAACACCACGTCGAATAAGCTCTGCCGAGATATCCGCTTGCAGATCGCTCCACGCGAACACCATGTCGGGCTTCAGCGCAAGGATCTCGTCGAACTTCGCATCGAGGTATGTCGAGACTTTTGGCTTCTCCTTGCGCGCGCGGGGTGGACGCACCGTGAAGCCAGAAATGCCAACAAGCAGATCCTCCGCACCAAGCGCATAGATCGTCTCGGTTGTCTCTTCCGTGAGACAGATAACACGTTGCGGTACGCCGAACATTACTTCTGCTTCCGTTTCGTTGGCACGGTAACCTTGGTTCCGCGTGGCATGAAGAGAATTGATCGACGATCTTCCTTCACGGCACGATTGTAGCGCTCTTTGAATTCGGCATATGCCTCAACGCTGACAACGTCGTACTTGTGCGCTGAGCTTCTCTGCAATACGAGAGCATCCTTCGCAGCTGTCGATGTACGACGGTACGAGAACTGCTGACAGTCGAGCTGCGCATTGCCGTCGCGCTCCGACACAACGTAGCCAGCCGGAATGTTCATCGTGATGACTTCCGATGTGGAGTCGTATCCCGACGTGAAGCTCATCGGATGCTGACGTGTTGGATACGAGAGTGCTGAAAGGGGCGTGTATGGCTGCTCCCATGGCACACGTGCAATCAGGAAGTCTCCCGCCTCAGCAAGGAAGTTCGGCACCGTGAAGGTTGCCTTATACCAGAACGTTGAGTCAAGCGTGGTGAGCTCGGCATGCTCGTAGGATTCAAGCTCGACGTTAGGATAGAGCTCGCTAAGCATCTCGGTGATGCTCTGCGAAATCTTCTCCGACGACGTGTTGCGCCATGCTCTGCGATACGCTGCCGTCGACGAGCCCGTCTCACGCGTCAGCTGTGTGATGCGTGCATTGTTGTCGGCATCAACCGTGATCGTCGTCTCCATCTCGAGCACATTCGGACGGAAGTACATCTTCGTTAGGTACATCGGCTCGCGCAAGCCACGACGCACAACAAGTGCGAACGCATTGCGATCAGCATACGGCACGTTTCCAATCGGCACGCCCTCGGCTGTGAGGTCAAGGAACAACGGCATTGGCTCACCGGGAATCATCACAATCACGTGATCGAACACAATGCCTGGCATTGGTCGGCGTGCGAAGAGTGACGTCTCGGTATTGACGAGGACAGGATACGCGGGGATGCCACGCTCCTTGAGCATTGCGATGCAGAGCATCGCTACATCTTTACAATCACCGATGCGCGTATTCAGCACCGTGCGAGAATGTTGGGGGATGTATCCGGATTGACGGAATGGCACGTATGAGTAGCGAATCTCACGTGTGATGTAGGTGTATACTGCTTCGATGATTTCGTTGCGTGTAAACGCCTTCGAACGTGGTAGAATTGAATCGACCACCGAACGCAGCTCATACGTGGATTCTGTTGCTGAGCGCGATACATCATCGTACCACGAAATGATTTCCTCCCATGAGTTGATCGTCGAGATGTCGAGCTGCTTCTGCACATCGGCGATCTCTGGCATATCGTCTTCCATCGAAATGCGCGGCTCGTTCTTTGTCTCCCACACATACAGATCGCCATACGAGTTGCGCGAAGCAACCATCTCGGCTTCGAGACCATGTCCGACCCACGAGAATGGCATGTCAGGGGGCGTGAGCAGAGCAAACCGCACATGCTTTGCTGGCGATGTTGCGAACGATAGCGCGAAGGTGCGCTCGTAGTGTCGACCGAGGCGACCACGCGTGACAACCTGCGAGCGAAGACGGTAGTAAACAAAGTCGCCTGGCTCGAGCCCAGTGAACACCAATTGGTTCGGACCCTGATCAGCCGGAATCTCACGTCCGTTCGGCTTGCGCACGACTGCCTTCTCGACGGTTACGTCGGACGGAATCGGGATCGACGTTGCATCGTCAATACCATCAGGTGTAAGAACACGTGCAAGCGACTCGTACATGTACTCGCCTCGGCTGCCGTCATAGATCACGTCGTTTGAGCCTTCATACACCGTAACGATGGATTCGCCAGGATAATCACGTGACGATGGTGTTTCACGGATCAAGCTATCGACGTTCACCGATGGCATGTACGTAAACGGATGCGGCTTGCCGAGCATGCGACGAATTGCCTCGCGCGCTTCGAAGTTCGACGGGTCGATGGCAAGACTACGGCGGTAGCTCGCAACAGCTGAATCGGCGATGCTCATGTTTTGATAGATCACGCCACGTGTCATCCAGAACGACGGAATCATTGGCGAAAGCTCTATCGCTTGATTGATCCGTGTGAGTGCGCGCGACCACTCCTTGCGCGACATATAGAGATCGGCAACCTTTGCTTGCAGACCGCAACCAACTGGCACTTGGATGAACTGACGATCGTAACAGGATACTGCCTTTGTGACGTCTGACTTCTTGAGATACAGCGTTGCGAGCGCATCGAGTCCAGCGAACGACGTGTTGTAGGTGAGGTGCGATGTGAGAATGTCAATCGCCGACTCAGCTGGGTCGCTCATGCTTTCGGCAATGTTCGCTGCGATCAGCGCATACATTGCAATCTCCGGGAAGCGCCGACGTGCGCGGTTTACAAGGTCGCTCACCTCGTCGTACTCCTTGCGTGCAAGTGCAAGCGTGATGCAATGATCGTAGTAGGTCTTGCTTGTTGTATCGTACATCCGATACTCGGTGAGCTCACGCTCAGCATCGTCCAACTTCTCCTGCTCAATCGCACGTGAGAAGCGTTGGCTTGTTGCAAACGCCGATCGTGGCATCAGCGCGATGATGTGTTCGAGGGTTGATTCGCGAGCACTCTTCTGATCGGTACGTGCGTACGCAACCATCGACCGCAAGTGCGAGAGAATGCAATCAGGTGCAATGGGGCGCGCAGCGCGCATCACTGCGAGTGCTGAGTCGGACTGATCGTTGTGGAGGAAGACATCAGCGAGCAGCAAGTAGTTCAGAAGATCTTCGGGGTTCTGCGCAACGCGTTGTTGGAAGAACGTGGTAAATGGATGGACGATCGGTCGTGCCGACGGCGCGACGGCCTTCACAGACTGCGGTGCTGTTGAATACTCGAGGCCATCCACCGGCATGCCGTTGCTTGATGTCACACGCAGAAGGAAATTGCATGCGGAGATGCGGCTGGCACCGAGCTTCACCATCACCTTGTTCCACCCTTGTGCAAGTGTGCACTCGGTGATGTAGGTATCGATATCGTTATTCAGTTCGGAGTGGTCCTCGCGTACGACGGTATCGTTCAGAAAGAGCTTGAACGAGCCTGACGTTCCGAGGCGAAGTTGCACGCGTTGTTGAGATGCTGACTTCACATAAACAACCGCGTAGTACTGTCCCTCGACACGCGGCGTGAAGTACGTCATATCGATCCACCCATCACGTCGCTGTGCTGGAGGAGTAATCCAGCGAAGTTCGCCCCCTTCAGCTGAAGCATAGATGCCATTCGGATCATCTTCATCCTCTGGTGGGAATCGACGAAGGTGTCCGGAGTTCGAAATGTTGTCGAACGGACCCACAATGCGCCATGTTGTGATCGCTCCGAGACGACTGAAGAGTTGTATCGCTTCGGAGATCTCTTCGCGTTCCGACTCGTAATCACCGAGGCGCTGAATTGCCGTTGCCCACAGCACGCCCGTTGCGTCGGGACGATTGACAGCGTTTCGGAGAATCTCCACTGCATCGGGATGGCGTCGTGCGATCGCGCGACGGAACGGATCCGATGAGATCACCGCATACAGGTAGGGAGGAAGCGTATCCACACTGCGAAGTGCTTGTGCCAGACTCTGCCATGCGGCATCATCGTCGTTTCGATAGGCCTCCTCGAAGGATTTGCCAAACCATGCGCGTGCATTGCGCGGATTCGACGTTGTTGCGCGGGCAAATGCCGTACGCGCATCGGAGAATTCATTTGTGATCAGGGACTTCCAGCCATCATCTGCGGACTGAGCGGTGAGGATACATGTGCACGAAAGAACCGCAAGAAGCGTCGTGGTGAAGCGCATAGGAAAACAGGTGCGTTATTGACAATCGTCATGTAGAGAGTATACTGTGGTTTGCTATGTTGCATCCACTATCATCAAACTACCAAAAAGCCATGCTTACCGTATCCTCACTACTCGTTCCGACGGACTTTTCGGAGAACGCCGGTAAGGCGCTCGCGTTTGCGAAGGAAATCGCACGCGGCACAAAGGCCACCCTGCACATCATGCACATCGTCGAGCCTGTTGTGTACCCAGCTGACTGGAGCTACGCACAGGTGGGATTTGCAGACATCGAGCAGGAGCTGCAAACCAATGCCACGACTGAGCTCGATAAGCTGGCGGCAGCACTAAAGGCCGAAGGCTTTTCGGTAGAGACCACCGTGCGCCGTGGTCGTGCCTCGGATGAAATCTGCGGCTATGCCAAAGAGCATAGCATCAGCATCATTGCGATCGGCACGCATGGTCGGAGCGGACTCGAGCACTTCTTGTTTGGTAGCACAACCGAGCGTGTGCTCCGCAAAGCCCCTTGCCCAGTGCTCAGCGTTCGTCTGGACAGCTAATACAGCATGGCATTTCTCCGCACAACCAAACTCGTTACGATTGAGCGACACATTGCCGAGGAGGGTGCGATGCATCCCCAGGCAACGGGTGAGTTCTCGCATTTGCTGCGAGATTTCACGCTAGCGCTCCGCATTCTTGCGCGTGACGTACGACGCTCCGGCATCAACGACATCCTCGGTGCGACCGATGATGTGAACACGCATGGCGAGCGCGTGAAACGTCTCGACATCCATGCCAACGATGTGATTTTCCGCGCTATGGATCACGGGGGACACCTCTGTGTGATGGCGTCGGAAGAATCGGATGGATTGATTCCGATCCCATCGGAATATCGCACTGGAAAGTATGTGCTGGTGTTCGATCCGCTTGATGGATCATCGAACATCGACGTTAACGTATCGATTGGCACCATCTTCTCCATCTACAAGCGTGTAGATCCCGATCTCACAACGCCAGGAGCGTTGGAAGACTGTTTGCAGCCGGGCTGGAAGCAGGTTGCTGCGGGCTATGCCATGTATGGATCCAGCACGCAGCTGGTGTACACCAGTGGCAACGGCGTGGATGTGTTCACATTCGACCCAACGATCGGCGAGTTCCTGTTAACGTTTGAGAAGATTCAAATCCCATCACGTGGGAAGATCTACTCCGTGAACAGCGGCAATGCCTATAAGTGGCCTCAGGGCATGCGCGACTATGTCTCGCATCTGCTGCGTCCATCGGAGGATGGCACACGTCCGTACTCGCTGCGGTACGTCGGGACGATGGTGGCCGATATTCACCGAACGCTGCATTACGGTGGGATCTTCATGTATCCCGGCGACACATCGATGCCCAACGGCAAGCTGCGTCTCGTCTACGAGTGCAACCCGATGGCATTTATCATTGAGCAGGCAGGGGGCAAGGCCACCGACGGACACCGTCGCATCCTCGATCTCACGCCCACATCGCTTCATCAACGCGTACCGTGCTTCATGGGAAGTCCGGAGGATGTTGACGAATGCGTCAAGTTTCTTAACGCAGCCGAACAACAGTAACGCTCAGGAGCACCATCATGGCAACACGTCGATCATTCCTCGCAACCACCGCACTTGGTGCTGCAGCGCTTGCAACGCCTACACTTCACGTGATCGGCGCCGAGCCCGTAGCTGCCGGCGGCAAGCACGAATTGCCAACGCTTCCCTACGATCCTGCAGCGCTCGAGCCGCACATCGACGCGCAAACGATGCAGATCCATCACGGCAAGCACCACTTGGCCTACGTTAACGGACTCAACAAGGCCGAGGAAGAACTTGCGAAGGCGCGTCAAAGCGGCGATTACTCCATGATCCAGCACTGGTCACGTCAGGCAGCGTTTCATGGTGGTGGACATTGGCTGCACTCCATGTTCTGGAAGATCATGGCGCCACCTTCGGCAGGGGGTGGCGGAGAGCCAACAGGCGAGCTCGCAGCTGCCATCACCGACAGTTTCGGATCGTTTGATGCATTCAAAAAGCAATTCTCAGCAGCTGCTGCTGCCGTCGAAGGTAGTGGATGGGGCTTGCTGCATTACCGTCGGGACGATCAGCGTCTGATCATCCTCCAGGCCGAGAACCAGCAAAAGCTCAGCGCATGGGGAACCACCCCAATTCTCGGAATTGACGTCTGGGAACACGCCTACTACCTCAAGTACCAGAACAAGCGTCCTGACTACATCGCCGCGTGGTGGAATGTGGTCAATTGGAAGAACGTCGAGGCAAATCTCAAGGCCGCCAAGTAAGGGGTCGCGGCCACCGGCCCGCTACATACCAGCCTAGGGCACCGCCCTGGGTATTCGATGATTCAGAGTTGCGATGTGTGTTTGGGTGGATGTGGAAAACTTCTTGCATCCCAACGATAATGCGCTATATTGCAGAGCTGGTCGTAGGCGGAACGACGGTCAGTAGCACCAAGTCGAGTGTAAATCAATGTTTCTAACCTGGTGTCGTAATCTGTTCCGCAAAGGGTCGATGTATGAATATCTATGTAGGCAACCTGCCGTATTCAATGGATGACAATGAGCTTCGCTCAGCGTTTTCAGAATTCGGCGCCGTGACGTCAGCGTCTGTAGTGAAGGATAAGTTCACTGGTCGCTCGCGCGGATTCGGCTTCGTTGAGATGGCCGATGCTGCATCTGGCAACCAAGCCATCGAAGCAATGAATGGCCGTAACATGGGCGGTCGTCCGCTCGTCGTTAACGAAGCACGTCCACGCGAAGAGCGTCCACGCTTTGAGCGCGGTCCTCGCTATTGATCCCGAAACCGAGATCGAGTCAGAAACGGCCGCCCAATAGGGCGGCCGTTCGTATTTTTAGCCCATTCGATTCACGAACCCTCTTCTATCGACATGCAGATCTTTGAAACGCTTTACTCCATGGGACACGAACAAGTTGTCCTGTGCTCAGATCCAACAACAGGTCTTCGCGCCATCATTGGTATTCACAACACATCGTTGGGTCCGTCCCTCGGTGGTACGCGCTTCTGGCAGTACGATACCGACGAAGAGGCGATCACAGACGTACTGCGTCTGTCCCGCGGCATGACATACAAGGCAGCCGTGAGCGGTGTGAATCTCGGCGGAGGTAAGGCAGTGATCATCGGTGATCCACGCAAGGACAAGAGCGAAGGTCTCTTCCGTGCGTTTGGTCGCATGGTCGAAAGTCTGCGCGGACGCTACATCACGGCAGAAGACGTAGGCACAAGCGTGCGCGACATGGAGTGGATCCGCATGGAAACAAAGTATGTCACCGGCGTCGGCGGTCCTGGCGGATCGGGCGATCCTAGCCCCGTGACAGCACTCGGCGTCTTCTCGGGCATGCGCGCAGCAGCTCAGGCCACATGGGGCTCGGATAGCCTCGCAGGCAAGCGCGTGGTTGTCCAAGGCGCAGGCAATGTTGCATCATACCTCGTCGAAAGTCTCGTCAAGGATGGCGCAACAGTCTTCGTTGCCGACATCTACGAGGAGAAGGCAAAGGCATTGGCAACACGCACAGGTGCAACAATGATTGCACCAAGCGAAGTGTTCACAACGCCATGCGACGTGTTCTCACCGAACGCTCTTGGCGCCGTGATTAACGACGAAACAATTCCACAACTCACATGTGCTATCGTGTGCGGTGGTGCGAATAACCAGCTTAAGGATGAAGCAAAGCACGCACCGATGCTGCGTGATCGCAAGATCATGTATGCGCCGGACTATGTCGTGAATTCAGGCGGACTGATGAACGTAGCTTCTGAAGTTGAAGGCTACGATCGCGCAAAGGTGATGCGTCAAGCCGAGGGTGTGTACGACATCACCATGAACATTATCAAGACGGCCGAAGAGCGCAACATGCTCACGATCGAAGCATCGAATGCCATTGCTGAAGAACGTCTTCGCAAGGTTCGTCACGTTCATGGTAGCTACATCGGATCGCCGACGATCCGTGGCGTCTGACCCCAAGGAAGCATTGTGACATCCATTGATTCTGACAACGACTTTCCCGTTCGTCGAACAGCCACGGTAAAAGGTACACGACACCTCGCACGCGAGAAGGTGCTGCAAGTTCTTGCTGCTACCATGCTCGACGAGGTGAGCCTTGATGTGGCGTTCAATCACGTGTTCTATCGCCAATTCACCTTCGATCCGAAAGAAGCCACCGAGTCGCGCATTCTTCGTCCGGAAGAAGTGCATGAGCTCGAGGCTGATGTTGCGATTCAGTGGAGCGATGAAGACGTCGAATATGCACGAGCGGTGATTGTTACTGCTCGTGAGCAGCTCGACATGAGCACGGAGCTCATTGATCGACACTCACGCAATTGGGACCTTGAGCGTATTGCACTGCTGGATCGCATTCTCATGCGCCTTGCCGTTGCTGAGTTGATTGCGTGCAAGGACATCCCGGTAAAAGTCACCATCAACGAAGTCATTGAACTTGCCAAGCGCTACTCAACAGATAAGAGCGGTACGTTTATCAACGGAATCCTCGATGCTGTTGTGCTGGAACTGCAAGAAAACGGTCTCATCGCGAAGACCGGTCGCGGATTGGTCTCCTAACACTTGAAACTGTTGTCTGTTCCTTTACGGAGTTTGCACATGGTTGCACAACGTTGGTTTCACTCGTTCATCGGGCTTTGCCTGGTGCTCTTCGCCCTCGCTACCCAAACATCTGTCGCACAACGATGGAACTGGGTTGTTCCCGCAGTTGGCCCGAGCTTCGATGAAAGCTGGTCGCTGGGACTGTTCCCCAATGGCGACATGATGATCGGTGGTGTGTTCTCCGATTCTCTGATGTTCGGAACACAGAAGATCACATCATTCGGCAACTACGATATCGTCACCGCGCGATATAACTCAAAGGGACGCTTCACTGGCGGACTCAACTATGGCGGCTTCGATGTAGATGACGCGCAATCGGTTGTCGTCGATAAGAACGGCAACTACTACGTTGGTGGCAGCTTCTCCATGGAAGCATCTGTCGCTACAGAACTCATCGAAGCGCTCGATCCAGGGTCGACCGACATGTTCGTTGCCAAGTTCAACAACGTTGGCATCATGCAATGGGTCAAGGTCTTCGGATCGACAACGTATGACGAAGGTGCACCATTCATCGCTGTCGACTCACTTGGCGCGGTCTATGTGGCAGGGGGCTTTGGTGGCACTGCGGAGTTTGGTACTCGCAAGGCCACATCCGGCGGAAAGCTTGATGCGTTTGTTGGCAAGATGTCGGCAAACGGTGATTTCATCTGGGTGCAAGGTTGGGGCAGCACGGAAAACGACATGGCAACAGGCGTGTCGGTATCACCGAATGGCGACCGGATCTATGTGACTGGTACGTTCATTGGTAATGTATCCTTTGGTCCAGTGACGTATGAGAGCTTTGCGAACAAGATGGACTTCTTTGTTCGCGCATTTGATGCAAATGGCAATACTCGGTGGGCAAAGCGCATCGGGTATAGCGGAGACGACCGCATTATCGCATCAACAACACAGTTCGATGGCAAGCTGGTGCTGACCGGTGCAATCCGTCAGACAACAACGTTTGATACGCAGACAATCTCTGCGAACGGTGAATTCGAGTCAGACTTCTTCATTAGCCGCATCTCGAAGGACGGAGCAATTGAGTTGCTCAAGCGATATGGCGGAACATTCGAAGATGTTGGTCGCGCTGTATTCACCGATGCGAAGGGCGCCATCTTCGTCACAGGCTACTACGATTCAACTACGACGGTTGAAGGCTTCATCGAAGAGTCGGCAGGCGGTCGCGATGGATTCGTCACACGGATCATGTCGAACGGCGATGTTGATTGGTATCGTGGATTCGGTGGTCCGTACGACGATGAAGGTCGCGATGTGGTCGTCGATTCGAAGAACGTCCCATACATCACGGGCATCTTCGATACACGTTGCTCATTCGAGGATGTCGAGATCCAAGGTGATGGCTTCTCGGATATCTTCATCGCAGCGCTCGACTGCGGTCCGTCGACGGTTCTCACTCCACGTCGAGGCGAGCTCGCAATCTGCGAGGGTCAGGACAGTCTGATCTCATCACGCTTTGGCTATCCTGCGTATGAATGGTATGTCAATGGACAGCGGGATGCAACGACGGGCTATCGCTACCGTACTGGATCGCTCACAGTTGGTGAATACAAGGTGTATTGTCGAGTAACAGGATTCGATGACTGTGTAAAGAACACAGATACAATCACTGTCACCGTTCGCCCTGGTCTGCCGATCCCAACAATCACGCGCGATGGCGACGTGCTTACGTGCTCGGTGCCAAATATGAAGTATCAGTGGTATCGCGAGGGCAAGGCCATCAATGGTCAGACCAGCCAGACGGTGAAGACAATCGGTGACGGTAACTACCGTGTGCAGATCATGGACTCCACAGGCTGCGATCGTTTCTCCGAGAACTTCCTCGTTGGTACAACGAGCGTGTTCAACGATGAAACAGGTGCGATGATTACGCTGTATCCAAATCCAACAAGCGGACAGTTCACGATTGCCGGTGCGGAAGGTAGCGAGATCACGGTGACGGATATGCTCGGTCGCCTTGTTACACGCAATGCATCAATCGGAGCAACAGAGGTTCTCACGATCGACGGCGGCGTTGGCACATACGTTGTTACACTACGTCAGGGCCGTACGACGCGCACGATGCTCATCACGAAGCAGTAACGGACCGAACTGCACATCGCGTGCAAACGCGAAGCACACAGGAATGTATTCTACAGCAAGGGCGACGGGGTGTTCAAACCACACTCCATCGCCCTTGTACGTTGCATAGAACAGACCATAGACACACATCGTGGTCGCCCATGTGATTGTCGATCGCAATGGTGCAAACGGGAAGAGCAACACAGGCAGTGTGATGTACCACGCATGGACAACTGGTGAACAGATAAGCAACGCAAGGTAGGTCATCATCGCTGCTCCTATCGGCTGCATGTAGTGGCGACGCCAAATCGCAGCGACGAGTACAAGTGCGAGGATGCCGAGCACCAGACGAATGTGCTCAGGTGCGATCCACGTCGAACATAGCCCCGATAGCACACTGTACACCAGTGAGTTCGCCTGCCAGTGCGCTGCAAACACAGGCAACGATCCAATCACAGAGCCCGACGAGACAATGAACGGCGCGTATGTTGCGCCGACGATGCCGCACACGATAGATAGAACGATCACCTGCTCACGACGTGATCGACCTCGCAACAGCGCAGGGATGAGTAGAATTGGAACGTATTTAATGCTGATGGCAATCGCGATCATGCTTGATGCTAGCATCCACCGTCCACGAGTCAGCGCGATCACACCAAGGAGCGCTATTGCTGCCATCAATGCATCGCTGTGGATGTCGCCGAGTGCGTGCAGGAGCACGATCGGACTCAGACATGCGAGAGCGATCATCGGTCGATCATTCAATTGCGCAGTTGTAAGAGCCGCGCTGAGAAGAGCGATCACAACACCCCACCACAACAGTTCAAACCCCATCACAGAGGGCACACCAAGTAGCGTTACCATTGCTCCGCCGATTAGCTGCATACCCGGCGGATAGATTGTTCGCATTGACGCATACGGCATGTCGTCAGGAAGCAACGTGCCATCTGGTAGCTGCAAGCGATGCTGGACAAGGGGCTCCTGCATTGGTGAAGATGCGTAGGGGTTGTCGCCAGCGGCAACCACGATGCCATCCCAGAGATACCGAAGAGCGTCGTCCGAGGCAAGATCACGCAGTGGCATTGCGAGCAACGCAGCAATGGCAAGTGCAATCATCACGTTTCGACGCACCTGCACGTGCTGTAGCGCATCGCCTGATAGGGTGCGCACTACGAGAGCGCACCATGCAGCTGAAGCAACGATCCACATCTGCATATCGAGAAGAGTAGACGACATCGACAGAGCGCGACTTGCAACAAGCACAGCAAGGCTTGCAACAAGAACGACGAACGATGTGCGCTCAACGAATCGCATAGCGGAGAATGGTTGCAATGATCTTGTAGCCTGCACGAATCGATCCGATCACCGTCCCGCTAATCTTCGATACACCAATGCGTTTGCGATACTGAACAGGAAGCTCGATCACGCGAGTGCCATCGCGCGCCGCCTTGATCTGCATCTCTACCGTCCAGCCCCATGTGCGATCGCACATCTGCATCGACATGAGCGTTGTCCACCGGAGAGCGCGGAGTGGACCCAAGTCGGAGTAGTGCACGCCCCATCGCCAGCTAATCAACGTTGTTGCGAGCCAGTTACCGATACGCTGCTGTGGCGTGAGTGATCCGCGCTCGGCCGATCCACGGACGCGGCTACCAAGACAGAAGTCAGCCTCACCACGAGCAACGCAGTGCAACACGGCAACTGCATCGTCGGGATGGTCACTTGCATCGCCATCCATGAACAGCACGACATCAGGCGGATTATCATGCAATGCGTCGAGTCCACGCAAGCATGCAGCCCCATAGCCACGCTCGCGCTGCTCGACAACGTGTGCGCCAGCTGCACGAGCAACCGACTGTGTGGAATCTGTCGATCCATTGTCGACAACAACTATCGTGTCTACATGGGGCATCATCGAGGACACGACGATACCGATCGAACGTTCTTCGTTAAGAGCGGGGATGACAACAGCCGTACGCAGGCCGAGCATGGAGTGTTAACCTTGCGAGTACCGCGCGTCGTAGTGCGCGTACTCCGTGCGCAGCCATTGGCGATCGCGTGCTCGCTTGTCGAGCATATCGCGCGCATCATCGAGCGAAACGCCCATGCGCTCGGCAAACACACCGGCATCTACGTGACCGTCACGTGCGAACAATTCGGCGAGGAGCGACTCGGCGCGCGCATTCATTGCCGTGCGCATGCGCATGCCGATAACAAGGGCGATGAGCATCAGTACGCTCATCACGCCGCAAAGGATCATGTTGCCAAAAGCGGCATTCTCATTGTCGCCTTCAAGGGCGCCGATCCACATGACCAGACCGAAGATGGCGAACATCATGAGGATGGCGGAGAGCATGAGAACGAGGCGGTGCATCATAGTCTGCGAAAATACTGCCTATTTTCGAGTCATTGCACCAAAGGAGAATATCGTGGATCCAAAGATCGCACAGCTACGCTCACTCAAAGAACAGGCCCGCCTCGGTGGTGGACAGGACCGTATCGACGCTCAGCATGCGAAAGGCAAGCTGACAGCTCGAGAGCGTCTGGAAGTGCTTTTGGATGCGGATTCCTTCCGTGAGCTCGACATGCTGGCGCGGCATCGCTCAACCAAGTTTGGTCTCGAGCGTAACCGTCCACTTGGCGACGGTGTGGTTACCGGTGTTGGCACGATTCACGACCGTACGGTCTGTGTGTTCTCACAAGACTTTACGACGTATGGTGGATCTCTCGGCGAAGTGCACTCGGAAAAGATCTGCAAGCTGATGGACTACGCGATGAAGATCGGCGCGCCTGTGATCGGACTGAATGATTCCGGTGGTGCACGTATTCAAGAGGGCGTTGTATCGCTCGGTGGTTACGCAGACATCTTCCTGCGCAATACGCTTGCCAGTGGTGTGATCCCACAAATCAGCGTGATCCTGGGTCCGTGTGCCGGTGGTGCGGTGTACTCACCAGCGCTTACAGACTTTGTGTTCATGGCGAAGGGCAGCTCGTACATGTTCGTTACCGGACCCGAAGTGGTGAAGACGGTAACACATGAAGAGGTCACGTTCGAAGAACTCGGCGGCGCCGACACCCATGCATCGCGCAGCGGTGTGGCGCACTTTGCCTTTGACAACGAAGTTGATACACTGCTCTCGGTGCGCAAGCTTCTCACGTACGTGCCGTTGAGCAATCGTGAAAAGCCACCTGTAAAGCCAACGAACGACTCGCCGACCCGCAGCTGCGAGCGTCTTCGCACAATCATCCCAGCGAATCCAAACATGCCGTACGACATCAAGGATGTGATTCGCGATGTCGTCGATGAAGCCGACTTCTTTGAAGTGCATGCAGACTATGCAACGAACATCGTTGTTGGTTTTGCAACACTCGACGGCATGCCTGTTGGCATCGTAGCAAATCAACCAGCATCACTCGCCGGCGTGCTCGATATCAACAGCAGCGTGAAGGGTGCACGCTTTGTGCGCTTCTGCGATGCATTCGGCATTCCACTCGTCATCTTCGAAGATGTACCCGGCTTCTTGCCTGGTACCGATCAAGAATGGCGTGGCATCATCCGTCATGGAGCGAAGCTCCTCTATGCATTCTGCGAAGCAACTGTTCCGAAGCTTACCGTGATTACGCGTAAGGCATACGGTGGTGCGTACGACGTGATGAGTTCGAAGCACATTCGCGGCGACTACAACGTTGCATGGCCGACGGCTGAAATTGCTGTGATGGGTGCGAAAGGCGCTGTCGAGATCCTCTACCGCAAGGAAATCGAGAAAGCTGCAGACCCTGCTGAGCGCATGCTCGAGCTGCAGAATCAGTACAACGAAGAGTTTGCTAATCCGTACGAAGCAGCGGAACGGGGCTATGTCGACGACGTCATCGAACCGCAAGAGACACGTATTGAGTTGATCAAGGCGCTGCGTTCGCTGCGCACCAAGGTCGACACGAATCCGTGGAAGAAGCACGGAAACATTCCACTGTAATCGGTGATTACATTCCGCCGAGGACCATCACGCACGCCGTGGTGTAGGTCTTATGCTTTGCAATTGCAATGCCGACCATTGTGTACTTCTCACTGAGGAGGATCTCGCGGTGTCCGCGATTTGGTGTGTCTTGATCAACGATGAACGATGCGATGATCATATCGGCAGTCGTATAGCCATAGGTGATCACTTCGGCGACCGACGCGAGTGGCGCATACTTTTTAACGCGCTGCGACGGTGTAGATTTGTCGCTCCCTGTGTGACCAACAACGTTGTTTTTGCTGATATCGGCAGCGTGATCCTGTGCGGCGAGCAGTAACGCCCCTTGCATGTTGAGTGCCGAAAGCGACTTCTCCTTTGAGAGACGTTCAGTTGCTTCGGCAATGGCAGCATCGAGTGCTGCGACATTCTTTGTGCGCTTTGCTACGATCTCGCGATATGCGCGAAGCTTCGGCACAAACGAAGCAGGGTTTGTGCGAAGTGCGTTCAGTGCAACAAGTACATCCTGTACTTGAACAGCTGCTGCATCCTGTTGTGCAAAGCCCCTTGGTGTAAGGGGCTCCACACACAACGACATCAGCATCACGAGTGATACGATGAGAGTTTTCATTTTGAATCGGCGAGATGTGCCATAAGGAGTGCGCCACCGGCAAGACCAAGATCCTTGAGGATCGACATCATCGACATCTGTGCCGTTGCAGGGTTCGACATTCCTGGAAGATGGATTGCGAGGATGAACACGATCATCATCAGTACTGTGAGAAAACCAGCGAGACGCGCTTGCTTGCCTGTGATGAATGCTACACCAGCAGCGATGTTTGCTACACCTGTGAAGTACACCCAGAAGACTCCACCTGGAATCCATGCAGGGACCATGCCGGCCATTTGATCTGCACCAGGGAAGTGCATCATACCAAACACCAAGAATGGTATGCCGAGCAGAATACGACCAAGAAGAAACGTTGGGATGTTCATGACACCTCCGAAAATGATAGAAACGTGCTACTCAAGTATTGAGCAGACTTTTTCAGCAAGACTTGCGAGTTGGTGCGCATCTGCTTCAGAGAGGTGGTGAGCCAGCGTGCGATTGACGTCTTCAATGTCGTCGCTCATGGTGTCGAGCAACTTCAGACCCTTGGGCGTGATAAACGTGAGCGACAGACGACCATCTGTCTTGCTCTTGCCACGTGTAGCAAGATCGAGACGTTCGAGGCGATCAATCAAGCGCGTCACGTCGGGCGCGGCATGAATCATGCGTGCGATGATCTCGCTTCGAGGATGTCCTTCGGGATGCACGCCGCGGAGAATGCGAAGCACGTTGTACTGCGCTGCGGTAATTCCGTATCTCTCGCATCGTGATTCGATTTCGCGATTGATTTGATCTGCAGCAACGAGCAGACTCAAGACAGCCTGCTGATAGGGACTCTCGAAGGAGCGTTGCTTAAGCCGCTGGAGGACAGAAGAGGACATGCGACGAATCTACAACACTGTGTGGTATAACACACAGTGGTTTATCGATTCGGGCAGTTATGCCTCGTCGCCCTGATCAGCAACCCGCAGCGCGGTGATGATGGCGTCGAGATCTCCGTCGACGACGCCTTGGAGAGGATAGTTCTTTGCGTCGCCTTCAAGACGGTGGTCGGTAACGCGATTCTGTGGCCAGTTGTAGGTCCGGATCTTTTCTGATCGATCGCCCGAGCGCACCATCGACTTCCGTGCTCCAGCGATAGCAGCTTGCTGCTTTTCCAGCTCGAGTTCGTAGAGACGCGCCCGCAGGACCTTCATGGCCTTGTCTTTGTTCTTGAGCTGTGAGCGTTCGTCCTGACATTGTACAACGATGCCAGTGGGGTTGTGCACGATGCGCACGGCCGTCTCGACCTTGTTTACGTTCTGTCCGCCCTTGCCCCCTGACCGGAAAATGTCGATGCGGAGGTCGCTCTCGTTAATCTGTACGTCCACTTCCTCTGCTTCGAGCAGCACGGCAACGGTAGCTGCCGAGGTATGAATGCGTCCTTGCGTCTCGGTTTCCGGAACACGCTGCACGCGGTGCACACCGCTTTCGTACTTCAGCACGCCGTAGGCTTCATCGCCATTTACAGCGAACGTGATTTCTTTGAATCCGCCGCGCTCACTCTCGGTGATATCAATCACTTCTGTTGTCCACCCGCGCCGCTCACAGAACCGCTGATACATGCGGAAGAGATCGCCAACAAAAAGAGCTGCCTCGTCGCCACCGGTGCCGGCGCGGAGTTCCATAATGCAGTTCTTGAAGTCGTTGGGATCACGTGGAATGAGGAGCACCGTGAGTTCTGCCTCGATGGTAGCCTTCCGCTCTTCGAGTGCACGACAGTCCTCGTAGGCAAGGTCGCGCATCTCCTGATCTGTTGCTGGGTCGGCAATGAGCGCCCTGTTCTCACGCAGCTCATCGAGGACGCGCAGGTAGATCCGTCCAGCCGTAACAATCGGCAAGAGGCTCTTGTGTTCTCGGGATGCTTCGCGAAGTAATCGAGGGTCGTTGACAACCGATGGGTCATTCAGCGATTGCTCAATCTCGGCAAATCGGTCGATCAGGGCGTGTATGCGTTCTACCACGCACAAAAATATCGCAACTTGCCGTTCGTTCTGGGATAGCACCCAAACTTCATGCTATGAAACGCTACGCCGTACCACTAATCGCCACGTTCCTTGTCCTCGCAGGCTGTGCCAGTGAGGACATGTCTATCGTCGATCCCGCTCCTGGGAGTCGACGTATCCTTGTGCGGCTGTTTAACATGATTCCCGACGGAACATCACGTCGCCTCGTCCTAGAACAAGGGTTCCAATCGACTGATGTGGCGCCTCTGCAGTTCAGCGATTCGGTGCGTTCGCCCGGTGATTCAACGTTTATCGAGATCTATACTGGACCGACACGTGAGTTTCGCACTGGTGTGCGTGCGCGATTTGTTCCAAACGCCATCTACGACGTGTTCACTCTGGCCGCCGTGGGACGTCCGACAGTGTTTGACACGGTACTGGTCACAAATGCCAACGCAACTCTTACCACGGTGCCTGTAGCGCAGGTCCGTCTTGTGAACCTCATCCCCGACACAACGAGAACCTTCGATGTTCGGTTGGGATGTCCGAGTGGCACGAGTTTGGTTCGATCGACAGTGCCGTTTGGACAGGCCTCGCTCTACACGGAAGTGTTTCCTGGTCCGACGGTGTTCTCGGTGATCGATGTGCGCAATCAGCTGCCAAACGTCATTGGCACGTTCGAGTGTCAGCTCTCCGAGCGCACACCATACAGCATCGTTATCTATCGTGACGAGATTTCTGATGATGCGCGCATCATGTTCGTGCAGGAGGATGATTTCACACGTCAGGCTACACGTCCGTTCGTGCCAGTCGAAGCCCGCACTGCCGACATCCGCGTTGTCAATCTTGCACGCTCTTCAGTACGAGTCACATTGCCTCGCACGTCGACGACTGTCACTACGGGCCTAGCGCAGCGCACAAGCAGTCCATTCGTTGCAGCCGTTACCTGCGAATCCGAGCGACCTGATGTTGTCAGTGTTTCCTTTGATGATGGACGTCAAGCTGTCGACAGCACGTCATTGATTGTTCGCGGCATCTACACGGTGTATGCGAGCGATTCCGGACAACAGGGGAGAATGGTGATTACACCTGCCATTCAACGCCCATTTGGATCCACGGGAGCAGGCGTAGTCCGTGTTGTCAATACCTCGACTCTTGCTCCCGGCGTCGTTGTCTCGGTTGGAGCGCGCACGGATCTGACAGCACCTGGCGGAATCGTAGCAGGATCAACGATCGCTCGCGACGTTCGCACGGGATCCTTCTCAGCGCCTGTTGCAGTGCGCGATGGCGTTGTGCCGATCACAATTACCACGTCTGCTGGACCAACTCGCATCGTTGATGTCACCACGATCAACGTTGAACCCAATAAGAATTACGATCTCGTGGTGTACGACGAAGACGGTCAGCCTCAGTCGATGCTTATTGAAGAACGTCAGGCACCTGGAGCGCTCGCAAAGCTTGATGAAGGGGCGTTTGTCTACGCGATCAATGGTTCTGCACGGGGCACGGCAATGTCGCTACGCCTCGGGAATGTGATCGCCGCTGGCACCATTTTCCCGGGGAACACAATCGCAACTACGTTACCAGTCGGACCCGTCACGTATGCTGTAAATGGTGCGGAAGCATCGATCACTACCCGAAATGGCGAGCGATCGATCCTGCTCTATGCCGAGGGTGGAGGTACGCCGAACGTGATCACCATCACAACGCCACCGTTGCTCCCGCAAGCGGGCTTTACACGACGCCGAGTGATCAATGCCACCGAAGACATTGCTCGTGTGTCGATCAGTGTCGATTCCTTGCCGTCGACGTCCGGTGCAGGCGAACACCTCGCAACCAATGTTGCGTATGGCACTGCCTCTGACGTATCTGTGACCAATCTCGACAGACGTGGCACGTACTACGTGTATGACCCTGAAACACGTACGCAGTTGTACACGCTTCCCGTGCAGTTAGCACCGCTCGGCAGCAATTTTAGTCTCATCGTCGTAGGCCGCAAAGACAAGGGCTACGAAGTCATCGTCGCACAAGAGTTCTAGCTCTTCCGTCGGTGGTATATTTGTGTTCCATGCAAACACCGTCGCTGTATCACCTCGCGCATCGCTCTGTCGTCGCACTCATTCTTATGCTCGGGTCTTGGTACCAGATGCAGAGTGCGGAGGCAAACCTGCCCACATCACTCGTGTTGGAGCCAGGGAGCGTATCGCGTATTGCGATCACGGGGAGTTTGCCACAAGGCGGCGACGTCGTGATAACGATCCGCTACAATCCAAGCGTGATGCAGATTATTGGCGCACGTGGTGCAGAAACCTATGCACTTCGCTGTGCGCAGCCCGAGATCTCGCAGCCGCAGATACTTACCGCTAGCAAAGCAATCATCACGGTCCGCTGTCAGTTCAGCGTCGGCATCGCAAACGATACCATTGTTGGACTCGATGTGCAGGGAGTGATGGGTGTCGATTCCGTAGGAACATTGAGTGTCGACACGGTGTCGGTCAATGGAAGCCCCCTCGCTGACCTACAAGCAACGGCGTGTGAAGTACGGCGTAGTGGGGGAGTGCTCGGTGGATACACGATTGCACAAGGAATCACTGGCACCTACCCGAATCCGTTTCGCGAACGCACACGCGTTGTGTTCGTGATGCGCGCACCCGGCACCGTTCGGTGTGCACTTCGCACGTATCAGGGTCGCATTGTAACTGAGGTGCCGCCATTCGAGACCACCGCGGGTGAGAATTCGGTTGAGCTTGCAATCGTACCGTGGGAAGTGGCTGCTGGAGCATATGTGCTCACGCTGACGACAGATGAAGGCACCTACTATCACCCAGTGACGGTGATGAAATGATGCGCCTCCTGCTTCTTCTCGTAGCCTGTGTTGCGCTCGCAACAAATGCGTTCGGACGTGATCCGGAGGTGATTACCAAGAACTCCGAAGGACGGGAGTTCTGGGTTGTCTTCATGAAGAACTTCCGTGAAGCTGCACAGCGTGATGGACGGAATCAAGAGAATCTGCGCCTGCAACTGTTCATCACCAGTAGCTACGACGCAGAAGTTCGCATCCAAATCGAAGAGCTGGACTACGACAACACGATCAGTATTCGGGCAAATGCTGTTGTGCCAGTGCAGATCCCAGCGCGCGCGCAATTGCGCTTGGTCGAGCAACCAGAGCGACTTGCTGTGCACGTTACCGCCGATACTACGGTGAGCGTGTACGGTTTGAACAGTCGCTATCAGACAACCGATACATTCTTGGGCTTACCGATTCAGGTGCTGGGCAAGGAGTATCGCGCTGTCGGATACACGAAGCTCTCATCAGATCTCCTCTCTGCGTTGTCGATCATTGCTACCGAAGATGAAACGGATGTCACCATCACGCCATCCGTCACAACGTCAACAGGACGTCCGGCAGGTGTACCGTTTACAGTGCGCCTACGCAAGGGCGATGTGTATAGCGTTGGTGCGCGATGGGAGTCGATCGGACAGTGCGATCTCACCGGATCACTTATTACGTCGAATAAGAACATCGCCGTTTTCAGCGGACATAACTGTGCCTACGTGCCACCAAAGGTGGATGCGTGTAATCACCTCGTTGAGCAGCTGCCACCCGTGAGTGCATGGGGAAAGCACTACTACCTTGGCATGCTCAAGGAACGGTCGAAGTACACGTTCCGCGTGATCGCATCGCAAGATCAAACAAAGGTGTTCGAAGACTCGCGACTTGTTGCGGTGATGCGCGCAGGTGAGTTCTACGAAAACCTCAACGTCTCACGTCACGTGCAAATCACGGCAGACAAGCCAGTGTTGGTTGCACAGTTTGCGCAGGGCTTCAAGAATGGCGACAGCGTCGGTGACCCGATGATGATCCTCGTGAGTCCAACGCAACAGTTCCTGAACGAGTACCGCATAGCAACGCCAATCAGCGGTGATTGGCATCACTACATCAATCTTGTTGCACCAACCAGTT
>VFQT010002047.1_pt1 | contig 21769 bp, 18 predicted proteins | sample 3512381 | NCBI WGS metagenome assembly VFQT01 (sample SAMN10412376, study PRJNA504923) | tailings metagenome | isolation source: Relicate 2 Philex TSF3 active mining site | place: Philippines: Tuba, Benguet | collected 2017-08-29
TGTGATTGTGCACGTGGACATGCTCGCCCTTCTTGGCGTTGCCCACCATGCGGCCGACGTCCTCGCCGTACTTGATCACCGTGTCGCCCTCCTTGAGGTCGACCAGCGCCACCTTGTGACCGATCGGTATGTCTTGCGTGGCCTTCACACGGATGGTCGTGTCGTTCTCCGTGATGACGCCGAGCATATCGGTGCCGGCCTTCAGGTCTTCGACGACGACGACGCCGACGTTGTCCTTCGGGCTGTGGACCAGGAACTGGGGAATGTTCGATTTGGACACGCGCTTCCTCTCTTGCACTGGACGGTCTTGACTGGCCGTCGCTTCATGCACCGCCGAAAACTATATCGGTCGGCCGTGTGCCCCACAACAAACTTGGCCGCACCGGCGTCAGGGCAGGCGCTGCGGATCGGGATTGCCGGCCGCGATCCGGAACCGCACCGAGCGATCCGCCGTCGATGTGCCGTCCGCCCGGTTCATCTGCGTCACCCGTACCATCGTCGCCTCGACGGCTTCGGGCGTCACGTCGCAGCGCACATAGCCGTTGCTCCTGGCGTCGTAGAACGCCACCACGTCCTGATTGCGTTCGTCGGAGACGATGGGCGTCAGATCACGCGGGAACGACGACACCGCCGCCACCACGAGTTCGGGTGCGACGAGATCCGTGCCGGGCTTGCGCCAATCGCGAAAGATGCGGTTCACGAAGTGCGCGTGAATGTCACCGCTGACCAAAACCGGATTGCCCTCCTTGTGCTTCGACAAGAGTTCGATCATCCGCTGTCGCGCAGGGAGATAGCCGCTCCACGTGTCGTTCCACATGTGAGGATCGCGACGCCCCTTGAGCTTGGGATCGTTTCGCGTCTCCAGATGCGCGAACATCACGCCTTGCGCCAGCATGTTCCAGCGCGACTTGGACGCCCCGAGCTGGTCGGCGATCCAACGCTCCTGCCCCGCGCCCAGGATCGTGCGGTTGCTCTCGAGCTGCGCACAATCGGCGAGTCCGACATTCTTGCCGCCCGGCAGCTTGTCGAAACGGCAGGCCTGCGGGTCGCGATATTGCCGCTCGTCGAGCATATGCAGCGACATGAGCCGCCCGTAATCGAAGCTCCGGTAGAGCTGGCGGCGCCCTTCGCGCACGGGCAACGTCGAGAGCCGGATCGGCATGTTCTCGAAATAGGCACGATAGGCGTCGATCCGGCGTTGGAGAAAATCGACTTCCTTCGGATCGGCGGAGTTGCCGCCGGCATAATCGTTGGCGACTTCATGGTCGTCCCACGTCATCACCCAGGGCGCCACCGCATGCGCCCGTTGCAGCATCGCATCCGTCTTGTGCTCGGCATAGCGGCGTCGGTATTGCGCCAGTGTTTGCAGAGGCTGATCGCGATCGAATTTCAGACGGCGCGCCCGTGTGTCAGGTCCCTTCTTGAAGTACCGGTCATAGGTCGCTTCGTAGATGTAGTCGCCCAGATGCACGATGAGGTCCGGCTTTTCCTCGGCCATCTTGTCGTAGGCGAAATAGAGTTCGTTCTCGTATTCGGCACAGGAGCAGAAGCACAGCCGCAGCCGCTCGGCCATCGCGGTCGTGGCAGGTGCGGTCCGCGTCAGCCCGCCCGCTTCGTGACGTCCGATACGGAAGCGATAGGCATAGGCCTGCGCTGGTTGCAGTCCCGTCACTTCGGCGTGAACAGCATAGCCTCTGTCGCGCGCCGCAATCGCCGTTCCCGATCGTACCGGCCGCGCATTGGGCTTGTCGGCCGGCCGTACCTCCCAACTCACGCGGTAGGCATCCGCCGACAGGCCCCAGCGGCTCGTGTCGGAAAGGTCTAGCGCCAGACGGCACCACAGCACGACGCCCGTCGCCGTCGGATCCCCCGAAGCGACGCCGAGCAACCGGAAAGGATCCTGTTCCGTCCGCTCGGCCGGCGCCGCGCCGAGCGCGGATGGCATCGCCGCACTTGCCGCGCCGGCGATCAGCGCGTGACGCAGCACATCTCGGCGTGAATTGATGACGGACATTCGTGCCCCCGGGGTTGCCGCGCCGCCGACGCGGCGCCGACGCCGCTTCTCGCATTCCGCACGCCGCATTGACAACGACTTCGCGGAGCGATGCGCCGGCGGACATGGCATGACCACGCGCAGCCGCGCAGATGACAAAGGCCGGCACGAGGGCCGGCCTTCATGGCATCATTCGGAGAACATGCTGCCCAGTGACCCGATCCCGCAAGCGTGGCCCCAGGGGCTGGGGGGCTGTGATTTCCAGAGCCTCAACTTCGGGATCGGGCCAAAAGGCAACGATCCCATAGTCAATCGCCAATGCGGCATGGCCTCGGCCGGATTGAGGCCGAATCGCGGAAAATCATTAACCGCCGTTGACCTCGACCCGCACTATTGCTGCAGGCGCAACGCACTGATCTGTACACCGATGTCCTCGAACGCCGACATGAGCTTCACATTGTCTCCCGCATCGTAGAATTGCGCCGCAGACGACGCACACCCCTCGAGGATGCTCTTTATGGTCGGATCGGTGACCTGGAAGGCGATCGCATAGATGGAGATATTGTCGGCCTTGATGTTCGCACACACCTCTCGCGTCAATTGGTTCGCCTGCGCGATGTCCGCCCCGTTGTGCTCCGGGTAGGTCGGCGACCGCGTGTTCTCTCCATCCGTCATCAGTACGACGTAGCGTTTGACCTTGGGATTGGCGCCGCTGTTGCTCTGCGAGAACGGCTCTTTGGGCGAAAGCACGCGCCAAGCCCACGCGAGGCCGGCAGGGATGTACGTGGCGCCCGACGCCGACATGCCGTCGATGGCCGAAAGCACGGCGGAATGATCGTTCGTCAACTGCATGATCGGTGCTGCCGGACACGACACGTTCAGCAACCCGGGAATGCGCTGCCCGTACCCCTCGTCCTTGACGTTCAGCGGATAATTCCGCGACCCCACGCATCCATTCCATGCGTGAGAGTTCGTATAGATCGAGCACTGATAGACCGGCGTCCCCAGATCCCAGTCGCATACCTCGTAGGAGCACGAATAGGACACCCCGTCGTTCGAGCACGTGCCCGTTTCCATACGGCAGTTCGATGACGTCGCATTGGGATAGGTGTCGCCGCAATATTCCTTGTTCTCCGTGTAGTCCGCCGGCACATCGATCCACGATGCATTGCGGTTCACATCGCCGACGTTGACGTATTCCGCGAAGGGAACCAGGCCGAACTTGATGAGATCGGGACGCTTCGAGGCACGCTTCAACGTATCGACGAGATCACGTGCGGCGGACTTCAGGGCATCGATCTTCGCGCCTTCCATCGACCCCGTCGTGTCGAGCGCCATGACGAGTTCCATCTCGCCGACCCCGAAGCCGGCGATGGCACGCGTCGCGATGTCGACCTGATCCTGCCCGACCACGCCCATGAACAGTGTCGGCACCGACGCTTCGACTTCCGCCGTCACCTTGCTGCCGTCAGCCACGACACTCACCCGACCAATGGTCATGTCGTGCCAGTCGGGCCGTGCCGAGGTCAGGAAGGACGTAAAGACTTCGTTGACGTCGGTGGAGGGATTCTCGGCGAGGCGGCGGGCCGTCGCCAGAACGGCCGAGTCGACGGCGGCCTGGAGGTGCGACTTGCCCCCATAGCTGCGGGCGGCATCGACCGCCAGCCCCACGGCTCCCACGAGAGCGAGTGCCGATAGAGCAAAGAGAGGCGCGAGTGCACCCGACGAATGACGGACGAATTTGCCAAGTAGTGCCGAATATTGCGACACGCGACGTCTCCCGCACCCGGTGGTGAGCCCTTCACCGTGACAGGAATACGCCGGCGGTCCGTATACTTGGTAAAAGCATAAATTTGGATGCCACTATGGTAAGCGGTACGTGAACGGGTGGCTTACTTCGAGCAACTCGGCCTGCCGCGAACAGGCGAGCGGCGATCTCATGCCTCCTTGGCCGCCGTCTGTTCCTGCGAGGCCTGAGAAACGTCGCTCCCGCGTGGCAGGTGGATCTTCAATCGCTTGATACGGCGCGGATCGGCCTCCAGTACCTCGAACTCGACGCCGGACTCGTGCTTGATCAACTCCCCTCGCGCCGGCACACGCCCCACGATGGAGAACGCGAGCCCTCCGATGGTGTCGATCTCAGCCGCTTCCTCTTCGCTAAGGAGTTTGTGCCCGAGCAACGCTTCCAGTTCCGCGATGGGCGTGCGCGCCTGCGCGACGAGCCCGAGTTTCGGGTCGTCGACGATATTCGAGGCTTCCGCCACGTCGTGCTCGTCTTCGATCTCGCCCACCACCTGTTCGACGAGATCCTCGATCGTCACCAGCCCGTCCGTCCCGCCGTACTCGTCGACCACGAGTGCCATATGGATGCGCGAGGTCTGCATGCGGATGAGCAGGTTCATCGCGGGCATCGACGGCGGCACGTACATCACAGGGCGGCGCAGATTTGCCGAGGCGATGGGGTGCGAAAGATCGACACGCCCGAGATCGATGTTCTGCGGCTCGCGCACGCCCCGGTCTGCCGGCGCGTCCGCCGGTCCGGCACTCTCCGTTCTGTCGCCCAGCAGGTAGCGCACGAGATCCTTGATGTGGACCATCCCGCGCGGATCGTCGAGCGTCTCGTGATAGACGGGAATGCGTGACACCTCCGCGTCGCGGAACAGTTGCAGCAACTGGTCCAGCGACGCCTGCTCGTCGATGGCGATGATATCCGCGCGCGGCACCATGATGTCGTCGACCCGCATCGGACCGAAGCGCAGCAGGCGCCGCAGCATATCGGCTTCCGCCTGAGTGAACGCGCTTTCGACGGGGTCCTCGGTCTTCAGCGCTTCTTCGAGCGTATCGCGCAGCGTCTGAGGGGACAGACCGAGGCGGGCGCGCAGCGTCTGCAGCCAGGATGGCCCCGATGCGGTGCGACTTTGAGATTGACTGGAACCGTCGCCGTTTTGTGGCTCACCGTCGTTGTTCATAGCGCTGATGCCGTCACTTTACTCGAGACCGGCGTATGGGTCGGGTACGCCGATCGCTGCCAGGGCGGCCACCTCGAGCGCCTCCATGGTTTCGGCGTCCGCGTCGGTCTCGTGATCGTAACCCAGAAGATGCAGGAGACCGTGCACGACGAGATGCTGCGTATGATGACGCGGCGGGACGCCCTGTTCCTGGGCTTCGCGGAACACCGTCTCCCGGGCGAGGACGATGTCGCCGATGAAATCGACCGCCCCAGCCTCCAATTCGATGGGTTCGGGCGACGGAAACGAGAGCACGTTGGTCGGCTTGTCCTTTGCACGATAGGTACGGTTGAGCGTTCGCACCGCCGCATCGCTCGTGAAGGCTACGCAGGCACTGGCCGGAAGCTGGTCGGCAACGACCGCCAAGTCCGCCACCGCCGCAGCCGCCTGATGCACCGATGCCTCGAGATCCTCAATCGCATTCCAGCCGTCGTCCTCGACCACGACGTCGACGACAAGTCGTTCCGGAGGCTCGCTCTCGTAAGGGGCGTCTTCGGTTCGGGGTGGAGGGGTGGTGTTGTCCGGTGGCATGACGATCAGGCGGTCTTACCGCTCTCCATGCGCTCGTAGGCCTCGACGATTCGCGCGACGAGTTCGCGCCGCACGACGTCGCCGGATGCGAAGCGCACCTGCTCGATGCCCTGCACGCCCCGAAGCAGGCCGACCGCCTCCTCCAGGCCCGACGTCATGCCGCGCGGCAGATCGATCTGGCTCGGATCGCCCGTTATGACCATCTTGGATCCTTCGCCCAGCCGCGTCAGGAACATTTTCATTTGCATGCTGGTCGTATTCTGCGCCTCGTCCAGGATGACGAATGCGTTGGCGAGCGTCCGGCCACGCATGAAGGCCAGCGGCGCGATTTCGATGATCCCGGTCTCCAGGTCGCGCTCCACCTTCTCGGGGGGCAACACGTCGTAGAGCGCATCGTAAAGCGGACGCAGGTAGGGATCGACCTTCTCGCGCATGTCTCCCGGCAGGAACCCCAGGCGCTCGCCGGCCTCCACCGCTGGCCGCGACAGGATGATGCGCTCGACGCGCCCCCGTTCGAGGCACGACGCCGCACAAGCGACCGCCAGGTAGGTCTTGCCGGTCCCCGCGGGCCCGATGCCGAAGACGAGGTCGTGTTCCTCGACGGCCCTGAGATATTCGCTCTGACGCGGCGTGCGTGCGGTGACGATACGACGGCGCGTCCGCACCTGCGCCATCCCTGCGGCCCGTGGCGCGTCAGAGCGCGCATGTCGAATCAGCCCGTCCACCTCGCCAGGCCCGATCTCTTCGCCACGTGCGGCGCGTTCATACAGGGCTTCAAGGGCGTTGCGCGCGATCTCGCATGCCGCTTGATTGCCGGTGAGGGTGACCACATTGCCATTGGCGTGCGCCGAGATCCCCAGCCGCTCCTCGATCAGGGCGAGATTGGAATCGAACTGCCCAAGCACCCGCGGCAGCAGGCGATTGTCCTCGAAGGGAATCACGAGCCGAAAGGCACCGTCCTTGGACCTATCGCTCTTTGCCGAACCGCTGACGGCCAATCCTGCCACCCCCTCCATGAGGAACGACGTTGAATGCTCACGCACTATTGCAGACAAGACGCGACAGTTTCAAGAACGGCGGCACGAGACACCGCCCGCCCGCCGCCGAAAATTCAAGCCGCCTCCACCACACCCGACAGACTATTGGGCAGCGCAGCGGCGATCTGCACGGGAATGATGTGTCCCAAAAGCTCAGGACGGGCGGTCGCGTGCACAGGTTGCAGATACGGCGAGCGCCCCACGAGCTGTCCGGCCTTTCGTCCCGTTTTCTCGAACAGCACCGGCATGACGCGGCCGACGCAGCTCTTGTTGAAGGCCGCCTGCTGCTCCTCCAGCAGCGCCTGCAGCCGCGACAAGCGCTCTGCCTTGACCTCTTCGGCGACCTGCTCGCCCAGGTTGGAGGCCGGCGTACCCGGACGCGCACTATATTTGAACGAGAACGCCTGCGCGAATTTCACGTCTCGCACCATGGCGAGCGTATCCTCGAACTCCCGGTCGGTCTCGCCGGGGAAGCCCACGATGATGTCCGTCGACAGCGCAAGATCGGGCCGCGCGGCCCGGATGCGCGCCACGAGCGCCCTGTATTCCTCGCCCGTGTGCTTTCGGTTCATGGCCGCCAGGATGCGATCCGATCCCGCCTGGAACGGCAGATGCAGATACGGCATCAATTTGGCTTCCTCGGCATGCGCCGCGATCAGATCGTCGGACATGTCGCGCGGATGGCTCGTCGTGTACCGCAGCCGCTCTAGGCCATCGATGCGCGCCAGCGCCCGGACCAGCCGGGCCAGCGACCAGGATTCCCCATCCGGCCCCTCGCCTCCATAGGCGTTGACGTTCTGGCCGAGCAGCGTCAGCTCGCAAACGCCCTGTTCGACAAGCCGCTTGGCTTCCTCCAGGATCGTGGCCGCCGGCCGCGAAAATTCCGCACCGCGCGTGTACGGCACGACGCAGAACGTGCAGAATTTGTCGCACCCTTCTTGAACCGTCAGGAATGCGGCGGGCGCACGGCGATGCATCGGCTGCACCGCACGCTGCGGCAAATGGCGGAACTTGTCGTCCTCGGGGAACTCCGTCTCGACTTGCGTGCGCTGCTCGGACTTGGCGCGCGCTACGATCTCGGGCAGGCGGTGATAGCTCTGCGGCCCGATCACGACGTCCACGACCGGTGCGCGCCGGGCGATCTCGTCGCCCTCGGCCTGCGCGACGCAACCGGCCACGGCAACTACCAGATCTTTGCCCGCTTTCGCGCGCTCCACCTTCAGCGCCCTGAGCCGTCCGAGATCGGAATAGACCTTCTCCGCCGCCTTTTCTCGGATGTGGCAGGTATTCAGAATGACCAGGTCGGCTTCGTCGGCCTCCGCCGTTTCCGCATACCCGTGCGCGCGCAGCATCTCGCCCATGCGCTCGCTGTCGTAGACGTTCATCTGGCAACCGAACGTCTTGACGTGCACCTTGCGCGGCGCAGCCTCCGGCAAACCGTCGATCTCGCCGCCAGCGGTCGTAGCGGTAATCGTGTCGTTCGCTTCGCTCATGCTGCCTCTCGGGCTTGGCCGCCGGGGATCGCGACGCAGATGCACAGACCGTCGCTCATGTTGCACCGCAAAATAGATTACGTCAATCTCGTGACAGTTCGTTGCGGCGCATCAAACGGCTGCGCTTTCCCGCGGCGTTATAGGAGGGGACAAGCGCGCCGTCCATTGCCGGTTTGCAACGTTCAGTCTCGGCTGAGCCTCTTCTGCTCCAGCTCCTTCAGATATTGGCTCCAGCGCCGATCCCGCTCCCGGTGGAGTGCTTCGAGATATGGCCAAGCATAAAGTCCCGTATCGTGACCGTCGTCGAATGCGATCTTCACCGCGTAGTTCCCGACCGGATTCAGGGCCTTGATGCGCACGTTTCGCTTACCCGCCACCGTCACCCGCTGGTCCGGCGTATGCCCTTGCACTTCGGCGGACGGACTCATGACGCGCAGCATCTCGGCGGGCAGATCGAAGGCTGGCTGTCCCTCGAACGTGACGCGCAGCGTGCGCCCCTCCTCCACGGGCGTCAGCTCGGGCGGCCTCGTGCGGCTCCCTTGCGCCGCCTCGAGCTCCTCCCATGCCTTGGCGGCAAGCTCACGGTAGATCTGCGCGTGCAGGCTCTCCGGCGCCGTCACCGTGACCGGACGCCCGCTGTCCGAGAGTTCCCGGATCTCCATGTGCAGAGGTACACCGCCCAGGAACGGCACGCCCAGACGCTCGGCCTCCTCCTTGGCGCCGCCGTGGCCGAAGATCTCGTGCCGTTCGCCGCACTTGGTGCAAACGAAGTAGCTCATGTTCTCGATGAGCCCGATCACCGGAACGTCCGTGCGCCGGAACATGTTGAGGCCCTTGCGCGCGTCGATCAGTGCGAGATCCTGCGGCGTGGAGACGATGATCGCACCCGACAGCGGGACTTGTTGCGCCATCGTGAGCTGAACGTCGCCAGTCCCCGGGGGCATATCGATCACGAGCACGTCCAACTCGCCCCAATCGACTTCCCGCAGCATCTGCGTCAGCGCCTGCACGACCATCGGACCACGCCAGATCACCGGCGTGGCCTCATCGACCATGAAACCCATCGACATCGCCTTGAGACCATAGCCAATCATCGGCTTCAGGCGATTGCGCTCCCCAACCTCGGGACGCCCCGTGAGGCCGAGCAGGCGCGGCTGCGAGGGTCCATAGATGTCCGCATCCAGGATGCCGGCCTTGAGCCCGTTCGCCTGGAAGCCCAGCGCCAGATTGACCGCCGTGGTGCTCTTGCCCACACCGCCCTTGCCCGAAGCAACAGCGATCATGTGGCGGATGCCCGGCACGCCCGGCGCCTGTTTCATGCCGCCGCCCGGCGCCGCCGCCCCGCCCGGAGCGGTTGGCTCACCGTGGGCGTGCCGATGTCCCGCCGCAGCTCCGCCACCGCCCGCGCCCCGCGCGCGCGCCGCCTGCACTCGCGGGCTTTCGGGGGCCTGTCCGCCGCTCGGGCGACCGCCGCCACCCTTGGTCTCTGCGGTCAGCACCGCGGTCACGCCGGCGATGCCCGCCACATCCTTCACCACTTTTTCGGCCGCCTGCCGCAGCGGCTCGAGCTCGGCCGCACGCTCGGGCGGGACGGTAATCGAGAAGTAGGCCCGATCGTCTTTGAGCAGGATCTCGGACACGAGGCCGAGATCGACGATGTTGCCCTGCATGTCGGGTCCCTTGACCCGCCGAAGCTGGGCAAGAACCTGCTCTTTCGTAACCGCCATTTCCGCTGCCCTTCACGTGCTGATCGGCCCGGCGCGCATCGCATCCCAAAAGGGGACTTGAGCACTCGGGATTGCATTTTGCCGGTCTTATGACAGAACCTGCCGACGAAGTCACGAGGCCGCACCGGCAACCGGGCTTGCCTTTCTCGATGGTGGACCGCCGCGTCGCATAGGCCTGCGCCGGACCCAGCGCAAGTCTCGCCCGCCTCGCCCACTGGCCTCGGAACCGGTCAACAATGGAGCGCCCGCCATGAAGGAATTCGAGATCAGCCCGGACTTGGAGGATGCGCGCCTCTTTGCGACCGTGGCAGGTATCGATCACGAAGGCCGCGCCGTGGAGACTGCCGTCGTCACCGAGCGCCCGCTCACGTTGTTCCTGAACGCCCGCGAGATCGTCACGATGATGACGATCGGCGACCATCCGGAACTGCTGGCGGTCGGCTTCCTGCTCAATCAGGGCATGCTGAAGCCCGACGACGAAATCACCGGGATCGACTATGACGACGATATCTCCACCGTCGTCGTGCGCACGCGCGAGATCACCGATTACGAGGAGAAGCTGCGCAAGAAGGTGCAGACGTCGGGCTGCGCACAGGGCACCGTCTTCGGCGATCTGATGGAGGAGATCGAGCGCGCCGCCCTGCCTGCCGGCGCCCGCATCCACACGTCGTGGCTCTATCAACTCACCCGGAAGATCAACACCACTCCGTCCCTCTACCTGAAGGCCGGAGCGATCCACGGCTGCGTGCTGTGTCGGGAGGATCGACCGCTGGTCTACATGGAGGACGTCGGCCGCCACAACGCCGTCGACAAGATAGCCGGTTACATGCTCCTGAACCGTGTACCCGCTCACGACAAGATCTTCTACACGACGGGACGGCTCACCTCGGAAATGGTTATAAAGACCGTGAAGATGGGCGTCCCGATCCTCGTTTCCCGCTCGGGCTTCACCGCCTGGGGCGTGGAGCTTGCTCGCAAGACCGGCCTCACCCTGATCGGCCGTGCGCGCGGCAAGCGCTTCATTGCGCTTTCCGGCACGGAACGCATCGTATTCGATGCGGATCCCGCGACGGTCGAGGCGGAGGACGCCCGCGCCAGCCGCAAGGGCGCAAGCGCCGACACGGACTGAACGATCGTCGTCAAACATCCCCGCCACATCGATCCACCGCCCACAGCGAGCCACGCCGCGCATGACCGAGAACATCACACGCATCTACGCACGCTTCGCAGCCGAAACCGATGGCGCCCGTATTCCCGCGTCCGTGCGTCACGACGCCAGACGCGCCATCCTGAACAACCTCGCGGCGGCCTATGGCGGCTGCCGGGATGCCGCCGCCGATGCGATGCTCGCCGTGATCGCACCGTTGAGCGGCCCCGCCATCGCCCCCGTCATCGGCCGGTCCGAAGTGCTGGACTACACGCACGCCGCCTGGATCAACGCCGCGATCGCCAACGTCCTCGACTTCGACGACACCCACCTGCCGACCGTCATCCACCCCACCTCGCCCATCGCCCCGGCTCTCTTCGCCTACGCCGAAAAACGATCGCGCGATGGCCGCCCGGTGACAGGCCGCGCGCTGATCGACGCCTTCTCGGTCGGCGTCGACATTGCCTGCCGCATCGGCAACGCCATCTCGCCGGGTCACTACAATCGCGGCTGGCACATCACCGGAACTTGCGGCGTGTTCGGAGCGGCGGCCGGGGTGTCCCGCCTCATGGGACTCGATGCCGAGCGCACCGCTTGGGCTCTTGCGAATGCCGCCACCCAGGCCGGCGGCCTCGTCGAGACACTGGGGTTCCATTCCAAGAGCCTCAACCCCGCCAACGCCGCCCGCAACGGCCTCCTGTCGGCGCTCCTTGCGGAAGCCGGCCTTTCCGGCCCGCCTGCTCCCATCGAGGGAGTTCGCGGCTTCTTGCGCGTGCTGTCCGACGAGACCGATGCCACGCTTCTGACCGAGGGTCTCGGCGAGAACTGGGAACTGAGCAAGAACGCCCTCAAGCCCTACCCTTGTGGAGTGGTGCTGCACCCCGTCATCGACGCTTGCCTCGATCTGCGGGCACACAATGCGCTCGACACCGACGCGATCACGCGCGTCACCGTGCGCGGCAACTCCCTGCTCAAGGCACGCGCCGACCGCAAAGTCTCGACGGGACGCGAGGCTCAGGTCTGCCTCTCCCACTCCGTCGCCGTAGCCCTACGCCTCGGCCGCGCCGGCGTGACCGAGTACACCGATGCTCTGGTCAACGATCCCGATATCCGCGCACTGGGCGACAAGGTTGTCATGCAGGTCGACGACAGCGTGCCGGTGGAAGCGGCTGGGGTCGCCATCACCCTCGCCGACGGCGGCAGCCTGGACGCCTACGTTCCCCACGCACGCGGAAGCCTCGGCCGTCCGCTGACCGATGCCGAGGTCGAGGAGAAACTGCGCACGCTCGCGGCGCTCAACGCACCCGCCATCGACACCAGAACGCTTGCCGCGACCGTGTGGAGCCTCGACGATCTCCCCGACGCAGCCGTCGTCATGCGCCAAGCGTCGCTGCCGAAGGCCTGAGCGAAGGGCCGGCACGCGGAGATCCGACGACGGCGCGCGCGGTTACCACCTTGCGCGCGCCTCCCCCGGCAGCCATTCTCTCGGGCGAACGAACAGTCACCGGCCAACCGGCCCCATCCCATCGGCACCATCGCCATTCCGGAGCACATCCCATGGATCTCAACGGCGCAGTCGCAGTCGTCACCGGCGGCAATGGCGGTCTGGGCCAGCGCATCTGCCACGCGCTGGCGGCCGAAGGTGCCAAGATCGCGGTCGTCTATGCGCGCAGCGCCGATGACGCGAACGCCGTCGTCCGCGACCTGACCGGTAGCCACCAGATCGAAGCCGCAGCCTTCCAATGTGACGTCGCCGATCCCGCTTCCGTAACGCGCATGGTCGACGACGTCGTGAAGCGCTTCGGGCGCATCGATGTCTTCGTCAATGACGCCGCGTTCAACAAGGCGATCCCCTTCCAGGATCTCGACAGCCTGAGCAACGAGATCTGGACCAAGATCATCGATGTCAATCTCAACGGCCCGATGTACTGCATCAAGGCGGTCGCCCCGGTCATGAAGCGGCAGGGCCAGGGCCGCATCGTCAACATCTCGTCGGTGGCGGGCCTCGGCCCCACGGGTTCGTCCATCGCCTACGCCGTCTCCAAGGCCGGCCTCATCCACCTGACGCGCTGCATGGCCGTCGCACTCGCGCCGGAAGTGCTCGTCAATTGCGTGGCGCCGGGATTGCTCGAAGGCACACGCGCGACGGCTAACCTGCGACCCGAGCAGGTCGAACGTTCCGCCAGCACGTCGCTGCTCAAGAAGGCGGCCGACAAGGACGACTGCGCCGACATGGTCGTGACCATGTGCCGGACAGAAACCATGACTGGCCAGACCGTGGTGATCGACGCCGGCCGCATCTTCCATTGATCACCACCAAGCGTACAGCGCCCGCACAAGGGAAAGCCCATCATGACTATTGCCGCCTCTGCAGATCAGATGGAAGCGGCCGGCCGCCTCTATCACGCATACTTCACGGGCCTTCTCCTTTCGCTCTCTCTGCGGCGCGGCGCTCCCGATGCGGCGGAGTGGACCTTCCGGCTCTTTCGCCACCAGCATCACGAGAAGTTCCTGTCGAGCTTCGACAAACTGGGACTGACAGGTCGGCCGCACGCCGTCGCCTGTGCCGCTTACCATTATCTCTCCAACAGCATCGGTGGCGTCAGCGTCGAGTTCATGCAGGAGAGCGACAGGAAGGCCTGGGTCCGCTTCGTACCGCCACGATGGGTCTACCCTGGCGCCGCCATCTGCGGCATTCCGAGCGAGGTCTCCCGCGCCATGCTGCGCGGCTGGTACGCCCAAAACGGCGTCTCGCTCGGCAATCCGCGACTGGGCTTCGTCTGCACCGCACAGACAACGGACGGCCAGCACGGCCTCGCCGGATATTTCCGCGAGTACGATCACGACCTTGCACCTGAAGAGCGACTGCTGTTCCGCCCCGGCGAGCTCCCGCCACCGTTCGATCCGGCCGCTGCACCAAAGCTGCCGGAAAGCCAATGGACACCGGAGCGTCTCGCCAAGGCCCGCCGCAACTACGCCATGGAATACATCCGTACCGGCCTGCCGCTCCTCATGGAGATCTTCGGGCCGGCGGAAGGGGGGCATCTGGGCCGTGTTACGGCGCGGCTCGTCGGCGCCCAGCTTTACAAGGAGACCGCCGCGCTTTTGGCGATAACCGGCGACACCCCGCGCGCATTCGCCCAATGGATGGTCGCCCTCGCCGCCGGCGAAGGCGACGAGGCCAGCATCCACGAAACGGGCGGCACTGCGTTTGTCGAACGTAAGGCGTGGCGTCTCATGCGAAACCTCGGGCCGCTGTCACCTGCCGTCTTCGAGGCATGGAACGGCCTCCTCGAGGGCGCGCTCACGGTCCACAATCGTTTCCTCACTCTCGAGGCCCACGAACGGTTGGATCTTGGCGATGATCGCTTCACGTGGCGCATTCGTCCGGTCCGGCATGGTTTCTCGATGATGGACGCTCCGTGATCTTCACCTGGCGGATCAAGAAAACGCGATAATCGCGAACGCCTTGTCAGATAAGGTTTTCCGACCGGATTTGGTTAAGGGGTCGTTTCTCCGACCCCGGCGTTTCCGCGAGTCGGCGTGAAGCACTTTTCAAAAGATTACGATTACATTTGCGCCTAACATTTTCATCGACACGAGGCGCCGCATGCCTGTTTTCGAAGCGTATCGCCGCCGAAGCGGCCTTCGGCCCATGCACGTGATTACCGATGCCCCGCGGTCGGACAGCCCGCACCCGCGCCGTTTCCTGCGAGATGACGCCGGTGGTGTGGCCATCATATTCGCACTGTCGGCGGGCCTCGTCTTCGCAATCGTCGGCGGCGCGGTAGATATGGTACGAGCCTATACTGCGAGCGGCCGACTGCAATCGTCGCTCGACGCAGCCGCTCTCGCAGCCGCCAGCGCCTACATCAACGATCCCAGCCAGGACATCGCGAGCGCGCTCGTAAAGGGCGAGCGCTATTTCACCGCCAGCATCGCCGATGACGGCGCGATGACCACATCGACGACCTTCGATGCCGACACACTGACCGTGAAGATGACGGCCAAGTCTGCCGTCACGACGCCGTTCCTCACGGTGATCGGCCTCAAGAAGTTCGAGATCAATGCCGCTTCCGAGGCAACGGCGCGCGCGAGCGCTTTCGGCGGCGGGACGGCCGGCAGCGTCGAGATCGCCATGATGCTGGATGTCACGGGCTCCATGGGGGACGGTGACGGAAACGGCCGCAGCAAACTCGACGCCATGAAGGAGGCGGCGGGCAATCTCGTGGATGTTCTCGTTCCGGCGACGGGGAAATCGCGCGCCCGCGTTGCGCTCGCCCCTTTCTCGGCCGCTGTCAACCTCGGAGACGATCACATTGCCGACGCCGTCGGCTTGCCGTTGACCAAGAAAGTCTCGGGCAAAACGATGCACCTCATGCGCTGCGTGACCGAACGCGTCGGCGCCGCCGAGGCGACCGATGCCGGACCGGGCACCGGGTCATATGTGACCCCGGCAATTCCAAAGTGGAACTGGTCGTCGACCCCTTACGTCGCCGACATCGACACGGCGCGCGCGTGCCAGCCGGGGCAGACCATCGTCCCCTTGACCGAAAATCGCACGGAACTCAAAGACGCCATAGCCAATCTCCAGTCTGGTGGAGCTACCGCCGGTGCCCTGGGAACCGCCTGGGCATGGTATCTGCTCTCGCCGGAGTGGCACGGCGTGTTCAAGGGCCAAGCCACGGCGAAGCCCTACGGCGCGGAGAAAAACAAGAAGATCGCAATTCTGCTGACCGACGGCACCTACAATACGGCAGAGGGCAAGAGCTATCCCGACTCCAGCTCGCAGGCGCGCGAAATCAGCGATGCGGCCGTGGCGCTCTGCACGGGCATGAAGGCGAAGGGCATCGAGGTGTATACGATAGGCTTCCGCCTCGACAACGACCTCGCCCGAAGCACCATGCAGAAATGCGCCACCGACAGCTCTTACGCCTTCCTCGCGAAGGATGGCGAGCAGCTCAGCGCCGTCTTCCGCGAGGTCGCCTTCCGTGCGGTGCCGCTGCATCTCGCCCGTTGACGATCCAGGGCGCGCCGGCATGGGCGCGCCCTGACTTTCTACATCCGCGTCAAACGCGAATGACGGGAGCGGCAATGCTCTCGGCCATGATGTTAACGCACGCGGGTTTTCCCGAGGCTGCGGCCTGCAGCGCGCGCTCGACGGCTGGCAGCAACTCCTCGATACGCGTCACCAACTCGCCATGGCCGCCCAGCGCGACCACCACCTGATCGTACCGTGTCGGCAGCAGATCGCAGCCGTGCATGCGATCGGCGCCATAATCCCGCTTCTGGATCTGGCTCTCGGCGTTCCAGCACGCGTCGTTGCCGAGAATGGCGACGAACGGCAGCTTGTGGCGCACCGCCGTATCGAACTCCGACATGTGGAACCCGAAGGTGCCGTCCCCCATGACGGCGATCACGGGCGCCTTGCTCTCCGCACGGCGCGCAGCGATGGCCATCGGGATCGATCCGCCGATGGAGCCCGCCACGCTGTTGATCATGCGGCGGCGCACCGGCAACAGGCTCTGGCCCCATTGCGAGAACTCCCCGCCATCGCAGATCAGCACCGTCTCGGGATCGCGCTCCACGATGGGGCGGAGCGCCCGGAACACTTCGGCCGCATGCAGGCGGCCCGGTGTCTGCGACTTTATCGCGGCCCATGTGTCCGGGCGATTGTCCATGAGAGTGCGGGCTTGTTTCAACCACGCATCGTCCCGCCGCTTCGCATTCGCGGCGCGACGCACGAGAGCCTCACCTGCCGGCCACGTATCCGCGACGCAGCCGATCACGAGCGCACTGCTCTTCTCTTTCGCCGCGCGCTCCACGAGCGCCCCTTCCGGATCGATCGAGATGACGCGAACATCGCTCGCGAACGCGGGCGCCTTGGCCCATTTCAGCGTGAAATCGAGCGCCTTGCCCAACAACACCACGAGATCGGCTTTCTTCACCACGTCGCCGAACGCACCGATGGTCGCGTCATTGGCCCCGCGCGGGCTCTCGATCACCGCGGTCGGCGCCCCCGTGGCCGCCTCGATCCGGGCGAGCAACGCGCGCCCCTTCTGCGACGACAGCGCGGGTCCGGCGAGCAGGACCGGGCGCTCGGCCTTGGCGATCTCCGCGCAAACCGCGTCCGCGATGGCATCGGGCAGCGCGATCGGCTGCGGCGCGTACTTCGCGATGTCCGGCCAGCGGATGGCATTGGCTTCCACCGTCTCGTCCAGGATGTCCGACGGCAGGCTCAAATGCACGGGCCCCGGCCGTCCGCTCGTCGCGATGCGCATCGCCTCGGCAAGATCCTCGCCCAGCGACGCCGCCGACCGCGCCATCCACGATGCTTTCGACACGGGCGCGGCCATCTCCGCCTGCCGGATCTCCTGGAAACCGCCGCGTCCGAGTTCCCATGTTGCCGCGTGGCCCGACAGCAGCACCATCGGGCTTTCCGCCGACAACGCCGTGAACAGGGCGCCGACGGCATTGGCATGCCCCGGGCCGCCGGTCACCATCGCGATGCCAGCCTCACCCGTCAGACGGCCCCAGGCGTCCGCCATATGAACGGCCGCCGCCTCGTGCCGCACGTGGATGAGTTCGAGCTTCGATCCGATCGCGGCATCGAAGATCGACATGATGTGATTGCCCGAGAGCGTGAAGATCGGACGTCGTCCGAGCAGTTCCAGGCTCTGCGCGACGATATCTGCTCCGCGTAGCGTAGCGGTCATGGGTGGTGTCCTCGGTTCTCGTGATCGTTGAGGTGGGATCGAAATTTCGGTCGCAGAGAATGCAGCCCTCCGAGCGGGTGGTCCAGCGGCACGGCGATCCGCGCACGCGCGCCGCACGGGAGAACCCGCATCAGCCCGGCGTCGGCGCACCCGCATCGAGGAGCTTTTCCGCCTTGAGATCGCTCCACAGTGCCGATGGCACTTTGGCCGTCATTGCCGCGACGTTGGCGCGAACCTCGTCAGGATTCACCGCTCCCAGCGCCAGCGAAGACACTTGGCCATGACCGAGCGGGAAATGCATCGCCGCCGTCGGCAGAGGCACGCCGTGCGATCGGCAGACCGCTTCGATGCGACGCACCTTGTCCAGGATCTCCGGCGGCGCAGGCGTGTAATTATAGCGCGCGCCCTCGATCGGGCCCGTCGCGAGAATGCCCGAGTTGAAGACGCCGCCAAGCATCACGCCCACGTTCTTCTGCGAGGCGAGCGGCAGCACCTCGGCGAGCGCGGGTTGTTCCAGAAGCGAGTAACGGCCGGCCATGAGCATGCAGTCGAAATCACCGTCGCGCAGAAACCTCGCCGCATAGACCGGGTCGTTGACGCCGATGCCGATACCTTTGATGACCCCTTCGCTCCTGAGCTTTTCAAGGGCTCGATACGCGCCGTCCATCGCTTCCTTGTAGCGCTTTGGGCCCTCGACAGGGCCATGCGTCCAAGCATCCGCATCGTGGATCAGAAGAACGTCCACCTTCGGCAGACCAAGACGCGCAAGCGACATCTCATGCGAACGCATTGCTGCGTCGTAGCTGTAGTCGTTGGTCACGTTGAACGACAGCCCGCCGACGAAGCGCGAGGTCTTCGTCCGGCCGCCGGGAGCGGGCGACAGGATCCGGCCGACCTTCGTGGAGATGACCGTGCTGCCGGCCGGACGCCGCCGCAGCGCGGTGCCGATGCGGTGCTCGGCAATGCCCTGTCCGTAGAGCGGAGCGGTGTCGAACAGCGTGATGCCCGCTGCGGCCGCCGCTTCCACGGTGGCGATCGCCGTCGCATCGTCCAGCACTTCGTAGATGTCGCCGAGCGGCGCGCTGCCGAAGCCCAGCGCCGTCACCTCGAGCCCAGTGCGGCCAAGCTTGCGCTTGGCCAACTGTGTTTGCCCCGCCATTCGTGCATCCTCCTGCGCGGCCCGCGCCGTTCGTCCGATCGTCACCTTCTAGGCTTTGATTGCTTTCATCAGGAGCTCGAGGAAGCCGCCGAATGCGGCCTTGTCGATCCAGCGTAGCACGGCGACGACATCGCTCTCGAAATCCACCCAGATGATGTTGTTTCCGGCCCCCATCGCGTAGACGGCTGTCTCGGGTGCGTGCGGGCTCGCCGCCCCTGCGCGGTTGAGCCACCAGAGGTAGCCGTATTTCGGATTTGTGGGAGACGGCGCGAGCATCGCGTCGATGTAGCTCTCAGGCAACAATTGCCGGTCGCCCCAGTGCCCCCGCTGGCCGATCAGCAAGCCGACACGGGCGTGATCGCGCGCGCTTATGAACATGCCCCCGCCCCAATGCGCACCGCCCGAGACCGACTGCATCCTTACCCCGCCGACATCGACCCATGATGTGCTGTAGCCGTGCCACTCCCAGCCACGGGACGCGCCGATCGGATCCATGATCCGCTCGCGCAACACGTCGGGCAGCGGTCGCCCGAAGCGCATCATCAGGCAATAGGCGAGAAGGTTCACGCGCACGTCGTTGTACTCGTAGAAGCTGCCCGGCGGCATGAGCGCGCGCTGATCGCCTTTACGCGAGTTGTCGGCCGTAGCGCCCACCTGCCGGTAGTGATCGACCTGGTCGGACTTGCCCCACAGCTCGCCCAGCCACTCGCTCGACTGCTGCAACAGGTGCCGCCATGTGATCTGCGCATTGTGCGTGCCCGCAAAGTAGGGTCCAGGCACGGTCCGTGCGACCGGTTCGTCGATGTCTCCGATGATCCCGTCACCGACCGCGACCCCGGCGAGAATGGCGAGGTAGCTCTTGGCAACGCTGAACGTCATGTCGGCGCGGCTGGTATCCCCCCACTCGGCGGCCACCTTGCCACCCACGAGCACGATGCCCGAAGCGCCCTCTCTCGGCCGCACGGGCCCCACGATCTCGCTCCAAGGGCCCTTCTCGTTCCACTCGACGATGCCGACATACCGGCCATCGGGGTAATAGAACGAGCGCGGCCAGGAACTCTCGCGCGCCGTAGCGAAGGCAACAGCCTCCCCCAGCGCCTTGCGGTCGAGCTTGCGCTCGCCTTCGAGTAGCAGGGGCCAAGCGGCCGGATGCGCAGGCGGCAATTCCGATTTCGGATGGATGGACATCTGTCCGGTCTCCAGAGCGAAGCAGTTGCCTCAATGGAGCAGCGGTCGCGCCAAAGCGCAACCCGTCAGCCCAACCGTCGGCCGACCGTCCTTTCGGCGTATCAGCTCCGGCGCATCGACATGAAGTGTGCGGCCCCACGCAACGCGCCGGCTCTGGCTCCATAGGGCGTGAGCGTGGTCAACGCTTGTTCGACGGTTTGGTTCAGCGTTCGGCGGGCCGCCTCGACGCCTGTCAGCGCCACGAAAGTTGCCTTGCCCAGCGCCTGGTCCTTGCCCACCGCCTTGCCGACGACACTCGCATCCCCCTCTACGTCGAGCAGATCGTCGGAGACCTGAAACGCCAAGCCGAGCGCGGTTCCATAGTCGGCCATCGCGCGCCTATGATCACGCGCCGCACCACCGAGCACGGCGCCGGCCTCGCAGGCGAAGCGGATGAGCGCTCCCGTCTTCATCGCCTGCAGGCGGCGCACGTGCGCAAGGTCCGGAGAGGCCGGCTCGCTCAGCTTCTCCGCCGCCAGATCGAGCGCCTGCCCGCCGACCATGCCGCCCCGTCCCGCGTCGACGGCGAGCATGCGCGTCAATGCCAGACACGCCTCTGCGGGGGCCTCAAGGCCGGCGATGATCTCGAAGGCGAGCGTCAGCAGTGCATCTCCGGCGAGAATGGCAGTCCACTCGTCGTAGGCCCGCCATACCGTCGGCCGCCCGCGGCGGATGAGATCGTTGTCCATGGCCGGAAGATCGTCGTGCACCAGGCTATAAGCATGCACGCATTCGAGGGCTGCGGCGACATCCAGCGCCGCAGCGTCGCTCCCCCCATGCAGAGCCGCGCATTCCAGCACGAGGAAGGCCCGAAACCTCTTCCCGCCGCCAAGAGTGGCATGTCGCATGGCTTCGGCGAGGCGCTCGGGCCCCGTGCCGGGGCGGGAGGCCAGGTGCTGCTCGAGACGTTGCTCCGTCGCCAGAGCGGCCTCGCCGAGGCGTCGCTCGAACTCGTTCAATTCGGACTGGCGACACGGCGATGACACGGCATTTCGCTCCAAAGATCGGGGGAATGAACAAAGAGGCCTTCTCTTTTAGTCGCACCGGCGCCGAACGACCATTCCTGCGACGTAATTTTGAGGGAACGCGGTTCAATCGGAACGGCATCGGGGCAGTCCGATGGCATTTTGCCGCGAATGTCCGCTGGTCAGCGCGGAGATTTGCAGCTATAAGGCGCCCCCAAGGCTGCATGGCGTCGCTGTGCGGCCAGTGGTTATTTCCCCGATCGTCATGAATGCTGGCAGTGCGCGATGGCAAGCACGACAGCGTCCGGTTGCGGGATCGGATCGAACTGGCTCCCCGCGAGCCGTGACAGGAGCTTTCGCCATGGCAGTACCCCGCAAGAAAGTCTCGCGCATGAAGCGCGGCACGCGCCGCTCGGCCGACGCGCTCAGCGCACCGATCTATGTCGAGGACAAGGAGACCGGCAACCTGCGCCGTCCCCATCACATCGACCTGAAATCGGGCAAGTACCGCAAGATGCAGGTGCTCGAGGTCAAGGACGAGACGGTGTGATACGACGGCCGCGCTGTTCGCCCTGGACCGATGCGGGCCAGGGCGAATCGGCATAAAGCCGTCATAGTTCAGCATTAGGAGCGTTTTGCCCTAATCGTCGGCGCCGGCATCGAGGAAGCAGCTATGTCGCTCAGAGCTATCCCGCTCATCATTGTCCCGTTCATCATCTATTTCGTGGTCATATTGATCGGGGGCAGCGGGACTGCCGACGAGATC
>VFQT010002048.1_pt1 | contig 21759 bp, 15 predicted proteins | sample 3512381 | NCBI WGS metagenome assembly VFQT01 (sample SAMN10412376, study PRJNA504923) | tailings metagenome | isolation source: Relicate 2 Philex TSF3 active mining site | place: Philippines: Tuba, Benguet | collected 2017-08-29
TGAGGACACTCGCATGAGGACCCTCATCTGCGGCGCCGCCGGCCGCGACTTCCACGACTTCCTCGTCCTCTATCGCGACGACCCCCATATCGAGGTCATCGCGTTTACGGCCGCTCAAATCCCGACCATCGCCAACCGACGCTTCCCCGCTTCATTGGCTGGTCCGCGCTACCCCGAGGGGATCCCCATCCACGAAGAATCCCGGCTCGCCGAGCTCATCGACCGCCACCACATCGACCAGGTTGTCTTCGCTTACTCCGACGTCCGCGAAGACCACGTCACCTCACTCGCCGCCATCGCCGTCTCGGCAGGCGCGGACTTCGTCCTCCCCGGGGCTCGATCCATGTTGAGCTCCAGACGCCCCGTCATCGGTGTCGGCGCAGTCCGGACGGGCTGCGGCAAGAGCCAGACCACGCGCTACCTCATGGGCTGCCTCATCGAGCGCGGCATCGACGTCGTCGCGATTCGCCACCCGATGCCCTATGACCCCGACCTCGCTTCCCAGGCGGTCCAGCGATTTGCGACCCGCGACGAACTCGACGCCGCGCGTTGCACTCTCGAAGAGCGCGAGGAGTACGAGCCCTACATCGAGCACGGTCGCGTCGTCTTCGGCGGAATCGACTATCAGGCGATCCTCGAAAAGGCCGAAAGCGAGGCCGACATGATCCTCTGGGATGGCGGCAATAACGACCTGCCGCTCGTCCGGCCCGACCTCTACTTCGTGCTGACCGACCCCCAGAGGCCTGGCGACACGCTCCGATACTGGCCCTCGCGCGCACAGCTTCGCCTCGCCGATGTCGTGCTCATCGCGAAGTCACGCTCCGCTCCTGTCGAAGCCGTCGAAAGTGAACGGCGGCTCATTTCCGAGCTCGCGCCAGGGGCCACCACGATCGCCATCGACAGCCGCCTGACACTCGTCGGCGATTACGAGTCTTCGCTGAAGGGACGCCGCGTCGTCGTCGTCGAGGATGGCCCGACGACCACTCACGGCGGCATGGCCTATGGCGCCGCCACCGCGCTCGCGAGGCGGGCAGGAGCCGTGATCATCGACCCGCGACCGTCGTTCATCGGCGAGCTCGCGAAGACCCTCGAAGCCTACCCCGGGCTCGGGCCCCTCATCCCCGCCGTCGGCTATTCCGAAACACAGCGCAATGATCTCGCCGAGACCCTCGGACGCGTCGAGGCCGACGCCATCCTCGTCGGCACCCCCATCGACCTCCAGGCGGTCCTTCCGGACCCGCGTGGACGGCCGATGCTGAGGGTGCGCTACGACCTCGAGGAGCTCAAGGGCGAGCCTCCTATCCGCCCGATCCTCGACGCCTTCGCCGCGCGCCACGGCCTCGAGCACCGACACTCGAGACCTTGCTAGCGTGCGACCCGTGACTCGCGCTCGGGTTCGCATGCGCTCAACGCGCCGCGGTTGACCATCGATCTCCGGAGGCCGATACTCCATCGAGGTTCACCCCGGAGGTAGACGATGTGGCGCAACGCGGAGGATATCCAGGACGATCTCGACTCGGCCGAACCCGCGCGGATCAGCAGCGCCCTCGAGACGCTCGAGTTCCACCTCGAGACCTCCGAGCCCGTCGAGGTCTCGCTGCCCCGCGCCCATCACCTCGCTTGCTTCGGCGATGAGCTCCCCGGCGAGGTTGCGACCCGCCTCGTCAAGTTGCTCGCCGGCTGCCAGAGCTTCGCCCCGCACATGAGCCAGGCGGATGCGGCCTTCCTCGGCGCCGAGGCGGCAGTGCGCTTTGGACCCGCAGCCCTCGCCCTCGAGGCGAGCCTGCTCGTCAAGGCGGCGGACGATCCTGCAGCCGTGGCCCGTCATGTCATGAAGGGGCTCGGTTCCGACCGAGTCCTGCGTGAGGCCGAAAGGGCGGGCGATTACATCGGCTATATGCTCGCGGGTGAGCCCGCCATTCGCGCGGCCGTCGTCGAGGGGCTCGGCCAGTGGACGAAGGACGCCGAGAGGGTCGAGATCATCTCGAGGGTGCTCGGCGAGCTCGACGACGAGGAGAAGGCAAAGGTCTGGGCTGAGGCTTGAAGGCTCTCCTGCAACGCCTAGATACGGGGAGGTGTGCAGACCCTCAGGCTTGGCCCTGCATCATCGCAAGGAGCTGCTGCTTGTCGCGCATCCACACGTCGGCGAAACCCTCCCGATAGCTTGGAAATCGAAGCTTCACCGAGAGCGCAGCCAGCGTTTTCTCGGGTCTCAAGGCCTTTGACTGCGAGAACATCGCGAGGGTGTCGCGGTCCATACGAAGGCGCGCTTCGGCAAGCGGCATCGTCGGCGGGGTGGGCAGGCCGAAGCGCTCGCAGGACCAGGTGACGACCTCGGCGTGAGTCGCCGGCTGCAGGTCGGCGCCGAGCCAGACGCCCTGAGGCGACTTCAGCGCACTCTCGGAGAGGGCCGCGAGGTCGACGACGTGGATGCGGTTGATGAGGGCGGTGCTCTCGCCTATTTGCCGGTACTTGCCTGCGGCGAGTCGATGCAGCAGCGAGCGGCCCGGGCCGTAGATGCCCGACGGTCTCAAGATCGAGGCGCCGATTTTCTGCCAGCGCTTTTCGGCCTCGAGGCGCGCCTCGGCCTTTGGGGTCTGCGGGTTCGGTGGCGTGTCCTCGAAGGTGTCGGCGCCATTGCGGTCGCCGTAGACCGAGGTCGAGGAGATGTAGAGGATTTTGCCTGGCGAAAGCCCGAAGTCGCTGACCCGCTCGATGAGGGCCGAATCCAGGTTCGCCTCGGGAGGGATCGACATGACGACCGCGCCGATTTTGAGCGACAAGCGCGAGATGGAGTCGGGTCCCTCGAATTTCAGCGGGGTTGCGCCGCGGGTGCGGATGATGCCGAGCTGGGGCTCGCCGCGGGCGGTGCCGATGACTGGGACACCCTTGAAGGTCAGGCGCTGCGCGAGGACGTTGCCGAGAAAGCCGCAGCCGAGGATGAGGACACCCTGGGCGCGGCTATCGGTCGCGGAGCGGCTTTCATTCGGGGTGCCGCTGGTCTTGCGGGTCATGTGGAGTCTCGCTGGTTTTGATTTTCGAAATGTATGAAAATCGAATCAAACGAATATCAAGATGCTTGGAAAACGAGCGTTTCGGCTGGAACTCAGGGGAGCCAGCCCTCGACGAGGGCCTTGATATCGTCGGGCATCGCGCCGGCCTTGCGGAAGCGGATGGTGCCATCCTTCGTCGCGATGATGTGCAGCGGTAGGGTGCTCGCGGAGCCGCCGAAGACCGGGTCGAGGTGCTGCTGCTCGGTGTCGACGAAGACCTCGTAGCGGGCGCCGAGGTCGTTCTTCCAGGCGGCGCAGAGGCTCGAAGGCGGGGCGATGCCGGGGTCTGCCTCGACGAGGATCTGGACGAGTCCCACGCTCTCGCCTGCGAGACCATCGACCAGCTCGCGGTTGATGATGGGGGCTTCCTCCTGGCAGGCGACACACCATTGGGCGCCAAAGGTGATGTAGCTCGCGTCGTGGCTCGCGATCCAGTCGCGCAGGACGACGGGGTTGCCGTCGCAATCCTGGACGGTCAGCGCCGGGTAGGGCTCGCCCTCGCCGACGACGGTCGATTCGGGGACCGTGTCGGTGCTTCCGCTGTCACAGGCCGCGATGAGAGGGAGGATAAGGGCGCATCGGAGGACGTGCATGGGGGCTCCTCAGGGGTCAGTCGTGCTTGTGGTCGTGGTCGTGATCGTGATCGTGGTCCGCCGGCGGTTTCGTCGGCGCGATGACGGGGGGCGATGGGGCGGGAGGTTCGACGGGGACACCGTCGACGGTCTCGACGCGAGCCTTCGGGAAGAGCGAGGCGAGGGCCTCGACGAGGGCTTTACCATGGGTCGGATCGGCGGCGAGGACGCGGACTTCGGTGGGTCTCATCTCTCCAGCTCGGCGCGCTGGGAAGGCGAGGTCGAGGGTCTGGTGGAAGGAGCCCGTGCGTTCGACGAGGAAGTGGGCGCCCTCGGCGGTGGCGGTGAGCGTGCGGATCGCAGCCGGCAGGCTCGGCCAGCGCTCGACCCGGATCGTGTCGATCTGTTCGGCCGTTCGCACCTTGTCCTCGAAGCAGAGCGGGGGCACGGGGAGCGACTGCTCTTTCGCTTCATCCTGGGCGACACGGCAGCGCGTGCGGAGATCCATCTTCGCGTCGTGGGAGACGAGCGGGGCGACCTCGAGCCAGATATCGTTCATCCGGACGCGGCCATCCAGGCGGACCTTCGGTGAGGTCTCAGGGGAGGCATCGGGAGAGGGTTTTTGCCCCCCGCAGGCGGTCGTGGTCGCGATGATTAAGGCTATCGACAGGGGGCGAATCATGGTCGAGCGGAGGCTCCAGGCTCACGTCCCCGGAGCAGAGGCCGGCTGCGGCAGCTCGTGAGACGCTGCCGTATTACTCAAAGCCGCCGGCGAAGTCACCGCCGAGGATTCGGGTTGGGGCGAGGGGAGTCGCCCGAGCTCCCTCCAGGCCGCTTCGAGGGCGTCGATGAGGGCACGGGCGGCATCCCAGTGAAGGGGCCTGTCGACCGAAAGGCGCTTCTTCAACACCATGAGGTCTTCGGGAGTGAGCGCTGATGATGGCGAGGTGGTGTTCATTCTGAACCGATGTTCAGTGCAAATGCGGCGAAAGGCAAGAGGTCGGTGAGAGTCTCTGGTAGGTCATCGGGATCGTTGGTGAAATCGGAGGAGGTGAGGGATCGGAAGGCGCGCTGTTGGGAACAGGGCTGAGCTGTGCAACGATCATGACGGCCGGTCTGCGAGACGCGCGAAGCACAGGAGTCCCCATGAGCGAAGAACCCCTCGACGAGAGCCTGATCGAACTCACGATGGAGGCGATGCGGCTTCGCGGCGCGACCCTCTATTCGGGTGGCTCACGCTGTCATACGACCGAGGGTTGGCGTGATGGTGGGTGGTACCGGGAGGTATTCGACGAGGGATATGTCGATGTCACATTGCTCACGGAAGCGGACATTCGGCGACGCCTCCGTGCAGAGCCTGCCAACGTACGGGCGATTCTTTACGCCGATGCGCGTCGGGCTGCTGTGGATGCGATGCTGCGCGACGATCTCGACGGGGTCGTCACCGGCATTCGGGAGGCAGGCAAGTTCGCGGAGATCAATGCGAACGATCGTCTGATCCTCGCGATTTGCCGGGGCACGCTCGAGCAGGACGAGAAAGATATGCTGCGAAAGGAGATGGCCGGTCACACGCTGTGGCACTTGTTCATGAACCTCACAGGCTGGACCCGCACGCCGGAGAATGGGCGCCGGGGACTTGCCTTTCTCGAGCGTTCGCTTGCGCTCATCGGACCGCCCGAGCCGTTTTGCGCGGCCCATCAGCGCGCGAGTTTCCATGGTCTCATCGGTGACCTCGAAGGGGAGCTCGCCGCTTTCGAGAGAGGGCTTGAGCACCCTGACGCGACAATGGCGCAGCGTGCGGACCTGCATCTCAGCATCGCACGCCGGCAGGTCCGATTGCAGGCCATCGAGGCTGCGCGCGGGTCCCTTCTCGAGGCGATCGCGCTCACTGAGCAGCTCGAGCTCACCGATTTCTCGCGTCGGCATTCGCTCGAACGCTGCTCCACGCTCGCCATCGAGCTCGGAGAGGTCGAGGGCGCTCGCCGTTGTGTTCATGCGCTCGAGGCAGGCGCGCGTCGCGAGGGCGCGCCGGTCTACGAGTGGCAGGCCCTCTGGGCGCTGGTCGTAAAGACCAACCTGTCGATTGGTGATTTCACCGAGGCGCGTCGGACTCTCGAGGCCTTTCGACAGGCGGTCGAAAGAAGTCAGGCCTACGCAAGCGAGCTCTCCTACGCGAAGCAGGTCATCGAGGGTCTCGAGCTGCAGCTCGCGGCACAATCGTCTGCAGTTGTTCCTGGATTTCAGGGGCCCCTGTGAAACACTCTCGGGCTTGCGAAATTTGGATTCCGCGCGCAAATTCAACGCTGAAGGGTCGGTCGAGGAAGGCGTTATGAGCGTGGGTCTCGTTGAGAAATCGAAGCGTCAGGACCCCCAGGTGCCCATGCCGATAAGCGAGGGCAAGAGCAACTCTGGGGTGAGGGATGCACTTCGTGGGAAGTCCTACGATGAGCAGGTCCAGATGACGACCCCGAAGGACGGAAGGCAGCAGCCTCCTCTAGACCAGGCTGCGCCAGCGGAGCAGATGGCGGCGGAGGTCGGGGCGGCCATTCCAGCGCCCGAGGAGATGGCGGCGGACGCTGCTTCTCCCGAGATGGCCTCGGCGAGTGCAGATGAGCAGGCTGCGGGAGCGCCTGCTCCGAAGGCCACCGAGGGGCCAGAGCAATCCGAGGCGCAACAACTGAGAGATGCGGTCTCGAAACAGGCCAAGGCAAAGGATGGCCAGTTGGTGCTCGGAAAGGAGAAGACGGAAAAAATCCGGAACGGATACACCGACGAAAAGGGCGTCCGTCACGAACCCATGGCGAACTTTACGACCTGCATCGAGTTTGCGCGCAGCACGATTTCAGATGCGAGCGCCGATCTCTACAAGGGTGACACGAAGACGGCTCAGGCCACTTCCGCTGCGGTGAGTGATGCGAAGGTCGCCTGGGAAACCGCCCAGAGTGAGCGGGTGAAGGCGCGTCGATTCGAGGGGTTTACGAAAAGACATGAGGAGCAGGTCCTGGTCTTCGCCAACAAGGCGAAGGATGCGCGAGACAAGGCTGCGAAGATGCGTGAGCGGGTGGAGGGTGAGAGTGACGTGCGATACAAGCAACGGTCCGCCCAGGCTGCGGGTCTCGAGGCCGTTGCGAAGCAGTATGACTCCGTGGTGAAGACTCAGCAGGGGCTCGTCGACCGCTTCCAGAAGATGGTTGATCAGGCACACGGGAAAGCGGAGCAGATGGATGCCTCCAACAAGGCCATGATCAAGGCGAAGAGACCACTCAGTGGGCGGCCCCAGGAGGGCGAGTACATCATCCTCGAGCAGGGGCAGGACGACATGTACGGAAAGCCGGGGAGCGAAAAGCTGCTCGCGGCGGGAAGTTTCAAGCATATCGCCGTCTTCATGGGGCTCGTCGGCGAGGATACGGAGTACGAGACCTGGAAGGTCACCGAGGGAGGTGGTGAGCTCGCGTCGACCAATGAGATCAGGGTCAAGAAGGACGACCTGATGATCATCAGCAGGTACACTTCCGAGTCTGACCTCGGGACCTCCAAGGGCTCGCGGCTCGCTGGTTGGATCGACGCTGGGGAGCTCATCAAGATGCGGAACCAGAAGCTCGGCAAGAAGGGCTGACAGAACGTCAAAGGCCGAGTGCAGCGACTACTCGCGACAGGAGCCCGTCGAGGAAGCGCCTCTCGGTGGGGTCGAAAGCGTTGCGGCCTCGAAGCGCGAGACGAGGTCGGGTGAGAGGGCCTTTCCGAGGTCGAGGCGGAGGCGGCCCTCGGAGGCGCGGGAGGCGAGCAGTGGCGCGCCGATGAATTGTTGATCGAGGACGATCGGCAGGGGGCGGCGGAGCTCGGTCAAGGCGGCGAGGCGCGTGACGATTTCGGGGCGGACCACGAGCTCCACACCCCTGACGGTCGACGTGATGTTGAGCATGTCGTCGCTGGTCAGCGCCGGGTTCGGGTCGACCACCCAGAGGTTCGTGTGCTCCCGCAGGACCTTCATGCGTCGCTGCGCCTCGAAGCGCGAAAGCAGAGATTCGTCGGGGGCGACGTTGGTCGTGACAAGCCCGGGGCGATCGTTCGGGGTCTGGACTTCGAGTCCGCTCTTGCGGAGCTCGGTCGCGAGGGCTTCGGCGGTCTCGGGGGAGACGCTCAAGATCTCGAGTGTGGCCGACGCGGTCGCGAGCTTTCTCACGCGGGCGAGGAGGCGCTTCGATTCGGCAGGGGTGCAGGGGCCGTCGGTGGAAATCGAGAAGTCGAGCGTGAGCCGACCGTCATCGAGCTTCACCTTCGAACTGAAAAGCGTCAGCTCGGACTTCTCCTGGGCCGTCCGGAAGCGCTCGGAGAGGACCTCGCGGAGGCGCTCGGGGCGCGGGTGTGAGAGGCTCAGCTGGAGGTCGGCCGTCCCGCCGCGGGTGCATGCCGAGAGCAGGAGGAGGAGGGCGAAGCGTCTCATGCCGGGGCTCCGCTGCGACGGAGGGACACGAGGGTCTCGACGTGGTGGGACTGGGGGAAGAAGTCGAAGGGGGCGGCGGGTCTGTCGGGGAGATAGCCGCGATGTTTCAAGAGCCTCAAATCGCGGGCAAGCGACTCGGGCTTGCACGAGATGTAGACGATGCGCGGCGGGGCGAGGCGGGAGATGGCATCGAGCGCATCGGGGTGAAGGCCGCTCCTTGGCGGGTCGAGGATGATGGCGTCGATGTCGGCGAGGGTGTCTTTGGGCATCGCGGCGAGGGTCGCGCCGACGTCACCCGCGATGAACTCCGCATGGGTGAGGCCGTTGCGGGCCGCGTTGCGATTGGCCGCGGCGACCGCCTCGGGGACGAGCTCGATGCCGAGGACGCGGGTGACGAAGGGGGCGATGGCGAGCCCGAGGGTGCCGGTCCCGCAGTAGAGATCGAGGACGGTGCGGGCGTTCTGAAGGCGGGCGACGACCTCGGCGATGAGGCCTTCGGCGGCTTGTGGATGGGGCTGGAAGAAGGCGCGGGGGTCGATCTCGAAGTCGAGCTCGCGGCCGCCTGGGAGGACGAGGCGCTCGGTCATGGTCGCACGACCATAGAGGGTCTTCGTGACATAGCGGGTGGGCTTGCCGCGCTCGGAGTGGAGGGCCGTCCAGAGGAGCGAGGTGAGGCCGAGGGAGCGTTGATTGGCGGCGTCAAGTATCTTGGTTTTCAAGATATCGATCTGGGCCTCAGCCGGTCCGCTCGGGAGGGGGTCGAGGGCGGTCGTCTGGAGCTCGATGAGGCGGTCGCCGCTGCGGTGGCCTTCGCGGAGCACGAGGTTTCGGAGAAAGCCGTCATCGCGGCGAGGGTCCCAGGCGCGGAGGCCGGAGTCGGCAAAGATCTGGCCGAGGATGGGCACGAAATTCGACATCGCGGGCGAGAGCAGTGGGCACTCTTCGAGGGGGAGGACCTCCCACTTCATGCCGGGCGGGTGGAGTCCGAGGTGGAGCCGGTCGGGGGTTGGTGCGAGCGGGTCTGTCGCAAACGAGAGCTCCATCTTGTGGCGGTGGCCGAAGATGCGCGGCGCGGGGCGGGTTGGGAGGACCTCGAGGTCGACGCCGTCGTGACCGAAGGCACGGCGGACGCGGTCGGCTTTGAGCAGGAGCTGGCCCGGGTAATCGACGGATTGCAGCGTGCAGCCGCCGCAGGCGCGGGTGTCCGGGGCGTAATGGGCGTGCCGGCAGGTCGGCGTGCGGCGATGGGGCGAGGGTTGGAGAAGCTCGACCATACGGCCGTAGATCGTGTCGCGCGTGCGGCTCTCGACGCGGAAGAGAGCGCGGTCGTGCGGGATGGCGCCGCGGACGATGAGCTTCAGGCGGCGGGCATGTTCGGGGCGGCTTCCAGCAGGGCACCAGTCGATGCGGGCGACCGCGAGGCCGTCGTCGTCGAGCTCGGTCGGGGTCACTTCGATGAGGTCGCCGTAGCGGGGGAGGGTGAGGTTCATGGCGTCTGCCGAGAGAGGGGTTCGCGTTCGCAACGGCGGAGTTGCCAGAAGACGAGCCGGGAGGACTCGTCCGTGCGGGTCGCGTAGTTTTCGAGGGCGGCGCGTGTCAGGTCGAGAAGGTCGAAGTCGGCGCGCCGTGCATCGAGAGAGGAGAGGCGGAAGTCGAGGGTCGCAAGGCGCTGCCGGAGGGCCTGATATCGCAGGGATTCCGGAGTGGTATCGAGGAAGCGCTGGATGGCGTCGCCATGGGCTCGGAGGGTGAGCTCGAAGTCATATCGCCAGGGGTCTTCGAGCTCGGGCCATCGTGAAAGAAGAGCGCCGCGGAGGGCGATGAGGGCCTCGGTCTCGGCGTCAAAGACGTCGTCGCGTTGGGACTCGAGTTCCTCGAGGTCGCTGTCGAGGGTGCTCAGCGCGGCCTTGTAGGAAGTCGCGTCGACCTCGAGGCGCGTCATCAGGGTACGTTCGAGGGCGAGCTCTTCGAAGAGCTCCGAGGTGTCGGTGGGAGAGGGAGTCGCGTTTTCGGGGAGCTGCTCGAGGAAGAATTGCGAGGACAGGACGGGCTTGTCGAGGCCGCGCTGGGCGAGGGTGGCGTAGACGTGGGCCTCCGAGAGTCCGATGAGACCGTCCTTGTCGAGGTCGTCGACCGGGGCCTTACCCTCGATGGCATGCAGCAGGTGGGCGCCATAGCTCGTGCGCGGGGCGTCGGGGTTCGGGTCGCAGCCGCTCGCGGTCGTCGTCCAGTGAGCCGCAAAGGCGCCGCACGCCATGGTCGGAGCGGCGGTGAGGGCTTCGGCGAAGCCACCGCCATAACAAGTGGTGCTGATGAGGCGGGCCTTGCGTCGGGCGCGTGAGAAGGGGTCTTTGAGGTCTTTCGGGAAGATGGTGTCGAGCCCCCAGGCAGTAAGTCCGACGGCGTCCGGGGTCTTGCCGTCGAGGCCGTGACCCGAGAGCCAGATGGTGAGGCGGGGGCCGTCGGACTGCAGGGCGTCCTCGAGGCTGTCGAGGAGGGTCTGGCGGGTCCCGGGGAAATGAGGGGCGAGGCGGAGGGGGGCGAAGTGGGCGTCGCGACCCGGGCGGGGGTCGAGGAGCATGCCGAGCTGTTCGCGGAGGGTCGCGTTGCGGGGCGGGTCGAGGACCTGGACGCCGCGGGTGCCGGGGCCGCCTGCGTAGAGCAGGACGCCGCGGTCGGGGCCGAGGAGGGAGGAGACGCGGAGGAGTTCGTCTTCGATGGAGAGCTGGTTCGAGCTCGGACCGTCGGCGCCTCCGTAGGCGAGCCAGTCGATCTGGGTTGGGATGGTTTTGTTTGAAAATCGAAATATTTGATTTTCGTGCGATATGGGTGCTTGGGGCGGGCTTGTCGTGGGGTTGGGGTGCAGGGCGGAGAGGGCTGCGCTCGGGTCCGGGGACCTTGAGGCCGTTTCGAGGCCCGCTGAAGGATGTCGTCGTGCACAGGATGCGAGGAGCACGAAGAGGAGGAGGCGCTTCATCGGGGGCTCGCCTTGATGGCGCGAAGGGTCATGGTCTGAGTGGCGGTAAGCAGGAGCGTGTCCCCCTGCCAAACCTCGGCGGAGGCGGAAGCGGTCGAGCCGAAGAGCGCGTGGGCCTGGCTGTCGACGAGGATGGGGGAGGTGGGGTCGCCCCCATCAGGGGCGATGAAGTGCAGGGTGAGGTCGAGGCTCGGGAAGATGAGCGGCGGGATGCGGGAGCCGACGGCCTGGTGGACTGCGGAGGCCATGGTATCGGCAATGGGCGGGAGGGCGAGGGGGTCGAGGCGGCCGTCGGGGAGGGTGGGTGGGACGAGGTAGCGGTAGTAACGTGAGACGTGGGGTTCGGCCGGGGCCCAGGTGCGGCTCCACCAGACGTCACCGCGGGCGCGGCGGACCTCGAGGTTGCGGTAGAAATTCGGAGGCGTGATGCCAGTCGCCGTGGGGTCGTAGGTCGGGCAGTCCTCGAAGGCCGGGGCGGCGGGGCAGGGGCGGAAGGTTGCGGGCGCGAGACCGACGTCGTTGAGGCGTGCGGCGAAGGTCGCGGTGACTTCGAGGCCGACATCGCCGGGGGCGGCCGTGGAGGCGCGTGGGCGGAGGTGGGCGCGGAGCTGGGCTGCGGTTCGGCCGAGTCGGAGGACGACGACTTCGAGGTCGACGGGGCCCTCTGCGATGGCCGAGCAGAAGGTGGCGGTCGCCGAGGTCGGGGCGAAGTCGAGGCCGAAGCGGGAAAGCTCCATGCGCATGGCGGACAGCGCGAGTGAGGTCAGCACCCCGCCTGAGGGGAGGAGAAAGCTCCAGGCGCGGTCGAGCTCACCGCGGTAGTGGCCAGGGCTCGTGGCGACGGGTTCTAGGGCGAGGGCGTGCCGGAGGTCGGCAGGAAAGGCGAGCATGGAGGTGTCAATATCACGCCTTGAATCGGGGCGGGTCGCCATTTTGGCGCCGCGGTGACCACCCCTTTGGGAAGGCTCGAGGCGAGGCCAGATTCTGCAGAAACCGCCTTCTATCCTTTCGTTTCTCTATGTTTCACAGGCATGGCTGTCTGTAAGGTCCCGCCCGCGACAAGATCGGCCTATGCGCAGGCCCCATGGTGCCTCAATGTGCCGAAACGTGCCCGTGGCGACCCTTGCAAGGACGAATCATTCGACCTACCACTCTCTCTCCGCTTCGCACGCGGCCATCACGAGGAAAGGACCCCATGTCGAATATCGAACTCACCTACTTCAACAGCCCGGGGCGCGCCGAGCCTGTCCGTATCGCCCTTCATCTCGCGCAGGTCCCCTTCTCGGACAAGCGCATCGACTTTCCGACTTTCGGTGCATTGAAAGCCGCGGGGACCTTCCCGCTTGGCTCCGTGCCCGTCCTCTCGGTCGACGGCCTCGTCCTCGGTCAGACCGCCGCGATGCTCCGTTACGCAGCACGCCTCGGTGACGGCAGCCTCTATCCCTCGGACGCGTTCGAGGCCTTCATCGTCGACTCGGTCATCGACTCGTTCAACGACACCCTTTCGGCGGCCCTCGTCCCGAGCTTCTACGAGGCTGATATTGAGAAGAAGATCGCGATGCGCCGCGCCTTCGTGGCGGGCCCCATGGCGCGCGTCTTCAACTACGTCGAGAGCCTGCTCGCCCGCTCTGGCGGCCCCTTCCTCACGGGCCCAACGATGTCCATCGCGGACATCATGATCGCCAACCAGATTGCACAGATGAAGTCTGGTCGCCTCGATGGCATCACGACCGACGACCTCACGCCGTTCCCACGCATTCTTGCGCTCTCGGCGGCCTACGAATCCGAGCCCCGCATCGTCGCTTATCATTCACGCTGAGGCCTTTTATGCAGGGCACTCAACGGTTTTGGCCAGAGTGTCCTGTTCACGCACCGCACGGGCGTGTGCACACGAACTAACCTGAGCCAGCCCCGAAGTCATCGGTTTTGGGCCTTTTCAGGCCCGCCGATTTTTGGGACAAGTCTTCCGCCCCGCCTTGCGACCGTCCGTCGGGGCCCCTTTCCCGAGGAAGTTATCGATGACGACGCCGAATCTTCGCGAAACCCAGACCGACCTCGCCGAACGCTACGAAGCCTTCCAAGCGATGAAGCTCAAGCTCGACATGACGCGCGGCAAGCCTGCCAACGAGCAGCTCGACCTCGCCAAAGGTCTCCTCGAGTGCGTGACGAGCGACGACTTCAAGGCCCTCGATGGCACGGACACGCGGAACTACGGCGGCCTCGAAGGTCTCCCCGAAGCCCGCGCCCTCTTCGCGGCCTACTTCGGCGTGAAGCCTGCGGAGGTCCTCATCGGTGGCAACTCCTCGTTGCAACTCATGTTCGACACCCTCCTGCGCGCCCACGTCTTCGGCGTTCCGGGCGGCGAGCGCCCCTGGGGTCGCGAGGAGAAGGTCCGCTGGCTCTGCCCCGCCCCTGGCTATGACCGCCACTTCGCCATCACCGCGCACCTCGGCTACGAGCTCGTCACCGTCCCGATGACCGGCCACGGCCCCGACATGGACGTCGTCGAACGCCTTGCGCTTGACCCATCGGTCAAAGGTATCTGGATCGTGCCGAAATACGCGAACCCCACCGGCGAATCCGTCTCCGCCGAGAACGTCGCGCGTCTCGCACACATGAAGGCCGGCGCCCCCGATTTCCGCATCATCTGGGACGACGCCTACGCCGTCCATCACCTCGGCCCCGAGCGCGACGAGGTCCCGAACATCCTCGACGCCTGCCAGTCCGCGGGCCACCCGAACCGCGTCTTCATCTTCGGTTCCACTTCGAAGATCAGCCATGCAGGCGCGGGCCTCTCCGCCATGGCCGCGAACGAGGCCAACATCACCTGGACGAAGCTTCACGCCGGAAAGCAGACCATCGGGCCCGACAAGGTCAACCAGCTCCGCCACGTCCGCTACTTCAAGGACATGCACGGCATCGAGCGCCACATGGACAAGCACGCTACCATCATGAAGCCCAAGTTCGACGCGGTCCTGCGCGTCCTCGAAGAAGAGCTCGGCGGCACCCATCTTGCCACCTGGACGACCCCGCGCGGTGGCTACTTCGTGAGCCTCGACACCCCTCCAGGCCACGCGAAGAACGTCGTCCGACTCGCCGCCGAGGCCGGCGTGAAGCTCACCGAAGCGGGCGCCACCTTCCCCTACGGCAAGGACCCGGACGACCGCAACATCCGGCTCGCCCCGAGCTTCCCGACGCTTCTCGAGATCGAGCTCGCGACCCGCGTCGTCGCGACCTGCGTCAAGCTCTCCTGGGCCCAGCGCGCCTGACTGCTCGGGCCCGCCTGAGGGCCCGCCATCGCCTCTCCGAGCGGACGCACAAGATTTGTGCTTCTCTGCACATCCGGACGCCGCTCATCGATCTCGCCTTCCGCACACGAACCGGTCTAGAGTGTCCGAATGATTCGTCACGCCCTCGTATCGCTCTCCCTTGTTCTTGGCGCCTGTGACGGCGGCATCTCCTCGAACGCGAAGCTCCCTCCCCGCGACACTTCCGTGACGCCAGACACGAGTGCCGACACGACCGCCGACACCGCGCCAATCCCCGATGCGGCGGACATCGCTGAACCCGATACCGCCACCGCGCCTGATGCGCCCGACGTTTCACCCGACACCGGCGCCGATACCGTTGACCCCACCCCTGTCGACCTCGCCCTTCGCCCCGCTCCTGGCAAGGTCGTCGCGGGCCTCGCCACCAAACCCGCGGACCTCATCGGCGGGCCCAAGGCCGAAGGTCAGCTCGGCGACATCGTCCTCGAAAACAACCTCGCGACCTTCCTCATCGAGGGCATCCGCCCCTGCGGCGGCTACCGCCAGTTCGGCGGCACCCTCATCGACGCCGACCTGCAGCCAGGCGGCGAGGACCGCTTCGGCGAGCTCTGGCTCATCTGGAACCTCCTCGCCTTCGAACCGACCCGCGCCACCATTGTGTCGGACGGCGACGACGGCCTCGCCATCGTCCGCATCGAGGGCCGCACCGTCCCCTATATCTGGATTACCGCCCTGACCGGTGACCTCCTCTTCGCCGACCCCGTCCCCCTCGCGGTCACTTACGAATACCGGCTTGCCCCCGACTCGAAGACCCTCGAGCTCCGCGTCCTCCTCGAAAACGACGAGGCTGTCCCCGCCGACGTCTCCCTCCCCGTCCTCGCCGCCAACTTCGGCGACGGCGCTCCCGCCTTCGCGACCGGCTCCGGCCTCGACTCGGCCGCAGGCAACGTCCCCTGGGTCGGCGCTGTCGGCCTCGACCGCGCCTACGGCTTCATCCCCGCGCCCGACGCCACCCCGAGTGCCCTCTTCCAGGCGACCAACGTCCAAATCTCGCTGCTCCCGTCTTTCCTCATCCCCCCTGGCGGCTCCCACGAGCTCACCTTCCACTACGCGGTCACCGACGACGGCACGACCTCCCTCGAGGCCACCCGCGCGACGCTCCACGACCTCCCGTCAACCACGCTTACCGGCACCGTCGACGGCCACCTCGGCTTCACCGACGAGGAGCCGCCCTCGCTCACCGGCGGCCACGCCTGGGTCGCCATCACCCGCGAAGCCGACATCCTCGCCCTCACCCCGGTCCGCCCCGACGGCTCATTTACCGCCACCATCCCGGGCGGTCTCCCTGTCACCGTCCAAGCCTTCGCCCCCGGACGCGGCGCCTCGCCCGTCGTCACCGCCGACTCCGACATGTCCCTCACCCTCGCCCTGCCCGCCCTCGGCGAGGTCATTTTCCGCGTCCGCGACCCCGCGGGCGACTTCATCCCCGCTCAAGTTTCCATCTTCCGCGATGACGCCCCCTCACCCTTTGCCCCCGCTCCCGTCCGCTTCGGCCACGACTGGGGCCGCTCGCGCAGCGCCGTCCTCTACCAGACCGAGTCCGAGGCCCGGGTCCATCTCCTCCCTGGCACCTACACGGCCGTGGCCTCCCGCGGCTACAGCTACGAACTCGACCAGGTCTCACTCACCATCGCCCCCGGGACCACGCAAACGATTGACTTGAAAATCGAGAAATCCGTCGACGACTCCGGCTTCGCCTCTGCCGACCTCCACCTCCACTCCTTCTGGAGCCCCGACGCCGACGTCCCCTATCCCGCCCGCCTCCGCCAAGCGGCCGCCAATGACGTCGCCCTCCCGGTCTTCACCGAGCACACCTATCTCGGCGATGTCGCCTCCGCCCGCCCCATCGCCGCCGTCGATTCCTGGGTCACCCCCATCCCGGGTCAAGAGGTCACGACCTTCGAATACGGCCACTTCAACGCCTACCCCTTGGTTTTCGACAAGACCCGCCCGAGCGGCGGCGCCGTCTTCGAACACGGGTGGGCTGGCACGGGCCTCTTCGATCAAGTCCGCGCCCAGAACCCCGCCGAACACATCCTGCAAATCAACCATCCCCGCATCAGCTCCCCCATCCAGGCCTACTTCAACACCATCGGCCTCGACTCCGAGTCCCTCACCCAGCTCGAGCCCGACCGCTGGACCCTCGACTGGGAGGTCCTCGAGGTCTTCAACGCCGTCTGCGCTGGTGATGCGGGCAACGTCCGCACGCTGCAGGACTGGTTCAACCTCAACGACCACGGGCTCAAGAAGACCCTTGGTTCAGGCTCCGACAGCCACTCCGAGCCCGCCGGTCTCGGCCATCCCCGAAGCTGGGTCGAGGTCTCTCGCGAGTCTGTCGAAGCCGACTACCAGGCCTTTGTCGACCCGCTGCGAGCCCGCCGCTCTTTCGTCTCCTGCGGCCCATTCCTCCGTTTTGCCGGGCCGAATGACGAACCCATGGGCTCCCTCGTCCGCCCCGTCGACGGGCAAGCGACCTTCAAGGTCAGGGTCGAAGCCCCCTCCTGGATTTCCGTCGATATGGTTCGCCTTCTCGAAAACGGCGTCCCGGTCGCGACCGTCGACCTCTCCAGCTGGACCCGCCCCGAAGGCCTCCGCGCCGCCGTCCGCTTCGAAGGCACCCTCACCACCCCGTCAACAGCCGATGCCTGGTACGTCGTCGAGGTCCTCGGCTCGGGCAACCTCTGGCCTCTCGAACCCTCTGACGCGCCCTACGCGATGAGCAACCCCATCGACATCGACTCGGATGGCGACGGGCGCTGGACCCCGCCCGCCCAGACGCGCACCACCCGCAGCCTCCGCTTCCGCAAGATCCCAGACGATCTTCCCGAGCGCGCCCACCGCCACGACGTCCCCGCCGAGGACCCCGGGCGCCATCGCCATCACGGCCATACCCACTCGCATCACTGACGACGAGGCGCCTCCCGCGCACACGGGAGACGCCTCTGGCCAGCAATCCGGCCTTGCGCCTCAACGGCTCCAAATCGGCCCGAAGGCCGCTATTTCGGTGTCCCTGGGGTGCTTCGCAAACAGCGCGCCACCGGCTTCCGGCTCCTGTGGCCTCCCCATCGCCGCCCGCCTCCTCGCGTCCTCGAAGCACGCATGCGTGCGTTCACCCCGACCGCGTGCCGAATCACGCCCTCCCAGCTCCTCGCTGAGAGGCCTGTCTTCGCTCGGACGCGCCGAACCCCTCGGACCATGGCCCACCCGAACACGCATTTTTTCCGCGAGACCGTCAAAACGCCCGTCCCTCTCTTGATGCCGGGGCACACTCTTTGGTCTACTGCGCGCGTTTGGATGGACGACTCGCGCCTCTGTCCACACGCTGCATCCCACATCCTCGCGGCGGTTTCCCATGCCCCTGCCGAACTCCCGTCGTCACCGCGCCCTCCAGGGCCAGCGCTTCCTCGTGCTCTGCCTCGCCACCTGCTTTGCAGGTCCAGCGCTCGCCCAGGCGGGCCCAGCGATCCAGGACGTCTGTTACGTCGCCTCCGACGACAACGACCGCCTCACCCTTCTCGATCCCCGCACCGGCGAGGAGCTAGATCTCGGCCCCATCGTCAGCACCAACGGCGCCTCCGTCACCGACATCGAGGCTCTCACGATCGACCCCGACACCGGCACCCTCTACGCCGCCAACGGCGGCCAGCTCGGCACTCTTGACCGCGCGACCGGCGTGTTTAACCCCCTCCCGTCCGCCCCCACCGTCCAGATCGGTTTCAACGGCCTTACCGCTGTCACCTTCGACGACTTCGACGCCCTCGCTTACGACCCCGTCACCGACGTGATCTGGGCCTGCGAACGGCGCGGCTCGAACGACGTCCTCCTTCAGCTCGACCCGACCACTGGCCTCTATCGCGACAACGCGATGGGCGGCAACGACTACATCCTTCTCGATTCCACCGGCACGAACGATTGCGACGACCTCGCCATCCGCCCAACCTCGAACGAGCTCTGGGCGGTCCTGAGTGACGGCGCCTCGAACGATCGCCTCGTCCGCATCGACAAATCGACCTTCGCCATCACCGCCGCTCCAAATCTCATCAACGCTTCAAACTCCGCCCTCGACGATGTCGAAGGGCTCGCCTTCGCCGCCGATGGCCAGCTCTACGCAACGACTGGCGCCGATAATCAACTCATGAAGCTCGACCCTGCGACCGGTCTCGGTACCCTCATCGGGACCCTCGACTTCGCTGACAACGAAGGCCTAGCCTGCTTCACCCGCGCTTCATCTTGCGGCGATGGCGCCCTCGCCGACAACGAGCAATGCGACGACGGTAACGCCACTCCGGGTGACGGCTGCTCCTCCTGCGTCCTCGACGCGACCCCTCAATTCTGCTCCGACGCCTCCGACGGCGCCCTCACCATCACCGCGTCGACCATTCTCAACACCTACCACCCCGGCATCGGTTCTGCTCCCGCGGGCGCGACCACCCTGTCTCTCGGCGCCTCCCGTGGCGCCACGACCGCCATCGCACCTGGCGATCTCCTTCTCGTCATCCAGATGCAGTCGGCGTCCATCGACCCCGGCGCGAGCGCCAATGCCAACGAATCCTTCGGCGACGGCCCCTCGTTCAATGACCGCCGCGGCCACCTCGCGACCTCCGAATTCACCGCTGGCCTCTACGAGCGCGTTCGCGCCACCACCTCCGTCATTGGTGGCACCCTCGGGATTACCGGCGAAGGCCCGAACGGCGGCCTCGTCCACTCCTACGTCTCGAACTCCGCGGTATCTGCCTCCCTCGGCGTTCGCACCTTCCAGGTCGTCCGCATCCCCGAGCCCGCCTCACTCCGCCTCCAGGCCTCGCTGACCGCCTCCCCGTGGGACGGCTCGACGGGCGGCATCGCGTCGGTCTCCGTCCAGGGCACCCTCACCTTCGCGAGCGGCGGTATCGACGTCAGCGCGCTCGGCTTCCGCGGCGGCGTCGGTGCGACGAGCAACAACAACGTCCAGAACCAGGCGGGCTTCCCTGGCGAGCGCGGCGAGGGCATCGCAGGCCGCCCACGCAAGACCTTCGCCTCCTCGGGCCGCACCTTCGTCGACTACGGCACCTCTGGCTATCCGTCCTCCCCCGAAGGCGTCGGCGCGCCTGGCACCGGTGGCGGCCCCGCGACCCGCACGATCGACGCTGGCGCTGGCGGCGGCGGCAACGGCGGCTTCGGCGGTCGCGGCGGCGCAGGCAGTAACCAGAACCTCACCCGCTCCGGCCTCGGCGGCGCCCCGCTCTCCGGTCCTCAGCACCTCTTCCCGACCCGCCACCGCATGACCCTCGGCGGTGGCGGCGGCGGCGCCTCAGGCGACGACCCCCTCCCGGGCGATGGCTCCTCGACCTCGGGACAGTCAGGCGGTGGCATCATCCTCCTCTGGGCCGACAACATCACCGGCTCTGCGGGCTACCTCAAGGCCAACGGCGCGGCCGCCATCGTCGACGCTGGCGAAGGCGGCGGCGGCGGCGGCGCGGGCGGCACCATCTTCGTCTCGACCCGACGCCGTCAGCTCCCCGCCGACACCACCGTCGAAGCCAAAGGCGGGCCTGGCGTCGGGATGACCCTCGACAGCGACGGCTCGGGTGGCGGCGGCGGCGGCGGCCTCATCTTCCTCGACCGGACTAGCGTCACCAAATCCGACGTGTCTGGAGGGCCCGGCGGCTCCGCCACGAGCGGCGGCGTCTATATCGGTCGCTCCGGCACCGCTGGCATCGCACGCGCCAACGTCCCCCCCTCCATCGGCGCGACCTGCACCTTCAGCTTCCCTCCCGCGGCCACCGCCGATACCGCCGATACCGACGAGGACACCGCGGTGAACATCAAGGTCCTCGGAAATGACACCGACCCCGACGCCGACCCCCTCATAGTCACCATTGCAACCGCACCGTCTCTCGGTAGTGTCTCCGTCGATGCGACCGGCCTCGTCACCTACACCCCAGCCGCGAACAAGAACGGCGAGGACTCCTTCTCCTACCGCACTTGCGACCCCTCGGGTCTCTGCGCATCTGCCTCCGTCAAGGTCAATATCCGCCCGGTCAACGACGCGCCTGTCGCCGTCGACGACACCTTCAGCGTCGCCGAGGACAGCGCCGCGACCACCCTCGATGTCGCCTCGAACGATACCGACCCCGACCTCGAAACGAGCCCCCTGACCGTCACCGCCGTCACCCAGCCCACCCGCGGCGGTCGGGTCAACCTCGACAACGGTCGCGTCATATTCACCCCGTCTGCCAATTTCTCCGGAATTGTCACATTCGAATATACCATCGCCGACGCCGCCCGCACCACCGACACCGGGCTCGTCACCGTCACCGTCACCAACACCAACGACCCGCCCGACGCCATCGATGATGCCCTCACCCTCGCCGAGGACGCGCCCGCCACGCTCATCGCTGTCCTCAGTAACGACATCGATCTCGACAGCCCCTCCCTTACCCTCACCGCCGTCACCCAACCCGCGTCGGGGGGTTCCGTCTCCATCGAAAATAATTCTGCCAAATTCACGCCGGCACTTAATTTCAACGGTACCGTCACATTCACCTACACCGTCTCGGACGGCTCCCTCACGGACACCGCAGCCGTCACCATCACCGTCACCCCCGTCAACGACGCGCCGACGGCTCGCACCGACTTCGTCACCATTGACGAGGACAGCACTGCCACGACCATCGATGTCCTAGGCAACGACTCCGACCCCGAAGGTCTCCCACTGACCGTCTTCAGCGTCTCGGTCTCGCAGAATGGCACCGCGAAACTCGAAAATGGCATTGTCACATTCACGCCGGCCGCCAATTTCAGCGGCTCGACCTTTTTCACCTATCAGATCCGCGACTCGGGCAACCTCGGCGCAGGTGCGACCGTCCTCATCACCGTCAGGCCGCTGCCCGATGCTCCGGTTGCGAATCCCGACACCTTTACCGTCGCCGAGGACTCCCTCGCGACCTCGCTCAACGTGCTCACAAACGACACCGATCCCGACGGCGACATCCTCAAAATCCAGAGCGTCACCCAGCCTTCCGACGGCCTCGTGACCCTCTCCGACAATTCTCTCAAATTCACCCCCGGCACGAACTTCAACGGGGCGATATCCTTTACCTACACCGTCACGGACCCCTCGGGCCGCACCGCGACCGCCACCGCGACTGTCACGGTCACCGCCTCCAACGACGCCCCCGTCGCCAACGACGACAACGGCGCGGCCCCCTCCGGTGGCCTAGTCACTGTCGATGTCATCGAAAATGATACCGATATCGATGGCGATCATCTCTCCGTCTCCGCCGTTTCGGAATCCGCCGACGGCATCCTCACCTTTACCAGTCGGACCATCACCTTCCGAGCCCGTGAAGGCTTCTCGGGCGAGACGACTTTCACCTACAAAGTGACAGACGGCCTCCTCACC
>VFQT010002050.1_pt1 | contig 21723 bp, 20 predicted proteins | sample 3512381 | NCBI WGS metagenome assembly VFQT01 (sample SAMN10412376, study PRJNA504923) | tailings metagenome | isolation source: Relicate 2 Philex TSF3 active mining site | place: Philippines: Tuba, Benguet | collected 2017-08-29
GGGATTGACATGAATGCCTTCATCGTTCTGGCTACCGAAGCGATGAGCTAATTGCAGAAGTGCTTTGGCAACTCGACCAGGTACATCAGAGAAAACGAGATCTTCAACGATGGATGCGGTGCGACGAAGGCGTTGTGCAAGTGACTTAAGAAGATGGAAGGCAACTTCAGGGCGGGTGCGTAGGAGTTGCTGGAGATCTTCGTTCTTCAAAGCAAGCAGTCGTGCATCAGTTACTGCAGTTGCCGTGGAAGCGCGTGGGCCAAGATCAAAGAGTGAAAGTTCACCAAACATATCGCCAGGGCCGAGGATGGAGAGGAGATTCTCGCGGCCGTCATTGCTGACCGTGCCGAGCTTCATCTTCCCTTCGACGATTACATAGAGGCGGTCGCCCTGGTCGCCTTCAGAGAAGAGGACCTTGCCACGGGTGAGGCGAACCTCATCCATCGAGGCGCGGAGCGCGCGAGATGACTCATCATCGAGAGCGATGAAGAGCGGCGCTTTCCTAACCTCAGTGTCTATGGCGTCCATAAGGGCAAACTTACCGCGAATCATTCAGGTGCGCGAATTCGCGTACCCTGAAGCGCATGGCAAGCGCAGGTGCGATCTACCGAATCCTAAGTAAGGAATACCCAGATGCCTGCTGTGAACTTGATTTTGCAACGCCATATCAACTTCTCGTTGCCACAGTCTTATCTGCGCAGTGCACGGATAAACGCGTTAATGCGGTGACACCGAAACTCTTCGCCAAATATCCAAGTGCGAAAGAGATGGCTAGTGCGCGTCTTGCCGATATTGAACGAATTGTGAAATCTACTGGGTTCTTTCGCGCTAAGGCGCGGAACATCAAAGCGCTTTCTCAGGAATTAATGGCGAAATACGACGGCGAAGTTCCTGCAGTGCTCGAAGAATTGGTGATGCTTCCGGGAGTGGGACGTAAGACGGCTAATGTGGTGCTGGGAAATGCATTTGATATTCCCGGCCTTACCGTTGATACCCACTTCGGTCGTCTATCGCGCCGCTTTGGATGGACGCGTGAAGATGACCCGGTGAAAGTCGAACGCGATGTCGCAAAGTTAATCCCGCAGAAAGAATGGACCCATCTCTCACATCGCTTGATTTGGCACGGACGAAGAATCTGTCACTCACGTAAACCAGCGTGTGGCGCATGTCCACTTGCGAAGTTATGTCCATCATTTGGAATAGGCGAGCGCGACCCGCAATTAGCTGAAAAGCTAGTGAAGAGCAAGGAGCGCTGGTGATGGCGCCAGATTGGTTAAGTGACTTTATTCCTCGGGTTGAACACTTAAGAAGCGATGCCTTTCTCTACAACATCAGACCAAAGGCAAACGAAGTATCGAGCACCAAAGAGGGCGCAGTGCTCATCCTGTTACATGATGGCGCACAGGGTCCGGAAGTCTTAATTACCTTGCGCTCAGAAGGTCTGCGCGCACATAGCGGGCAACCATCATTTCCAGGCGGTGCGCTAGAAAATAATGAGAGCGCAGTAGATGCTGCCCTTCGCGAAAGTGAAGAAGAGGTTGGTTTACTTCGGCAGAGCGTTGATGTTATTACCGAGCTTCCACAATTATTTATCCCACCATCAAACTTCCACGTCACCCCAATTCTTGGATTCTGGCGAGAACCGCATCCACTCACACCAGAGCAGAGCGAAGAGGTCGTTCGCGCGGAGCTCATCGCCCTTGATGAATTAGCCAATCCCACCAACCGCATCATGCTCCGCCATCGCAGCGGCTATCGCGGCCCAGCATTTGATGTAGCGGGCATGCGAATTTGGGGATTTACCGGAGGGATCCTCGATCGACTTTTGCATCATGCTGGTTTCGAACGCGAGTGGGACCAGGAGCGCACCGTAGAGTTGGAGCCATGACCGTGCTCGATATCGCGCTCGCCGCAATCCTGGCGTACTCCATATATAGCGGGTATCGCAGCGGCCTGATCACGGGAATCTTTTCTTTTATTGGATTAGTCGGCGGGGGACTCCTTGGTTTGAAATATGGCGCCGAGATTGTGGCGAACTTCGCCAGCACCTCATCGCGGATTCAGAGCACCGCCCTTGCCGTGGCGCTTGGTGCATTTGCTGGACACTTCATCCTTGGCCGAGTAGCGAAGTGGTTCCGGAAGAATTTCTTATGGAAGCCGCTTAAGGCAGTGGATTCTGTTCTCGGCGTTGCCCTCCACCTTGCAAAGACGCTGGTCGTGATTTGGATTCTTGGTGAACTCGCATTGATTCTGCCGAGTGAGACCATTTCAAAGGCAGCAGATCAGAGCACCATCATCACAGCGATTTCTAATAATGGCCCCAGCATCCTTGGGGATTTCATCTCACAAGTCGAGAGCAAACTGACCGAGCAGAGCGCATAACTTAAGGGTATAAATGTGCTGTGATCACAACGCAGCGTAAGTTTCTACAGTCCATCATTGTAAGTATTGCTGCCATCGCGCTCCTTGTGAGCTGTAGTGAGAATTCCAGTAACACCGCTAAGTTCTCTAATGCCGATCGAATGTTCGCCGACATGATGATCCCGCATCACGAACAAGCGATAGAGATGTCAGATCTTGCGCTTGCAAATTCCGAGAATCCGGAGATTGTTTCGCTCGCCAAAAAAATCAAAGCTGCACAAGCTCCTGAGATTGAACAGATGAAGCTTTGGCTAGATGATGGAGATCCAGGACATGCCGGCCACGACATGATGGAAGATTTCGATCATTCAGGGCACGGGATGATGGGAATGCTCGATGAGGGGCAGATGTCTGAACTCGAGAGAGCAACTGGTATTGAATTTGATCGGCTGTTTCTCAAGGGAATGATCGTGCACCATGAAGGTGCGATTGACATGGCTGAAATGGTCGTTGATTCTGCAAATGCAGAGGCAGCTGCGCTCGGCAAAGCAATCATCGAATCTCAAACGGCCGAAATCGAAGAGATGAAAACTCTCCTCGCCACTATCTCCTAATTAATTACTCTCGGGTCTTTCTCATTGAGCGAATGTGGTTTGCCGCCGCTATATTTTCAGCGTGAAAACTTTCCATCGCGCAGGTGCCTTTGTTGCTTCCCTCCTCTTTCTCGTTATTGCCATCCAACCGAGCGCGCAAGGAAGTAAAGGGATCATCAGCCAAAGGAAAGTTTACGAGGCAACCAAGGTCAAGGCATATAACGAGATACGTGGCGCTGCGAATGAGGGAAGTTCAGCGAATTTCACCATTAATTACGACATCAGCGACGCATTCCCCAAGGACTTGCGTAAGTTATATGTAAGCCAAGTCGAATATTCTTCCAAGCTTTTTGGAACCTTTTTTCCTAAGAACGAAGTAATGAATATCTATCTTTACACCGAGAAGGAAGAGAAAAAAATCAAGGCTGATCCAATTCTCGGCCGGTATTTCGATGATTTAGGCAGATGGTTCTCAGAGTGGAAAAAGGGCCAAGGTCTAGAACATAACCTGGGACTAGCCGCTTGGTATATGCAGAGCGATAAAGGTTGGCAAGGCCATGCTGGTCTTGTAGTAAATAGTAAGGCAACTGTAAATTCACTACGTAAATATTCTGTGCAAGTTATGCCACATGAATATTTTCACGTTGTTCAAGATTATTACTTGAATCTTGGCCGTGAGTTTAGTTGGCCCAGTTCAGACCTCTATGACAAGTATTCGCCCCCAACATTCAGAGAGGGATCGGCCAATACGATTTCGTTCGCTCTCGCCACGAAGAGTAAAAACTCATACCTTGACCTGTATCGAAACTTCATCGGCGAGAAGCTCAACCAGAGAGATATCAAAATCTTTAGCGAGCTCAAAAGTGAGAGTGAGGTGGTGAAAGCGCTGACTTTGATGGAGAATAGAAAAAATCGCCAAGATGTTCAAGAGGCCTCATATGCAGTTGGTCAATTGCTCTATGAGTGGGTCATCGCCAAATATGGCTTTGAGAGTTATCGAAAAATAGTTGAGAACCAGATTACAGTTGATTCATTCGAGGCAAATATTAAGAAGTCACTTGGTATTAGCACGCAAGAACTTTATAAGAAGGCTGCCCCACATATCGTGGCAGCCTTCAAATTAGGTTATTAATCAATCTTCGCTCTTTCCTGCTTGCAATCCTTCAGAGATCAACTTCATCACATTGGGATCAGCAAGTGTGGTGGAATCACCAACAGCGCGATTTTCCGCAACATCCCGTAGTAATCGACGCATAATCTTTCCGCTACGAGTCTTCGGCAACTCGGCAACAACAAGAATCTGCTTTGGCTTTGCAATCGGCCCAATCTCTTTTCCTACATGGTTGCGAAGTTCTTGAATCAACTCTTCGCCACCAACGTTTGGTACCCCGCCGCGCAAAATTACAAAGGCAACAATTGCTTGGCCAGTCATTGCATCATTTGCACCAACAACTGCTGCTTCAGCAACAGCTGGATGTGAGACGAGCGCTGATTCGACTTCAGTAGTTGAGATGCGGTGGCCAGAAACATTCATCACATCATCGACGCGACCAAGTAACCAGATTGCCCCGTCGTCGTCTAACTTCGCACCATCACCAGCGAAGTAGAGCCCCTCATATCGCGACCAATACGTCTCTTTGTAGCGCTCGGGCTCGCCCCAAATTCCACGGAGCATCGAAGGCCATGGCTTATCGAGAACGAGATAACCACCACCGCCATTACCTACCGGCTTTGCGTTGTCATCAACAACTTTTGCGCTAATTCCAGGGAGCGTACCCATCGCTGAACCAGGTTTCGTAGCAGTGACACCAGGAAGCGGAGAGATCATGATTGCGCCGGTCTCGGTCTGCCACCAGGTATCAACAATCGGGCAGCGATTACCACCAATAACTTCGCGGTACCACATCCATGCCTCAGGGTTAATCGGTTCACCAACTGAACCAAGTAGGCGAAGCGAGGAGAGATTAGATGCTTTCGGAAACTCATCGCCCCACTTCATCCAGGTACGAATCAATGTCGGCGCGGTGTACAAAATTGTTACGCCATATTTTTCAATGATCTCGAACATTCGCCCTTTAGTTGGCGAGTCAGGAGTTCCTTCATACATAACCTGCGTTGCACCATTAATCATCGGTCCGTAGACGATGTACGAGTGACCAGTTACCCAGCCAACATCAGCAGTACACCAGTAAACATCTTTCTCAGGTTTTAAATCAAAGACATTGCGATGCGTGAAAGCAGCTTGCGTTAAATAACCACCAGTTGTGTGATAGATACCTTTTGGTTTTGCGGTTGTTCCAGATGTGTAAAGAATAAAAAGTCCATGTTCGCTATCAAAAGCCTCTGCTTTATGTTCTGCGTTCTGGCGTTCAACAATTTCATGCCACCACACATCGCGCGATGCATCCCAACCAACATCCTGGCCAGTGCGCTTAACTACTAAGACCTTCTTAACGTTGTGCTTACCTTTTAACGCCTCATCAACTGCTGGCTTAAGTGCATTTGCGGCGCCTTTGCGATAACCACCATCTGCGGTGATGACGACTTTTGCATCTGCATCTTGAATGCGAGAAAGCAGCGCTTCAGAAGAGAATCCACCAAAGACCACCGAGTGCATCGCGCCAAGGCGTGCGCAAGCGAGCATCGCAATCGCCGCCTCAGGAATCATCGGCATATAAATAGCGACGCGATCACCGCTCGTGACACCTAATTCAATTAGCGCATTTGCCGCTTTTTTAACCTCAGTAAGCATCTGCGCATAGGTGAGTTTGCGAGTATCTCCAGGTTCACCTTCAAAGAGAATCGCAACCCGATCCCCCCGACCTTCGGCTACATGGCGATCAAGGCAGTTGACTGAAGCATTGAGTTGTCCACCAACAAACCATTTAGCAAAGGGAGCTTCCCACTCGAGCGTCTTCTCCCACGGTTTCTCCCACTGCAAGAAGCGCGCCTGTTCCTCCCAAAACTTCAAGCGATCCGCATCGGCCTGCGCATACATCTCTTTCTTTGCATTAGCTGCAGCAGCGAATTCCGGTGATGGTGGGAAAGTTCTATTTTCTGAAAGTAGATTCTCAAGTGACATTGTTATCGCTACCTCCTGCAGCTTTCTTCTTTCGATTAGCTAAATAAATTATGGCACTCAATGCACCCAAGCCAATAGCGGCAGCGAGTGCAGGTTTTGGCGGAACACCGGCAAATCTTTGCTTGAGCGGAACGGGGCGGGTGAAATGGAGAATCGGCCAATTATTGCTCTCAGCATGCGCACGAAGGCTCCGGTCAGGATTGACCACACAGGGAAATCCAACGATAGAGAGCAGCGGGATATCGGTACTGGAGTCGGAATAGGCGAACGATTTTTGTAGGTCGTATCCATTCTTCTCAGCAATCGCTCGAACAGCTTCAGCTTTTCGCTCTGCATATGCGTAATACGAAACCTTGCCGGTGTATTTGCCATCGACAACTTCCATCTCGGTTGCAATGACGTCGGTTGCGCCAAGCATCTTCCCGATTGGTTCGACAATCTCGCGTCCAGAGGTAGAAACCAAAATAACATCGCGCCCGTCGCGGATATGTTTTTCAATTAACTCTGCTGCCTCGTCGTAGATCATTGGGTCGATTGCTGAGTGGAGTGATTCATTAATTACTTGCTTAGTCTGTTCAACATCCCAACCAGTGACCATCGAGGTGAGGGTCTGGCGCATCTTCTCCATTTGGGCGTGGTTAGCTCCAGAGTTAGAGAAAAAATATTGATCGATGAAGTTCTTCACCATTCGTTTGCGAGAGATTAATCCGGCTTCATTAAATGGTTTGGTAAAGGCAAGAAGTGAGGAGCGCGAAATGATTGTCTTATCGAGATCGAAGAAGGCTGCGCTCTTACTCACGTACGGAAGCGTAACGATTACCACCTGGTATGCCCACTTCGGTTTTTTCCAGAGCGCCGGGGCGCACCGACGATTCGGTTGAGATAAATCCCGATAATCGCGCCCGTGCCTCAACTCCGCTCCCCACGGATTTGGGGCACACTCTCCGCATCAGGTGGTTCGGGTGCCACCACATTCGCGCTTCATCTCGCGCAGGTAGCTACTGGCAAGGGGCTGCGCGTGCTTTTGGTCGAGACTGATATCCGCAGCCCACTGCGCGAGATTCTCGGGGCAGTCCCACCATATTGGCAGGAGTACCGAGTTGATCACGTAATACCGCAAGAAGCAATGGCGCGCGAATGTAGCGCTGGATTCGCACTTTTATCTCGGCGAAGCACCGAATCAATCAGTGAGGAACTTTTTAAACATGTTATCGATAGCGCACACGAATACTTCGATCTAATTCTCATTGATTCACCAATTTCACCGATTCCAATGATGAACACACTCGTTGTTGCCGAGAATTCATTACCTGCTCTTATTGGCTTGCATACCCTGACACCGATTTATAAACCACAGATTGTCATAATCAATAAGTTCTCTCCGCGAATAAAAAAACGTGCCGCACTTGCAGGTTTCATAACTGATGCAAAAATCTTCACCGCACCAAAAAATCCCGAACTGCAATTGGCAATTGGTTTTGGAATCACACGGAAGCTTTCCAAGGATATCGAGCGACTCTGTTCTGCAATCCTTAATGAGATGCTGCGATGATGCGGGAAGAACTTCTCGATGAAATCCGGGAACACGTTGTCTCGCAATTAATTGCCCGAACTCCATGGATCTCTGAAGAAGAGGTAACAAGCAAGGGCGTTGCGCTTGCGGAGTGGTCGAGTGGTTTTGGTCCTTTTACTCAATTATTAAGCGGTGAACCATTTACTGACCTATTCATAAATGGCAACGCCGGCGCATGGATTGGACGTGGTGCAGGTTTAGAGCCAATCACGCTGGATCTCTCCGAGCGCGTGCTCATCAACTACATCCGCAGCCAAGCCCTGCGCGTAGGAAAACACTTCGATCAAGCACATCCAGCAGTCAATCTAGAACTTGGTAAAGGAATCAGGCTCCATGCGCTACTGCCGCCAATCATTGAAGGTGGGGTGCATATCTCGTTACGAATCAATCAACAGCGGGCGGTACTCACAGCTGATGCGCAGCTAGATTCACTCCTTGATGTGATTATTAACAAGCGTCGGAATTTCCTCATCTCTGGCGGTACAGGTAGCGGCAAGACGACGCTGCTTTCGCACCTAATTGAAAAAATACCGAGGAGCGAGCGGATATTGGTTATTGAAGATACCCATGAAATTCAGGGGAATCATCCACATCTGCTTCGGCTGCAATCACGCGAACCAAATAGCGAGGGCTTAGGTGAGATACCAATACGTGAACTGATTCGTCAGGCGCTGCGGATGAAACCAGATCGAATCTTTCTTGGTGAAGTTCGTGGCGCGGATGTTCTCGATCTTTTCCTTGCGCTCAATACTGGCCATGCTGGAAGTGGAGCGACGATTCACGCAAATTCGCCTCAAGATATTCCCAATCGCATTGCAGCGCTAGCAATGACAATAGGAATCCCGCGCGAGGGAGCGCTCGCCCTTTATTCAAGTGCAATAGATCTGAACATCCATCTTGATAGCGCACTTGGTGGAAATCGCATCGCTGCAATCAACGAGGTGGGTTCGTGATTCTTACCTGGTTACTTCCTGTTTCAATCGTGCGCCCGGTACACAAGAGCGAGTTAGGACGCCTTTTGGAATTTCTAGAGCAAGTGATTGACGATGGCGAGAGTGGGCAATCTCTTCACCAGAGTTTTCACCGCCATCGTTACCCAGCGCTGCGCGATACATACATCGAAAGATTCTTTCACCTGGCATTTACCGAAGGGCTCGCATTATTACCTGCGCTCGGTGAATTCGCTCGTGAAGTTAGATTTCAGATTGAGCGGGAGCGGGAGGTTGCTATCGAAATCGCACCGGCACGGGCCACGCTTACGCTGCTCACATACTTTCCAGCGGTAATTCTGCTTGGTGCGTTACTCACAAACATCATCCACTTTGATCGCACTTTATTAGCGCCCATTCCACTTGCCATGATTTCTTTCTCAGCGCTACTTCAATTTATTGGTCGCCGTTGGTCAGAGAGCATCATTACTAGTGTCCGCAATTAAGCCACTTCCCCGGGCAAGCTTTCTCATCGCAGCGCTTATTCCCGCTCTTTTCTTCGGCATCTGGTGGTTACCCGCAGCGCCACTTACCTATTGGTTTCTCCGTCGCCTTATGGCGATATTGCCAACGAAGGCCGCGCTCCTTGAGGAAAAAGCGCGTGAGCGCGAGGGGCTTTTCTTCCTGGCTGCGCTCAATGGCTCGTTGAAAGCGGGATTACCCCTGCTGCCCGCGCTCGCTGGTATATCGGCCTTGCTGACTAGTTCGCTAAAGAGCGATGTCGATCGCATCTATTCCCTCCTCTTACTTGGTGCCCAACCTGCGCAAGCTTGGTCGGTGGTCAACACGGATCCACAGTTGGCTCCTTTAGCTCGCACTATTCCAAGTGCACAAGAAGATGGGCGCTCGCTAGCAGTAGTTGTCGAACGAGTATCGACGCTCTGTTATGAAGAGACGCTAAAACGCTCTCGAGAGCGCGTGAAATCACTTTCCGTAAAACTAGCCTTGCCCGTTGGTTTATGTTTCTTACCAAGCTTTCTGATTGGTGGAATTGCTCCGATTGTTTACTCCTTCTTCACATCGCTTCGAATTTTTTAACAGTAGAGAATTTTCCCCAAGTCAAAGCACTTTTATTTCTACCTGTCGTCAATCAGGAGAAGATTTGCGCACTGTGCATTTCTGATCGAAAGGATATTCATGAAGTTAATTAAAGCTATCAAGAGTAAACAAATCTCAGGAGAATTAGGAATTGCAACTGCAGAGTACGCAGTGACAACCGTTGCAGCATGTGGTTTTGCTGGCGTACTTTATAAACTCCTTGGCTCCGAGAGCATCGCTCAACTTATCGGCGAATTACTCCGTAGAGCGCTCTCGAGTTTTCTCATCTAGTGCCTCAAAAATTAAGGGAACGGGGAAGTGCCACAGCTGAATTGGTAGTTGCACTTCCCATTCTTATTACCCTGGCATTAACCGGAGTGAAATTTGTTGGTGAGAGTATTCAGCGCGAACGCTTACATTTCCTTGCTGAGGGAATAGTGCAAGCTGTCATGCGCGATGAAAGTAATGCGGCGATCGCGCGTGAGTTAACAAAGGTTCTACCGGGTGCGCGATTTACCATCAGAGAAGCAAGCGGCAACAGCATGAATAGTGGTGGCGAATTTACGGTCACCGTTCGTTACCAATCGGCGAGCGCAACTGCCCGGGGTTATCTGTGAGGCAGCGTGCCTCAGATGCGCACCCAGAACATGGCGGCGCATCGCTTTTAGCGTTGACCTTTGCGCTCCTATTAATAGGTGTAAGCGCTCTGGGAGCCTTCGGAATCGGTCAGATATCAGCGCGGCGCGCCGAGGTGCGAAAAATTGAGGCGCTGGGTTTGGTGGCGATGGAGCGGGCCGGCGGGCAGGGCGCTCTCGCCTGCGCCATCGCCACCCAAGATTTGGCGATAACCTGCCAATTTGGCGGGGGCGAGATTCATTTGCAGGGGGCCCAAACACCCCCGATCGGCATTGGCTGGCGCGGGTCTCCGGGTAATTTCGAGTAGCTAAGGGCGCCTCCAGGGTGCGCCTATGGCGAAAGCGATTCCAATCCCACCCACTTCTCGCCTTACACTCTTTCTAGAAACGTTTCTGTCCGCACCCCATTGATGGCCGCTACCGGTCATCGCCATGGAGTAAATAAGGAGTACCTATGACTTCCACCGTACAAGTGGCCGGCTCAAACCTGACCCTTGCCTACGTAGTCCTTGCGATCGCTATCGCAGCCCTAGCTGTGGCCTTCGGCCTTCGAGCTCGAGTCCTTGCTGCAAGCGAGGGAACTGCGAAGATGAAAGAGATCGCTGCTGCGGTCCAAGAGGGCGCTGCTGCATATCTTGCGCGGCAATTTCGCACGCTAGCAATTTTCGTAGCAATTATTTTCTTCGTACTTTTCGCACTACCTGGCGAGAGTGATGTGCGCATCGGTCGCTCAATCTTCTTCCTCGTCGGTGCAGCCTTCTCTGCATTCGTTGGTTACCAAGGAATGTGGTTGGCAGTTCGTGCAAACGTTCGCGTTGCTGAAGCAGCACGTGATGGCAGCGCAGAGCGCTCGGTGCAAATTGCATTCCGCACTGGTGGCGTCGTTGGTATGTTGACAGTCGGACTTGGTCTTGCTGGCGCTGCGTTAGTTGTAGTTCTTTACAAAGCAGATGCACCTGCAGTCCTTGAAGGATTTGGTTTCGGCGCTGCGATGCTCGCGATGTTTATGCGCGTTGGTGGCGGAATCTTCACTAAGGCAGCAGATGTCGGAGCTGACCTAGTTGGAAAAGTTGAACAAGGAATTCCTGAGGATGATCCTCGTAACGCAGCAACCATTGCAGATAACGTCGGAGACAACGTCGGTGACTGCGCTGGTATGGCTGCAGATCTCTTTGAATCATACGCAGTGACTTTGGTTGCAGCACTTATCCTCGGCCGCGCTGGCTTTGGTGATAGCGGATTGATCTTCCCGCTCATCGTCCCGGCAATCGGTGTCATCACCGCAGTCCTTGGCATCTTCCTTACTCGCCTACGTCCAAGCGATAAGAATGCAATGAATGCAATCAATCGTTCATTCTTCATGTCAGCAATCGTCAGCGCGATTTTGGTCGCCTTTGCAACCTTTATCTACCTACCAAGCAGCTACTCACAATTTGCCAATGTCTCACAAGAGATTGCTGGAGCTAGCGGTAGCCCACGCACCCTTGCACTTGGTGCGGTACTGATCGGAATCGTTCTTGCTGCAGCAATTCAATTGCTCACTGGCTTCTTCACTGAAGTTGGTCGTCGCCCAGTTAACGACGTCGCTGCTTCATCACAGACTGGCGCTGCAACGGTAATCCTCGCTGGTATTTCAGTTGGCTTCGAATCTGCTGTTTATTCAGCGCTTTTGATCGCCGCTGGTGTGTTCGGCGCTTACCTACTTGGTGGCGGAATCGTCGTACTTTCACTTCTTGCTGTTGCGCTCGCCGGTTGCGGCTTGCTCACCACGGTTGGCGTTATCGTTGCAATGGATACCTTCGGACCTATTTCAGATAACGCACAAGGCATTGCTGAGATGTCAGGCGATGTGCACGGCGAAGGTGCAAAGATCCTTACCTCACTCGACGCCGTCGGTAACACCACGAAGGCAATCACCAAGGGAATCGCGATTGCAACCGCAGTCTTGGCTGCAACTGCGCTCTTTGGTTCCTTCACTGATGCAATCAAGCATGCTGTCGAAGAAAGCGGTAAGGCTGCAGCAAATCTTGCAGTTGAGTTCTCCGGAATCCTTAACGTCGCAGATCCACGTAACCTCGTTGGTTTGATCATCGGCGCTGCAGTGGTATTCCTCTTCTCTGGCCTAGCAGTCAACGCGGTATCGCGCGCTGCTGGTGCCGTGGTTATGGAAGTTCGTAACCAGTTCAAGCTCCACCCAGGAATCATGAACGGAACTGAGAAGCCTGAGTACGGTCGCGTCGTTGATATCTGTACTCGCGACTCACTCCGTGAACTCGCAACGCCAGGTCTCTTGGCAGTGCTCGCGCCAATCTCAGTTGGTTTCGGTCTTGGCGTCGGCGCACTTGGTGCATACCTTGCTGGTGCGATCGGAACTGGAACTTTGATGGCAGTGTTCCTCGCTAACTCCGGTGGCGCATGGGATAACGCAAAGAAGATGGTTGAAGATGGCGTTTATGGTGGCAAGGGTTCACCAGCGCACGCAGCAACCGTTATCGGTGACACCGTCGGTGATCCATTCAAAGACACCGCAGGTCCAGCAATCAACCCATTGATCAAGGTAATGAACTTGGTAGGACTACTCGTCACTCCAGCAATCGTTGCGCTTACTCTCGATGAGCAAGATGGCACGCGCATTGGCATTTCGCTTGCTGCGCTAGCAATCATCATCTTCTCACTCGTGCGTAGCCGTCGAAAGGCAACTGCGCTCGCATAAATAACTCTCACGCAAGTAAGAGTTACGAGTTGGAGTCAGGGAAGAAATCGGGGTAAACGTGGCTAAGAAGAAAACGCTTGTCATTGTTGAGTCCCCAGCAAAAGCCAAGAAAATTGGCTCCTTTTTAGGTAGCGATTATGTGGTCGAGGCTAGCCTCGGCCACATTCGCGATTTACCACAACGCGCTGCAGATATTCCTGCAGATGTGAAGAAAGAGAAGTGGGCTAAAGAGGGCGTTAACGTCGATAAGGATTTCGAACCGTTATACGTCATAAACCCCGATAAGAAGAAGAAAGTCTCTGAACTCAAAGCGCTCCTTAAAGATGCTGATGAGTTATATCTAGCAACAGATGAAGATCGCGAAGGCGAAGCGATTGCTTGGCATTTGCTTGAGATTCTCAAACCAAAAGTCCCAGTTCGTCGCATGGTCTTTCATGAGATCACCAAAGATGCGATTCTCGCTGCGGCAAATGACACTCGTGAATTAGATCAACGCCTCGTTGATGCGCAAGAGACTCGTCGCATCCTCGATCGCCTCTATGGATATCGCCTCTCACCAGTTTTATGGAAGAAAGTGATGCCCCGCATCTCTGCTGGTCGCGTGCAATCGATTGCGATGCGTTTAGTTGTTGAGCGAGAGCGAGAGCGACAAGCTTTTGTGCCATCAGATTGGTGGGATATCACTGCCCATTGCGCACTCGGTTTCAATGCTCGCTTACTCACTCTCGATGGCGCAAAACTTGCTGCCTCGAGTGACTTTGATGCGAATGGAAAAGTCAAAGATAAATCTTCTTCGCTATGGCTCAAAGAGAGTGAAGCGCTAGCGCTTGTTGACTCACTCGAAGGATGCGAATTAACCGTTAAATCCACGGAAGAATCGCCACGTAGTGAGAAGCCTAAAGCGCCATTTACAACATCAACAATGCAGCAAGATGCCGGTAGTCGCTTAGGTTGGGGTGCGCAACTCACTATGCGTGTTGCACAGCGTCTCTATGAGAATGGGTACATCACTTATATGCGTACCGACTCGGTGACGTTAGCGCCATCAGCAATCGAATCTGCGCGTACTGCAGTTAAGGCTCTATACGGCGCTGAGTATCTCCCGGATACTCCACGCGTCTACACCGGGAAGACGAAAAATGCGCAAGAGGCGCACGAAGCAATTCGCCCAGCCGGTGATGTCTTTAAGACTCCTGGTGAATTAGCAAAAGAACTTACTCGAGAAGAGTTTGCACTCTACGACTTGATTTGGAAGCGCACGATTGCATCGCAGATGGCCGATGCGAAGAAGATGCAGATGCGCGTGGACCTTGAGACTAAGACTAAGGCGGGAAAAAACGCTGGTTTTCGTGCTAACGGATCGGTAGTCACCTTCCCAGGTTATTTGGCAGCATACGAAGAAGTTGTTGATGAGAAGAGCGTGGACCTTGATGAAGAGGTCGAAATGCGGTTGCCGCCGATGAAACAAGGCGATGTGATGGCGGTGACGCGATTTGTTGGCGAAGGGCACCAAACTAAACCACCAGCACGTTATACCGAACCTTCGCTAGTGAAGAAGTTAGAAGAGCTTGGAGTGGGCCGACCTTCGACTTTTGCGAGCACTATTCAAACCATTCAAGATCGCGGTTATGTCGCAAAACGTGGTCGCGCATTGGTACCAACCTTTTTGGCATTCTCTGTCACAGGACTTTTGGAACAACATTTTCCAAGATTGATTGACTATGACTTCACTGCAAGTATGGAAGAAGATCTCGACAAGATTGCCCTTGGTGAAGAAAATCGCGTTGCTTGGTTAAAGCGTTTCTTCTTTGGCCACGATGGAATTCCAGGTCTTGCAGAGATGACCGATGACTTAGGCGCTATCGATGCCCGCGAGGTGAACACGATGAACCTTGGTGATGGTATCGAGATTCGCGTTGGTCGCTACGGTGCATACTTACAAAAGGGTGAGGGCGATAATCGCGTCATCGCAAATATCCCCGAGGATCTTGCTCCCGATGAGTTAACACTTGCAAAAGCCCATGAACTCTTTGCTCGTCCATCAGGAGAGCGTCAATTAGGAACACATCCAGAGAGCGGGCTACCGCTCGTAGCTAAGACTGGTCGATTTGGTCCCTACATCGTTGAAGTTTTGCCAGAAGATACTCCGAAGGTAAAAGGTAAGGCGCCAAAACCGCGCACCGCATCACTCTTCTCGACGATGTCGTTAGACACGGTGACATACGATGATGCGCTCAAGCTCTTCTCATTGCCACGGGTTGTTGGTGTTGATCCAAATACCAATGAAGAGATCACCGCACAAAATGGTCCGTATGGCCCATACCTTCGCCGCGGAAAAGATTCTCGTCAACTGGCAAGTGAAGATCAGATCTTTACCTGCACATTAGAAGAGGCGTTAGAACTTTATGCGCAACCAAAGCGACGAGGTCGTGGAGTTGCCAAGGGCCCTGTGAAAGAGCTCGGACCTGATCCGGTTACTGGTAAAGCAATCGTCGTCAAAGATGGCAAGTTCGGCATGTATGTCACCGATGGTGAGACAAATGCAACGTTGCGCCGTGGGGATATCGTCGAGCTCCTTACCCTGGAGCGCGGCATGGAATTACTTGCAGAAAAGCGCGCCCGCGCGACTCAAGACTAGGCTTTTCCTATGGAGCCGACACTTCAAGCTGATATACGGGGTGATATTCGGGGTGTGCTTTCGATTAAACCATTTCGCAAACTCTGGCAATCGATGGCATTTTCGAGTTTGGGTGATTGGCTCGGCCTGCTCGCCACAACTGCTCTGGCACAGCAATTAGCTGGTGGTGATTACGCAAAAGCAAACTTCGCTATCGCAGGTGTCTTTATCTTCCGTTTACTTCCTTCGGTAGTTCTTGGTCCATTAGCAGGTGTGATTGCCGATCGCTTTGATCGAAAACGAACGATGATTGTCTGTGACATCTTGCGTGGAGTTATCTTCGCAACTATTCCAATTGTGGGTAGTTTGCTCTGGTTGTACATCGCCACAATTTTGATCGAATCAATTACGCTCTTCTGGTCACCTGCGAAAGAGGCCTCGGTGCCAAACTTGGTGCCACGCCATCATCTCGAAAGCGCTAATCAAGTAAGCCTGCTTGCTGGTTATGGCACTGCACCAATTGCAGCGTTACTCTTCACTTTCCTTGCGGTATTTAACTCTGCACTTGCCACTGGAATTTCATTCTTTAAGAGCAACCCCGTTGATATGGCGCTCTATATCAACGCGCTCAGCTTCTTATATAGCGCCCTGGTGATAACACGGATCGAATTGCCTCGTGGCTCTGCAGAAAAGAGTGAGCAACAAGTGGGCATCTTCCGTTCACTCTGGGATGGTTGGAAGTTCGTAGGTAAATCCAAGAACATTCGCGGCCTAGTGCTCGGCATGCTGGGCGCATTCGTTGCCGCAGGAGCTGTCATTGGATTGGCGCGCACTTTTGTTGGTGATCTTGGTGGTGGCGAGGCGGCATATGGAATCCTCTTTGGCTCGGTCTTTACTGGCCTTGCCTTAGGAATCGCATTCGGACCAAAGATATTTGCACAGTTTTCGCGCAAGAGATTATTCGGCGCTTCGCTGGCAATGTCCGGCATCATGCTCTCAATTCTTGCGTTAATCTCTAACCTTGTTCTGGCAATTTTGATTGTCACCATCCTGGGATTCTTCGCAGGAATCGGTTGGGTATCTGGATTCACGATGCTCGGGCTTGAAGTCGAAGATGCAAAGCGTGGTCGCACCTTTGCATTCGTGCAGTCACTTATTCGCATCACACTTGTTCTCGTCCTTGCAATTGCGCCAGTGATTGCCGCTGCAATTGGTGAACATACATATCGGTTCCGTGAGAATGTTTTGGAGTACAACGGCGCATCTGTGACCCTCTTAATTGCTGGAATCATCGCCTCAAGCGTGGGAATCATCTCCTTCCGACAGATGGATGACCGAAAAGGCATCTCAATATTTAGCGATATTGCTGCCGCCCTTCGAGGCGAGCTTGGCGTGCGCAGTACCTTTGCTGCATCTGGACTCTTCATCGTCTTTGAAGGTGGCGAGGGAGCTGGTAAATCAACGCAAGTTGAGAAACTTCGGAGCGCTCTCGAAGGAATGGGTGAATCAGTTCTCGTAACTCGCGAGCCAGGCGGAACTGCGCTAGGTAAGAAGTTGCGCGAGATTTTGTTAAGTAATGAGACTGGAACTATTGCGCCACGAAGTGAAGCGTTGCTTTATGCAGCAGATCGCGCACACCATGTCGAAAACGTGGTGAAGCCAGCGCTCGTTGACGGGGCAGTAGTGATTAGTGATCGCTACATGGATTCTTCGATTGCTTATCAAGGTGGCGGTCGGGTCTTGGCGCCGCAAGAGATTGCGCGAATTTCGCGCTGGGCGACCGATAACCTCACCCCCTCACTTACCGTGCTCCTTGATGTGCCAGCCGAAATTGCCTTTACCCGCTTTGCCGACCGGGACCGGTTAGAGAGCGAGCCATTGGTCTTCCACGAACGCGTCCGCGCCACTTTTCTCGAGCTCGCCGCTTTCTCCCCAGAGCGTTACCTTGTTATTGACGCCACTGAATCCATTGAGACAATTGCCGAACAGGTCCTAGCGAGAGTGCAGAGCCTTTTAGCCAGTCGGAGGAAGTAATGGCAGCTGCCCTCTTCGACGACATCATCGGTCAAGAGCGCGCCATCGACATTTTGCAGCGCGCAATAGCTGCAGGCGCGCAACCCGATGGTTCGCACGCATTGGTGCAATCGTGGCTCTTCACTGGTCCACCAGGTTCCGGACGCTCTAACATCGCAATTGCATTTGCTGGCGCGTTACTTTGTGCAAAGAGTGGTTGTGGCACATGTCAGAGTTGTCACTTAGTAAAGATGAGCGCCCATCCAGATTTAGAAGTGATTCGCACCGAGGGTCTCTCACTTAAAATTGATGAAGTACGCGAAATAATTGCGCGCGCATCATGGGAGCCAAGCTCAAGTCGATTTCGCGTGGTAGTTATCGAAGATGCCGAGCGTTTGACTGAGAGCGCAGCAAATGCGTTACTCAAAGCGATTGAAGAGCCAGGGGTGCGCACCATTTGGTTGCTCTGCGCGCCAACTGTTGACGATGTCTTGCCAACAATTCGTTCTCGTTGTCGCCAAATTGCACTAGTCACGCCAACCACCGATGCAGTTGCTGCGCTCTTGATTCGAGAAGAGAGCGTAAGTGAGAGCATCGCTGCCTTTGCTGCCCGCGCTAGTCAAGGACATATCGGCCGGGCCCGATTTCTAGTCCGCGAACCCCAGTCGCGCGCTCGCCGCGATGAGGTAATCACGATGGCTCTTACCTTGAGTGATGTTGCTGGAGCGATGTCGGGCGCAGCGCGGTTAATGGAGATTGCAGCGCAAGAGGCAGAATCTGAAGCAAGTGAACGCGATGAGGCTGAACGTGAGCAGTTATCTAATGCCCTCGGCGTCGGTGCGACTGGGAAGGCTCCAGCCGGCTCGAGTAAAGTGCTTAAGGATTTAGAGAAGGAACAGAAGTCCCGGGTAACTCGGGCGACTCGCGATTCAATCGATCGCGCGCTTCTTGATATCTCAACCGCCTATCGAGATTTACTCACAGTGCAGATGGGAATTGCCGGGGCGCGTGAGTTGATTAATGAACATCTCCGCGATGCAATTGAGAAACGAGCGGCGGCATGCTCCGCAGAAGATGTCATGAAGCGATGGGAAGAAGTCATGGCTGCGCGGCGCACCTTGAAGTTCAACGTCGCACCACTCTTGGCACTTGAAGGGCTCCTGCTGAAGGTGCGTTTCTAAGATGTTCTTCACTAAGCGCCGGGTAGTTCTCTTACTTGTGATGGCGATGACCGCCTCTCTTGCTGTCTTTCTCACTTCTTTCAATGGCGGAATGAATAGTGGTGGATGGAGCTTTCGCGATTACCAGAAGCAACGAATCACCTGGCTTGCCTGCGGTGGACCATTTCTTTGTACTGATGTGACGGTGCCAGTGGATTATGCCAATCCTGGTGGTGAACGAATGCAGTTGTCTTTGGTGAAGTATCCAGCGACTGATTCGAAGAAACGTCTAGGTGCGCTGCTAGTTAATCCAGGCGGACCAGGCGCCTCTGGAGTCGAGTATGCCTACGCCGCCGAATACATCGTGAGTAAAGAGATTTTGGAAGCTTACGACATCGTGGGTTTTGATCCCCGCGGAGTTGGTGGAAGTTCTGCTGAACGCTGCTTGACCAATGCTGAGACTGATCGCTTGATTGAAGCTAACGGACCTCCAGTTGATGGTTTGAGTATGGCCACACTTGAAGAATCTTCGAAGTTGTTGGCAAAGCGTTGCCAAGAGAAGTTAGGCGATCGCCTCAAGTTTTTAGGTTCGGTCGATGTGGTGCGCGATATGGATTTGATGCGCCAAGTTCTGGGTGAAGAGAAGTTGAATTTTCTCGGTAAAAGTTATGGCACATATCTAGGATTGGTTTACACCAGCATGTTCCCGAAGAATGTTGGCCGATTTGTGCTTGATGGAGTCGTTGATCCAAAGTTAAGCGCAAATGAATTAAATAAAGCGCAAGCTCTAGGTTTTGAGATAGCGCTTGATGCATTTTTAGAAGATTGCGTTACGAGGCCGAGTTGCTTCTTCCAGGGAACGTTGGCGCAGGCGCGCGCTGAGGTAACCAAGCTCCAGGAACAGGTCGCAACTAAAGCACTTTCTGGGAAAGATGGCCGATTAGCAACAAGTTCGATTTTTGTTCTAGCGATGGTGGCATCGCTCTACGACTCGGAAAGTGGTTGGTCGGCGCTGAACAAAGCCCTCAAAGATGTTTATGAAGGTAAGGGCGATCGGTTATTTGATTTAGTAAATGGATATGTCGTCCGCGATCCAAAGGGTCGCTATCCATCGAATGAAAATGAGATCGCTTACATCGTTAATTGCATCGACCGCATTGACGATGCGAGCCCAAAACGGTTGGCATCTGATGCGAAGAAGTTTGCCAGCTTCGCACCGCGCTTTGGCCCCTACATCGCCTGGTCGACCTTGCCCTGCCACTACTGGCCCTATGAACCAGTCCGTCCACCGGTGGAGCTAGATGGCGCCGGCGCTCCTGACTTCATTGTGATTGGCACGACTCGCGACCCCGCTACCCCGTATGCCTGGGCGACCGAGGTGACGGCGAAGTTTGCTTCAGCCTTCCTCATTACTGCCGATGGCGATGGCCATACTGGCCATGGGCGCGGCTCCTCATGTGTAGATAGCGCGGTGGATACCTATTTCCTCTCAGGTGAGCTGCCGGCACGTCCCCTGAGGTGTGCGCTGTAAGGCTGGTCAAGAGCACCCCTTGGGATAGGGCAGGATTTACCTCGTGCATCTAGACCATATCTCTTACGTCGCATCACATGATCATCTCATCGACGAAGTTCAGCGAATTGGTTCGCGGCTTGGTGCTGGATTTATGGATGGTGGGATTCACCCGAGATTTGGAACTCGTAACTTCACCTTGCCACTGCAAGGTGGACGTTATTTAGAAGTTGTCTGTCCGCTCGATCATCCTGCTGCAGATGCTTCACCTTTTGGCAAAGTTGTTTCACAGCGTGCCAACGATGGTGGGGGATTGCTAACGTGGGTGCTTTCCGTTTCAAACATTAAAACCTTCGAAGATCGTTTAGGGCGTGAGAGCGTTGATGGCCATCGCCGCCGCCCTGATGGCAGTGAATTACATTGGAAACAAATCGGAGTTCTAGGAACCCTTGAGGATCGACAATTACCATTCTTTATCGAGTGGTTAACTGAAGATCATCCATCGAAGGAAGCAAAGCCGGTTGCCAAGATTGAGAAGTTAGAAATCGCTGGCGATCCAGAGCGAGTCCGTGAATGGATTGGCGAGGATTTCGAATCAGCATTTGCTGGGATTGCGCTGGAGTGGGTTGATCCAGCAGAGAATGATGGCGAGACCGGCATCTTCGCCGTACATTTCTCAACACCCAATGGAACGTTCCGACTCGATTAATCTTGGGCTGGCCCTGGATTAATCCTTGCCGCCTTAGCTCAGGGGTAGAGCAACGCACTCGTAATGCGTAGGTCCCGGGTTCAAATCCCGGAGGCGGCCCCATATGTAAGTGCTAGCACTCAAACATTCTCAACAAACCCTATAAACAAGTGCAAATAAACGCTCTGTGAGGCATGTGACAGTTGATTTTGACTCAGGCATTGAAAATGTGAGAGAAGAATTGGAGTACACGAATAGGAGAGCGCTAATGAGTAACTTAGATCTTGCGCGTTGGCAATTCGCAATTACAACCGTTTATCACTTTATATTTGTGCCGATCACAATCGGCCTTGGATTCCTAGTAGCAGGACTACAAACGGCTTGGGTTCGAACCAATAATCCGAAGTATCTAAAGGCTACGAAGTTTTTTGGAAAGTTGTTTTTAATAAACTTTGCGATGGGTGTGGTAACTGGCATAGTTCAAGAATTCCAATTTGGAATGAATTGGTCGAACTACAGCCGTTTTGTGGGAGATATCTTCGGTGCACCTCTTGCGATGGAGGGCTTGCTCGCATTTTTCCTTGAATCAACCTTCTTAGGTATTTGGATTTTTGGGTGGGACCGACTACCAAAAAAGCTACATCTAGCTTCAATTTGGGCTGCCGCACTGGGAACAATTTTCTCTGCTTATTTCATTTTGGCAGCTAATGCTTGGATGCAACACCCGGTTGGTTATGTGATTAATGAAGAA
>VFQT010002054.1_pt1 | contig 21691 bp, 22 predicted proteins | sample 3512381 | NCBI WGS metagenome assembly VFQT01 (sample SAMN10412376, study PRJNA504923) | tailings metagenome | isolation source: Relicate 2 Philex TSF3 active mining site | place: Philippines: Tuba, Benguet | collected 2017-08-29
TTGAAATACAAGCAACTCTTTCATTACCAAATCTTTTATAAATTGCTTCATAAATCTCTAACCTTCGAGCTGATTCAACATCAATATCTATATCAGGTAAAGCACTTCTTAAAGGTGAAAGAAATCTCTCCATAACTAATCCATATTTAATTGGGTCTAGATTTGAAATGCCTAATAAATAGTTAACTAAACTTCCTGCTCCCGAACCTCTTGCCGCAACTCTAATCTTTTTTTCTTTAATTAATTTAACTACTTCAGCAACTGTTAAAAAATATCCAGAAAAATTTAATCCATTTATTACATCAAGTTCATCTTTTAATCTATTTTGATAGACACTTTTACTTTCAATATTTAAATTAATTAAGGCTGATTGACACTTATTGTATAAGACTTTTACAGAGTCGCTATCTACTTCATTTAAAACTAAATCGGTTTCTGGAACACTAATCGAACCGATTCCTAAATCTTTAACAGGATCTAAACTACATTCATTTGCAACATCTTCCGTAAACCTTAAAAGTAGTTGTCCTACTTCAATACTACTTAAATATTTTCCAATATTAAAAGCTACTTGATACATATCTTGAGTTGACTTTAAATATGCAGAACCTCGAAAATGTCTTACTTGGTCAAAATTTAATTGTTTTTTAGTTTCAATAGATTCAAGTAATTCTGTAATGATTGCATCTTCTGCACTAATGTATCTAGCAGCATTACTTAAAATTGCTCTTAACTGATTATCTTTAGCAAAGTTAGTCATTTTTGCTGCTGAAGTTATTGAATATTTTGGATCTACCACTTTATGTAAATTTGAATGAGAAACTACTTCAATTATTAAGTCTTGTCTATCAACATGCTCTAACCAACTATTTAAAAGATGTAAGGCTAGATCGTTTCTATTTCTAATTATGTTTTGTCCGATATCTGAATTAACGCCTAAAACTGCTACCAGATTTCCTTGTTTCATCTTTTCCCATAAATATGAAATCTCTAGTTTTGGGTTTCCTCTTTCTTTTTCATGCGCTTTGCTTACTAAATGACATAAATCTCGAAAACCATTTTTTCCGCGAGCAAGAACTAGAACCCTTGATTTTCCTAAATTAAAATCAACCCCAATTATTGGAGTTATGGAATTTATTAAACAGTGTTGAACAAAATTTATTGCCCCAGATAAAGTATCTTGATCAGTTATCGCAATTTTAGAAAAGTTAAGTAGTTTTGCTTGTTGCACAATTTTTTCCGGCATACCACTGGCATAGCGAAGTGAATACGCTGAAGAAACATTTAAATGGGTGAAATTTCTTTTCGGATTCACCTTGAAAACTCCTCAAATTTTTTTTATTAAGTCGGAGGAAGACGACTTAGGACGTTTGGCTTCCCTATTAAAAAAGCTTCCCCGCAAGTTTTAACAAAGAAGCCAAACGATGTGGTTTTTAACTTTTAAGCAAAATGGCGATTTAGGGGTCAATCGCCATTTAACTTAATTTCTAAAGTGACTAATTTTTAAGGTATTTAGGGGAAAATACCCTGTTTTAATCACTATTCGAACACTTGTTCGAATAGTGATTAGTCAACCACCTTCCACTGACAAAGGTCAACTAAGGGGGCTTGCGTACCCTTGAGAAATGAGCGAAAACGAGCACCCATCGGTGGCTAAGTTCAAGAAGGCCTGTCAGGAGTTGGGGGTTAAAGGAAGCGTCATCAAGACCAATGAAACAGCTCGGACTGCAGATGAAGCGGCCGCTACTTTAGGAGTAGAAGTAGGACAGATCGTTAAATCTTTAGTATTTGAAGCCGATGGAGAAACAGTTTTAGTTTTAACATCTGGGCAAAACAAAGTAGATACCAATAAAGTTGCACAAGAATTAAAGGTGAGCACAGTAAATAAAGCTGATGCCGATAAAACTAGAGAAGTAACAGGTTATGCAATTGGAGGAATTCCCCCACTGGGACATACAACAAAAATGAGAATTTTGATTGATGAAACTTTTAAAAAATTTGATGAAATTTGGGCAGCGGCAGGTCATCCCCATTATGTTTTTCCCACCTCGTTTGAAGAATTAGTAAAGCTAAGTGGTGCAGCACCTGCAGAAATTAAACAGAATTAAAAGGAATTGGTGAAAATTGAGTATTCGTGTTTATAGAGGACCACATAGAGATTCTGGTGGACCTACTCCAGGATTTAGAACAATTCCTTGGATATTTTTTGGATTAGGCTTAATTTTTTCAGCGCTTTGGCCAATATTTCCAACTGATCGAAAAGATTCATTAAGTGTATTTCTAATTTTATTCTTATTTATTGCAACCACTGCTCACGCTTTTATTTGGTGGGGCATGGCTTGGGCAGCAACATTTCTAGTTGTCTCGTTGGGTTTAAGTTTTTCATTTTTGGCAATAAATTCAGCAACTGGTTTTATTTTTGGAGACGTGCAATATACATATAGATTAGGTTTTCAACTTTTTCACGTGCCATTTACTAGCCCCCTAATTTGGAGTTCAATTGCCTATTTAGGAATCGTTATCTCGAGAAGAATTTCTCGTGCGGTAATAATGTCGCCTTTAACTGCAGCAATTACTTCACTGGGCTTACTTTTAGTTATTGAATCTCTATTGGTAAACGCAGGTTATTTTCAATGGTTACCAAAACCTGAAGTATATACAATTTTAGGAATTAACCCATTGCGGTATCAAATTGTTTCATTTTTAGTTCTTTTACTAATTATGATATTAAGTTCTCAAAACACTAAAAACGATAGATCTTCAACTAAATTTCCTTATTTAACATATATATGGATATTTTTATTTGCAGTTTTTTGTGCTCAATTTTTGAGCAAGAATATTTCAGCATTCTTTATGCCACTTCTAATTATGGCTTATTCAATTATTACTTTTGCCTATAAAACAATTAAGGACCGATAAATGAGTGATGAAGATAAAGAATCTAGCGGCCTAGGATTACTCTTAACTTTCGGTGCTGCAGCTGCAGCAATTTACACTGCTTATAAAGCTTTTAATAATTCAAATACTCCACGTTTTGAGATAAATCCAATCGCTAAAGAAGTTAATAAATCAGTTTCTATTTTGATTCCTGGACATGTAGATGAGGCAAGTGAAACAATTTATGAATCACAAAAACAATCTCATTTGAATAAATTTGAAGTTCTTTATCTTGAAGATCGTGGGCATGAAATCGATAAGCCAAATGATTGGTCGATAAAAGCATGGAAATGTCAAAGAATTGCGTTTAAAGCAACTGGTGATTATCTAGTGTTTATCGAGCCTGATTTAAGTCTTTCAAGTGATGCTGTTTCGTTAGCTATTAATTGCTTAGAAGAAAACCAGTTAGATGCTTTGCTTATTCAGCCTGCCATTTTAAACAGAACAGAACCTATTGTTTTAGCGAAGAACTTATTGAATTTACCAAATCCATTGAATGATTCTCTTGATTCAAATATCAGTGCAAGTTTTTTAGTAATCAATAGAAACGCTTATAGTGCTCTGGCAGGACACACCAGAGTTGCAAGTAAGGAATATGAAGCAAGTTCTTGGATTACAGAACTTAAATCTTCAAATTTCCAAGTTGGAATTGCTAATGGTTCTGCACTTGCTTCCACATTTGCTTCAACTGAAATTCCAGAAATAAATGAGGACTTTGCCAAAAAAGTTGGAACAATTATTGGCACTTACTTAATTCCCTTCTTAGCAATACTGAGTGGTAAATCTTCTATGAGACAATTTCTTGGTTCACTTGGTTTAATCGCCAATATCGCAACTGTAATCAAAGCTAAAAGAATTAAGTAAATAGAGAAAATTATGAAAGCACTAGAAATAAGGCCGCTAATTCAAAAATGTTTAGATGAATTCATTACTCAGCAAAGACCACTTTTAAATGAAGTATCAAATTCTCTTGACGAATTAGCAAAATTTACAAATGAATTTCTTTCTGGAGGAAAACGTTTAAGAGCTGCTTTTTGTTATTGGAGTTATCTAGGTTCTGGCGGTACAGATGGTGAAGAAATAATTAAAGCTGCTAGTTCTTTGGAATTTCTCCAAGCTTGCGCCTTAATTCATGATGACGTTATGGACGCCTCAGATACCAGACGTGGCAAACCCTCTATTCACAAAAAATTTGAGCAAATGCATTCAAAAAATAATTGGTTGGGTGAATCTAAACAATTTGGTTTAGGTGGAGCAATTTTATTAGGTGATTTAGTTCTTTCTTGGGCAGATGAATTATTAATGGATTCAGGAATCGAACCAATAAGTTTACTTAGAGGAAAAAAGATTTATGACTTAATGAGAACCGAATTAATGGCAGGACAATACTTGGACATATTTGAACAATCCCGTGGTGGAGGCTCTTTAGAAAATGCTTTTAATGTTATTAAATATAAATCAGCAAAATACACAATTGAAAGACCACTTCATCTAGGTTGCGCTTTAGCAACTGATGATAAAAATTTAATGAACACATTTTCTGAATATGGCTTGCCACTAGGTGAAGCATTCCAATTAAGAGATGACGTATTGGGAGTTTTCGGAGATCCAGAAGAAACAGGTAAACCTGCGGGAGACGATCTTCGCGAAGGGAAAAGGACTGTTTTAATTGAAATGACTTTTGCAAATGCCAATAGTTCACAACTAACAAAATTAGAAGAGTTATTTGGTAAAGAAGTAAGCGCCGAAGAAGTATCAGTATTAAGAGATATAGTTACTGAAACCAAAGCATTAGAACACGTAGAAAACTTAATAAAAACTCGCTTAGAGCAATCAATGCAGGCTATTTCAATGGCAAATATCACAATTCCTGCTAAAGAGGCCCTTTCCGAGTTGGCACTTGCCGCAACTTCTAGAAGAGTATGACTATGACCTATTCACCGGCTCGATTAATTCCAGGACGAATGAGAACAGTTTCTGGCCCGACAGATCATGTTGTGATTGTTGGCGCAGGATTAGCTGGATTATCAACTGCACTTCGATTAATAGGTAAAGGACGAAAAGTCACTGTTATCGAAAGAGAATCAGTACCGGGTGGAAGAAATGGATTATTAGTTAAAGAAGGTTTCAATTTTGACACCGGTCCTTCAGTCTTAACAATGCCGGATTTAATCGCTGATGCATTTGATTGTGTCGGTGAAAACATGCATGACTGGTTAGATTTACAACCAGTTTCACCTTTATATCGTGCTTATTATCACGATGGTTCGAAATTAGATGTGCACGCAAATCCTGAAAGAATGGCTCAAGAAATTCGAGAAGTAATTGGCGAAAAAGAAGCAAGTGGATATCTAAAGTATGTAAATTTTGTCTCTAAACTTTATCAATATGAAATGAAAGATTTTATCGACAGAAATATTGATTCTCCACTCGATTTATTAACTCCAAATTTAGCTAAGCTAGTTGCAGTCGGCGGATTTAGAAAACTTGCTCCAAAAGCTCAACAATATTTGAAAGATTTTAGAACTGAAAGAGTTTATTCATTCCAAGCGATGTATGCAGGTTTATCTCCATATCAAGCATTAGCAATTTATGGAGTTATTGCTTATATGGATTCAGTCGCAGGTGTTTTCTTTCCAAAAGGTGGCATGCACGCAGTTCCAAGAGCTCTTGCAAAAGTTGCAGAAAAACACGGAGTGGAATTTAAATACAACACTGAAGTAATAAAAGTAGAAACTGTAAATAATCGCGCTAAAGCGGTCATCACAAAAGCAGGAGAAAGAATTGCAGCAGATGTAGTAGTTCTCAATCCGGATTTGCCAGTGGCTTATGAGAACTTATTAGGTAATGTGCCTTGGTCAGTTCGAAGATTAAAATACTCTCCTTCTGCCATGGTTTTGCTTGTAGGCAGTAAAAAGAAATATGAGAATATCGCGCATCACAATATACATTTTGGAAAAGATTGGAAAGGAGTATTTGATGATTTGATTGAAAGAAAACAATTTATGAAAGATCCAAGTTTACTTGTAACAAACACTACACATTCAGATTCATCGTTAGCTCCTAAAGGCAAAGAAATTTATTATGTGCTGTTCCCAACACCAAATACTGATTCTTCCATTGATTGGAAAAAAGAAACTCCTAAATACAGAGATGAAATGGTAAAAGTTTTAGAGCAAAGAGGTTATGAAAATTTTGGTTCAAATATTGAAGTTGAACACATCACAGGACCATTGGAATGGGAACAACAAGGAATGAAATTTGGAGCACCGTTTGCATCCGCACATACTTTCTTGCAAACTGGTCCATTTAGACCTGGAAATTTATGGGGTGAAAACGTAGTTTTTGCAGGTTCTGGAACACAACCTGGTGTTGGAGTGCCTATGGTTTTAATTAGTGGCAGATTAGCCGCAGAACGAATTCTTGGAAAAGATAAAACTTACAAATCTCGAGCTTATAGAAAATATTAAGATGTCCAAAAAAGAGCTTCTAGAAGCAGGAATAACTGATTCTTCAATGCAGGCCTCTTATGAAAATTGTAGAAAACTTAATTCAAAACATGGAAAAACTTACTATTTAGCAACACTTTTATTACCACCTGGAAAAAGACCATATGTTCACGCTTTGTATGGATTTGCCCGATATGCAGACGAAATAGTAGATGATTTGTCAAGCACTTTAACTGATAAAGAAAAATCAGATTGGCTAGGTAAATGGGGGGAAGATTTTTTAAGTGATTTAAAAAAAGGAAAATCTGATGATCCAATTTGCAAAGCAGTTGTTGACACAGTTAATCGATGGGAAATTCCTAGAGAACACTTTGAGGCTTTCCTGCATTCGATGAGAATGGATTTAACTGTTACGCAATATCAAACTTTTAAAGATTTACATGAATATGTTTATGGTTCAGCTGCAGTTATAGGTCTACAGATGGTGCCAATACTTGAACCCACTGCTCAGATTGCTTACGAGAGAGCTCAAGATTTAGGAATTGCTTTTCAATTGGCAAACTTTGTGAGAGATGTTTCTGAAGATTTAACTCGTGGAAGAATTTATTTACCATTAGAAGAACTTGCTCAATTTGGAGTGGACAGAGATTACTTAAAGAAACGAATTGCAGATGAAAATGTTAAAAATGCCTTAAAGTTTCAAATAAAAAGAGTTAAAGAACTAGAGGAAAAATCACGTTCCGGAATTGAATTTTTACATCCTTCATCTCGACTATGCATCGAAGCTGCACGGATTCTTTATTGTGGAATTGTTGATGCCGTTGAAACAATTGATTATGAAGTATTTAAAAAGAGAGCTAAAGTTTCAACAATTCAAAGATTAAGAGTGGCAATTCCAGCTTGGCAAAAAGCCAGAAAAGCTCGTCAATTACATGGATCAGGCCACGTTCAAGGAATTAATTTTAATTTTCACTAATTACTTAGTGCCGTACCAATGACCTTTTGGCCACCACTTTGGTGGTGGTCCTGAAAAAGGTTTCTTTTGAATATTTTTTCTACCTAAATAAATCCAAATTGAAATCGTGAATAAAATCATCGAAAAACCAAAAAATACATCTTCAACTGGAGCAAAAAATAATCTACCGTCTCCAATCATTGGTGGAACTTTATTTGAATAGTCTCCGCCGATTAATGCAAAATCGTTGTATCGAACTATCAAAAATCTTGTTAATACACCATTTGTTAAAAACTGGAAAAATAGAACTATTACGTAACTTAACCAAAATAACTTTTTAGTTATTATTCGAGTTCTTAAAATAAATAAATCTAAAATAATTGCTAATGTGCAATAAATAATTCCAATCTCAATGTAGGTCATCTATTCATCCCCCACTTTTTCTTTCTTAATTGATCTCACTGCTTCAAAAGATAAAAGTGAAGCAATCGGAACGATGATAAAAAATAGTAATTCTTCAAGTGGTAAAAATCCTAAAAGAGTAACACCAGTAGTTTTTTCAGGATCAAAAAACCAATGGTTATTAACTATTGCGTAATAGTCCCAGATCACCATAAGTATTACTACCGGAATGATTGTTAAAATTAATCTTTTTAGTTTTTGATAAACTCGGGCTTTTAATAAAAGTTCTAACCAAACAGTTCCAAGAAAAATAAATACTAAAACACCGATATAAGAAAACTTAAGCATGTTCAACTTCTAATAGAGCCAAGGCGCCCAACCCCTAACAATCCAACCGTTGTAAGCGACCATGTCTTGTTCTAAACAACTTGCCTTATCTGGTCTTGACGCAAATTGCTTTCCGCCATAAGTTTTCCAAAAATGTGCACTCATTTGCCAACGACCACGGTATTTGCCACTTCTACCCACCGCTTTGCAATTTCGATGCGACTCTTTCATAGATATATATCTTGTAAAAGCACTAGTGCGCCAAACTTCAAATGGAATTAATTCTCTAGCCTGTTTATACAACTTGGCATCTTTGGTTAAAGTTATATCACCTTTATATTTCGCAACAATTTTCTTTTTAGCTTTTGATAATTTAACGACTTTAGTTTTCTTAGAACGATCAATTGTTCTAGAAGCTTGTTCTGCAATCACAGCAGCAAGAGCTGGATCTACTGGAACTGGATTTGCCTGAATTTGTTCTGCAGCCTTTTCTTCTTCTCTCTGTTCATCAAGTGCTTCAAATAATTTGTTCCAACCAATTTTTCCTAACGAAGTTCCATCGTCACTATCACCTAAGTCTTTATAAAAAGCTTTTATCGCTTTGGTAGTCGATGGACCATATTTTCCATTAGCTGAAGATATTTCATAACCCAATTCAATTAGTGCTTCTTGAACTTTCTTCACGCTTGAATTTTTTACTCCAGCTTTTAATTTGTCTTTGCCTGGATAATCTGGAATTTCAGTTGAGATTGCAATATTTGGTATTGCACTAGTTGGATTAATAAAACCTAAACCTAAAACCAAAGTTAAAATTGAAATTGAAACAATTTTGAATCGGCGGCGCTTAAACGTCGTCATTACTCGAGATTACAACACAAATCTAAAAATCTAGGTATCTAATCCCTCTTTAGATTGACACCCTCGTGCTCAAGCAATGCTTTCTTGAGCGACACACCAAACCCATAGTTACCAATATCACCATTCGTTTTAATAACTCTGTGACAAGGAATGAATGGAGCTATGAGATTTCTTGCACAAGCACTCCCGGCTGCTCTTACTGCTTTCTCGTTCCCAGATTTCTTTGCTAATTGTGCATAACTTAAAACTTTTCCACCAGGAATTTTTCTTAACTGGTTCCAACATTTTTGCATAAATTCAGAACCATCTTGGCTTACTACAACTTTTTTAAAAATATCTAAATCTCCGTCTACCCAATCTTTTACAATTTCAGTAATTCCCTCTAATTTCTTATCTTTAATTAATTTAACATCTTTTTCCAAATTTAATTGTTTCAACAATTTATTCATCGGTTTAAATCCTGCACCAATTACTTTAGGAGTTTTTGAGACATCAAGTACCGTTGCAATGCTTGACCAAGGTGTCTTTATTTCATGAATCAATAACTTTTTCATGGTGCAACACTTGTATCTTCAATTTGTTCCGGAAATGGTTCAGGCAAATCATAGCCGGTAATTATCGTGGCAAATTCATCTGCTTCAAAAGCAGGATATGGCGTTAATTTTTGAATTCCTGCAACTTGCGCTAATTTAGTAGCTGCTTCAATCGCATCAGGTCTGTATAAAAGTTCACTTGTATCTATGTTTCTTTTTTTATAGTTATCTATTTTGGTTACAAAAACTCCAAAAGTTTCTAATCTTGAAGCAAGTCTTGTACCTAAACCTTCGCGATTTGTGCCATTCAAAATCGTGACCACCATTTTGTCTAGCGTCACGACACCATCTTCAGCACTTTTTGTTGGAGCAGGATTCAAAATTGCTTGAATTCGGGTTTCGCGATAATTCGATAGCACCACACTGGTAATTGCACTTATGATGGCTAACCCCAAAACAGATCCAAGAATTATCTGAGTCTTTTTATTCATAGAACTCAAAGCCTACTTAAAATATTTATTTTGCCAACATTTCTGCTACTTGGAAAGCTAATTCGAGTGCTTGGACTCTATTTAGTCGAGGATCACAAGCTGTTTCATAACGCATTGGTAGATCTTTTTCCATAATTCCTGAAATTCCGCCTAAGCATTCTGTTACGTCATCGCCGGTTAATTCGATATGCAAACCACCTGGATGAGTTCCAAGTTGTTTGTGTACTACAAAAAAGTCTTTTACTTCACTCAACACATCGCTAAATTCTCTGGTCTTATGTCCAGTTGCAGCTTCCTTAGTATTTCCATGCATCGGATCACAAACCCAAATAACTGGATGCCCAGTTTCTTCAACCGCTTTAATAATTGGAGGAAGTTTCTCTAAAACATTTCCAGCACCCATTCTGGAAATTAAAGTTAATCTTCCTGGTGTTTTATCAGGATCTAATTTTTTAATTAAATTAACCACATCGCTCGGATTAGCTTTAGGTCCCACTTTGCAACCAATTGGATTACTAATTGAAGCCATGAATTGTGTGTGAGCACCATCTGGTTCTCTAGTTCTTTCACCCATCCACAAGAAATGTGCACTAGTGTCATATTTTCTTCCAGTTACATAATCTGTGCGAGACATTGCTTTTTCGTAATCTAAAAGTAAAGCTTCATGTGCTGTGAAAAATTCAACTGATCGAAATTCGACTGGATCAGCACCACAAGCATGCATAAATGCAAGTGCTCTATCAATATCTTTTGCTAATTGATCATATTTTTTACCAGAATCAGATTGTGCAACGAAATCTCTATTCCAAGCATGAACCATTCTTAAATCAGCAGAACCATCTTGTGAAAAAGATCTAATTAAGTTCAACGTTGCATTTGAAGCTTTATAAGCACGAATCAATCTTTGTGGATCTGGTCTTCTGGCTTCAGGAGTAAATGCAACATCATTAATTGCATCTCCTCTGTAAGAAGGAAGAGTTACTCCATTAACGGTCTCTTCATTTGCAGATCTTGGTTTGAAATATTGGCCTGCAATTCGTCCAACTTTTACAACAGGCAAAGTTGCGCCGTAAGTTAAAACCACAGCCATTTGCAAGACGGTTTTTAATCTTGCTCTAACTGAATTTGCAGTATTTGCAGCAAAAGTTTCAGCACAATCTCCTCCGGTTAAGAAAAATGCTTCACCTCTAGACACATCTGCAAGTCTTTGAGTTAGGAGATCGCATTCACTGGGAAATACCAATGGCGGAAGTACTTTTAATTCTTTAACTACTCTTTCGAGTTCACCAGCATCTGGCCATTCAGGCTGTTGCTTTGCTGATGTAACCGCTGGGGAATCTTGCGGTGACATACTCATGCCCCAAAAAAAGCTTTAGCTTCGAGATAGCGATTTGCTGGAACAGTTTTTAAAACACCAGTTGCACTTTCCAAAGCAACTCGAACGATATTTGTTCCATGTAATGCAACCATTTGTCCATATGCACCATCATTTAAAGCATCTGCAGCGGCAAGTCCTAAACGATTACCTAAATTTCTATCAAAAGCAACTGGCGATCCACCGCGTTGCAAATGACCTAAAACCACACTTCTTGATTCTATTTTGGTTATTTCTTCAAGCCTTTTTGCTAAAGCTTCCCCAACGCCTGAAAGTTTTACGTGCCCGAAAGCATCCAGGGTGGAATCTTTAGTTACCAAATCACCTTCAGTACTTAAAGCACCTTCTGCTACAACCACAATCGCATATTGATCTCTTGCAAATCTTTGTTTAACCCAATTTGCAACTTCATTAATGTCATATTTTTCTTCTGGAATTAAAGTAACTGCAGCATCCCCTGCCATACCTGTTTCTAATGCAATCCAGCCTGCATGTCTACCCATCACTTCAACCACCAAAACACGATGATGACTTCTTGCAGTGGTGTGTAATCGGTCAACTGCTTCAGTGGCTATTGCAACTGAAGTTTGGAATCCAAAAGTGTAGTCAGTATTTGATAAATCATTGTCAATAGTTTTAGGAACACCAATTACTTTAAAGTTGTGTTTATGCAATTGAGTGGCAACACCAAGTGTGTCTTCTCCACCTATTGCAACTAAAGCATCAACATTTAATTTCTTTAAATTATCTTCAATTCTTGCTACACCATTTTCAATTTTCAATGGATTTGTTCTTGAAGAACCTAAAATTGTTCCACCTTCATCATTGATATGTGCAACATCTGCAAGAGTGACTGGTCTAGTTAAACTTTCTAATGGACCTTTCCAACCGTCTTTAAATCCAACAAACTCATATTTATAAGCATTGATCCCACGAGTTACTACGCCACGAATTACGTTATTTAATCCTGGAGCATCTCCACCACCGGTTAAGATTCCAACTCGCATCAGTCATTCTTCTTTCTATTTATATAGTCAAGAATTCACTTCTTAATTTATCGTAAAGAAACTACTCTTTTTCCTTAAGGGCTTCTTTTGCTGCTGAAGCGTAAATATCTACATATTCTTGACCGGAAAGTTCTCTGATCGCTTCCATAATTTCATTCGTGACTTTTCTTAGAGTTTCAGCATTTCTAGCATCGTCATAATAATTAGAAAAATCTAAAGGTTTGCCAAAAATTATTCCAACTCGACCAACTTTAGGAACTAAACGATCTGCAGGTTGAATTTCATAAGTTCCAATCATTGCTACAGGCACAACTGGAACTTTTGCTTCAAGTGCCATTCTTGCAACACCAGTTCTACCTCTATAAAGTCTTCCGTCTGGAGATCTGGTTCCTTCCGGATAAATTCCTAATGCTTCTCCTCTATTTAAAATGTCAATTGCTGTTCTTAATGCAGCTTCTGCTGCAGATCCACCTGCTCGATCAATAGGAACTTGACCTACACCGGAAAAAAATAATTTAGTTACTAAACCTTTAATACCTTTACCCCGCCAATAATCAATTTTTGCCAGAAAAGTAATTCTTCTTTTAACAACTAAAGGTAGAAAAATTGAATCAACAAAAGAAGTGTGGTTAGGTGCAAAAATTACTCCACCAGATTTTGGAATATTTCTTTTTCCTTTGGTCCAAGGTCTAAAAATTAAACGAAGTGGAAGCCACAGAAATATGTATTTAACCACAAAGTAAAACATTTCCGACTTCGCCTTTCACTAATTACTTGAGGCTATAAAGAATACCTGACCCAAAATTAACTCAGGGAATTCTTTAGATATTTAATTCAAAAGCACGCTTGCGCGCTCGGAAATGACCTACATTTATGCATTCGGTGTAACCAATTCTGGTTCTAGAAAAAAGGGGTTGATGCACATGGCCAAAAAATGAATATTTTGGTTGAAACTTTTTAATATAATTTAGTAAAGCTTCACTTCCTCTTTCAAATCTTCTAGCCACAACATCAAACGTAATATCTGGCACTGCTGGTGGAATATGTGAACATAAAACATCAACAGGTCCTAGTGCGTCAACATTTTTTTGGAATTCTTCATCACTTATTTCATAAGGTGTTCGATAAGGAGTTTTTAATCCTCCTCCAACGAATCCAAACTTTAATCCACCAATTTCTACTACTTTTCCATCAAGAACAGTCATTCCGTCTTTAACATAGTCGTTCCAAAATTCAGGACGATCTACATTTCCATAAGTTAAATAAACTGGTGTTGGCATCGCATCAAATATTTGTTGATATTGATTTTTAACTTCCCTAGCAATTAATTCTTCTCTATTTCCAAGTTCTTCCCATTTTGTCATCGCCATGGCTCTAGCTTCGACAAACATATTTGCAGTTCTTAATCGAATAAATTCTTCATTAAACTCATAACCAAAAAGTTTTCCCATAATCCCATTACCGGGATCTTCATAATCTGTATAAAGAAGTAAATCGCCTAAACAAATTAGTACATCCGAATCTTGTGCTGCTTTCTTAAGTGCATCGATTTCAGCATGGACATCACTAATTATGTTGATTCTCACCTTTCTAAGATTACGCAATTATTTAAGTTTGGCATTTTCTACTACCCTTGTTAACGTGAATTCAATCAGAGCTTTTTCTAAAAGCGTGCTCGGCCTAATTTTTACTTGGGCCGTAATTAGATACTTTTTGTTCCAATTTATAACTTTGAAAATTTACTACCCTGAAGGCAAATGGTTAAAGGGAGACGTCGAACTATACCAATTTTGGTCACTTGGATTAATCAATGGAATTTTTCCTGTAAATGATTCCATGTGGCAGTATCCGCCGTTAGCAGGATTTGTTTTCACATTGCCCCATTACATATTTGGAAATTCAAATATCGGCTTTATTTTGACTATGCTCATTTTTGATTTTTTAATATTGATAACCCTGCTCAAATTTGGCAGAAATCAATTTACGAAAAATACTGAAGTAAGACTAGATGGTTTTGCCGGTGCTTGGTTTTGGGTTGCTTGGCCAGTGTTAATGGGACCGCTTTTATTAACTCGATTTGATTTAGTCCCAACTTGGTTTGCAATTTTAGGTTTAATTGCGATTTATGAAAAAAGATTAAATATTGCTGGAATTGTTATTGCAATCGGCACTCTTGTAAAACTTTGGCCAATTTTATTATTCTCAGTTATACAAAAAAGTCATTTTAGAAAAGTAATTATACCCTTTGCTCTTACTTCAAGCTTGATAATATTCTTTATCGAAATTATAAGTATCAATCCATTTTCTTTCTTCCAAAATCAAACTTCAAGAGGTTTACAAGTTGAATCTGTGGCGGCAATTTTTTATGTTATTTACAAACTTTTAGGTGGGAAAGTCGAATATGTTTATCGTTACGGTTCTCTAGAAGTTGATGCCGTTTTTGCAAGTAATATTGCTTTGATTTTAAACTTTGCAACTTTACTAGCTTTTCTTGTCATCGTGGTTCTTAACTTTAAGAATAGATTGAGTGCGATTAATATTTTTGAAAAATCTCTAATCATTATTGTTTTTGCAATTGGACTTAGTAGAGTATTTTCGCCTCAATTTTGGATTTGGATTGGCGGTTTATCAGCTTTAGTAATTATTTTTAAAAAATCTAAATTAAACAGAGTTATCACATTACTTTCAATTTCTGCTTTAACTACTCAAATTCTTTACCCTGCACTTTATGTTGGTTTATTGAACGGTGAATTTTTCCCTACTTTGGTCCAAGTTTTAAGAATTGGTTTGTTTATGTATGCCATGATTTTAAGTTATAAATTTCTTATAGAATCCAGACAAAAGAAAGTTAATAATGTCTAAGACTCTAGTTATTACAAACGATTTTCCACCTAGGCCAGGTGGGATTCAAACTTTTGTCCACGGCTTACTTGATGGGCTTGATCCAGAAAATGTGATTGTTTTAACTTCAAAATATAAAGGTTGGCAAGATTTTGACAAATTACAAAAATACAAAGTTTTTCGCTACGACACCGAAATGCTGCTACCTACGCCAGCGGTAACAAATTTTGCAATTAAATTAATCAAGGAGTTTAATTGCGAAAGTGTTTTATTTGGCGCGAGTGCTCCACTTGGTTTGATGTCTGCAAAATTAAAGAGCAACGGCGTTAAAAAAACTATTGCTCTTACGCATGGACATGAAGTTGGATGGTCTTTTACTCCTGGCTTGAAGCAGTCTTTTCAAAAAATAGTGAAAGATGTTGATAAATTAACTTATTTGACTAAATACACATTTGAAAAAATCAAAGAAGCAGTCCCTGAAAAAGATTTGCCCAAATTTGAACAACTCACTCCAGGAATTAACATTGAAATGTTTAATCCAAACTTAAAACAGTCACAGGAAGTGCAAGAATTAAAAAAAAGATTCAGAATTGAAGATAAATTAATAGTAGGTTGCATCTCAAGATTAATGCCACGAAAAGGCCAAGATACTTTAATTGAAATTTGGCCTGAAGTATTAAAAAGTATTCCTAATGCTCATCTTCTAATTGTCGGTGGTGGCAGTTATAAACAAGCTTTACAAAAGAAAACTTTTGATTTAGAAATTAACAACAAAGTAACTTTAACTGGTTCAGTTGCTTGGGATCAGCTTCCTTTTTACTATGCAAGTACCGATGTATTTGCAATGCCAGTCAGAACACGTAATTTCGGATTTGACGTAGAGGGTTTAGGAATTGTTTATCTAGAAGCCTCTGCTACTGCCGTACCAGTAATTGCTGGCAATTCTGGAGGAGCACCAGATGCAGTGATTGATGGGATTACTGGATTTGTAATTGATTCAAAAGAAAAAAATGTTTTAATTGAAAAAATTGTTTCTCTTCTTTCAAACTCAGAATTACGAAATCGACTAGGTAAACAAGGAAGATCTTGGATAGAAAAACAATGGCAATGGCCTTCAAGGCATTTACAGATTAGGAAATTACTCTCAATTGATTGATTGAGAAAATTCTTGCCATTTCTTTAAAGTATTCAAACTCATACCCGCTGCGACACTACCCTTAGCTCGAGCGTAGGCAAGATTAATTGCCGTATCAAAATCTAGATCTTGATTCTCATAAGCAACTATTGCTGCAGCTGCATTGATACAAATTGCATCTTGCAATGGATTAGAAATATTTGGTTGCAATGCGTTTAAAATTAAATTTGCGTTTGTGTGAGAATCTCCTCCTTGCAGTTGATCAATTGTTACTTTCTTTATCCCAAGATTTTCTGCATCAAATATAAATTCGGTTAACTGGTTATTTTTAACTTGCCAAATTTGAGTCGGTCCACAAATTGAAATTTCATCTAATCCGTCCAGTCCTCGAACTACATACGCATTAATATTTCTATTTGCTAAAACTTGAGCAATAACTGGAGCTTTTTCTAAATTAGAAACTCCCACAACTTGAGCTTTGGGTGTTGCAGGATTTGCTAAAGGACCTAAAAAGTTAAAAACTGTGGTGGTCGCTAATTCTTTTCTAATTGGAGCAACTACTTTCATTGCTGGATGAAAAATTGGAGCAAAACAAAAACATATTCCCACTTTTTTCAAGTTTTCTTTGACTTGCTCTGGATTTAAATCAATTCGTATTTTCAAGGCTTCGAGTACATCAGCTGATCCTGATTTAGAAGAAGCAGCGCGATTGCCATGTTTTACAACCGGTATGCCACAACTTGCTACAACAATTGCAGCCGCTGTTGAAATGTTGACAGTATTTAAGCCATCACCACCAGTTCCGCAGGTATCGACAGCATCATGATTTATGTCTAATTTTTTGGAATGCTGAATCATAACGTCAACAAATGCGGTTATTTCTTCAGCAGACTCTTGTTTGTTTTTTAAACCTAAAAGAAATTCTTTTATTTCCACTTGATTTGCTTTTTCATCCATGACGGAATTCATGGCCCATTGCGCTTGGGCAAAAGTTAAATCTTGTTTATTTTTTAAACTTGAAAGGATTTCCTGCCAGGAAATCAAACTGTTCATTTGACTGGAATTGCTGTCTTATCCACTCGTCTCAACAACGTTGTTGCGACTTCAGTTAATACAACAGGATCAATTGGCATCGGAACAACACCTTCTGCTTTTGACCAAGTAGCAAGCCAAGCATCTTGCGGTCTTTGAATTAGAACAATTATTGGTGGGCAGTTAAAAACTTCATCTTTAGCGTTGCGAGCAATTCCTATTCCACCAGCAGGAGCTGCTTCCCCATCCAAAATTGCAAGATTAATTTTTCCTGATTTAAGTTCACTTTTTACAACTGGTTCGGTTGCAACTTGCACAAATTCAATTCTTGGTAAATCTTTTGCGGGACGTCTTCCCAAGGAGGTGATGACAGCATCGCGAATTCTTCTATCGTCTGAATAGACCAAAACGCGTAGTTCGTGCAATTGTGAATTTATGTCTGCCACAAGTGTCACATTAGTCATATATTGCGCGCCCATCCATAAATCCCCCACCGTTTAGGTGACAGAATAGGAACCATGTCTGCGACAACTTTTTCAAATCAAAGAATCAATCGACCAAACATGACCGCCATTGGCACAATCGTTTGGCTATCTAGTGAATTGATGTTTTTCGCGGCTTTGTTTGCTATGTATTTCACTCTTCGTGCAGTGAATCCAGATGTTTGGAAAATTGGAACTGAATTACTTAATATTCCATTTTCTGGCGCTAACACAACAATCTTGGTTTTAAGTTCAGTAACCGCACAACTTGGAGTTTTTGCAGCTGAACGTGGCGATAGAGAAAGACTTCGCTTCTGGTTCATTATTACTTTTTTAATGGGTGCATTTTTCGTTGGCGGACAAGCTTTTGAGTATGCAGAATTAGTTCACGAAGGCTTAACAATTTCTTCTTCACCTTTTGGATCAGTTTTTTACTTAACAACTGGTTTTCACGCCTTGCATGTTACTGGTGGATTAGTCGCGTTTCTATTTGTTTTAGCAAGAACTTATGTTCGACCAAAAATGACTCATGGTCTTGCCACTTCAGCAGTTGTAACTTCTTACTACTGGCACTTTGTAGATGTGGTTTGGATTGGTTTATTCGCAACTATTTATTTAGTGAAATAGGTAAAATAAAGTGAAATATATAGCAAAATTTAGAAGAAAAAAAAGCGCTCCCGTTTTAGTTCTATTTTTTGCATTAGGTTTCATATCAATTGCTTTTAGTGCAATAAATATTTTAGTTTCACCTGCACAAGCAAGAATTGGAACAGATGAAACATTAGTTGATAAAGGTTCTGTTTTGTTTGCAGAAGGTTGTTCTTCATGTCATGGTTTAAATGGACAAGGTACAAGCGATGGTCCAACTTTAGTTGGTGTTGGTGCAGCAGCAGTTCACTTTCAAGTTTCAACAGGTCGTATGCCAATGGCAGCACCTGGTGCACAAGTCATGCGTAAAGAGCCAAGTTATAACGAAGAAGAAACTTTGGCATTAGCTGCATATGTCGCAACATTTGGACCAGGACCTGCAATTCCATCTGAAGAAGAAATTAATGCTTGGGTAAACGCAAATGTTGCTGAAGGTGGAGAATTATTTAGAACAAATTGCGCGCAATGTCATAATTTTTCAGGTTCTGGTGGTGCGTTAACAAATGGAAAATATGCACCAAGTTTAGGACAATCAACTCCGCAACAAATTTATGAAGCAATGCTTACCGGACCTCAATCAATGCCAATTTTTAGTGAAAAAACTTTAACTCCAGAAAATAAAGCTGCAATTATTCGCTACATTCAAGAATTAAATAAATCTGAAAATCCAGGTGGAGTTGATCTAGGAAGATTAGGACCTGTGACAGAAGGATTGTTCTTATGGACCATCGGGCTTGGCGCATTAATTATTGTTGCAGTTTGGATAGGAGCAAGAGTTAGATGAGTAATAATTTTGATTTAAATAACACTTTTGATCCAGATCAAGGTAAACAACCAGAAAAAGTTACTAAAGAAGTTCCTTCAAAATTACCAAAACCTGCAAAAGGTGTAGATCACTATTTAAGAAGAACTGACACTGATCCAAAAGCTGCAAAGAGAGCTGAAAGACAAGTTGCATCTTTATTTGCACTTTCAGGATTTTTTACTTTGGTATTTCTAGTTTCATTTGTAGCAATTCCTAGAGAGAAAAAAATTGCTGTTAATTTAATTGGTGTAACAAGTGCACAAAATTTAGTTTTAGGGGTTTCTTTTGGGCTAGCAATTCTTTTAATTGGAATTGGAGCAATTCATTGGGCTAAAAAACTTATGCCAGATGTTGAAATGGTGCAAGAAAGAAAACCAATGAAGCCAGCAGATGAAGTTCAACAAGAAGCTCTGGATGCATTTAGAATTGGGACACAAGAATCAGGAATTGGATCTAGAAAATTGGTTAGACGAACACTGTTAGGTGCGTTAGCACTTTTCCCACTTCCTTTTGTAGTCATGCTTAGAGATTTAGGACCTGCACCAAAAGGTGAATTACGAAAAACTGCTTGGGAAGAAGGATTACACATTGTTACCGATATCACTTACCAAAAAATTAGACCAGAAGACATTCCAGTAGGAAATCTAATTTCAGCAATGCCTGAAAATATTTTAGAAATCCAAGAAGAAACCCATACTCTAAATGAGCGTGGCAAGTCTGCAATTTTATTAGTTCGAATGAGACCTGAAGATATTAAAAGCCAGCAAGGACCAGATTGGGATTATCAAGGCATACTTGCCTATTCAAAGATTTGTACCCACGTAGGTTGTCCGATTGCGCTATATGAACAAAGGACCCATAATTTATTGTGTCCATGTCATCAGTCAACTTTTGATTTGTCTGACTCAGGACAACCTGTTTTTGGCCCTGCAGCAAGAAGATTGCCGCAGTTAGCAATTACGGTAGATGAAGAAGGCTACTTAATTGCACGCCAAGGATTTCAAGAACCAGTTGGACCTAGTTTCTGGGAGCGTGGTGCATGAGTAATACTGACAGCAAGACAACTCCTGCTGCATATAACTATGTAGATAGCAGAGTTGGTTTTTCTGCAGCACTAAAAAGAAATTTAAGAAAAGTATTTCCTGATCACTGGTCGTTCATGCTCGGTGAAATTGCACTTTATTCATTCATCATTCTTTTACTCACCGGTGTCTTTTTAACTTTCTGGTACAAACCTTCAATGACAGAAGTTATCTATAACGGTTCTTACATCCCATTAAAAGGTGTGCCAATGAGTGAAGCTTTTGCCTCTACTCTAGAAATTTCATTTGATGTTCGTGGCGGAATGTTAATAAGACAAATACATCACTGGGCTGCTCTATTTTTCGTGGCAGCAATGATGGTGCACTTAATGAGAGTGTTTTTCACAGGCGCTTACAGAAAACCAAGAGAATTTAACTGGCTACTTGGAATTGGTTTATTAACATTAGGACTTCTTGAAGGGTTTGCTGGCTATTCCCTTCCAGATGATTTGTTGTCAGGAATCGGTTTAAGGATTGCATCAGGAATTGTTCAATCACTTCCAGTGATTGGAACTTGGGCTCTCTATTTCTTATTCGGTGGAGAATTCCCAGGTGTTGATTTCATTCCTCGCCTATACACAATTCACGTTTTATTAGTGCCAGGAATAATTCTTGCTTTAGTTACAGCACATTTACTTTTAGTTTGGACACAAAAACACACTCAATATCCAGGTCCAGGTAGAACTGAAAACAACGTAGTTGGTTATCCATTGCTACCTGTTTATACAGCAAAAGCCGGTGGATTCTTCTTTATTGTCTTTGGTGTAACAACTTTGATGGGTGCACTAGTTACGATTAATCCAATTTGGTTGTACGGGCCATTTACTCCTGATCAAGTAACAGCAGGATCTCAACCTGATTTTTATATTGGATTCTTAGAAGGTTCACTTCGTGTTATGCCAGCAATTGAATTTAATATTTTTAATACCTGGACATTCTCACCTAACGTTTTAATTCCAGCGTTAATTTTGCCTGGTTTGATGATGACTGCGATGGCTTTATATCCATTTATTGAAAGCTGGGTAACTGGAGATAAAAGAGAACATAATTTGTTAGATCGCCCAAGAAATGCACCTACTAGAACTGCACTTGGAACAATGTCTTTGTCTTTCTATATTTTGTTATGGCTTGGTGGTGGAAATGACATCATCGCAACTACATTCCATCTATCAATTAACACAATTACCTGGTTTATGCGATTTGCCTTAATCGCAGTTCCACCAATTGTTTTCATTATCACTAGAAGGATTTGTCTTGGACTACAAAGAAATGATCTAGACAAATTACTTCATGGTAAAGAAACCGGAAGAATTTTAAGACTTCCAGATGGTG
>VFQT010002055.1_pt1 | contig 21680 bp, 18 predicted proteins | sample 3512381 | NCBI WGS metagenome assembly VFQT01 (sample SAMN10412376, study PRJNA504923) | tailings metagenome | isolation source: Relicate 2 Philex TSF3 active mining site | place: Philippines: Tuba, Benguet | collected 2017-08-29
TAGAGCACTTCCTTGGTAAGGAAGAGGTCGTGAGTTCAATTCTCATCAACGGCTCCATTTACCCTGGAAAAATTCTTTTTTAAATCGTCTCAAAGTCAATAACTTTGCGGCCGCATCAATAGTTAGTAAAAACATAAAAACAGATAACAATGTCTAAAGAGACCTTCAAGCGGGACAAACCCCACGTTAACATTGGTACAATCGGACACGTTGACCATGGTAAGACAACATTAACTGCTGCCATCACAGAGATTCTTTCCAAAAAAGGTCTCGCACAGGCAAAGAAGTATGATGAGATTGACGGTGCACCTGAAGAAAAAGAAAGAGGTATCACCATCAACACAGCACACGTTGAATACGAAACGGCTACTCGTCACTACGCTCACGTTGACTGTCCAGGTCACGCTGACTACGTTAAAAATATGATTACCGGTGCTGCCCAGATGGACGGCGCTATCCTTGTGGTTGCCGCAACTGACGGTCCAATGCCACAAACGAAAGAGCACATCCTGCTTGCTCGTCAGGTAGGTGTACCTCGTATCGTTGTATTCATGAACAAGGTTGACCTTGTTGATGATCCTGAATTGCTTGACCTCGTTGAGATGGAAATCCGCGAAGAGTTGACCAAGAGAGGTTTTGATGGAGACAACACTCCAATCATCAAGGGTTCTGCAACCGGCGCATTGGCTGGTGAAGAAAAGTGGGTTGCCACTGTAAACGAATTGATGGATGCAGTTGACAGCTACGTTCCATTGCCTCCTCGTCCAGTTGATCTCGCATTCTTGATGTCAGTAGAAGACGTATTCACGATCACTGGTCGCGGTACTGTTGCAACTGGTCGTATCGAGCGTGGAAAAATCAAAGTGGGTGAAGGCGTAGAAATCGTAGGTATGCAAGAAGATAAACTTGTTTCCACTGTAACAGGTGTTGAGATGTTCCGCAAACTCCTCGATGAGGGTGAAGCTGGAGACAACGCTGGACTTCTGCTCCGCGGTATCGAGAAAAAAGATATCCGTCGTGGAATGGTTATTTGCAAGCCTGGTTCAATCACTCCGCATACTGAATTCAATGGTGAAGTATACGTATTGAGCAAGGATGAAGGTGGACGTCACACTCCATTCTTCAACAAATACCGTCCTCAGTTCTATTTCCGTACAACTGACGTAACAGGAGAGTGCGAACTTCCTGCAGGAACTGAGATGGTGATGCCTGGTGATAACATCAACTTGAAAGTGAAGTTGATCCAACCAATCGCCATGGAAAAAGGATTGAAATTCGCGATCCGCGAAGGTGGCCGTACAGTGGGAGCTGGACAGGTTACAGAGATCCTCAAGTAAGACTTGATCGGTTGACCTCATCCGAGTGTTTGACCTCAAAAGTTATATCAACAGCAAAGTACCTGGAGTCTCTCTGGGTACTTTGTTTCTTAAGAACGGGCATAGTTCAATGGTAGAATAGAGGTCTCCAAAACCTTTGATCTGGGTTCGAATCCTAGTGCCCGTGCAAAAAGGAAAACTTTGGGTAACTTTACAGCCCTCGGTTTAAAACCTGAAACAGATGAACAAAATACAAGCATACTTCAAAGACTCTTACAAAGAGCTCATGGAGAAAGTGACCTGGCCCAACTGGCAGCAGTTGCAGCAATCTACCATGATTGTACTCGTTGCAACATTGGTGATCACTGCCATCGTATGGGTATTGGATCTTGGCAGCAGCTCTGCACTTAAATTCGTTTATTCATTGTTTAAGTAATGGAAGAAATAACAACACAACAAGAAACCAAATGGTATGTACTTCGCGTCATCTCCGGCAAGGAGAAGAAGGTGAAGGAGTATTTGGATAAAGACATTGTGCGCAATGGCTGGGATAAAGCAATCAAACAGGTCTTCCTTCCAGTGGAGAAGGTTTATAAGGTGCAAAATGGCAAGAAAGTCATGCGTGAGCGCAACTTCTACCCTGGATATGTGATGATTGAATGCGTAGGGGGGAAGCTGCATGATGACATCATCACTGCCATCAAGAACACCACCAACGTCATTCATTTTCTGGGCAAAGAGAATCCCATTGCGCTGCGCAAGGCGGAGGTCAACAAAATGCTGGGCAAGATCGATGAGATGAGTGATGCGGGTGGAATGACCATGAGCGAGCCTTTCATCATTGGCGAGACCATTAAAATTGTTGATGGACCATTCAATGACTTCAACGGCGTAATCGAAGAAGTGAATGACGAGAAAAAGAAATTGAAAGTCACAGTGAAAATTTTTGGAAGATCAACGCCTGTAGAACTCAACTACATGCAAGTAGAAAAAATTTCATAACGAACAATATTCTCACAAAAAAAGGGAAGCATTTGCTTCCCTTTTTTTGTGCGATACAGTTTGTTTAAAACAGTTGTCCTTGTCCGCCTTCTGCAACAGGAGTTGGTGCAGGTGCTTCTGCAACAGGAGCGGGAGCCGCTACCGGTGCTGGTTTTGGCTTGCTTGCTTTTTTAGCAGTCTTTTTCTTCGCAACTTTTTTCACTGCTTTTTTTGCAACTTTTTTGCTTGCTTTTTTCACCACTTTCTTCGGAGCAGATTTTTTGGATGTCTTCTTCGCTGTTTTTTTCTTTGCAACTTTTTTCACAGCTTTCTTCGCCGCTTTCTTCACAGCTTTCTTGGCTGCTTTCTTTGCCGCTTTTTTAGGGGCTGATTTTTTGGCTGCTTTTTTTACTGATTTCTTCTTGGCAGTTTTTTTGGGGGCTGCCTTTTTAGCACTGACTTTTTTCTTGGATTTTTTTGCGGTTGCCATCTTGTTTGAATTTTAGAGCGTTTGTAAAGTGTGTTCAAATTACAGATTAAAGCCGTTCAAAACTTATTGCCTGTTGGTAATTTATCTAGATTTAATCCACCGGTTTTCCTTCCCTTCATCAGAGCAGGAACATGCCGCAGCCCCACCAGCAACAGGGTAGTGGGGATTAAAAAATCCTTGGCAGATTCAAGAATCCGCCATACCTTTGCCGCCCCAATCGAAAGTTCTTTTTTTGAATGGACTTGGGAGTTCTGTCAACAAATGACAGGACGCTATCACCAAAAAAAACAAACATATGGCTAAGGAAATTTCTGGCTATGTAAAGTTGCAGGTCAAAGGCGGTCAAGCCAACCCTGCACCTCCTGTTGGTCCCGCACTCGGTTCCAAAGGTGTCAACATCATGGAGTTCTGTAAGCAGTTCAATGCCAGGACGCAAGACAAACCGGGTAAAGTGTTACCGGTTGTCATTACAGTTTACTCAGACAAATCTTTTGATTTTATTATCAAGACCCCTCCCGCAGCTGTTCAGTTGCTTGAGGCCAGCAAACTTCAAAGTGGTTCCAAAGAACCCAACCGCTCCAAAGTGGGAAAGGTTACCTGGGCACAGGTTGAGGCGATTGCTAAAGACAAAATGCCTGATCTGAATTGCTTTACGGTTGACAGCGCCATGCGCATGGTAGCCGGAACGGCAAGAAGCATGGGTATTACAGTTGAAGGTAAAGCCCCTTGGGAAAATTAATTGATCACAGCCTAAATCTGAATCAAGATGGGAATCACTAAAAAAAGAAAAGCCGTTGCCGGTAAAGTGGATGACAAAAAAGTTTATTCGCTTGCTGAAGCATCTGGACTCGTAAAACAAGTAAATACAACAAAATTCGATAGTTCGGTTGACCTGCATATCCGTTTGGGTGTTGATCCCAAGAAAGCTGATCAAGCCATCAGAGGAACAGTAACCCTGCCTCACGGAACAGGTAAAACCAAAAAAGTATTGGTGCTTTGCACACCCGATAAAGAAGCTGAAGCTACTGCAGCTGGTGCTGATTTCGTGGGACTCGATGAGTTCATCACCAAGATTGAAGGTGGATGGACCGACATCGATGTGATCGTGGCAACTCCATCCGTGATGCCAAAAATTGGTAAACTCGGTAAAGTCCTTGGTCCACGCAACCTCATGCCCAACCCCAAAACAGGTACTGTAACAAACGATGTATCTGCAGCGGTGAAGGATGTAAAAGCAGGTAAAGTTGCTTTCAAGGTTGACAAGGCTGGAATTGTACACGCTTCTATCGGTCGCGTGAGTTTCACTCCCGATAAAATTGCTGAAAACAGCATGGAATTGCTGAATGCCATCATCAAAGCAAAACCATCTTCAGCAAAAGGTACCTACCTGAAGAGTGTATTCATGGCAAGTTCCATGAGTCCATCTATCGCAATTGACACCAAAGTGCTTGTTCATTGATACAAGCCATCATTGTAAATAATTAAAAAGCTTAACATGACTAAGCAAGAAAAAAATGAAGTGATTGATGTACTGAAGGAGAAATTCGGACAGTACAACAATTTCTACATCACCAATACAGAATCACTTTCAGTAGAACAAGTTAGCAGTCTCAGAAGATTTTGTTTTGACAAGAAAGTTGAAATGAAAGTTGCCAAGAACACCCTCATCCGCAAAGCATTGGAATCACTCGATGCGGAGAAATATGCAGGTGTGTACGATGCATTGCACAACGTAACCGCGTTGATGTTTTCTGAAAACCCCAAAGAACCGGCGCTGATCATCAGTTCTTTCCGCAAGCAAGGAAACGTTGAAAGGCCTGAACTGAAAGCAGCCTTCATCAACGGGGATATTTTCGTTGGAGACAACAATCTTACAGCACTGACACAGATCAAGACCAAGAACGAACTAATCGGAGATGTGATTGGATTGTTGCAGTCACCTGCGAAGCGTGTATTGGCTGGTTTGTTGCATCACCATGAAAAACAAGGTGCTGCAGCTGCAGAATAAATAAGCAATCAACCCAACGCCACTGAGGTTCAAACGTGGCATATTTTATAACCATCCGCTGGAGCGAAAGCACTGAAAGCGGTTAAAACTTAAAAACATGGCAGACGTAAAAGCATTGGCCGAACAACTGGTAGGCCTTACAGTAAAAGAAGTTCAAGAATTGGCCGACGTATTGAAGGCTGATTACGGAATCGAACCAGCTGCAGCTGCAGTAGTAGTAGCAGGTGGTGGCGGTGGTGCCGCAGCTGCTGCTGAGGAGAAATCAACATTTGATGTCATCCTCGTAAACGGCGGTGCAAGCAAATTGGGTGTTGTGAAGGTGGTGAAAGACCTCACCGGACTCGGATTGAAAGAAGCAAAAGACCTCGTTGATGGCGCTCCTAAGCCAGTAAAAGAGGGTGTTTCCAAGGCTGAGGCAGACGATTTGGCTGCCAAGTTGAAAGAAGCAGGTGCTGAAGTTGAAATCAAGTAATCAACCGATACGCAAAAAAATCAAAGCCGGATTCGTCCGGCTTTTTTTTATGCCTTTTTTGACAGACAAGAGCCCCTCCAAATATTTGTCCATTTCCCCCATTTCCCGTAACTTCGCAGTCCTTTAAATTGGGCTGATTACAATTTGACTTCCCGTAACAACATAAAATGTTGAAAACCAATTACTTAAATAAGTAAATGTAAAGGGAGCCTTATTGTCTTTCAGTCCGATCACACGTTTAAAAGCACATCAGACTATGTCATCAGCAAAAGTGGCTTCAAAAAGAGTGCATTTTGGCAAGGTAAAACACCTTGCAGAGACTCCAGATCTTCTAGAAATTCAAATTCAATCCTTCAAGGATTATTTCCAATTGGAAACAACTCCTGACAAACGCAACAACGAAGGATTGTTCAAGGTATTCAAAGAGAATTTCCCCATCAACGATACAAGGAACATCTTCATGTTGGAGTTCTTGGATTATTTCATTGATCCACCCCGCTACACCATCGAAGAATGTATGGAGCGCGGACTCACCTATGCAGTTCCTCTCAAGGCAAAGTTGCGTTTGAGTTGTAACGATGAAGAGCACGTTGACTTTCAAACCATCGTGCAGGATGTGTTTTTAGGAAACATTCCTTACATGACTCCTCGCGGAACATTTGTGATCAATGGTGCTGAAAGGGTAGTGGTTTCTCAATTGCACCGTTCACCTGGTGTATTCTTTGGTCAATCACTCCATCCCAACGGAACGAAAATTTATTCTGCACGTGTCATTCCTTTCAAGGGTGCATGGATGGAATTTGCAACCGATATCAACAACGTGATGTATGCATACATCGATCGCAAAAAGAAGTTCCCTGTAACCACTTTATTGCGTTCCATCGGATTTGAAACAGATAAAGATATTCTTGAGTTGTTCGGAATGGCGGATGAGGTGAAGACAGACAAGAAGACGCTTGAGAAGCTTGTAGGCAAACGCCTCGCCGCAAGGGTATTGAAGACATGGGTGGAAGATTTCGTGGATGAAGATTCCGGTGAAGTTGTTTCACTTGAGAGAAATGAGGTGGTGCTCGAGCGCGATACAGTGCTATCTGCTGAAGACATCAATACCATCCTTGAAACAGGTGTAAAGAGCATCTTCATTCAAAAAGAAGAAGTGAGTGGTGACTATGCCATCATCTACAATACACTGAACAAGGATACTTCCAACTCAGAATTGGAAGCTGTTCAGCACATCTACAAACAGTTGCGTGGTGCCGATGCACCCGACAATGAAACTGCACGCGGCATCATCGACAAATTGTTCTTCAGCGACAAACGTTATGATTTGGGTGAAGTGGGTCGCTACAAAATCAACAAGAAATTAAACCTCAACTATGGTTTGGATCAAAAGACCCTGACCAAAGAAGATATCATCGAGATCATCAAATACCTGGTGCGCCTCACAAACGGCAAAGCAGAGATTGATGACATCGATCATCTCAGCAACAGACGTGTCCGTACCGTTGGTGAACAATTGTATGCACAGTTTGGTGTGGGTCTCGCGAGAATGGCACGTACCATCCGTGAGCGTATGAATGTGCGCGACAATGAAGTGTTCACTCCAGTTGATTTGATCAATGCACGTACACTTTCATCTGTGATCAATTCCTTCTTCGGAACATCACAGTTGTCACAGTTCCTCGATCAAACCAATCCGCTCAGTGAAATCACCCACAAGCGCCGTATTTCCGCGCTCGGTCCCGGTGGTTTGAGCAGAGAGCGTGCAGGTTTCGAAGTGCGCGACGTACACTATTCTCACTACGGACGTTTGTGTACGATTGAAACGCCGGAAGGTCCAAACATTGGATTGATCTCTACACTTTGTGTTCACGCAAAGATCAATGAGATGGGATTCATTGAAACACCTTACCGCAAAGTGAACAATGGAAAGGTAGAAGTGAAGAAACTCACTTACCTCAGTGCTGAAGAAGAGGATACAGCTAAGATTGCACAGGCAAACGTACCGCTCACTGAAAAAGGTGAGTTTGCTGAAGATAAAGTGAAGGCAAGACAAACGGGCGATTTCCCCATCCTTGAGCCAAATGAAGTGGAATTCATGGACGTTGCTCCTAACCAAATTGTTGGTTTGAGTGCATCCTTGATTCCATTCCTTGAGCACGATGATGCCAACCGTGCATTGATGGGATCGAACATGCAACGCCAAGCTGTTCCTTTGATCAAACCAGATGCGCCAATTGTTGGTACAGGTTTGGAAGCGAAAGCTGCACGTGATGCAAGAATCCAGCTGCATGCAGAGGGTGAAGGTGTGGTTGAGTTTGTTGATGCAAATGAAATCCATGTCCGCTATGAGCGCGATGAAGCACAAAAGCTTGTAAGCTTTGAAGATGATTTGAAAATATATCGCTTAACCAAGTTCATCAAGACCAACCAGGAAACATCCATCACACTGCGTCCGGCTGTTGCCAAAGGACAGCGTGTGAAGACAGGTGATTTCCTCACAGAAGGGTATGCAGTGAAAAATGGTGAATTGGCATTGGGACGCAACCTGAAAGTTGCCTTCATGCCATGGAAGGGATACAACTTTGAAGATGCGATTGTAATCAACGAGAAAGTAGTCAGCGAAGATTTGTTCACTTCCATTCACATCTCAGAATTTGAATTGGAAGTACGCGATACCAAATTGGGTGAGGAGGAATTGACGCCAGACATCCCCAACGTTTCTGAAGAAGCAACAAAGGACCTGGATCAATATGGTATCATCCGCATCGGTGCTCAAGTAAAAGAAGGAGATATCCTGATTGGAAAGATTACACCCAAAGGTGAAAGTGATCCAACTCCAGAAGAAAAACTCTTGCGTGCCATCTTTGGTGACAAAGCTGGTGATGCGAAAGATGCTTCTTTGAAAGCCCCAAGCGGAACGGAAGGTGTTGTCATTGGAAAGAAACTTTTCCAGCGCGCCAAGAAAGACAAAAACTCAAAGGCAAAAGAGAAAGCTGCGCTTGAGAAATTAGAATCCATCCATAACCAAACAGAAAAAGACATCCTTGATCTGTTGGTGAACAAGCTGCAAACATTGTTGAAGGATAAAACTTCAGCGGGTGTTTCCAATAATTTTGGTGAAGTAATCATCGGAAAAGGTTCCAAGTTCAACGCGAAAGCCTTGGCTGGTATTGATTATCAAAACATCAATCCACTGGGCTGGACCGGCGATGCAAAGATCGATGATGCCATCAATACACTTTTGCACAACTACAATATCCGTTACAACGAAGAATTGGGTAGATACAAGAGAGAGAAGTTCAATATCTCTATTGGTGATGAACTTCCTGCCGGTGTACTCAAACTTGCCAAAGTATACCTCGCTGTCAAGCGCAAGCTGAAAGTGGGAGATAAGATGGCGGGTCGCCACGGAAACAAAGGTATTGTTGCCAAGATCGTACGTGCAGAAGACATGCCATTCCTCGAGGATGGAACACCAGTGGATATCGTATTGAATCCATTGGGGGTACCTTCCCGTATGAACCTCGGGCAGATCTATGAAACGATTCTTGGTTGGGCAGGTGAGAAATTGGGCATGAGATTCTCTACACCCATCTTCGATGGTGCTTCTGTAGATGAAATCAAGGACCTGATTGACAAAGCACAATTGCCAAGCTTCGGACATACATACCTCTATGATGGTGAAACGGGTGAAAGATTCCACCAAAAAGCAACGGTGGGCATCATCTACATGTTGAAATTGCACCACATGGTGGATGATAAGATGCACGCACGTTCCATTGGTCCGTATTCACTCATTACCCAGCAGCCGCTTGGTGGTAAGGCGCAGTTCGGTGGACAGCGTTTCGGAGAGATGGAAGTATGGGCACTCGAAGCATATGGTGCATCCAATATCCTGCAGGAATTGCTCACACTGAAGTCTGATGACATCATTGGAAGAGCGAAGACCTATGAATCAATTGTGAAAGGCGACAACGTTCCAAGAGCTGGAATACCTGAATCCTTCAATGTATTGGTTCATGAGCTCCGTGGATTGGGATTGGATCTGAAGTTCGACAACTAGTCAACACCAAACCAAATATAACTGTAAGGCCTCCGCTTTCGCGGAGGCCTTTTTACATTCCTCAAGAAGTTAGTGTGTTACATCCAAAGTTGTATCAGCCAATAGCATAGTGCTGCAAGCAATCCACTGACGGGTATTGTTAGAATCCATGCTACCATCAAGGACGATGTGACGCCCCATCTTACTGCACTCAATCTTTTGGTAGCACCAACACCGATAATAGATCCAGTGATGGTATGTGTTGTTGAAACCGGAATACCCATTTGGCCTGTGAAGAATAGGGTGAAAGCACCAGCTGTTTCAGCTGCTACGCCCTCCAATGGTGTTACCTTGGTAATTTTCGTACCCATCGTCTTTACAATCTTCCATCCACCACTCATGGTTCCGACTCCAATAGCTAGATAACAGGCGACAGGAACCCAATTGGGAAGCTGGCCAAAGTCTTGTATGCTGCCATTGGCTATCAGTGCAGCACCGATGATGCCCATTACTTTCTGTGCATCATTTCCACCATGGCCAATGCTGAATGCAGCCGAACTGAACAATTGCAGTTTTTTGAACATGGAGGCAATGGAATAGGCGGTTGGTGTTTTGATTTTTTCAACATATAGGTATACCAGAGCAAACAAAATAGAGGTAATTATAATCCCCCATACAATGCCACCATTGTCTGATTTTTCAATATCCTTTTTGAATGATTGACGGATATTGAATTTTTCAATTTTGGATTTGATCTTTTCAATATTTTTTGGATCAATGGGATATATGCTATTGATGGAAGCCATGGCGCTGTCGATCAATATTTCTTTTTTCAGATAGGCCTTCAGTGGCTCTTTGTATTTTTCGGTTTCTTTTTTGGCAATTTCAAATTCATCGTGTTTTTCTTTGTTGTCTGCAGAGAGCGCTTCCAATACCAGATAGCTGTTGGCATTTCTTACTTCATCTTTCAATTTGCTGACTTCAATGTCTGCAAGCAATCCATTTTCATATGCAAATGTTGCAATAGCATCTGCCCCTACCTTGTCGTAATCTTTGATTTGAGGAGCTATTTGGTTGTAGACATCTTTTGCCTTGTTCAATTTCTTCTCTGCATTTTCCCATTCTTCTTTGGCTTTTTCATCGGTAGGTGATGCATTCAACGCATTTTCTGCCTTTGCAAAATCTGATTTGTATTTATCGAGTTTGATGAATTTTTGCATGCTCTCATCCATCTTAGATTCCTCAAATCGATCAAAAAGAAATACGGTCAGTGCTGTTGTGACAGCAATCAATGCAATTCTCAGCCAAATGTTTCTCATGATGGTGATGATGGTAATGAAAATCGAAATAGCCATTCCAATCATCGGGGCAAGAAAAATAAACAGCACAGTTTTCAAGATCGTCTGACTCTCAACGATCTTGTCCCATGAAATGGATAATCCCTTGTCTTGTATGGCGTGTGCTATTGCGGCACCTGCAAATCCGCCAATCAAGGTATGTGATGAAGATGATGGAATGCCGTACCACCAGGTAAGCAAGTTCCAAAAAATAGCTGCTATGAGTCCGGCCAATATTACCTGCAAAGTGATGAACTCTTTGTTAACGGTTTTGCTGATGGTATTGGCGACCGCATGGTCCTCGAAAATCCAATAGGCTGCAAAGTTGAAAATGGCTGCCCAGAGGACTGCCTGAAAGGGGGTAAGTACTTTTGTAGAGACCACGGTTGCAATGGAATTGGCAGCATCATGAAATCCATTGATGTAGTCGAACAAAAGGGCCAGAACGATGATGACGATAAGCATTGACATGTTGCTGATTTTATGCTTGATTGAAATGCTTACGCATATTTGATGATGATAGATTCAATTACATTTCCGACATCCTCGCATTTATCGGTAGCAATCTCAAGCACCTGATAAATTTCTCTTTTTTTGATCACCTCTTTAAAATCCTGCTCATTGCTGAAGAGCATTTCAATGCTCATGTCAAAAACATCATCCGCTTGATTTTCGATGCTGTTGATTTTAACCAATGCCTCTGTCATTTCTCTGAGGTTTTTCATATCCCTCAAGCCGTATACTGCTTTTTTTGTCTCAATGCTTCCCTGTAAAATCATCTCGGTCATTTTCTTGATGCCTGTGTCATTGGGATTGATTTTGTAAAAATTTATTTTTTTACCTGATGCGTAAATATAATCGGCAATATCATCAAGTGCAGTAGCCAAGTGGTGGATGTCCTCTCTGTCAAAAGGAGTAATAAAGTTTCTGCCCAACTCCGTAAATACGGTATGGGTCAGATCATCATTTTTGTGTTCGAGGTCAGCCAATTTGACCAAGATGCTGGATCTTTTGTCTTCGTCAGGTTCATTGACCATTTCCTGAAGGGTGTTTGCCATTTTGAGTACTGTTTCTGCTACTTCTTCAAATAGGCTGTAGAAAACCCTGTCTTTGGGTAAGAAAATTTTAAAAAATGAATTGGCTGCCATCTTGATGTATTTTAATGATTAAAAATTTACTTGTGCCTGTAGCCTCAATAATCTTCCTTGTTGAGCATTGTTTCTGAGCTTGCTGTCTTCAAATCTTCTGTTGGAGATTACATAGGATGCTGTGATTTCAAGTGATTTGTTCACCTGCCATTCTAATCCAGATTCAATCTCTCTTACCCTGTAACTTCTCGCATCCAATTCGTGTTTTTTCCCACCATCATAAGATTGTATTCTTGTAAAAGGGAAGAAGTATTCGTCCTTTCTTTTTCCTTTGGCTTTGTAGGAAAAGGTTGCATAGCCGCCCTTCAAATTCCTATTTTCAATAGAATCCTTCGCCGGATTGTACTGAGGACCATTGCCAACATTGTATTCTGCCTGAATGCCAAAGGGTTTGGGGTAGAGTATAAATGATCCGGCAATGCGTTGATCATTGAACTCAAATGATTTGATTGATTTTACACCAATACTTCTGTTCTCTGAAGGAACTACAAATTTTCCAATATGTGATTGTATACCTGGCTCAATGATTTGAGTCCCTATTTCAAAAGGATAACTGAGTCTTGTTACCACATGAAGTGTATTGTTCAATTCTGGCCTGTTGGCCGTTTGACCGTTGTACACCCCCAAACCAAAAATACCATAATCACCTGATCCTTTCAGGTTGTCTCTTACAAGTGAGGTATAGAGTAATCTGATTTTTTCTGGAGCAAAATAGAAAAAAGCTCCTAGGTCCCTTTCATTGGAAACCGCTGAATTCAGTGCGTCCGCCCGATCCAAAGGCAATCTGTTTTGAGAGGACTGCATATTTTCAAATCCATATGGCACTTTGCTCTGGCCCACCCTCAGTCTGAATTCATTTTTTTTATCAAATCCTATATCAAAATAAGCGTCTCTAAGTTGAAAAATATTCAGTGTTGTACCGGTACTGCTACCAAAATCGGGTTGTATATAGAAGTAAACCCTATCTGTAAGATTTCCACTGAAAATCAATCTGCCTCTTCGAATGGCGAGTCCACCGTTTTCTCCCCATGACCTGTCGCACTGTTCGCATTTCAGGCTTTTATTGGTTTCAAAAAGTCTGTTGTACCTGACCTGCACATATCCCCTCAGGGAAATGGTTTCATACCATGCTTTTGCTGGTTTTTTCTCTTGTGTTTGCGAAAAGCTTTCTGATGGAGAAATCATAAACATGACGAAAATACACAGCAGGGGGACTGTTATTCTTTTCAAGGTAAGTTTCTTTTAATTGCTGCACAAAAGTCAAAAATCGGTCAGAGCTAACCCGTAAATATGTATTATCAAATTGTTACCAAATCCCAAAAAATCGCCCCTCCAGGAATGGAGGGGCTTTGCAATTAAAAGAAAATAAGGGTTGAGCCTTATTAACCTTGACCTTTCGGCTATGGCGAAAGTCAAATTTCAATGTGATGAAATGGTTAGATGACTGTTATCCAATTGTAAACTTCCTGTAAACTGCTATCTCCTGAAAACATTTTTGATATGAAATCCTGTGTACAACACATAGAAATGAACAAATGCCAATGCTTCAAATACCAATATATACCAGGGCCAATCACCTATGATCAATGGATTGTCAACAATGGGTGGAGCAGACAAATACATGTAATTCGATCCGGTAGTCCAGTTGAATAAGCCTATTGCCAATACAGCCAATTGGATGTGAAAAAAGGCCTTCAACCAGGATCCTTCCAGTGGCTTGAAACCCCTGTGTTTGATCATGAACATGCTGGTGAGTATGAGTCCACCGTGGCTCACGAAGTATCCATAATACAAGTACCCTTCATTGCCCAGGTCGAATTCAGGTGTCAGCAGCGAATGGATTCCCCCCGTGATGCCCCAGTAAAAAAGCAAGTTGGCCAGGGTTTCATTGTATCGGAAATAGAGGACAATGGAAAGGAGTCCGCTGATCCCGCACAAATGCAAAGGCAGATTGCTTTTCAGATCCCAAATTCCTGATTGCCAGCAATACCAGTTTTCAATGACAAGATTCAGAAGCAATGCCAGTCCGATGAACTTCCCATAATTTGGATGTCTGGCGCTATCGATATAATCAGGAAGGTATATCAGCAATAGCATGACCAACAATACAGCAGTGATGCATAAAAGCCATTCCTGGCTAAACGGATCCATGGTTACATGCTGCATGCAGTCTTGGTTTCAATGAATATCCGAAAAAATATGCAATCACCCCATTCAAATTAAAATGCAGGGGCTAAATTGCCGATACCGATGTGGAGAAAACCATTGTTCATATTGTTGGGCTGCCTCTTTTTGAAGTGGGTGGATGCGCAGCCGGTCCCACTGCAATCCATCAAGGGTAGAATCACCGAACGCAACATCAAGACAGTCATCTCTGCTGCTACCATCAAAGTGATCGGTACGGAAGAAAAAAATGCCATGTCCGATTCAAGCGGATTTTTTAAACTGAATAACATACCGGTTGGAAGAACCTCTATTTTAATCACCCATATCGGCTTCAAACCTGTTCTGCTGAACAACCTGCTGGTTGAATCCGGAAAAGAACTGGTGCTGACGGTAGAGATGGATGAAGATCTTTCCACCTCCAAGGAAATCATCATCAAATCAAGCCGCAACAAATCCAGGCCCATCAATGACCTTGCTATGGTAAGTGCGCGCATGTTCAGTGTGGAGGAAACAAGGAGGTTTGCAGCCGGACTGAATGACCCTGCAAGAATTGCCGCCAACTTTGCAGGCGTTGCGAGTGCCGGCGATGGAAACGGATTGATCATCAGGGGAAATGCTCCCAATGGTTTGCTCTGGCGTATGGAGGGCGTCGACATCCCCAATCCCAATCACTTCGCCAGGGTGGGTACTTCCGGGGGTGCCATTTCCATGTTGAGTGCACAACTGCTGGCCAATTCTGATTTCATGACGAGTGCCTTCCCTGCAGAATACGGCAATGCGCTGTCCGGAGTGTTTGACATCAAGTTGAGAAAAGGAAACAAGGACAAAAGAGAACATACATTTTCGCTTAGTACTTTGGGTATTGATTTTGCAACAGAAGGATATTTCAAAAAAGGCTATGGCGGATCTTACCTGATCAACTACCGATATGGATTTCTTACCCTCATGCAAAAGTTGGGATTCAACATATCTGACAAGCCCACTTCCTTTCAAGACCTTTCACTCAATGTGCATCTTCCCACCAAGAAAATAGGCAGTTTTTCTGTATTTGGATTCGGTGGACTGAGCAAGCAGTATGATGAATTGGCAAGGGATAGCATCACCTGGACAAACAATCCCTCCACGAGAAGCAGTTCACTGGATGCCGCAAATGCAGGTGCAGTGGGGGTTTCTCACCAAATCAATATCGGAAAGAAAATATTGTGGAGATCGGTGTTGAGTAAAAACGGTTACCTCTATCGTGAAGAGGACAGCCGATTGGATAAGTTCAATGCGCCTGTTGTATTTACAAGGATCAATAAATTTTCTGAATGGAATACCCAGTTTTCATCCATCCTCACTTTCAAGGCAAGCAAACATCATTTGTTTAAAGTGGGTGCCTACACCAAGGATATTGCATTCAATTTGCAACAGCGAGAAGCGGTGAGCAATGTACTCAGGGATAAAATAAAAAACAATGGCGCTACCTGGCTTACCAATTATTTTGTTCAATGGAAATGGGATGCATCAAATAAGTTTTCTTTTCAGCTAGGTGGGCACGGCCAACAACTCTCGCTCAACCAGTCATCTGCTTTTCAGCCCAGATTCGGACTCCGCTATCAAATCGACAACAGCCAGTCACTCAGTTTTGGATATGGCATGCACGCACAAATGCAACCGCTTGGCAATTACTTTGCGCGCATTCGCGTGGGCAACGATACCGTCATGCCCAACAAGATGCTTGACTTCAGCAAGTCGAAGCATTATGTATTGGGGTATGCCGTTCAGGTAGCAAAAGATTGGAATCTGAAGACGGAAGTGTATTACCAGTGGCTCTACAATATTCCCATACATGCCCTGCGTACGAGCAATTACAGTGTCATCAACCTCGATGATGACTTCTCAATTGAAACGCTGGCCAACAAGGGACTCGGACAGAATTATGGTTTGGAGTTCACCTTGGACAGGTATTGGAATGATCGATTTTATTTGTTGAGTACACTGAGTTTGTATCAATCCGAGTACAGGCCCTCCGATAAATTTTGGCGGAGCACCCGTTACAATTCCAACAGCTCATTCACCCTGCTTTTTGGAAAGGAATGGGTGTTGAAAACAAGGCGACCCTCTTATATTGGATTCGACATGAAGCTGATTTCAATGGGAGGGGTACGTGTCACACCGATCGATCTTGTGCAATCTGCCCTTCGAAAAACCACTGTATCCATTGTGTCAAGGTACAATGAAGAAAAACTCAGGTGTATTTTCAGGTTGGATACTCAGTTTGAATGGAAGGTGCAATACAGAAAAACAACAGGCAGCTTGATATTGGGCGTACAAAATGCCACCAACAGAAAAAATCCCATCAGCCATCGCTACGATGCAAATCAGGGAAAAATCACTTATAACTATCTGTTGGGTAGGATTCCTGTATTTGGCTACAAAGTTGATTTCTGATCAATTCCTTCACCCGAGATTTTCAATTGATTGCTCAGACTGATTTCATCAGTGATTGGATCGTTTGCATCAATGCGTCGCTCACACCTACAACCGGAAGTCTAAAGGTATTTTTGGTGATGCCCAGCTCAGATAAATATGCTTTGATGCCACTTGGATTGCCCTCCGCAAACATGCTTGAAATGAGCGGCAGCATTTTTTCATGCGCCGGTCTTGCCTCTGCAAACTTTCCATCCAGGCAGCTTCTGACCATGTCAGATACCAGTTTAGGATAGGCGTTTCCAACAACAGAAATCACTCCAATCGCACCACAGGCCATGATGGGCAGTGTGATGCCATCATCTCCGCTGATCACTTCAAATCCTTCGGGCTTGTCCTTGATGATTTGCATGATTTGATCGATGTTTCCAGACGCTTCTTTGGTGGCAATGATGTTTCTGCATTCTCTCGCAATTCTGAGGGTGGTGGCAACATTTACATTCATGCCTGTTCTTCCAGGAACATTGTACATGATGACCGGTAGGGGACTGTTGTCGTTGATTGCCTTGTAGTGCTGGAAAAGTCCCTCGTTGTTGGGTTTGTTGTAATAGGGGCTTACTGAGAGGATTGCACTGTATCCTGTCAGGTCAAAATCTTTCATGGATTGAACTACCGCTCTCGTATCGTTTCCACCTATGCCGGCAACCAATTTTAAATTTCCTTTATTATATTGATTTACAAGTGAATACACTTGTTGTCTCTCGGTTTTGTTTAGTGTAGGGTTTTCACCTGTTGTGCCCAGTACAACGATGTATTCGACCCCGCCTGCTGCCATATGGTTCACGAGCTTCTCAAGAGAAGTTGCGTCAATTTCACCATTTTCCAAGAAAGGGGTTACGATCGCCACACCGGTGCCTGCGAATGGATGCTTGTTTCTCATTGATTAAGATTGATTGGCGGATGCTTCTTCCCATCTGCCCATTTTTGCGAATTTTTCTATCCTCTCGTCAATTCTTTTTTCAGGATCGAGCGATGTAAGTTCTGCGATGGATTTTACCACCTGTTCCTTGACCATGGAAGCAGCCAGGCCATGATCCCAGTGTGCTCCTCCCAATGGCTCTGGTATCACTCCGTCAACCAGTCCGAATTTGAGCATATGGTCAGATGTCAGTTTGAGTTCTTCTGCTGCTTTTTCCTTTTGGTCCCAACTCCTCCACAAGATCGAGCTGCAGCTTTCAGGAGAGATCACAGTATACCAGGTGTTTTCCATCATGAAAACCCTGTCACCAACCCCAATTCCCATGGCTCCTCCGCTTGCACCTTCGCCGATGATGATACAAACAACTGGGACTTTCAAGCGAAGCATTTCATAAATATTTCTGGCAATGGCTTCGCCTTGTCCACGTTCCTCTGCTTCAATGCCGGGGAATGCACCTGGAGTATCTACCAGGGTAACAATGGGTTTATTGAACTTTTCAGCCAGCTTCATCAGGCGCAGTGCTTTTCTGTAACCTTCCGGATTGGCCATTCCAAAATTTCTCAGCTGACGGGTTTTTGTATTGGTCCCTTTTTGTTGACCCAGGATCATGACTGTTTGTCCATCGATCTTTCCGAATCCCCCTACAATGGCTTTGTCGTCTTTGAAATTTCTGTCACCGTGCATTTCAATGAAGTCGGTGCACATTCTTTCGATGTAGGAGAGGGTATATGGACGATCGGGGTGTCGGCTCAGTTGAACTTTTTGCCAACTGGTGAGTCCCTTGTTTATTTCTTCTTTCTTCTCAAGAATTTTCTCTTCCAATTCTTTCATGGAGGAGGAGAGGTCAACCTTGTTTTTTTCTGCTGTTGCCTTGAGCTGATCGATCTGATCGTATAAATCTTTGATGGGCTTTTCGAAATCCAAATATTGTCTAGCGCTGCTCTCTGCCATAGTTTTGGTTTGGTTTCAGGGATGTAAAGGTAAAAAATAAAATAGAAATGAATTGTAGCATTAAATCATTGAAATTCAGCTTGATGCAACTTGTTTATGTGGATAATCAAAGATTCAATAGTTTTAGATGCTATGCTTGGTATAATCGTACAATTGTTGCTTTCTTATGCATTGTTGTATTTCTTCGGCAAAAGAAAGTTTGAGGTCCTTGGATGGATGCCTAATGTAAAGAGGTTGAGTGACTTTTTCATTTTTCTGATGGTTTCGATGGGAACATGTGCAATGGGATTTGTTTTCAGAATATACTTTGCTCGGGAAACATGGATATTGAATCCCGCTTTTGATATTTTATTGCTGTTCAAAGGAATTTGGTGGAATATCAAGTCAGTCTTGTTTGAGGAATTGATCTTTCGTGGGGTGCTGTTTTTTCTATTGATCAAATGGCTTGGCAAAGGATATGCTTTATTGATTTCCTCTGCATCATTTGGTATTTATCACTGGTTCAGTTTTGAAATATTGGGAAATATTCCTGCAATGGTGCAGGTTTTTCTCACTACATCCATCGTTGGATGTTTGTATGCATGGGGCTATATCAAGTCAGGTTCATTGTATGCAACCATTGCCATGCACTTGGGTTGGAATGTTACACAAGGATTTGCTTTTTCCAGCGGCAGCATTGGCAATGGAATCTGGATCCTTGCAAAACCGAGTCCACAGATTACTGTAGGGTACGGGACATACTTCCTGATTTTTTATCTACCGATGCTTGGTTTTATTGTTTTGAATTTTTTGCTTTTGCAATACAGAAACAAAAAAGGCTCACAAATCATCTTGTGAACCTTTTGCGGACCGGACGGGACTCGAACCCGCGACCTCCGCCGTGACAGGGCGGCATTCTAACCAACTGAACTACCGATCCATTCAATTGGGTTGCAAATGTAAATATTTCCTTTCAAATCATAAAATCAAATAGCTAAATATCTAAGCCAAGCTCCCTTTCAATTTCTTCCATTTGTACGATATCCCATGCCTCTGACTCAGTTGGGGTGATGTGGAATTTGTCGCATTCTTTGTGTACACCCAATTTTTGTTGAATTTCATTTGACATTGAGCAAACCACAAAAGACTTCTCAATCGCTTTTTGAGATTTTTGTAAATCTTCCAGCAAGGTCAATAATGTTTGCTCAACTTCTTGAACATGTTGAAAATTCAAAATCAGACTTAAACATTGACGTTGTTGTTCTACTTCAATGGTTTTTTTCAGATCCGCTGCCATAATTGCAGTGAGCACTTTCTCTTCAATGGTTATGACATGAAATACTTCTTTGGTATCAATTTTGACTTTCATTCAGTACCCTTTTTGCATGTGTTTGAAGCAGCAAAGATACCGATTTGTTTAAGTTCGGTTAATGTTGACAAATATGCGATTCTACAGGAATTGGAGTCGGCAGAATCTGGGAATTATTCGGTATTATTGTAAGGGACTAACAAACAAATTTTATGGATAACAATTTTTCGGCACAGGTAAAGGAAATCATTTCCTACAGCAGAGAAGAAGCGTTGAGGTTGGGAAATGATTTTATCGGAACGGAGCATCTTTTGTTAGGCGTCATTCGTGAAGGAGAAAATACTGCATTGAAAGTCCTGCAAAACTTAAACGTTGACCTCTATGAATTGAGGAAGGAAGTTGAAATGGCAGTAAAAGACAAATCAGGTAAAAATATCCAAAACATCAACAGTTTACCACTTACCCGTCAGGCAGAAAAAGTAATTCGTGTAACGGTACTGGAGGCAAAAGCTTTGAAGAGTCCGATGGTAGAAACAGAACATCTCCTGCTCTCCATTCTCAAAAACAAAGAAAACATCGCCACCCAAATATTGAATCAATTTGATGTTGACTACGATATGTTCAGAAATGAACTGGGTGTTGTCAGAAACAACGATGTAAAAAGTGAATTCTCTGAAGAACCGGATGAGGAATTCGACGAAGAGAGAAAAAGCGCACAGGCAAAAGCGCGTCCCGCGGCTGCAGGTTCCAAAAGCAAGACTCCTGTATTGGACAATTTCGGAAGAGACATCACCAAACTTGCCGAGTCAGGTTCATTGGATCCCATCGTTGGAAGAGAAAATGAAATCGAAAGGGTATCGCAGATTCTCTCCAGAAGAAAAAAGAACAATCCTATTTTGATCGGAGAACCCGGTGTGGGTAAAACTGCAATTGTAGAAGGACTCGCATTGCGTATTGTGCAGAGAAAAGTATCACGCGTGTTGTTCGACAAACGTGTGGTATCTCTTGATCTCGCAGCGCTTGTTGCAGGTACAAAATACCGCGGACAGTTTGAGGAGCGCATGAAAGCGGTGATGAATGAATTGGAAAAGTCTCCGGATGTGATTCTTTTTATCGATGAAATTCACACCATCATTGGTGCAGGCGGTGCTTCCGGTTCATTGGACGCATCCAACATGTTTAAACCTGCATTGGCACGCGGAGAAATTCAGTGCATTGGTGCAACAACTTTGGATGAATACCGTCAGTACATTGAAAAAGATGGTGCCTTAGAACGTCGATTCCAAAAGGTTCTGGTTGAACCGACTTCTATTGATGAGACTGTTCAGATTTTACACAATATTAAAGCGAAATACGAAGATCATCATAACGTAACGTACACAGAAGATGCTATCAAAGCCTGTGTTACGTTGACTTCACGTTATATCACTGATCGTCATTTGCCGGATAAAGCAATTGATGCGTTGGATGAAGCCGGATCTCGCGTACACATTACAAACATTAAAGTTCCTAAGCAAATCCTGGATGTAGAGGCGGAAATTGAGAAGGTAAAAGAAGAGAAGAATCAGGTGGTGCGCAACCAGCGTTATGAAGAAGCTGCGCGCTTGCGTGATAAAGAACGTCAGCTGCAAGAGCAGTTAGAAGCTGCTAAAAAAGCGTGGGAAGAAGAAAGTCGTTCACACCGGGAAACTGTTAACGAAGAAAACGTTGCGGAAGTGGTGGCTATGATGACCGGTATTCCTGTTCAACGCGTTTCTCAGAATGAAGGCGACAAACTGGCGAAGATGAGCGAATTACTGAAAGGGAAAGTAATTGGCCAGGATGACGCAATTCAGAAAGTGGTAAAAGCCATTCAGCGTAACCGAGCAGGATTGAAAGATCCGAATAAACCGATTGGTTCGTTTATTTTCTTGGGTCCTACAGGTGTTGGTAAAACCCAGTTAGCGAAAATTTTGGCGAAATATTTATTCGACAATGAAGATGCGTTAATTCGTATTGACATGAGCGAATACATGGAGAAATTCGCCGTTTCTCGCTTGGTGGGGGCGCCTCCGGGATACGTTGGTTATGAAGAAGGTGGTCAGTTG
>VFQT010002056.1_pt1 | contig 21666 bp, 19 predicted proteins | sample 3512381 | NCBI WGS metagenome assembly VFQT01 (sample SAMN10412376, study PRJNA504923) | tailings metagenome | isolation source: Relicate 2 Philex TSF3 active mining site | place: Philippines: Tuba, Benguet | collected 2017-08-29
ATTGGTTTCGTGGTGAAATTTCTCCAGAAGCGCCTTGCAAAAACATCATCGGAGCACCAGTGGTCTTCTCGACCAAAATGCGCGCCATACCTATGTAATCTGGCGAGACTGCCATATTGTCCCAAGCAAGCGTTGTCGGATGGCATGCATAGTTAGCAATGGTGCCAATGACTTTTCCGGAGCGGTTTGAGATTCGACCGACCACAAGAGTGTCGTCAGCAACAATGTCGGGATTGAAAGCGACAACTTCTTGAGATCCACAGGGCAAATCTCTGTTGACTGCTAAGTCGCAATGGCCATAGCCCCAGGTGATGTCGACATCTTCAATCTTGGATGCAGCTTCCTTACACGCCTCAATGGTTTTGGCGATGATGCTCTCCCGAAAAGCTGGAATTAACTCTGAACCCTCTTTTTGGGATCGGTGTAGACAAGGCAACGGGACTGCATGGGTGTGACTTGAAGAAAAGAGAATGTTGTCGCGATCAACTCCGACACCTGCTGCAATTTTGTCGAGCAAGTCATGAGCACACTCGACGCAGCCAAGCACACAAAGGTCAATCCCCACAATGAAACTTTTGGCGCCACTTTTATCCTCACGGGCTACCGCAGTGAGAAAGAGGCCGATATGAATAGATTCGGATCGGAATTTCTTTGCCGCACCCCAGATTCCTGACATGATGCCGACCGGTGGAGTGAATTCTCGTTGTGCAACGCCACACCGAAGCGCGCTCATAGGTTCACGCCAGGTGGTTTGTTTTGGAGTCAGATGCGCATTAGGTGATTCAGTAGAGGCCATTTCACTATTCAATCACCGCGTCGTATGGCTGTCCACGAATTAGCCTGAGATTTATCTCTTATTCGGGAGTGCGAAATCTAAGGCGCAAGAAGAGGCTCATTCCTAATGCCATGCATGCACCTAATGCAATCACGCCTCGAGGCGAAAGAAGTTCGGCTAGGAAGCCAAGTGCGACTCCACCAATTGAAATCATCGTCTGCCAGGCAAAGATGTAAATTCCCCATGACCTCCCGTAATAGTCTGGAGCTGCATAAGTGCGAATTCCCCCATTTCCCGAAATATTGACGCCCATCGAAAAATAACCACAACTAAAGAGCGCAATCAGAAAAAGCCAGTAGTTGGGAGCCACCGCCGCAACAAACCAGGCGCCCGACATAAGAAATGCTCGCTTTGTTAGCAACTCAATCGACGGCAGAGTTCGATGTTTAGCAAATGAAAGTGCGCCAAAGATCGCGCCAGCTGCAATCGCTGAACCCATTAATCCAAAATCTGAGGCTGAACCAATAAACACATTCTTTGCCATTAATGCAGAATTGAACTGCATATCTTGACCCCACATTGCCAGGAACGAAACAGTGAAAATTGCATAAAAGAGTCGTTTCTGTTTAAAAACATAGGTGAATCCATCGCGCAAATAAATTGGAGAATCTTTTTCTCGTTGGTGTAGATAACGATAATCTGCTTCTTTAATAGAGATGAGAGAAAGTGCGCAAGCGAGGTAGCTGACTGAATTAAAGAGAATTGCTTCGCCGATTCCAAAACTATCAATCAGCGCTCCAGAAATTGCTGGACCAAAGAGACGACCAATATTTATATTGGCAGAATTAAGGCTAAGCGCGCTCGGCAACTTTTCCTCGCCGACTAGAGTGACGTAGTAGATCTGTCGGATCGGACCATCAATTGCATTGGTAACACCAAGAAGAAAAGCAGCGAGAATCACGTGAAAACTTCTCACTTCACCAGCTAATACGAGTAATGCCAAACCTGTCGCTATGAGAGCAGCGACCAGATTGCATACGATTAACGCTCGGCGTGGGTCTACTTTTTCAGCCCACTTTCCGGCATGAAGACTGAAAAAGAATCCAGGTAAAAATTGTGCGGCTAAAACAACTCCTAATAGTTGTGCACTATTAGTTAGATTGAGTATGAGCCAATCCTGCGCAACGCGATGCGCCCAATTACCTGAGTTAGAAATTGCAGTTCCAAAAAAATAATTACGATAATTTCTTTCGCGTAGCGCAGCAAAGCGAGCGCTTATTTCTTTTTCACTGCGCTCCATATTTCCACGGTACCCGAGAGCTTCACTGGAGTTCGAGTACTTTGATTCGGGAAAGCCGAAAGGTCACAAATTGTTACTTTATTTACCCCGGATAACTGTTTAGAGCCTTAGAAAATGGCTGGTCGTAGCGGCGCAATCGTGGTCCATTCGCGGTGGGCAAATACTTCAGAAAATCGTTGCCAGTACCAAATCTCATAAGTAGCATTTCGAACTATCAAGGCCATATCGGTCTTGAAGTACGTGCTTAGCCCTCCGGAAAGGTACTAAGAATGACATCAAAGAAAATGCGAAACGTTGTCCTCGCATTTGCATCTGCTTCGCTATTGGGATCACTTCTCATCGGCGTTCCAGCTGCAAAAGCGGCAACTGGAAAGAACTGTAAGCTCAATACGCCTACAGCAACTGCACAATGTGATGCAATCACAGTAGGTGCAGTCGGTAAAGTCACTTCACTCGATCCGGCTAACAGCCTTCGAACTTCAAATCAGAATTACATCTCAAAGTTCCTCATCCAGGGAATGTTGTGGCGTATCGCCTCTGATGGAAAGCCAAAGAAAGATCTCATTAGCGATGCGAAGCAATCAGCTGATGGACTCACCTGGACTTTGACGCTCAAGAACATCAAGTACTCAGATGGCAAGACTCAAGTTGTCGCAGATGACGCGGTCTTCATGTTCGAGCTTCTAAAGAAAGCTCCAGTTCCACAACTTGCTGTTATTGACGATGTAACGGCTCCTGATGCAAAGACCATCGTTATCAAAACCAAGACTCGCTTCAACGAGCTCCCCTACGCGATGGCCGGTATCTACTTCTGGATGAACCCACGCTCCCTCGCCTCAGATGCTAAGTACTGGGAGGCGCCGCTAAGCGCTGGCCCTTACCGAATCAAGGAGTGGAAGCTTGGCGATGACAAGATGGTCATCGAAGCTAATCCAAGCTACTGGGCTAAGCCTGCTGTCAAGCAAGTGACCTATGTTGCGATTCCAGATCCAGTAACCCGCGTTATCGCACTTCGCCAGGGAACGATTGATTATGCATTCGATCTCCCTGCAGCAATCGCTCGTGGACAGCTTGCAGATCGCAAGATCTTCCGTTGGCAGCCAGTACAGCTTCAAGGCACATTCACCCTCGACTTCAATCTCCGTGAAATGGAGAATTGCAAAGACAAGGTTGTCTCTGCTGCAAGCTGCTTAACACCAAAGAAGCAACCATGGCATGACCCGAAGGTTCGCCAAGCGCTCTCTATGGCAGCTAACCGCAAAGCAATTGCTGATATCGCATTCTTCGGTGATGTGAAGCCAAGCTGTGCAATCGTCTGGCCAGGACACCCTGCCTACAAGTGCCAGAACCCAGATCGCACCAAGCAGAACCTTGCGGGCGCAAAGAAGCTCCTTGCTGAGGCTGGCTATCCAGATGGATTCCCCATCACCATCACTGTCTTCAACCGACCAGGTTGGGCAGATGCGATTGCAGTTCTCGCAGCTGAGTGGCGCAAACTTGGCTCCAAGATGGTTGTCACCACTGAACCTCAGACCGACGCAGTCGGTGGCGCTCGCCAGACCTCTGGTGAGTACCAAGTTCAGTTCTCCGGTGCAACCGGCGCGGTTCCATCGCAAATCCTCAATATCTATTGGGGTAAGGGTGGCGCCTGGCAGAACTGGTCTGGCTCTTCCTCAGGAAGCGCTGACCTAGCTGCAATCGATGCTGCTGCAACTGAGAAAGATCAGATTGCTCTCATCGCTGCTGTCGAAAAGAAGATTTGGGAAGAATCAGCACATATTCCACTTGGACAACGTGCTGTCTTCGGTGCAAGCCGCCTTCCTGCGAACATCTTCTCCAACGTTCGAGGCAACGACCACTACTTCGTCAAGCAGACCCCACCACTTTCCTAATTTGGTGGAATCTACGAAACGAAAGTGGTAAGAAAAAAGTAGGTAGAAAGTGAACAAAATGAACAAGGTGAGGCGTTAAGCCTCACCTTGTTCCCCATAACTAACACTTCACATAATGACTTTGAAATACTTTCAAGCGTGAAAGGATCCCTGAAGTGACTGAGTCACAAAAAACTGCCGCCTCACAAGATGCCAAAATGGAGGTGGAGAAGGATAGAAATCGCGCTGCACTGCGAAAGACTTTTTATGGTCGGATTATTCGATCACTAGTTGTTGGTTTCTGGGTGATGGTTATCGCCTTCTCGCTGATGCGACTAAGCCCTGGCGATCCAGTTCGCCTTGCCTTGGGTGCTGACGTAACTGAAGAAGCAGTTGAAGCGTTCCGAACTCAACTCGGATTAGATAAACCCTTCTACGTTCAATTCTGGGAGTACTTCACTGGAATCTTCCGCGGTGACTTGGGGTACTCATATTTCTCCGGCCGGGATGTCACGGAAATTCTCGGGACCCATTTGCCGGTAACGCTCATGATTATTGGATTGTCTATTTTATTTGCTGCGGTCATCTCACTTCCGCTTGCGCTCTGGGTGGCAACGAGCAAGAGCAACACCGTCAACTACATGTTCCGCGCTCTCACCTCTGTCTCACTTGCAATTCCCGGATTCTTCCTCGCACTCCTTGGATTACTTGTTTTTGGTGTCTACTTCAACATCGCGCCAGCTGCAGGCTATGAAGGTGCCTTCCCTGGAAACCTCAAATATCTATGGCTGCCAGCTCTGGCCAATTGTGGTTCGCTGGTGCCAGTACTCTCGCGCGTGCTCCACTCATCACTTGTAGATACTCTCGACGAAGAATTTGTTGAGACAGGCATTATTCGTGGCGTTCGGAAGACCCGCTTCTACTGGTCATATCTACTACGTCCATCTCTTGCCCCCACGGTTGTGCTGTTAAGTTACATGGTGGGCGTCATGATCGGTGGCACCGTGATTATGGAAACCATCTTCTCGCTCCCTGGAATTGGTCGAGAGTTAATTACCGCTGTAGACGGTAGGGATTATCCCGTTGTGCAGAGTATTGCGATGATTTTCGGATTGATTGTGGTCTTTTTCAGCTTCATTGGTGACCTCACGGGTTATCTTCTTGATCGGAGAGTGACGCTTTCATGAGTACCTCTACAGAAAATAAAGCTAAATCAAAGAAGAAGTTCATTAAAGAGGGAACCTTTGGTATCTACACCGGTTTCTTTATGCTCGGCTCACTCGTCCTTGCTGGAGCGATAATTCCTCGAATCAGTAAGTACGGAGCCAACGATCTGGTTTCGATCCCACTAAGTCCACCTAGCGGAGCACACTTTTTCGGAACTGATGTTCTAGGTCGCGATGTATTTGTCCGCGTTTTTGACGCAGTCTTCATTGACCTCGGCACTGCAATCATTGGTGTGGCAATTCCACTCGTCGTGGGCACCATCATCGGAACGCTCCTGGGAATCTCACAGAACAAACGAGTAAATTCCGTAGTTGGGTCGCTTATAGATGGAATCAATGCCTTCCCATTTTTAGTTTTCGTTATCGCGTTGATTGCTTTTATCGGCCCCGGAGTTGGCAGCATCGTCCTTGCCATCTCTCTAGTGAACTGGGCGCGCTATGCACGTATTGCTCGTACCCGAGCTGTAGTTGTCAACAAGCAGGGATATGTCGAAGCGGCTCGTACTTTGGGCTTTTCAAAGAAGCGAATCCTCTTCAAACACATCATCCCCAACGTCTCATCCGAGACTCGCGCCTACGCGCTCAGTGATTTCATCATCGTCATCATCGCAATTGCAGCTCTCTCCTTTTTGGGGCTAGGAATTAAACCTCCGCAAGCTGAATGGGGTGGAATGATCCGCGACGGAAAAGATTTGCTGACGGTGGGATTCTGGTGGCCAACGGTTTTCCCTGGAATCGCACTTTGTTGGGCAGGTATCGCAGTAGCCTTCATTTCCGAGGGTCTCACTCGACGTATGCGAGAGGTAGGAACTCGATGAGCACTCCAAACAAGCCCCTCATACAAATCAAGGATGTCGTTATCGGCATTCCACATAAGCGTCGTCCAACTCTCATCATCGTAAATAAAGCTAATTTCGATATTAATTACGGTGAGATGGTGGGAATCGTTGGCGAATCCGGATCCGGCAAAACAATGATCTGCCGAACAATGATCGGCACTCTTGAGCGCCGCGGCGGCAAAATCATGTCGGGCGAAGTCATCTTCGAAGGACAAGATTTAGCAAAAGCAAACGACGCCACCTGGAAGAGTTTGCGCGGAAAGTCAATTGGATATGTGCCACAAAGCGCGCTCGCTGGCCCTAATCCGGTCCTCACTATCGAAGCACAACTAGCAGAAGCGCTGCGAAATACTGGTGATACCAAAAATATCAAAGCTAGATCAAAGGAATTGTTGGATCTGGTGAAGATTCGCCGAGTAGATACTGTAATGAAACAGTATCCATACCAACTCTCTGGTGGTATGCGGCAGCGAGTCATGATTGCATGCGCCCTAGCAACGAGCCCCAAACTACTGATTGCTGATGAACCAACAACAGGGCTAGATGTCACTGTGCAATCACAGATCATGGATCTTCTCAAGGAGATTCGTTCCACGATGGGTACTGCAATCGTCCTCATCTCCCATGACCTTGCGTTAATTGACGAAGTTTGCGATCGAGTTGTGGTCATGCATGCTGGAGCAACTGTTGAAGTTGGTTCGGTCAAGGAGCTCGAGAAACCTCGCCATCCTTACACCATCGCCCTCAATTCGTCCCGAATCGACGTCGCAAATCCGGGCAGCGAACTCGTGACTATCAAAGGCAATGCGCCTTCGGTAGGTGAATGGAATCCGGGATGTCGCTTCGCAGAGCGTTGTTCCATCGTTCAAGCTGACTGCAGAGTTGGCGAACATCCTGAACTCATCGGTGCAAGTGGCACCCATCAGACCGCATGTATCCACACCGAACTCTTGGAGCGAATCTAATGGCTGAATTCCTTCTCGAAGCAAAAAATGTCAGCGTCACTTTTGGTTCTGGTTCTACGAAAGTTGAGGCAGTTAAAAACTGTTCACTCACCCTTCGCGCTGGAGAACCAATTGGCATCGTTGGTGAGTCTGGCAGCGGCAAGTCAACGCTTGCGCGAGTACTCGCTGGACTGCAAGCTCCAACGGAAGGCGAAATTTTCTTCAATGGAGAGCCGGTTTACAAAGGTTCTAAGTCATACACAGGTGAGGCTCGCCGCCAAGTGCAGATGGTCTTTCAAGATCCCTATGGAAGCCTTAACCCACAATTAACTGGATTAAATGCCGTCGCTGAGGCGGTACGAATCCACGATAAGACGAATAAAGAAGAGTCAGAAAACCGGGCCCTTGAATTGCTTCGTCGAATGGGCATCGCCGAACTTGATGCGATCAAGAAGCCTCGTCAACTCTCGGGCGGTCAACGCCAACGAGTCAGTGTGGCACGTGCGCTCTCAGCTAATCCAACGGTCTTGCTCGCCGATGAACCAACATCCGCAATTGATCAAAGCGCTCAAGCGCAATTGCTCAACCTTTTCCGCGGATTGCTCGACGATGGGTTAGCAATCGTTCTGGTCTCCCACGACCTTGGCGTAATTCGCTATCTCACCAAGCGTGTCTATGTGATGAAGGACGGAGTATTCGTTGAATCGGGCATCACCGAAGAAATCTTCAACGACCCCCGCGAGGAATACACCAAATTGCTCCTTGCCTCCATCCCTGGAGAACTTGGCGTCGCGGCACGTAAGAAGCTCAACAAGATCTAATCTCATGAACTACTTGAGGGTATGAGATGTCGGGCCAAGGGTTACGGGTTGGAGCTGTAAACCTCACCATCAATCCGGAACTTGGCATGGCTAAAGGTGGTCTTCGACTTTTTGGTAGTCCAATAGAAAAAGTTGATGACGATCTTTTCTTGGGAGCATTGGTACTTGAGTCAAAGGGAGTAACGCTCTGCCTAATCGCATGCGATTTAGGAAATTCACGAAGCGAAGAAGCATTAGAGATTCGAACTCGCGTTGCCGATGCGCTGGAAATTCCGGTCGTCAATGTGATGTTCAACGTCAGCCACAATCACAGCGCTGCTGACTTGCCTACGATGCTTCGCGGTAACGCCCACGAGAGCGAAATCTCTCGCAGTGAGCGCTACTTCGAATTTGTGATTGAACAAGCAGTACTTGCGGCTACTAATGCCCAATCACAATTACGGCCCGCTCGAATGGCACATGCATGGGGTGAGAGCGATCTGAATATCTATCGCCGCGAATGGAACGGCGATCAAGATATTCTTGGTGAAGTTCCGGGTCATCCCATCGATAACTCGGTAGGTGTCATTCGCTTCGATGATCTCGAAGGAAATCCCATTGCGATTCTCTTTCGATTCTCTTGTCATCCGGTTGTAAATGGCGCTCAATCCCCGACGCTCTCTGCCGATTTCCCTGGGCCAGCTCGAAAAATTATTGAAAAAAATGTTGGAGGTACCGCGCTCTTTCTCCAAGGTTGTGGTGGAAATATCAACCCACAAGTTGGAATTGGATACGAAAAGGATTGTTCTGAAGAGGTCTATCGTGTTGGTACTGCGTTAGGAGCAGAGGTAGTTCGAGTTGCACTGGGATTACGGACCAACAAGTACCAGAAAGATCGAGTTCTTCTGCAAAATGTTCCCAATATACTTTTTAAACCGTGGCATGAGCGATCTGATCATCCTGAAGTAACTCTCGGGGCTAGCCATGAGATAGCGAAATTGAATTTCGTCCCGCTCCCCTCGACGACTGAGGCAAAAGAGCTCGCTAACTATTGGGAGAATGAAATTACTGAGCGCGAAAAGCGCGGTGCGCTCACGTGGGAGATTCGAGTCGCAAAGAAGATGAAACTTTGGGCTGACTCGGTCGTGGCTGGCGCTGCAGAATCTAATCCAACTCGCGATTTTGAGGCGCATGCATTTCGAATTGGTGATGTAGCAATCGTTGGCTTAAATGTGGAGGCCTTCTTCGAAACGGGCGACGAGATCAGATCGAAATCTCCTTGGCCAGACACCTTCGTTCTCGGCTACACCGATGGCACCATCATGTATTTGCCGCGCGCTCAAGATTATCCAAAGCAGGGTTGGAAATGGCCCAATACTCATGCGCTTCCAGATTTACTACCCCAGTCGTACTGCCAGCCAGCGCAATGGCATCCAGATTCAGAACAAAAAGCAGTCAAAGCTGCCTTAAGCGCCCTCGATAAGTTGCGTTAATTAATTACACCCGCAAATCAACTGTTGCACCGCCGTCGACAACAATTGTTTGACCATTGATGTACGAAGCTTTCTTCGAGGCGAGGAAAACTACAACCGCGGCTTGTTCTTCTGGTCTGCCCATTCGCTTCAAGGGAACTGCTTGGGCAAATGCTTCATGGGTCACTTCTTTGCCATCGACAAAAATCCGATTAGCTGTTTTGGTAAATCCTGGAGCAACAGCTACGACTCGAATATTCTCCGGGGCCCATTCCACAGCCAGTGTACGAGTAAGCGCCTCTAGCCCCGCTTTCGAAACCGAATAAGAGAGTCGGCCAGGTAATCCAATCCGTCCGGCAATCGAAGCTATCGAGATAATCGTTGGATAGGGCGACTTAACTAGGTGTGGGTAGGCAGCGCGACAACACCGGAATGCGCCATCAAGATGTACATTGGTAATAAAACGCCAATCCTCGTCGGTATAACTCTTCGTTAATCCCTGGCGGAAGTTTCCAGCGTTATTTACCAAAACATCTAATCGGCCAAAGCGTTCAATAATCGTCGCAATTCCACTATCAACAGATTCGGTTGACCCGACATCGATGGCGACGGCGCAGACGCGCTCCTCTGTTGGATCCAAAGATTGGGCAACTTCTTGAGCTGCCTCCGCGCGAAGGTCAGAGACAACTACGTCATATCCCTCATCTAAGAACTGCTTGCACATCTCAGATCCCAGGGCGCCAGCGCTACCAGTGACGAGAACTACCGGGCGATTACTCTGAATTTTTTCGGTCATGGCAAGAAGTCAAGCATCAGCGTTGCCGATAAACAAGCGGCTTCGGCAGGAGTGAATGCCAACCTCGCAACAAAGCCAATCCCCGCGTTTACTTTTCCGAGGTAAGGTTGGGCTATGGGAATTTATGATGGACAAGTCGTAGTCGTAGCAGGTGGCGGTGCTGGTATCGGTGCTGCAGCCGCGCGTTTGCTGGCATCACGCGGAGCAACGGTAGTTGTAGCCGATGTCGTGAAAAGTAATGCCGAGGAAATCTCAACTGAGATCAATGGTGCGGGCGGAAAAGCTGTTGCTCGTGAATTAAATGTGGCAAATCAAGAGATTGTTATAGATTTGATTAACTCAGTAGCAAAAGAATTTGGCCGACTCGACGCGGTCGTCAATAGCGCTGGTATTGTCGGGCCCACCAATACTCCTCTTGAAAAAATTACCGCTAGCGATATCGAGAAAGTTCTTTCAGTAAATTTGTTGGGCGCCATTTGGTTAACTCAAGCAGCGCTGCCCATCATGAAGGCAGCAAAATATGGCCGCATAGTTCATGTCGCATCGATTGCCGGTAAAGAGGGAAATCCCGGAATGACTCCCTACGTATTATCAAAATCCGCGATGATTGGCTTTGTTAAAGCTGTGGCGAAAGAGGTGGCGACGGAGGGAATCACCATTAACTCCATCGCACCTGCAGTTATCAAAACTCCAATGAATGCCAACACCAGCGAGGAAACACTTAAGTACATGATCTCCCGGATTCCTATGGGTCGCCTTGGTGAGGCGCAAGAGGTGGCTGAGATGATTTCCTTTGCTGCTTCGCAAGCTTGCTCATTTACTACGGGATTTTGTTTCGACACCTCCGGTGGGCGCGCTACCTACTAAGCAACACCTAACTACTTCAGATTTAGCGCGCTCCAATCAGGGTCGCTATCAATTCCCATCAAGGAGTCGGGAAGTTCTGGCAAGGTGAACTTCCAACCGGTAGAGGGAGCAGAGCTCTGACTATCTGATTTTGCTCGGGCGACAATCAATTCGGCGAGCGCATCAACGCTCGCCCCCGGGGCTGAATATTCAATAGAAATGCTCTCCACATCAAGTATCGAGGCAACTTGGCTATGCCAGGCATCGTAAACGTGCCAGGAGATTGGCATATTTTTCTCGGCAAGATACTCATTAAGTTGGAGAAGTCGCGATAGTCCACCCTGACACGTTGTATCGATTCGCAAGATATCTACCGCCCCAGTCTCGACAAAAGCCTGTGGGTGATATAGGTGTGTCTCATCATCGCCGCTCGCTAGCGGTGAATCCAAAAGTGAGCGCAATTTCTTTAGCTCCATAAGACTTCCCGAGACAAATGGATCTTCTACCCAGGCTAGATCGAGGCCACCAACAATTTTCATCGCATCTTCAGCGGTATGACACGAGAAGGCGAGGTCTGTTGAAACCGGACACAACTTGGTATCCAGCGCTGCAATAATTCGCTCTCTCGTCAATTCCGGAGTAAGTCCCACTGGCAGTTTGACTCCTGCTGCGCCTGCATCAACTGCAGCCTTGACTTCCCAAGCGATATCTTCTGGGCCACGTGAGGGTGGATACCCAATTACAGCCCACTTAGCGATCTTCTTCTCGCTCTTGCCAAAATGAGCCGCAACGCTCTTGCCGGCGCTCTTTGCCACCGCTTCGTGTGCTGCCAGATCCACAAGAGAAAATCCACGCAGAGCTGCTCCAGAAGAGAGCGGTGCGCTAGCGCGGCGATAAATATCGTTCCACGTTTGAACTGGATCTCCAGCAAAAAGTTCTTTATACATCGGAGCGATAATCGTGTTTACGCACTCGGCAACAGGAACGCCGCGATCTAATCCAAAGGCGTGACCAACGTTGCCATCGGCAAGGCGAACAGTGGTGAGGCAGTAGCCGCGGGCCGAAATCAGATACTGTCCCAATTGGACCGGGCGGGGCAGCGTCACAGTAACTCGCCGCGCAAAAACTTCGGCAATCGGCAGCGCACTCATGGAATTCACGGGAACACCTTTTCGCTCCCTGTGCCCATCCGTCAAATGCCAGACAAGCGCCGCTAGGAGGGTTTTTTACGGGTCAATCGAGGGCAGGGAGGGTCAGAGCGAGGAGTTTTTCGATGAGATTCGCCCACCCCAAACGTTATAAAAAATACATATTAAATCTCGCAAAATACCTTGATTCATCACCTGAAAACGTGATGGGCTAAGGGCACAAATAGGGCTCCGGAAGGGCCTTACCTTTGAGCTCCATTTCACTTGGCGCCAACTGAGTTAGGAGAAAGTAAATGAAGAAATTCCGTAACCGCATTGCGGCTGTCGCAGCGATGAGCTTCGCAGCAACATTCGCAGTAGCGGCCGTTCCATCACAAGCTGAGGATGTAACTCTCAAGCTTGTCATGGCTGCTTACACCGATGACATGGTCGATTATTACGATGGACTTGCACAGGACTTCGAGAATGCCAACCCTGGCATCAAGGTTGAAGTTGATGTCGTTGCATGGCCAGAAATCGGTCAGAAGGTAAAGACTCTTATTGCATCTGGTCAAACACCAGATATCGTCAACAATGACGAATTCGCAGGCGAGGCTGCAGCAGGTCTGCTCTATCGTGCAGATCAAATCGTTAGCCCTGCTGTCCTTAAGGACATCATCCCTGCATTCCTCGACAACTCCAAGTACAAGGGAACTGCATATGCAGTGCCTGACCTTGCATCAGCTCGCGCATTCTTCTGGAACAAGCAGCTCATTGCAGGCGCAGGAGTTAAGAAGGCTCCAAAGACTTGGGATGACATGCTCGCTGCTGCAAAGGCAGTGAAGAAGAAGTATCCAGATGTCTATCCATACTGCCTCCCACTTGGTCCTGAAGAAGCACAAATGATTTTCACAACATGGGGTGGCGGCAATGGTGGTCGACTATTTAACGAGAAGACCAACAAGTACACCTTGAATAACAAAGAATTCAAGGGCGCTCTTGACTTCCTCAAGACTCTCGTTGATCAAAAGTTGACCCAACCAAATCCAGGAAAGACCAACCGTACCGATGGCTGCTGGGCGCTCTTTGCTAAGGGCAAGGTAGCTATGGTTGATGGTGGCGTCTTCCTTCCAGACTGGCTATCAAAGAACGGTGGCGAGAACATTGACTGGGCAGCGGGTGCATTCCCAGCTGCAAAGGGCAAGACCGATATCACCGTTGGTGTCCAGGATTACTTCAAGGGTTACAAGGCTGGTGGAAAGCAGAAGGAAATTCAGAAGTTCCTCACCTTCCTCTTCGAGCCAAATAATTACCAAGGCTTCTTGAAGGCTGCTGGTGGATTCATCCCTGCAACGAAGAGCGCTGGAAAGCTTGCTGAGTCTGACCCAATCATCGGGCCATACGTCAAGCTTCTTCCAAAGGCGATCTTCTATCCAGGAACCGTTGGTTCATGGCAGGCATGTAAGGCATCAATCGTGACCTACATGGGTAACGCGATGTCCAACACCGGAAGAGCGCTACAACAGATTCAAGCAAAGTGCGATGCCGCACACAAGAAGACTAAGTAACCACACGTTACATAGGCTTCACGCTTGAAGTGAAGAAGTATCTGAAGTAACGGTGCAAAGGCAAGGCCTCAATTGAGGTCTTGCCTTTGCCCTACCAGCAGTTAAAAACTTAGAATTTTCTGAATACAATAAATACAATAAATGCAATCAAAGCAAAGCAGTATCTCGACGCTCAGCAAGGAGAGAACGTGGTAGCCGCAACAGCAAAGAAGGAGCCGGGACGTAAAGCCCTTCCTTGGCTGAGCGGAACTATCTTCCTTATTGTTGGTTTCGTTCTCTGGCCAACGCTCGAACTCTTCTTGATGTCCTTTCGGACAATCGACATCTCTGGTGTGATCGAAGGTTGGGCCGGTCTGGAAAATTACCGAATGCTCGTCTCCAATTTCGATCTACCTCCGGTACTCCGCCGAACTGTAATCTGGTTGGTAGTCGTGGTCGGTATGACGTTGGCAATTTCTTTGCCGTTAGCGCAATTGATGAATGCCAAGTTCCGTGGCCAAAAATTCCTACGCTACTCAATAATCATTCCTTGGGCTGCATCCCTTGTTATCACTGCAACGTCATTCAAATGGATTCTTGATCCTTACTACGGAATGATGAATTTAATTCTCAAAGACCTTGGCATAATCAAAGAAGATGTTGATCTCCTTGGCAATCCATCGACGTCCTTCATCATGCTCTTAATTGTTGCCATATTTGTCTCTCTCCCTTTCACCAGCTACGTGCTCCTTGCGGGGTTACAAGCAATTCCTGGCGAAGTTCTTGAAGCGGCAAAGGTTGATGGCGCCAATGGTTGGAAGACCTACTGGACCATCATTTTCCCGCTTTTGCGCCCTGCATTCCTCGTAGCCGCGGTCATCAATGCGGTCTACGTCTTCAATTCATTCCCAATTATCTGGGTTATGACAACAGGTGGGCCAGGTTACGAAACTGACACCACAACGACCTTTGCCTACAAGGTTGCTTTCCGTGATCAGGATATTGGACAGTCAGCAGCCCTTGCGGTCGGCAACTTCCTCGTGATCTTCATATTCATCATGCTTTTCCTAAGACTTTCTAAATGGCGAGAGGCAGATCAAACATGAGCGTGCCAGCAGTAATCGTCAAGCGTCGCATCAAGGGATTTATCCTCTCCGTTATCGGTATCGCTACGGCATTTATCTTTCTTTTTCCGTACGTCACGATGTTCAGTACGGCGTTAAAACCAAAGGGCGACATCACTGATATCCCACCCACCTATCTGCCTCAGGAGTGGATCTGGAGTAACTTCATCAATGTATTCCGAGAAATTGAATTCGGTACATACATGAAGAACACCATCATCATTGCGCTAGCAACGATGGTAATTGGTTTGATTGCCTCAATTCCTGCCGGATATTTTGTTGCCCGACACAACTTCCGCGGTCGGACCCTCTTCTTGTTGGTCGTGCTCATCACCCAGATGTTCTCCCCCACCACCTTGCTTATTGGTATCTATCGCGAGATGTCCGTCTTGAACTTGATTAACACCTATACCGGACTCATTCTTGTGAATGCAGCTTTCAACCTTGCTTTCGCGGTGTGGATTCTCTCAAGCTTCTTCCGCTCTATTCCAAAAGAGATTGAAGAGGCTGCGCAAATTGATGGCTGCTCCCGCTTCCAGGCATTCCGCAAGGTGGCGCTACCACTTGCCCTACCAGGCATTGTTACGACGGCTATCTTCATCTTTATTGCTGCATGGAATGAATTCGTTGTCGCGTACACCCTAGCGAGCCAGCCAGCAAAGCAGCCTTTCTCAGTCGGCCTCTCACTCCTTACGGGCTACTACGAAGTGAAGTGGAACTATCTCTTCGCGGGCTCCTTGATCGCAATCATTCCGGTAGTCATCCTCTTCATCTTCATCGAGAAGTACCTTGTGAGCGGCCTTACCGCCGGTAGCGTGAAGTAACGATGGGGCGTCACAACGCCTTCACCTTCCCCTATACCTTCTTTCGACAGAGCCCGACGACCGTTATCTCTGAGTTGCAAGAGGTTGGGTTCACCGGGATTAATCTCGCCCTTAATTACCATGCCAGTCGCGATTTCCTGCTCCGACAAGGTCCAGCATTGGAATATCTCGTCGATGGTTTTCATTATTACCAGCCCCAGCAAGAGAAATATCCTGCAAACTCCATAAAACCTAATGCCAAAGATTGCCTGATTGATAATCACATGCTCGATTCAGTACTAGAGGTTAGTTGTGAGAAAGATTTTGAGATCAATGCATGGGCAGTCTTCATGCATAACTCGGCGCTCGGTTTTGAATTCCCCCACTTAACCGTTACGAACTGTTTCGGTAATCATTTTCTCTCGGAACTCTGTCCCAGTAGTCCGGAGATCGCTGGCTACATCTCAGGATTAAGTAGCGACTTAGCTAGTCGAGGTGTTTCCAGTCTTGCCATGGAATCACTTCATTTTCACGGGGCTCATCATGGCGAACATCATGAGCGATTCTTTCTCGAGATGAGCGAGATCTCGGGCTTCTTGCTCTCGCTCTGTTTTTGCTCCGCTTGCATCGCTAATTTTTCTGGAGATGGCAACGCACTCAAAGTTAGAGTTGCTCAACTGCTCAAACCTTTCCTTGATGATGGAGATCCTTGGCTTGGCGTCTCATTAACAAAAGATAATCTCGCTACCATTGTGGGAGGTGAAATTTTTAATTACCTCGCTTCCAGGGAAGCAACTGTCGCAGAGCGATATCGCGAAGTTGCCAAGATTGCGAAAAACCATGGGGTGCGAACCAGATTTATCGACCAGGCCCCACTTATTTCTGACTCCCAAGACTCCCCTCTAGAAAAGAGTTGGATGGTTGGCATCGATAATGCACAGATTGATGGCGCTATCGATATTTACGAGCCGCTCATCTATCGAAAATCACCTGAGGAAGTTGCAGCAGTAGCGCGACACTATCGCTCGAAACTATCTAGCGAGATTACCGCGATTTTGCGCCCGACTTATCCAGATAATACGTCGATGAAATCACTTCACGAGAAAGTCGCTGTGCTTGGCGAGAATTCGATCAAAGATATCGATTTTTATTTGCTCGATGCGATGCGTCCGAGGGATTTGGGCTGGATAAAGAGCGCTATTACTTCTTGATCCACGGAATACGCTTTGGCGTGAAACCGCCGTCGATAGTCAAAATCTCACCTGTGATAAAGCTAGCTTCATCCGACAGTAGGAATTTAACCCCTCGAGCAATCTCATCTGGCTCGCCGAAGCGATTCATGGCGTGCATACCTTGAATAGAGGGATCTAGATAACCATTCTTAGTCGCGTTAACTACTAATGGGGTATTGATATATCCCGGGGCTATTGCGTTGATACGAATTCCAAACTCTGCCCACTCCACCGCCAGCGTCCGCGTGATGGCATCAATCCCAGCTTTTGCAACTGAGTAAGGCAATCTACGTGGCCAACCAAAGTTATGCGCCAGCGAGGAAAAGTTAACGAAAGCGCCAGGCTTGCCATTCTCAATTAGGTAACGTGCAACAGCCTGATTCATGAAGAAGTGGCCGTCAAGGTGCACATCGAGTACTTCATGCCACTGTTCCGGGGTCATATCGATACTCGCGTGATTAGTGCTATTTTCTGCGCAACAGACCAATCCTGAGAGATCTCCAGCCCATGCGAGCGTTTGCGCTACCACCTGAGCCGCGCCTTCAGCAGTTGTAATTACTGATTCAAGAAAGAGCGCTCGATTCGGAAACTTCTCACGTAGCTGTGCAAATCCACCCTCTTTGATATCTGCTGAAACAACTTTGATCGATGGCCAATCAGCAAGAAGGCGTTCTGCAGTTGCTAATCCGATACCGCTGCCTCCACCGGTGATGATAACTGTTGAATGTTCGGCCATGGTCGCAATTCGCTATTCGACCCAGAGCGTTGCTTCGACTTCGACACATAATTCCGGAAGCATCAATCGACTTGCTTCGACGAAGGAGCACGCTGGAAGGATATTGGCGAAGAACTCGCCGTGCGCTTTTGCAACTCCCGGCCAATCTTCGATATTTGTCAGAAAAACTCGAGTACGAATCGTGTTCTCATATGTGGCGCCTAATTCCTTTACAGCCTTTTCAATCTCAGTGAGGATGTACTTCATCTGACCATAGGCATCGTGTGGAAACATCACCTGACCATCGCGGGTAGTCGCGCTGGTGCCGCTTACTTCAATGAGATTTCCCATTCGAACAGCGCGCGAGTAACCAACAATCGGAGCCCACGGGCGATTTCCATCAACACGACCAACTTCCATGGCGTTAGGTACCTTTCTTATCGATGAGGCGAACTGCTCGTCCCGGAAGGTTATCTGTTCGCGAACCGTCCGACAATGTCGATATTCCGTCTATCCAAACATTGACAAAACCTGTTGCCGGAACTCTCGGCTGTTCATAGGTGGAGCGATCAATAACGCTCTCTCGATGGAGCAAGACTAAATCGGCGCGATAACCGACTTTTACTAAGCCGCGATCAATTAAACGTAATCTTTGGGCTGGCCTTCCGGTCATCCGAGCCACGGCGCCTTCGAAGGTAAGGACCTGCTCGTCTCTTCCGTATATACCCAAGTATCGAGCAAAAGTGCCATACCCGCGAGGATGTGGTCGATTGCCAACGAGAATGCCATCGCTACCCACCATATGTTTTGGATGTTTCATAATCGCGCGAACATTTGGTTCATGGCCACCATGCAAAACGGCAGAGACTTTGTAGTTCTCACTATCAAGAAAATCAAGATAGAACTCAACCGGTTCTTTGCCAACTCGTTTAGCTGCCTCATCAAAGCGCATCCCAACAAATTCTGTTGCTTTTTCAACTCCAGCAATAACAATAGTTTCGAAATTCAGAGTATTTCCGTGTGCACCATCTGATCCGGTGACCATTAATTCATGAATCACTCGTTTACGAACCTCAGGTTCACGAAGTCGAATACGCATCGACTCGACACCACCGGCTTGAACCCATGAGGGCAGGAGCGCATGTAGATAAGTCATTCCTGCAAGATACGGATAGCTATCAAGTGTGATGTCAACTCCCCGACGCTCTCCTTGTGAAATCATGTCAAAGAGCAGTTCTGTTTTACCATGGTATTGTGGTGAGCTCATGTGGCAATGCGTAAGGTGAAGCGCTGCATGAGATGCATGTGCAATTTCGATGCAATCGTCAACTGCCTTGAGAAAGTCACGGCCATAATTACGATGGTGTGGAGCGTAATAACCACCAAATCTCGCAACTACCGAGTTCAGTGCGATTAATTCGTTATCGTCAGCATACATAGCAGGGGTATACGTCAATCCTGCTGATAGGCCAACAGCTCCCTCGCGCATTCCTTGTTCGACTATCCCTTGCATCATAAGTAACTCGTCGGCAGTTGCGATGCCTGGCTCGCTTCCCTTCACCAACATCCGGACATTTCCGTGTGGAATTAGGAACGCGACGTTAACGGGAGCTCCCTTGTCAACATAGTCGAGATACTCGGAAACCGACTTGAAATTCCAATTGATATTTCCAGGATCGCCATTCCACCCAAATAGCTGCTCTCTAATCTCGTGTTGGGTCTGCTCGTTGGTCGGCGCGTAGCTCAGGCCATCTTGTCCAACAACCTCGAGGGTAACTCCTTGTGTGACTTTGGCTAGGTGATCTGGGTCAGAGATCACAGCAAGATCTGAGTGAGCATGCATATCAATAAAGCCAGGAGTGATTGTTAACTCGGACCCATCAATAACCTTGCCGCGCTCATCACCTTTGAGGACTTGGCCTATTTGTGAAATCACACCATCGATAACTTGAAGATCCGCTTTGAATGAAGGGCGCTCACTCCCATCAACGACACTTGCTCCTCGAATGACGAAAGTACTCAAGGCTTGCGACCTTCGATCGTGTTAAACATCGGCGTATACCCGGCAAGTAATCCACCATCAACAACAAGCTCGGCGCCAGAAATCCACTCGGAGCGATCAGAGATGAGGAAAAGGACCATCTCGGTGATGTCTTTAGGAGTGCCGACCCGGCCTAGCGGGTACCAAGGCTTGAGGTCTTCGAATACTTGTGGATTCATCTTTGCACGTTCAATCCATGCTTCAGTTGCAATGGTTCCGGGCACCACAGTGTTGCAGCGCACTCCATATTCACCATATCTCACGGCGATTGATCGCGTCATCTGGTGGACTCCAGCCTTGGCGACTGAATATGCATCGCTACCAAACATTCCCTTTGCATTGACTGTTCCGATATTGATGATATTTCCTCGTTTACGATTCATAAACATCGGTAATACTTCTTTTACGCATAAAAAAGCTCCGGTGAGGGTGATCTTCAGCGAGTTATTCCACGATTCCAACGACGTTTCATGGAGCGCTTCTGCTTCATGGACCATTGCGTTATTGACTAGCACATCAATCTCTCCGACATCCTGAGCGATCTTTTTGAAAGTTGCCTTTACTGCTTGCTCGTCGCCGAGATCCAGCTGATAGCCATACGCCTTGCCACCTTTTTCATGGATATCGCTCAGAGTCTTTGCCAGCGTAGCTGGGTCTATCTCAATCAGGGCAACTATCGCGCCATCAGCACAGGCTCGTAGCGCCATTTCGCGACCAATTCCGCGACCAGCACCAGTGATGACTACTTTCTTACCAGCGATATCACTCATGATTTCTCCTTAGTTCTCGGGAATGCTTACAAGGCAACGACAAAATCAATCTCAACGAGAATGTTCGCAAGATCCGAGCCAACAGTTGTCCGAACTGGAAAAGGCGCTGAAAAAAACTCTTGATAGACCTTGTTGTATGCAGCAAAATCTCTATTCACATGTTGCAAGTGAGCAGTCACTTTCACAACTTGATCAAGAGTTGCACCTTTCTCAGCGAGGATTGCCTGCAAGTTCCGAATTACCTGTCGGGTCTGTTCTTCTATTCCTTCTACCTCTACTTTATTTGTCACTGGATCTGCTGGCCCCATTCCGCAGGTGTATAGAAAGCCATTAGCAACTACGCCATGTGAGTAGGCCCCGCCGGGGTTTGGCGCACCTTTAGAGAAGAAGTGTTCGATTTCCGGTTTAGCCATAGCGTCTGCTCCTTAATGTATTCGTTCTAATGGATGTTCCGTGTCGATAACTCGGATTGTTCGAGATTTACTCCGCATCACTATTGATTGGCTTCGCATTCCCGAATTAGTGAACCTAACTCCTTTGAGTAATTCACCATCAGTTATTCCCGTAGCTGCAAAGAAGTGATCATCACCAGCGACTAGATCATTAGTCGTAAACACTCGAGTGAGATCCAAACCTGCCTTGTCAGCGGCTTCGCGTTCATCATCTGAACGTGGATGGAGCCGTCCTTGGATTTCGCCACCCATACACTTCATGGCGCAGGCTGCGATGATTCCCTCGGGTGTTCCACCAATGCCCATCAAGACATCGATACCAGTCTCTGGCCGAGCTGCCATGACGGCGCCAGCAACATCACCATCGGTAATAAATTTGATGCGCGCTCCCGCTTGACGAATTTCGGCTACAAGTTGATCATGTCGTGGCCGATCAAGAGTCACCACTGTTAAAGAGCTAACCGGAACTTTCTTTGCTGCAGCAATGGCGCGGAGATTCTCGCCCGTGCTTTGATTGATATCAATTACTCCAGCGGCCTCCGGCCCTACGACCAATTTATTCATGTAAAAGACGGCTGAAGGGTCAAACATTGAATTTCTTGGTGCGACTGCAATAACGCTAATCGCGTTATTCATACCCTTTGCCGTCAAGGTGGTGCCATCGATGGGATCTACAGCAACATCGCATGAAGGGCCAGTTCCATCGCCGACATGCTCTCCGTTGAAGAGCATTGGGGCTTCATCTTTCTCCCCTTCGCCAATGACAACTACGCCATTCATTGATACCGAGGAGATCATTCTCCGCATCGCATCAACTGCAGCCTTGTCGGCAAGGTTCTTTTCGCCCATGCCTATCCAGCGTGATGCAGCAATAGCCGCAGTTTCGGTTACTCGAACCAGCTCCAATGCAAGGTTGCGTGAGGAGACTGGTTGGTTACCGTGGCTATTCATTGAGTTAATGTGAGTGTCGACCAACCCAGTTGCCC
>VFQT010002057.1_pt1 | contig 21664 bp, 19 predicted proteins | sample 3512381 | NCBI WGS metagenome assembly VFQT01 (sample SAMN10412376, study PRJNA504923) | tailings metagenome | isolation source: Relicate 2 Philex TSF3 active mining site | place: Philippines: Tuba, Benguet | collected 2017-08-29
ACGCCAAGGACTGGGACGGCAAGCCCGACAAACTCAAGTTGCTCGAACGCTGAGCCCGTCAGCCAGGGGACTTACTTGGCCTTGGCGGCAGGAGCGAGGCGCTGCGCCAGCATCGCGGGCGGCACATAACCGGGCAGCATGTCCCCATCCGGCAGAACGATCGCCGGCGTACCCCGCAAGCCGACGTCCTGGCCCAGTTCGTAGTCACGCTGCACAGGGTTCGGATTGCACTTGGCGGCCTTGATGGTCTCGCCCTTCTTGGCCCGCGTCAGTGCATCGTTGCGGTTCGACGAGCACCACACCGACACCGCCTTGTCCCAGGACTCCGACTCCGGGCCCTCGCGGGGAAAGAACAGGTAGCGCACGCGGATGCCGAGCTCGTTGTACTTGGCGATCTCCGAGTGCAGCTTGCGGCAGTACCCGCAGTCGAGATCGGTGAATACCGTCACGGTGTGCGCTGCCTTCGCCGGCCCGAAGATCACCATCTGCGATTCGGGCACCGAGGCAATCAACGCAAGTCGGGCCTCACGACGCCGCTGGTCGCTGAGGTTGGCATCGTTGCTGAGATCGTAGAGATCACCATCGATGGCGTAGCGCCCATCCGCGGTCACGTAGAGCACGTCGGCACCGCGGGCGAATTCGAAGAGGCCGGGAATCTGCGCCGGCTTGAATTCCTCGAGCTTGCTGCCAGGGAATTTTTTGACGAGCGCTGCCCGCGGGTCGGGCTTGGCGGCGGGATTGGCCGCAGGATTGGCGAGGGCCGTGGCCGCAGCAAGACCGGCGAGCAGCAGAATCAGCAGTTTGGCTTTCATGAGCCAAAGTCTAGCAGAGCACCCCGCCGTCCTCCGCAATCGGGTTTCACCACCCTGCGACGGGGTTTCAGCCGCGCGGGTGGTGCTGCGCGTGCAGCGACTTGAGTCGCTCGCGGGCCACGTGCGTGTAGATCTGCGTGGTCGACAAATCGCTATGACCCAGCAGCATCTGCACCACGCGCAAATCGGCGCCGTGGTTCAGCAGGTGAGTGGCGAAGGCGTGCCGCAGGGTGTGCGGCGAGAGTGGCTTGTCGATCCCGGCGAGACGCGCGTAGCGCTTGATGAGATGCCAGAACGCCTGTCGGGTCATTCGCGTCGCACGCCGGGTCGGAAATAGAAAGTCAGTCTGGCGCGCGCCTAGCAACTCGCCGCGCGCCGTCTGCATGAAACGCTGCAGCCACTCGATCGCCTCGGCGCCAAGCGGCACGAGGCGCTCGCGGTTGCCCTTGCCCGTCACACGCAGCACCCCTTGATTCACGTTGACCTGCTGCAACGTGAGGGCGACGAGTTCCGACACCCGCAGACCCGTGGCGTAGAGCACCTCCAGCATGGCGCGATCGCGCAAGCCGAGCGCAACATCGAGGGCGGGCGCCGCCAGCAGTCGCTCGACATCGCTCTCGGACAAGGATTTCGGCAACGCGCGCCCGAGCCTCGGCATCGCCACCTCGGCAGTGGGGTCATCGGTTCGCAAACCCTCGCGCAGCTGATGGCGAAAGAAACGGCGGAACGCTGACAGTTGGCGGGCCGTCGACTTCGGTCTTGCGCCGCTGGCCGAGCGCTCGCCGAGATAGGCGAGCACGTCCGCTCGCGTGACTTGCCCGAGACCCGAACCCCTGCCGTGCAACCACTGCTGCAAGGCCGCAAGGTCTGCTCGATACGCCGCCAGGGTATTCGCAGCGAGGCCGCGCTCCATCCAGGCAACATCGAGAAAACGCAGGATCGATGGATCGATATCAACCATCAATCAAGCATAGCGCGACGCGTTCGACCATCGCGCCCGGCAAATGCCCCTTAGGGCGTGCGGCGCGAGCGGCGCGTGCGCGGCGCAGCACCCGACGCCGAGCCCGCTGCGCGATCGAGATTGCCGCCAAGCTGCGCGCGTGCACCCGTGCTGATCTGCCCGAGCGTCGACTCGAGCAGCGCCGCATCGGGGCGCGGTCCCGGCACGTGCGCATCGAGTGCGCGGCGCATCGCGGCCAGATGTTCCGGCGATGTTCCGCAACAACCGCCGATGATGCGCGCTCCGGCATCGATGGCGAGGTGCACGTAACTCGCCATAAGTTCCGGCGTGCCGTCATAACGGATCGCGCCGTTGACGTACTGCGGAATGCCGCAGTTCGCCTTGGCCACGATGACCGTCGAAGGGTCGGCCGCCGCGCTGAGATTGAGCACCGACGCCACCAGCTCCGCAGGCCCAACGCCGCAATTGCTGCCGCAGGCAGCGAGGTGGTGCTGCTGCGCGATGCCGGCGAGCTCGGCTGGGGTCAGCGACATCATCGTCCGACCGTTGGTGTCGAAGGACAGCGTGCTCACTACCGGTAAGCCGGTCGACTCGGCCCCAGCAATCGCCGCTTCCACTTCCTCGCGCGAGGACAGCGTCTCGATCCACATGACGTCCGCCCCGCCCTCGGCGAGGGCAGCCGCCTGCTCTGCAAAAGCGGCGCGCGCATCTTCGAAGGACAGCGGTCCGAGCGGCTGCATGATCTCGCCCGTCGGCCCGATGCTGCCCGCGACGAGGACCTCACGACCCGAGGCATCAGCCACAGAGCGAGCCAGCTGCGCGGCGGCGCGATTGAGTTCTCGCACCCGGTGTTCGGCTGAGTGCAATTTGAGGCGATAACGCGTGCCGCCAAAGGTGTTGGTCAGGATTAGATCAGCGCCGGCGTCGACGAAGCGCTGGTGCAGCAAGCGAATGCGATCAGGGTGATCGACATTCCACAGTTCCGGCGCATCACCCGACACGAGACCCATCTCGAACAGGTTGCTGCCCGTGGCCCCATCGGCCAGCAGATACGGGCGGCGAGACAGCAGATCGGCGAGGCGGTTCGTCATCGTGGGTCCTTCCATGGTGGGGGCGTCATCCTAGCGAAAGCCGCCGCATCCTAGCGAAAGCCGAGGCAGAGTGGTTTGACTTTCTCGCGAGGGGCTTCAAGGATACGGCCGGTCGAATCTGGATACGTGATGAGCGACCCCAGCCCGCAACCAAGCCCCGCCATCGACCTGAGCCTGCCGCCCCGCGAGAGCCTGCCCATGCGCCTCGGGCGGGTGCTGTACGGCAGTTACGCCTGGGCCGTGTTTCTGGTGATCGCGCTCGTCACACTGGTCGCGCTCGTCGTCGTGCCCGGCATGGACCGTCGGCGCCATATCGCGGGCGTCGCATCGCGGCTGATCCTCAAGGCGCTGTTCATCCGGATGACCCTCACGGGTTCGCAGCACTTGCCGCCCGGGCAATGCGTCGTCGCCGCCAACCACGCGAGCTACATCGATGCCATCGTGGTCAAGGCGGTGCTGCCCGAGAGCTACGCCTACGTCGTCAAACGCGAAATGGCCAACGTACCCCTCGCCGGATTGCTGCTGCGACGGCTCGGCACCCAGTTCGTCGAGCGCTTCAACGCGCAGAAAGGCGGGCGGGATGCGCGTCGCGTGCTGCGCAGCGCCACGAACGGGCAGTCGCTGCTGTTCTTTCCGGAGGGCACGTTCATCGGCAAGCCCGGTCTGCTTAAATTCCACAGCGGCGCGTTCATGAGCGCCGCCTACGCCCGCTGCCCCGTGGTGCCCTGCGTGATCCGTGGCACACGACAGATTCTGCCGAGCCCGCTGTTTTTCCCCCGTCCCGGCAACATCGAGGTCGAGTTGCTGCCGGCGCTGCAGCCGCCCCCCGACCTGCCGGCAGAGCAGGCTGCCGCAGAACTGCGTCAGCGGACCCGGCAGGCCATCCTCGAACGCGTGGGAGAGCCGGACTTGCTCGCCTGAGCGCAGCGGCTTGTTTAAACTTTCGGGCTCAAGTCCCTCCAGACCGATTGCTCGAATCCCAAGGAAGTCTATGAACCCTGCCGTCGTCATCGCCGCTGCGCGCCGCACCCCGATCGGGGCTTTCCAAGGTGTGCTCACTCCGGTCACTGCGCCGCAACTGGGCGCCGCTGCGATCCGCGGTGCGCTCGAAGCCTCAGGACTCACCGCGAGCGATGTGCAGGAAGTCATCATGGGCTGCGTGTTGCCAGCAGGACTCGGACAGGCGCCCGCACGGCAAGCCGCCCTCGGCGCCGGGATCGCGGCCGCGGTGCCCACCACAACGATCAACAAGATGTGCGGCTCGGGCCTCAAGGCCATCATGATGGCGGCGGATCAGATCCGCGCGGGCGAGGCCGAGGTGATCGTTGCCGGTGGGCTCGAGTCGATGAGCAATGCGCCGTACCTGCTGCCCAAGGCCCGGGCCGGTTACCGGATGGGGCACGGCGAGATTCTCGATCACATGTTCTACGACGGCCTGCAGAGTCCCTGGGACGGCCAGATGATGGGCTGCTTCGCCGAGAACACGGCCGGCCGCTACAACTTCACACGCGCCGATCAGGACGCGTTCGCCGCGCGTTCCGTGCAACGCGCGCTGACCGCGATCGAAAACGGCGCGTTTCGGGCCGAGATCGTTCCGGTGACGGTGAAGGGCCGCAAGGGCGAAACACTAGTCGAGCGCGACGAGACGCCGTTTACCTGCGATATCGCGAAGATCCCGCAGTTGAAGCCCGCCTTCCGCAAGGACGGCACGGTGACGGCAGCCAGTTCCTCCTCGATCTCGGACGGCGCCGCAGCGGCGGTGCTCATCAGCGAAACCCTGGCGGCGGCGCGCGGCCTCAAGCCGCTGGCGCGCATCGTGGGCTACGCGAGCCATGCGCAGGAGCCAGAGTGGTTCACACTGGCCCCGGTGGGTGCCATCCGCACGCTGCTCGCCAAGACCGGTTGGACTGCGGCGGATGTGGATCTGTTCGAGGTCAACGAAGCCTTTGCGGCCGTCTCCATGGCCGCTGCACACGACATCGGCATTCCGGCTGAGAAGCTCAACGTGAACGGTGGCGCCTGCGCACTCGGTCACCCGATCGGAGCAACCGGCGCCCGCATCGTCGCAACGCTTGCCCATGCGCTGGTGCAGCGCAACCTGCGCCGCGGTATCGCGGCGCTGTGCATCGGCGGCGGCGAAGCAACAGCGATTGCGATCGAGAGGCTCTGAGCATGGACATCACCCGTGCGCGCGCCGTCGTCACGGGCGGCGCCTCCGGTCTTGGCCTTGGCGTTGCGGACTATCTCGCCTCGCGCGGTGCGCAGGTCGCGCTGCTCGACATCCAGGATGAACCCGGTCGCGCAGCCGCCACTCGGATCGGCGCGACGGCGCGGTACATCCGCTGCGATGTGACGGCCGAAAGTGAAGTCAACGCCGCGATGGACGCCGCGGCGAGCGCGATGGGCGGCATCGATTTGCTCGTCAACTGCGCAGGCGTCATCGGTGCGGGTCGCGTGCTGGGTCGTAACGGACCGATGGCCGGTGATTTCTTTGCCAAGGTCGTACACATCAATCTGATCGGTACCTTCCTCTGCGATAAGGCCGCTGCAGCGCTGATGCAGCGCAACACACCGAATGTCGACGGCGAGCGTGGCGTGATCATCCACACCGCCTCGGTCGCCGCGTTCGAGGGGCAGATCGGTCAGGCCGCCTACTCGGCGACCAAGGCCGGCATCGCCGGCATGACTCTGCCTATGGCCCGAGAATTCGCAGCCTTCGGCATTCGCGTCGTGGCCATTGCGCCCGGCATTTTCCACACGCCGATGGTCGGTGGCATGACACCGGAAGTGCAGGCCTCGCTGGCCAGCCAGATTCCTTTCCCCGCGCGCCTCGGTCGACCGGACGAGTACGCGCGCCTGGTCGAATCGATCTATGAAATCGCCATGCTCAACGGCGAGACGATCCGCCTCGACGGCGCGATCCGCATGCAACCCAAGTAATCTGCCCAACCCACCTGCCCCAACAACCTTCAACGGACGACAAGCCCATGACAGAGACGATCGAACGCGACGTGATGGAATACGACGTGCTGGTGGTGGGCGGTGGCCCGGCGGGCCTGGCCTGCGCCATTTCCCTCAAGCAGCGCAAACCTGACCTCACGGTGTGCGTGCTCGAGAAAGCCTCGGCAATCGGTGCGCAGGCCCTCTCCGGTGCCGTGCTCGAACCGGGCCCGCTCGATGCGCTGCTGCCCGGCTGGCGCGACACGCCGCCCGGCATCTGCATCCCCGCCAAGCGCGATGAGTTCTCGCTGCTGACGCGAACCGGGCGGATCCGCTTGCCGACACCGCCACAGCAGCACAACGAGGGCAATTTCATCATCTCGCTCGGCCTGCTGACACCGATGCTGGCGCAGCGCGCCGAGGCCCTCGGCGTCGACGTGTTCCCGGGGTTCGCCGCGGCAGTGCCCCTTTTCAACGAGGACGGGTCGGTCGCCGGCGTGCAGATCGGTGACATGGGCATCGAGAAGTCCGGCGAGATCGGTCCGAACTTCGCGCCGGGCCCCGAAGTCCGCGCGCGCATCACGGTGCTCGCCGAAGGCTGCCGCGGCAGCATCAGCAAGCAGCTCATCAAGCGCTATGCACTCGATGCCGACTGCGATCCGCAAACCTATGGGCTCGGCTTCAAGGAGCTGTGGCAACTGCCCGAGGGCCGCGTGGAACCCGGTCTGATCCAGCACAGCATTGGCTGGCCGCTCGACAGCGGCACCTACGGTGGCAGCTTTCTGTATCACCTCGACAAGAACCGCGTGTACATCGGCTACGTCGTGGGTCTCGACTATCGCGATCCGCGCCTCAAGCCCTTCGAGGCCTTCCAGCAGTTCAAACATCACCCGAGCATCAAGTCGTTGCTCGAGGGCGGTGAGATCCTCGCGGCCGGCGCGCGCACCATCGCAGCGGGCGGCTGGCAGTCGTTGCCCAAGCTCGAGATGCCGGGTGCGCTGCTGATCGGTGATGCGGCGGGCACGCTGAACGTCGCCAAGATCAAGGGCATTCATCAGGCGATCCGCTGCGGCATGTTGGCCGGTGAACACATCGCCGAGACCGACTCCACGCAGGGTTTCGATGCGCGCTTCCGCGCTTCTCCCGGCATGGACGAGCTGCGCAAGGTTCGCAATATCAAGCCCGGTTTCAAGCGCGGGCTGTGGTTCGCACTCGCCAACAGCGCCCTCGAGACCGTTACCGGTGGTCGTACGCCATGGACGCTGCGCAATACGGCGGCCTACGCTGAGACCAAGCGGCTCGACGAATTCGAATCACCCGATCGCGGATGGGTGGATCGCAGTCTGCCGCCGCGTGACCGTCTGGCTTCGGTGTTCTTTGCGAACAACTCGCACGAGGAGAATCAGCCGATCCATCTGAAAGTGCGCGATACGTCGATCTGCGCGACTCGCTGCGCGCAGGAGTTCGGCAATCCTTGCCAGAACTTCTGTCCAGCCAATGTGTACGAAATGGTCGACGATGGTGCAGGCGGCAAACGCTTGCAAATCAACTCGGCCAACTGCGTGCACTGCAAGGCCTGCGACATCAAGGATCCCTACCAGATCATCGACTGGACGACGCCCGAAGGGGGCTCGGGTCCGATCTACCAATCGCTCTGAGTCCTCGCCATGAGCGTTGCCATGACGACCGAGCCGCTTTGGAGGCCGTCCCCCGAGCGTATCGAGGGCACCAACCTGCATCGCTTCATGCAGTGCCTGACAGCGCGTCGTGATCTTTTGATCGAGGACTATGCAGCCTTGCATGCCTGGAGTCTGCAGCGCCCGGATGCATTCTGGTTCGAACTCGCGCATTTCGCCGACATCAAGGCCGACTGGGCGGATGCACCGGTGCTGCGCCATGGCGAGCGCATGCCGGGTGCCGAGTGGTTCCCGGGCGCGCAACTGAACTTCGCGGAAAACCTGCTGCGATTTCGCGATGATCAACCCGCGCTCATCGCCTACACCGAGCGTGGCACGCGCCGGGTGCTGTCGTATCGACAATTGCATGCCGAGGTCGCGCGGGTCGCAGCGGGGCTGAAAGCGGCGGGTGTTGCGCCGGGAGATCGGGTTGCCGGCTTCATACCCAATCTGCCCGAGGCGGTGATCGCGATGCTCGCAGCCACGAGCCTCGGTGCCATCTGGTCGTCCTGCTCGCCGGACTTCGGTATTGCGGGTGTACTTGATCGCTTCGGTCAGATCAGTCCCACCGTACTGATCACGGCGGATGGCTACCACTACGCCGGGAAGACCCATGATTCTTTGGGGCCGATGGCAAATGTACTCGCGCAGTTGCCGTCGGTGCGCCTGGTCGTGGTCGTCGGCTACGTCGCCAGCGAACCCGATCTGACACGATTGCAGGCGGATGCCAGCCAACGCAGCGTGATCCACTGGTCACGCTTCGGCACGCCCGGCGCCAAGCTCGCGTTCACGCGTCTGCCGTTCAACCATCCGCTCTTCATCATGTATTCCTCGGGGACCACCGGTAAGCCGAAGTGCATCGTGCACGGCGCCGGGGGCACGCTGCTGCAACACGCGAAGGAACATCTGCTGCACGTGGATCTGCGGCGCAGCGATCGCTTGTTCTTCTTCACGACCTGCGGTTGGATGATGTGGAACTGGCTCGCAAGCGGACTCGTGGCCGGCGCGACGCTGATGCTCTACGACGGCTCGCCGTTCCATCCCGATCCCGGCGCCCTCTGGCGGATGGCCGAGAGCGAGCACATCACGATTTTCGGCACGAGCCCGAAGTATCTGGCGAGCCTCGACAAGGCCGGTTACTCGCCGCGCGAACACGTGGCCTTGCCGGCACTGCGCACCGTCATCAGCACAGGATCGCCGCTGGCGCCCGATGGTTTCGATTTCGTCTATCGGGCCATCAAGAGCGACGTGCTGCTCAGTTCCATCTCCGGCGGCACCGACATCATCTCCTCGTTCTGCATGGTGAATCCGATCGGTCCGGTCTGGCGCGGCGAGCTGCAATGCGCTGGCCTCGGCATGGCGGTCGATGTGGTCGATGAGCAGTGTCGCTCGTTGCCTGCCGGCGAGCGGGGCGAACTCGTCTGTCGACAGAGCTTTCCGTCCTTACCGCTCGGCTTCTGGGGCGATGAGGATGGCTCGCGGTACCGCGCGGCCTACTTCGCGCGCTTTCCGGGAATCTGGCATCACGGTGACTATGCGGAACGCACCGAGCATGGCGGGTTTGTCATTCTCGGACGCTCCGATGCGGTGCTGAACCCCGGCGGCGTACGCATCGGCACGGCTGAGATTTATCGTCAGGTTGAGACCTTGCCGGAGATCCTCGAGTCCCTCTGCATCGGACAGGATTGGCAGGACGACGTACGCGTCGTGCTGTTCGTGCGCCTGCGCGAGCACGTGCAACTCGACGATGCCCTACGGCAGAAGATCCGCGACACCATCCGCCGCAACACCACACCGCGGCACGTACCGGCCGTGATCGTCGCCGTGCCCGACATCCCGCGCACCATCAGTGGCAAGATCGTCGAACTCGCGGTGCGCAATATCGTGCACGGTAAGCCCGTGACCAATACCGACGCGCTCGCCAATCCGGAGGCGCTCGCGCACTTTCGCGATCGACCCGAGCTCGCCGGATGAGCGACGGCGTGCTCGCCGAGCGTTACGCGGCCGCCGCCCGTAGCGGTGGCATCGTCGCCGATGCTGCGCAGCAAGCCGCTCTCGACAGACTCGAACGCCTGCGCGGCGAGCTGCTGCAGGCCGAGAAACGCTCGATGGTCGCGCGCCTGCTGCGACGGTTCTCGGCTGAGCCCGGTCATGGCCAGGCGGCACGCGGCGTCTACCTGTACGGCAGCGTCGGGCGCGGCAAGACCTGGTTGATGGATCTTTTTTTCGACAGTCTGCCGTTCAAGGCGAAGCGGCGCAGTCACTTTCACCGCTTCATGCGGGATGTGCACGATGGGCTCGGACGACACCGCAACGAGACCGATCCACTGGCGGCCGTGGCCACCGACATCGCGGCTGAAGCGCGCGTCATTTGTCTCGACGAACTATTCGTGAGCGACATCGCCGATGCCATGCTGCTCGGAGGACTCTTTCGGCATCTGATCGATCGCGGCGTCACGCTCGTTTTCACGTCGAATCTGCCGCCGAAATCTCTGTACCGTGACGGGCTGCAACGACAGCGATTCCTCCCGGCGATCGCCCTGCTTGAAAGCCACTGCGAGATCGTCTGCGTCGATGGCAGCATGGACTACCGCCTGCGCCAACTGACCAAAGCGCCGATCTACCTGCAAAGCGAATCGGCGCATGCGGCTGCAGCACTGACCGAAATCTTCGAGGATCTCGCCGACGGACTCGGGCGCAACCAGCACAGCATCCGCATCGAAGGGCGCGAAATCCCGGTGATCCGCGCCTGCGACAACGTCGCGTGGTTCGACTTCCGTATCCTGTGCGAGGGCCCGCGCAGTCAGAACGACTACGTCAGCATCGCGCGTGAATTCCAGAGTGTGATCGTCTCGGGCGTACCGGTGTTCACCACCGAAGGCACAAGCGAGGATGCCGCTCGCCGGTTCATCGCCCTCGTCGATGAGTTCTACGATCGGCGCGTCAAGCTCATCGTGTCCGCGGCGGCAGCCCCCACGCAGCTCTATCGCGGCGAACGTCTCGTCTTCGAATTCGAGCGCACCGCGAGCCGCTTGATCGAGATGCAGAGCGAGGAGTATCTGGCGAGCGAGCACCGCGCCTGAGGCGCCGCGAACTCAGTTGAGCGCGGGAGACCCGGGCGCATGCGATGCCGCGGCGCCGAACAACTCCGCCGTATCCACTGCATCGAAACGCCACGGCTTGTGGCAGAACTCGCAGGTCACGGTGACGGCGCCCTGCTCGCGGATGATCGAATCAACCTCAGCGGCACCGAGTGACCGCAGCATCGAAACGACGCGATCTCGGTCGCAGCGGCAGCGGAACTGCACCTCATGCGCCGGAAACAGCCGCAGATCGAGTCCCGCAAAGGTGCGGTGCATCAGATCTTCGGGGGCGCGAGCGAGCAGCTCGTCGGCGGCCAGCGACTCGAGGGCCGCGCTCGCGGCCGCATAGGTATCCCAGGCGAGCGTCTCGCGGACCGATTCCGCGGCAGCGGCATCGGCCGAAGCCCCGCCGCTTTGTGCGCCGCCCGCCTGCGGCATGCGCTGCACGAGGATCCCTGCCGCGCCGGCCGCATCGGCGGCCAGCACGATGCGGGTCGGCAACTGCTCGGAGTTGGCAAAGTAATGCTCGAGCGAGGCGGCGAGCGATACACCGTCGATGGGCACGATGCCCTGGTAGCGTGAGGCGCGCTTGTCGGCCTCGACCGTCACGGCGATGGTGCCTTCGCCGGCCAGGGTTGCGAACTTCATCGCAGGGTCCCCTTCGGCGAAACGGGCAGCATCGAATCGAGCGACAGCGCGGACTTTGAAATCATTCGTGCACTGGGCGACGAGCAACCGAACGGCGCCATTGCCCTGCATCTGCAAAGTCAGCTCGCCCTCGAACTTGAGCGTCGAGGCGAGCAGCACACTGGCGACCACCGCCTCACCGAGTAGGTTTCTGACGGCCGGTGGATAATCGGAGTGTTCGCGCAGCGCCAACCATGCAGGCCCGAGGAGCACGAACTCCCCGCGCACCGCCTGGTGCTCAACGGCAAACCGACGGACGCTGTCGGCAGGTGTGGAATCAGCCGGCAAGCTTTTTCTTCAGCAGCTCGTTGAGCTGGGCCGGGTTCGCCTTGCCGCCGGTGGCTTTCATGACTTGCCCGACGAAGAAGCCGAACAGCTTGTCCTTGCCCGAGCGGTAATCGGCGAGTTGGCCCGGGTTGCGCGCCATCACGTCCTCGATCGCCTTTTCGATGGCGCCGGTGTCGGTGATCTGCCGCAGCCCCTTCTGCTCGATGATCGCATCGGCCGACTGGCCGCTCGCCCACATCGCCTCGAAGACATCCTTGGCGATCTTGCCGGAAATCGTCGCATCGGCGATGCGCCCGACGAGCCCTGCGAGACCGGCGGCATCGACCCGCGAGGCCGTGATCTCGAGACCGTCCTTGTTGAGGAAAGCGGCCAGATCACCCATCACCCAATTGGCGCACAATTTCGCCTCGCCGCCGACCTGCCGCACCACGGCCTCGTAGAACGCGGCCAGCTCGCGGCTGGCGGTGAGCACACCGGCGTCGTACTCGGACAGACCATGCTCGCGCACGAAACGCGCCGCCTTCTCATCCGGAAGCTCCGGCAGCGACGCACGGATGCCATCGATGAACGCGGCATCAAGCACCACGGGCAACAGGTCCGGATCGGGGAAGTAGCGGTAATCGTTGGCTTCTTCCTTCGAGCGCATCGAGCGCGTCTCGCCCTTGTCTGGATCGTACAGGCGGGTTTCCTGCACCACCTTGCCACCCGACTCGATCAGCTCGATCTGCCGCTCGATCTCGTAGTTGATCGCTTTCTCGACGAAGCGGAACGAGTTGAGGTTCTTGATCTCAGCGCGTGTGCCGAACTTCTCCTGACCCTTGGGGCGCACCGACACGTTGGCGTCACAGCGGAAAGAACCTTCCTGCATGTTGCCGTCGCAGATGTCGAGGTAGCGCACGAGGGTGTGGATCTTCTTCATGTACGCCACGGCCTCCTTGGCCGAGCGCAGATCGGGCTCGCTGACGATCTCGATGAGCGGTGTACCCGCGCGATTGAGATCGATACCGCTCGCTCCCGGAAGGCCCTCGTGCATGGACTTGCCGGCATCTTCCTCGAGGTGTGCACGCGTGATGCCGACGCGCTTGCGACTACCGTCATCGAGCAGGATGTCGAGCGCGCCCTCGGCGACGATCGGCAGCTCGTACTGGCTAATCTGATAGCCCTTGGGAAGATCCGGATAAAAGTAATTCTTGCGGGCGAACACCGAGTGCGGCGCGATACGCGCGCCGATGGCGAGCCCGAAGCGCACGGCCATGCGCACCGCCTCGCCGTTCAGCACCGGCAGCACGCCGGGGTAACCGAGATCGACGAGATTCGCTTGGGTGTTGGGCTCGGCACCGTAAGCCGTGGCCGAGCCCGAGAAAATCTTCGAGCGCGTGGCGAGCTGCGCGTGGATTTCGAGGCCGATGACGGTTTCCCATTCCATGGCGGATCCCTCAGGCAAACGCCGCCGGCACGCGCAAGTGCCAGTCGGTTTCCATCTGGTAACGGTGCGCGGCGTTGAGCATGCGCGCCTCGGAGAAATGCGGCCCGATCAACTGCATTCCCACCGGCAAGCCGCCCACAAAACCGCAAGGCAGCGACATGCCAGGCAAACCCGCGAGGTTGGCACCGATGGTGTAGATGTCGTTCAGATACATGGTGATCGGATCGTCGCACTTGTCGCCGATGCGAAACGCCGGAGTCGGCGAAGTCGGTCCGAGCAGCAGATCGCACTCAGCGAAGGCGCGGGCGAAATCGGCACTGATGAGCTGACGCACGCGCTGCGCCTTGAGGTAATAGGCGTCGTAGTAGCCGGCCGACAGTACATACGTGCCGGTCATGATGCGACGCTTGACCTCGGCACCGAAGCCCTCGCCGCGCGAACGGCTGTAGAGGTCGGTGAGGTTCTTCGGCGACTCGCAACGATGACCGAAGCGCACGCCATCGAATCGGGCGAGATTCGATGAGCACTCAGCGGGCGCAACAACATAATAAGTGGGTACCGACAGAGGCAGGTTCGGACAGCTCACCTCGCGCACGCGGGCGCCCTGCTTCTCGAGCACGGCGATGGCCTCGCGGATCCGTGCGCCGCACTCAGCGTCGAGCCCGTCGTCGAAGAATTCCTTGACGAGTCCGATGGTCAGCCCCTTGAGCGAGTCGGCGAGGGTCGCGGTGTAATCCGGCACGGGAGAGTCGACGCTGGTCGAGTCGCGTGGATCGAATCCCGACATGGGCCCGAGCAGTAACGCCGCATCTTCGGCGCTTACGGTGATCAGCCCACCCTGATCGAGGCTCGAGGCGAAGGCGATCATGCCGTAGCGGCTGACCCGTCCGTAGGTGGGTTTGATGCCGGTCACGCCGCAGAGCGCGGCGGGCTGACGAATCGACCCACCGGTATCAGTGGCCGTCGCCGCCGGTGCGATGCGTGCAGCCACCGCTGCGGCGGATCCGCCCGAGGACCCGCCCGGCACCCGCGCGGTGTCCCAGGGGTTGCGCACGGGCCCAAAGTAGCTCGTCTCGTTGGACGAACCCATGGCGAACTCGTCCATGTTCAGCTTGCCGAGCATGACGGTGCCCGCCTGCCGCAACCCGGCCACGACCGTCGCATCGTAGGGCGAGACGAAATTAGCCAGCATCTTGGAACCGCAGGTCGTGAGCACGCCCTCGGTGCAGAAAATGTCCTTGTGCGCCAGTGGCACCCCGGTCAGGGGGCCGCCGCGACCGGCCGCCCTCGCCGCGTCGGCCCGTGCCGCCGCAGCAAGCGCCGCCTCACCGGTGACGGTGATGAAGGCATTGAGTTCAGGCTGGGCCGCGGCCACCCGATCAAGGTAGGCGCGGGTGAGCTCAACGCTCGAATAGCGCTTCGCGGCAAGTCCGCGGGCGAGTTCGGCGACCGTTGCGGCCGGGGCAGCGGGCAGGCTCATTCGATCACCTTCGGCACGACGTAGAGGCCCGCCTCCACCCGTGGCGCATTGCGCTGGTAGAGCTCACGGTGGTCAGTCTCGGCGACCTCGTCGGGTCGCAGCCGCTGGGCGAGACCCGGCAACGGGTGCGCCATGGGGGCAATGCCGGCCGTGGGCGCCCGATCCAACTCGCCCACGAAGGCGAAGATGCGGGACAGCGAATCCACGTAGACCGGTATTTCGGCCTCGGTGAGTTCGAGGCGCGCGAGACGCGCGATGTTTTCGATGTCGGCACGGTTGAGGCTCATCGAGCGACCCCGGGTAAGCGTGACGTGAAGGGATTCCCGGCCAAAACCGGGGTCGGAATCATACCATCGTTGCCTTGTGGAAGGACGCGCGGGTTGCTAAATTGCCCGACCTTTTCCCCCGCTTCCCAAGGCTGGTCCCGCTCCGATGTTCAAACGCTTGCGCGGCTACTTCTCCAGCGATCTATCGATCGATCTGGGTACGGCCAACACCCTCATCTACGTGCGCGATCGTGGCATCGTGCTTAACGAGCCGTCTGTCGTCGCCGTACAGGACGATTTCAGCCGCGGCGGCAAGGTCATCGTCGCTGTCGGCGTCGACGCCAAGAACATGCTCGGGCGTACGCCCGGCAACATCACCGCAGTGCGCCCCATGAAGGATGGCGTGATCGCGGATTTCACCTACACCGAGAAGATGCTGCAGTACTTCATCGGCAAAGTGCATGACAACCGTCTGCTCAAGCCCTCGCCGCGCGTGCTCGTCTGCGTGCCGGTCGGGTCGACGCAGGTGGAGCGGCGCGCGATCCGCGAGTCGGCCGAAGGCGCAGGCGCGCGCACCGTCGCGATTGTCAGCGAGCCGATGGCGGCAGCCGTCGGAGCGGGTCTGCCGGTGCAGGAGGCGCGTGGCTCGATGGTGCTCGACATCGGCGGCGGTACCTCGGAAGTGGCCGTTATTTCTTTGAATGGCATCGTCTACGCCCAATCGGCGCGCATTGGTGGCGATCGCTTCGACGAAGCGATCATGAACTACGTGCGCCGCAACTACGGCATCCTCATCGGCGAAACCACCGCTGAGCGCATCAAGATCGAAATCGGCACCGCGTATCCGGGACAGGTGGTGCGGGAAATCTCCGTCAAGGGTCGCAACCTCTCTGAAGGTGTGCCGCGCAGTTTCACGCTCAACAGCAACGAGATCCTCGAGGCACTGCAGGAGCCGCTGCAGGGCATCGTTGGCGCGGTGAAGCAGGCGCTCGAGCAGACTCCGCCGGAGCTCGGCTCGGACGTCGCCGACCGCGGCATCGTCATCACCGGTGGTGGCGCACTGCTGCGCGATATAGACAAGCTGATCACCGAGGAGACGGGCGTGCCCGTCGTCATCGCCGAAGACCCACTCACCTGCGTGGCCCGCGGCGGTGGTCGCATCCTCGAATTGATGGACGAGCTCGGACCCGGCAACTTCGGGCTTGAATAGCGCCGCCGCCAGCCGCAACCTTCCCAAGCGCGGCTACCCGGCGGGGCTGCGTTTTTCTGTCTACGCCGTGCTCGCGCTGGCGCTCATGTGGGCCGATCAGCGTAGCAACTGGCTCGAAGCCCTGCGCTACGGCCTGCAGGCCATCGCCTATCCGCTGCAGATTGCACTCAATTCGCCCGCAGCCGCCTGGCAATGGACGCGCGACACCTTCGAGTCGCGAGAGGCATTGCAGGCTGAAAACCGACAGCTGCGCGAGCAGATCCGCACCTTGCAGCGTGATGCACTGCGGCGCGCCGATCTTGAGCGTGAGAACAGCGAACTGCGCTCGTTGCGCGCTGCCGCCGGCGACGTCGCCGAAAAATGGCTCCCCGGTCGCGTGATCGGCGAGGAGGCCAACCGTCTGCGGCATCGCCTGACCATCGACCGCGGCGCCCGTCATGGTGTGACGACGAAGCAGACGGTCATCGCCGGCGGCGGACTCATCGGCCAGACGCTGCGTGTAGGGCCATGGAGCAGCGAAGTGATCACCCTCGCAGATCCCGAGCATGCCGTTCCCGTGCAGATCGCTCGTACCGGCGTCCGTACGCTCGCCGTGGGCAGCGGTCGGCCCGGAGTTTTGACTCTGCCGTTCCTGCCGCTGCAAACCGATGTGCGCCCGGGTGATCGGCTGCTGACCTCCGGTCTCGGCGGCACCTTCCCCGCGGGCTACCCGGTGGCGACCGTGCTGTCGGTACGCCGCGATGGGGCCTCGCCACTCGCCCAAGTCGAAGCCGTGACGGCGGCGAGATTCGATCGCGATCGAACCGTCGCCTTTCTTTGGTTCCGCTCGCAGCATTCGGCTGCGCCCGCAGGCACTGTCCCATGAGACCCGTCGAGACGCGCTGGCGAACGCTGTGGACGACGGCACTGGCTTTCGTGCTGCAGGTGATTCCGCTGCCGATGTGGCTCGCGGCGGTGCGGCCCGCGTTTGCTGTCCTCGTGCTACTCGCGTGGTCGATGGTCGTGCCGCAATTGGGTGGCGTGGGACTCGGCTTTGCGCTCGGACTCGCCCTCGACGTATGGCGCGGCGCGGTGCTCGGCCAGTACGCTCTCGCCACTGCACTCATAGCCTACATCGCGACCCGTCAGCATCTGATCGTGCGCAACAAGCCGGTGTTCGAGCAGACGCTGTTCGTCGCGGGACTGTTGCTGTTGTGGGAGTTCGTGGTGTGGGCCATCGATGGCTGGACAGGGCATGCAACGGGCGGCTGGACACGCTGGTTGCCGGTGCTCACGGGCGCGATGCTGTGGCCCGTGGCGAGCGCCCTGTTCGCCGTTGACGGTCGCAGCCGTCGCTCTGCGCCATGAGCCTGCGCGGCATTATCAAAGATTTTTGGCGGGAGCAGCGGCTCTTCGAGCAGCGCGCGATCGCAGCGGTGGTGATCATCGCGACGCTGTCACTGCTGCTCGTCGGTCGTCTGGTGTGGCTGCAAGTCGTACGTTACGGCTACTACACCGACTTGTCGCAGGGCAATCGCGTGCGCATCGAGCCGCTACCCGCGCCGCGCGGCATCATCTACGACCGGCAGGGACTCATCCTCGCGGAGAACCAGCCCGCCTACCAGCTCGAACTCGTTCCCGAGCAGGTTCCGGATCTCGACGCCACACTGCAGGGCCTGGTCCGGATCGGGCTGCTCGATGCGAACGATGTGGACGATGCGAAACGTACCGTGCGCTCGCGACGGCCGTTCGACAGCGTACCCATTCGCCTGCATCTGTCGGAATCGGACATGGCCGCCTTCGGCGTGAACCGCTTCGATTTCCCGGGTGTCGACATCCGCACGCGACTCGCGCGCTCCTACCCGCAAGGCGAGACGGCGGTGCACGCGCTCGGCTACGTCGGCACCATTTCGGCGGCCGATCTGGCACGTATCGACCGCGAGGCCTACGCGGGCACCTCAACGATCGGCAAGGTGGGCATCGAGGCGGCCTACGAGAATCCCTTGCGCGGCCGCAATGGCAGCCGGGAAATCATGGTCAACGCCCGCGGCCGGTCCGTCGAGAAACTCGGCACGCTACAAGCTGCGCTGCAGACTCGACCGGGCGAGCCGGGCAAGGACCTCTTTTTAACGCTCGATCTCGAGGTGCAGCGGGTCGCCGAGCAGGCGGTGCGCGATCAACGGGCTGCAATCGTCGCACTCGACCCGAACAATGGCGATGTGATCGCGCTCGTCAGTCGACCCGGCTTCGATCCCAACCTGTTTGCACGCGGACTGACACGGACGGAATACGCCGCGCTCAATGAAAATCCGGATCGGCCGCTGTTCAACCGCGCCCTGCGCGGCACCTATCCGCCGGGCTCGACCATAAAACCCGTAGTGGCGCTCGCAGGACTCACGCACGGCATCATCGAGCCCGACAAACCATTTTTCTGTATCGGCTATTTTTCCTTGCCCGGCAGCTCACACCGCTTTCGCGACTGGCGGCCGAAGGGTCATGGTGCCGTCGATCTGCGCTCGGCCATCTCACAATCCTGTGATCCGTACTTCTATTCCTTGTCGAACCAGTTAGGCGTGCGACGCCTGAATGCATTTCTCGGCCAGTTTGGCCTCGGCAAGCCCACCGGCATCGATATCGGTGGCGAAAAAAGCGGTATTCTGCCTTCGCCCGAGTGGAAGAAGACGGCCTTCAAGCAGCGCAGCGCACAAGTGTGGTTCCCGGGTGAAACCGTCATCTTCGGCATCGGTCAGGGCTATATGACGAGCACGCCCCTGCAGCTGGCTCACATGACGGCCATCCTCGCGACCCGCGGCAAAAACTTCGAACCGCGGCTGGTACGAGCCATGCGTGATCCGCGCACGCAGCGCGTGACCGAGCTGACACCCGCACCACTCCCCCCGCTGCAGGCGGCATCCGCCGAGCACTGGGATCTGATCATCGATGGCATGCGCGCGGTGATGGAAGGGGGTACGGCCACGCGCTCGGCCGCCGGCGCACCGTACAGCATCGCCGGCAAGACAGGGACCGCCCAGGTGTTCAGCGTGGCGCAGAACGCCCGCTACAATGAAAGTGCGATTGCCGAGCGACTGCGCGATCACGCCTGGTTTGTGGCCTTTGCGCCGATTGAGGCACCGCGAATCGCCATCGCCGTACTGGTGGAAAATGGGCGCAGCGGCAGCGGCACCGCCGCGCCCATCGCCCGCGCGGTGATGGACGCGTACCTGCTGCGCAAGTTTCCGCCCGCCGATGCCGCGGCGCCATCAGGCGATGCCACGGAGGAATGATGCTGCGCGAAGATGTCGACAGCACCACACGTCGTACCTTGACGCAGACCACTCGGATCCTGGGTGCGCTGCGCCTTGATGGTCCACTTCTCATTGGCCTCGGCCTGATCGCCGCGTATGGCCAGTTCGTGCTCTACAGTGCCTCAGGTGGCGATTGGGGAGCCGTGCTGCGCGGCAGCGTGCGTCTCGGGCTCGGCGTCCTGCTGATGCTGATCTTCGCGCAGATGAAACCCGGCTTTCTGCGGCGCATGTCGCCGTGGCTGTACGCACTCGGCCTGTTGCTGCTGATCATCGTCGATGCGGTGGGCTATGTCGGCAAGGGCGCGCAACGCTGGCTCGATCTTGGCTTCATGCGCTTCCAGCCCTCGGAGTTGATGAAACTCGCGGTGCCGATGACCTGCGCTTGGGTGTTGCGCGAGCGCGCCCTGCCGCCCGACGGCCGTACTTTGCTGCTGCTGGCCGCGCTGATCCTCGTGCCGACGGCGCTCACGATCATCCAGCCCGACCTCGGGACCGGACTGCTGATCCTCATGGCAGGCGGCATCGTGGTGCTGCTTGCGGGACTCTCCGTACGCATCATCGTTGGCCTCGGCGTCGGCGCCATCTTCAGTGCCTGGATCGGCTGGTACTTCCTGCACGATTACCAGCGGCAACGCATGCTGACCTTCATCGATCCGCAGGCGGATCCCTTGGGCTCGGGTTATCACATCATCCAGTCGACGATCGCCATCGGCTCCGGCGGTATCTTCGGCAAGGGATATCTGCGCGGAACGCAGGGCCAGCTCGAGTTTCTTCCCGAACGGCACACAGACTTTGTGTTCGCCGTCATAGGCGAGGAACTGGGCCTGCTCGGTGCGCTGCTGCTGATCGGACTCTACGTCTTCGTCGTGCTGCGAGCGCTGTTCCTCGCCTCGCAGATGCGCGACACCTTTGCCAGACTGCTCTCAGGGTGTCTCGCCTCCATTTTCTTTGTCTACGTGTTCATCAACGCCGGCATGGTCAGCGGCCTGCTACCCGTGGTCGGTGTGCCACTGCCCCTCGTCAGTTACGGCGGCACATCGATGGTGACCCTGCTGGCCGGCTTCGGTATGCTCATGTCGCTTTATGCGAACCGGAAACTCGCTGCGTGAACGCAGCCTCCCACTGCTGATTCTCTGCGCATCGATCGGTGGCTGCGTCACCAGACCGCCGCCGCAGGACGTCGCACCCCCTGCACCCCTCACCGTTCCGGCTCCACCCCCGGTCGCCGAATCTGTCCCGCCACCTCCGCCGCCTGCTACACCTCAGCCGTTCGATCTGGAGCGCGCCGACATCCGCGCCTTCGTCGAGGAAGTCGCCGCGCGCCATTCCATTCCGTCCGAGGAGATCCGTGCGTTGCTTGCGCAGGGACAGTCGCAACCGCGCATCCTTGCGGCCATCGCGCGCCCCGCCGAAAGCGTGTTGAAGTGGTGGGAATACAGTGCGCGGCTCGTTTCGAGCGAGCGCGTCAGCCGCGGCGTCGAATTCGCTCGTGAGCACCGCGAGCGCCTCGATGCCGTGCATGCGGCGACCGGCGTCGATCCAGCCTTCATCGTGGCCATCATCGGCATCGAAACCAACTACGGTCGCAACAAGGGCTCGTGGCGGGTGCTCGATGCGCTCATGACCTTGGGCTTCGACTACCCTCCTCGCAGCCGATTTTTCCGCTCCGAGCTCGAGCAGTTCGTGCTGCTCGTGCGGGAGGAGCGTCTCGATCCGTTGGCAACCCTCGGCTCCTATGCAGGCGCCATGGGTGCGCCGCAGTTCATGCCCTCGAGTTATCGCCGCTATGCCGTCAACGGGACGCTGGATGGCGCGCTCGACGCACGCCGCGATCTGTTCGGCAGTTGGGATGACGTGATCGCGAGCGTCGCGAACTACTTCACCGAGCACGGTTGGGAGCGCGACGCGCCCGCGGTGCTCGAAGCCAGTGCGCCACCGGAACTCATTGCGACTCTTGAGCGGCGTAACCTCGATTTGAACACCACGCTCGAGGGCTTGCGGACCCAAGGCGTGAGCGTTGAAACGAGTCTGCCACCCGACACGCGAGCGATGCTGGTGCCCTTAGAGCTCGCCGACCGACCGAGCGCACGGGTGGGCTTGAAGAACTTCCACGTCATCACGCGCTACAACCGCAGCATCCTCTACGCCATGGCCGTCAACGATCTCGCGACAGCCATCCGGCAACAGACTGCCGCGGCACCGACGACGACGCCGGCCGCCGCTCCATCGCCGCAGCCGATCCCGTAAATGCGTCGCGCCATTCCGGTCCTGTTGTTATCGCTGCTCGTGCTGCAGGGCTGCAGTCTGCTGCGGCGGGGCCCCGAGGCAACACCCAAGCCGCCTGCCGGTGTACCAAAACCGCCGCGCGATCTCGCCTCGATCCCCGATGCCGTACCGCGGGCCGAACCGCGCAGTCGCTACGGTAATCCGGAGACCTACGAGGTCTTCGGCAAAAAATAC
>VFQT010002059.1_pt1 | contig 21663 bp, 23 predicted proteins | sample 3512381 | NCBI WGS metagenome assembly VFQT01 (sample SAMN10412376, study PRJNA504923) | tailings metagenome | isolation source: Relicate 2 Philex TSF3 active mining site | place: Philippines: Tuba, Benguet | collected 2017-08-29
GATCCGCTGTTCTTCGGCCTGCTGGTGGCGCTGAACCTGCAGACGGCCTTCCTGTCGCCGCCAGTGGCCATGGCGGCGTTTTACCTGAAGGGCGTGGCCCCCCCGCATGTGACGCTGAACCAGATCTTTGCCGGCATGCTGCCGTTCATGGCGATCCAGCTCGTCGCCCTGGCACTGCTGTATATCTTCCCGGGCATCGGCCTGTGGCTGCCGCACACGCTGTACAAATGATCCGGTGACCCGGCGTGCCTGGGCGGGCTGCAGTGCAGGCCGGCGCGCTGCATGACCTTGGCGCCGGCGCGATTGCGCTGGGAATACGCAGCGGTGCTTTCAGTGCCGAGGATGTCGTCCGCAGTTGCCTCGGGCGGATTGATGATGCCGAAGCGGCCGTGCAGGCCTGGGCCTGTCTCGATCCCCGGTTTGCCCTGGCGCAGGCCCGCGCCGCCGACCGGCTACAGGCAGAGGGCGGCACGCTGGGTGCGCTGCACGGGGTGCCCGTCGGCATCAAGGACATCATCGACACGGCGGATCTGCCCACGGAAAACGGCACCGTGCTGCACGCCGGGCGCAGGCCTGCGCGCGATGCCGCCGTGGTCGCGCAGCTGCGTGCGGCCGGCGCCATCATCATGGGCAAGACGGTCACCACCGAACTGGCGACTTACGCGCCCGGGAAAACGCGCAATCCGCATGATCCTCTGCATACGCCGGGTGGCTCCTCGAGCGGTTCCGCGGCGGCGGTGGCGGCAGACATGGTGCCGCTGGCCATCGGTACGCAGACCAACGGCTCGGTAATCCGGCCGGCGGCGTTTTGCGGGGTCATCGGTTTCAAGCCTTCCTTCGGTCTGATCAGCCGCGAGGGCGTGCTGCGCCAGTCGCCGGCGCTGGATCAGGTCGGCGTGTTTGCCCGCTCCGTCGAGGATGCCGCACGGGTCGCCGAAGTCCTCTGTGATGCACCGCCCGATCCGCGCTGGAGCGAATCCGCGGCGGCGCGACCGGCGCGGCCGCCGCGGATCGCGTTCGTCGGCACCCCGTTGTGGGATTGCGTCGATGCGGATGCGCGCGAGCGGATCTCCGGACTGGTGGATCGCCTCGGCGAAGCCGTGCGCGGCACGGCAATGCCGGAAGCGGCGGCTGGCGCCTGGGACTGGCAGCGCACGGTAATGGAGGCGGAGATTGCGGCCAACTATGATGCCGAATGGACCGCGGGACGCGAGCGACTCTCCGAATCGCTGCGCAGCCAGATTGCGCGCGGGCGGGCGATCACCGCGGTCGACTACCAGCATGCACTGGCGCGTATCGACACGGTCAACGCAGCGTTCGCGCCGCTGTATGCGGAACACGACGTCATCCTGGCCCCCGCGGTCGCCGGGACCGCGCCCCGAGGACTGGACTCGACCGGCGACCCCGCTTTCTGTACGCTGTGGACGTTTTGCGGCATGCCGGCGCTGACTCTGCCGCTGTTGCGGGGTGCGAACGGACTGCCGCTGGGTGTGCAGCTGGTGGCGCCGCGGGGGCATGACGCGCGGCTGCTGCAGGCGGCCCGCTGGCTGTGCGATGCCCTCCGCTGACCTTCATCATCATCAACCTGCCGATTCGATGCCATGACCAATTCAAAGCCCCGGGTGCTGGTGACCCGAGAAGTCTTCGACGAAACCCTGGACTACCTGCGCCAGCATTGCACGGTCGTCGACAACCAGAAGGATGTGCCGTATGCGCCGGACGCACTGGCCGCGGCGCTGGCCGGTTGCGACGGACTGATGTGCGCGCTGACCGACAAGGTCGATGCGGCGCTGCTGGCTGCTGCCCCTGCGTTGAAGGCGGTGGCCAACATCGCCGTGGGCTACAACAACATCGACGTGCCGGCCTGCACCGCGCGCGGGGTGATGGCGACCAATACCCCGGGCGTGCTCGACGACAGCACGGCCGACCTGGCCTGGGCGCTGATGCTCGGCACCGCGCGGCGTATCACCGAGGTCGAGCGCCGCATCCGGGACGGTGAATGGACCGGCTGGCGGCTGAAGCAGTGGCTGGGCGTCGACGTGCACCATGCGACTCTGGGCATTGTCGGCATGGGCCGCATCGGCCAGGCCATCGCGCGCCGCGCGCTCGGCTTCGAGATGAAAGTGCTCTACCACAACCGCAAGCGCATCGCGCCGGAACTGGAGGGCAAATGCAATGCGTCCTACGTGAGCATGGACGACCTGCTTGCCCGGGCCGATTTCGTCGTGCTGCAGGTTCCGTATTCGCCGGATACGCACCACCTGATCGGCGCGGCGCAGCTGAAGAAAATGAAGCGCTCCGCGATCCTGATCAACTCGACCCGCGGCGGCGTGGTCGATGATGCAGCGCTGGTTGCCGCGCTGAAGGACGGCACGATCCGCGCCGCCGGGCTCGACGTCTATGAGAACGAGCCGAAGCTCAATCCGGAATTCCTCGAGCTCGACAACGTGGTGCTTGCGCCGCACATCGGCAGTTCCACAGAGGCCACGCGCAAGGCGATGGCGATGCTTGCCGCGCAGAACCTGGTGGCCGCACTGCAGGGACGCACTCCGCCCAACCTGATCAATCCGGACGTCCGGAAGTGATTTATCAAGTATTTGATTTTGTTGATTATTTTTGATCATGCGCCGGACGGCCTGCCGTCCCGGGTCCGTCGATGAACTACGCCGCGCAACTGGTCGACCTGATGGTGCAGGTGATGCTGCCGCTGTCGCTGCTGGTGTGCGCAGGCGCGCTGTGGCCGCGCTTTTTTCCCGATACCGACGTCGAGCAGATGCGCTCCAGCCTCAACCGTCTGGTGATGTACCTGTTCTATCCCTGCATCCTGTTTGCGGTCGCGTCGTCAACGCCGATCAGCCGCGAACTGCTGTCGGTGCCGCTGCTGGTGGGCATCGGTTCGCTGGCCTCCGGTGCGGTGCTGTACCTGCTGCTCTACAGGCTGCCCTTGTGGCCGCGGCTGACCGACCAGACGCGCGCGGCGCTGCTGGTCGGCGGCATGTTCGGCAATACCTTCAACATCGGCGCGCCGGTGCTGGTGTTCTTTTTCGGCGCGGAAGCGATCCGCTATGCGGTATTCAACGACATGCTGATGACGATGCCGCTGGTATGGACGCTGGGCGTGTGGATCGCCACGCGACTTGGCGCGCATGGCCGCGATGCGGCGCAGCCTTCGGTGCTGGGCGTGATGCTGACGATGCCGCCGATCTGGGCCTTCCTCGCCGGCTTTGCCTGCCAGCAGACGGGGTTGACCTACGAGCCGCTGGTCAAGGCCACCCAGTTCATCGGCCAGGCGACGATCCCGGTGATCCTGTTCGTGCTCGGCATGACCATTCCCTGGCGCAACCTGGTGCCGCGCGGGGAAATCCTTGCAGTGGCCGGCGTCAAGCTGCTGCTGACGCCCTGCATTGTCTGGCTTGTGGCGCCGCTGCTGTATCCGCGCATGGCCGAGGCGCAGTACGCCGCGGTGGTCGAGGGCAGCACGCCGGTGATGATGACCGCGCTGCTGCTCGCTGACCGCTTCAGGCTGGATGCGCCGGCGGCAGCGCTGCTGATAGGCTGGAGTACCATACTGTTCTGGATCACATTGCCGCTGATCATGGCCTTCGGCTGGGTCGTCAGGGCCTGACGGGGCGGGCGGTTTCGGATTTGAACAACGGGAGACTGACTTGAACCTGGGATTCATCGGGCTCGGCGCGATGGGGCGCCACATGGCCCTGCATTTGATGAAGGGCGGGCACCGCATGGGCGTGTGGTCGCGCCGCGCCGAAAGCGCCGAGCCGCTGGTCGCCGCAGGCGCGACGCGCCACGACTCGCCGGCGGCACTGGCCGAGGCCAGCGAAGTGGTTTTCACGATGGTCACCGCATCAAGTGATCTGGAGCAGGTTGCGCTGGGCGATGACGGCATCATCCACGGCGCGAAGCCGGGCAGCGTGCTGGTCGACATGGAAACCATTTCTCCGGCGGTGGCGCGCGCGGTCGCGCAGCAGCTCGAAGCCAGGGGTATCGGGATGCTCGACGCCCCGGTGTCCGGCGGGCCGATGGGCGCCGAGCAGGCGACACTGTCGATCATGGCCGGCGGAAAGCCGGAAGTTTTCGAACGCATCAAACCGCTGTTCGCATGCATGGGCAAGACCATCACCCATGTCGGCGGCATCGGCGCCGGACAGGTGACCAAGGCCTGCAACCAGCTGGCGCTGCTGGTGGCGACGCAGGGGGTGGCGGAGTCGCTGCATCTGGCGGCGAGCCTGGGCGCCGATCCCGGCAAGGTGCGTGAAGTGATGATGGCCGGCGTGGCAGCCAGCCGGGTCATGGAGATTTTCGGCAAGCGCATGGTCGAGCGGAATTTCGCCAATGGCATCGATACCAGGCTGTATCACAAGGATCTGGGCATGGTGCTGGACCTGGCCCATGAGGCCGGCATTGCGCTGCCCGCAGGGGCGCTGGTGATGCAGCAGATCAACGCACTGATGGGACAGGACCGCGGCCGCGATGACATGGGTGTGCTGATCACTCTTCTGGAGACCCTGTCCGGGAAAACAATGCCAGACCAGAAGAAGGGATCCTGAAATGAGTTTCACCCAACCCGAATCCGCGACCCCGCGCCTGACGCGATCCGAACTGGCGGTGCCCGGCATCAACACCGCGATTTTCGAAAAGGCGGCGAAATCCGCTGCGGACGTGATTTTCCTGGATCTCGAGGATGCAGTCGCGCCCGACGACAAGCCGCAGGCGCGCAGGAATGTGGTCGCCGCACTGAACGACATCGACTGGGGCGCGAAGGTGATGGCAGTGCGCATCAACGGCCTCGACACCCATTACATGTACCGCGACGTGGTCGACCTCGTCGAACAATGCCCGCGGCTCGACATGCTGGTGATCCCCAAGATCGGCGTGGCGGCCGACGTCTACGCGCTGGACATGCTGGTGACCCAGATCGAGCAGGCGCAGGGACGCAGCAAACGCATCGGCTTCGAGGCGCTGATCGAGACCGCGCTGGGCATGGCCAATGTGGAGGCGATCGCGCAGTCGAGCCGCCGGCTCGAGGCGCTGGCCTTCGGCTCCGGCGACTTCGCCGCCTCGACGCGCGCGCGCACCACCATAATCGGCGGCCTGCATCCCGACTATGGCGTGCTCTCGGATCCCGGCGCCGACGGCCGTCGCAGCTACGGACAGACCGATCCCTGGCATGCCGCGCAGTCACGCCTGCTCTGGGCGTGCAGGGCGTACGGGCTCAGGCCGATTGACGGACCATACGGGGATTTCAAGGACCCCGAGGGATACCTGGCTGCGGCGCGCCGCGTCGCCGCGCTGGGCTACGAGGGCAAGTGGGCGATCCACCCGTCCCAGATCGGGGCGGCCAACGCGGTATTCAGCCCGTCGCCGGAAGAAGTCGCCAAAGCCCGACGCATCGTGGACGCGATGGCGCAGGCGGCGCGTGAAGGCAGGGGCGCAGTGCAGGTGGATGGCCGCCTGGTCGACCTTGCCAACATCCGCATGGCACAGAACCTGCTGCAGAAAGCCGAAGCGATCGCCGCGAAATAGCCGCTTTGCGCCCGCGGCCGGATTCGCTAGACTGAATTCCTGCCGGAAGGTCCGGCGTCTCCCGGGGGAGGGGGTCATGAAAACGGTCAGCCAGTTGTTGCAGGACAAGGGCGGCGGTGTCGTGTGGTCGGTGTCTCCGGAATCCAGCGTGTTTGATGCGCTGAAGATGATGGCGGAGAAAAACGTCGGCGCGCTGCTGGTGATGAGTGATGGCAAGTTGCGCGGCATCCTGTCGGAGCGCGATTACGCGCGCAAGGTAATACTGCTCGGCAAGTCCTCGCATGATCTGGCGGTACGCGAGATCATGTCCGACAAGGTGGTTTGCGTCGGCCCCGACCAGACTGTCGATGACTGCATGGCGCTGATGAGCGGCAAGCGCATCCGCCACCTGCCGGTGCTGGAAGGCGGCAAGGTCATCGGCGTGCTGTCGGTCGGTGACCTTGTGAAGGCGGTCATCGCGCTCCAGCAGCAGACCATCCAGCAGCTCGAGAGTTACATCCACAGTTGATTGATCCGCGGTGGCGTACCTGCGCTGCAGGCCGCAGCGCGGCACCCCTGCGTCCAGACAGGGCAGAACCATGAAATTCGGCGTGTTCATCATCGGCGACGAAATCCTCTCCGGCAAGCGCCAGGACAAACACATGGCGAAAGCCATCGCGCTGCTCGCCGCGCGCGGCTTAGACCTGTCCTGGGCTCAGTATCTCGGCGACGAGCCGGAACTGATCGTGTCCGCATTTCGCCGCACACTGGCCGGGGATGACGTGGTGTTCAGCTTCGGCGGCATCGGCGCCACGCCCGACGACCACACCCGGCAATGCGCGGCCGCGGCGGCCGGCGTTGCGCTGAAGCTGCACCCGGAAGCCGAGAGCGAAATCCGCCAGCGCTTTGCCGGTGATCCCAAGGGGGTGACGCCGCAGCGCCTGATGATGGGCGAGTTTCCGGAGGGTGCATCGATCATTCCGAACCCGTATAACCGCATACCCGGCTTCACCTTCCGCAACCACCACTTCCTGCCGGGATTCCCGGAGATGGCCTGGCCGATGATGGAGTGGGTGATCGACCAGCGTTACGCCGGCACCGGCGCCGTGCGCGCGGTCGAGGCCGCGATCATCGTGCGCGAAGCGGGCGAGAGCCAGCTGATCGAACTGATGAACGAATGCCTGCGCGCCTATCCGGGTCTGAAGGTGTTCAGCCTGCCGCGGGTGACCCCGGAGCGCCATATCGAACTGGGCGTGCGCGGCGATGCGGCGCAGGTGGCGCCGGCCATCGCGATGCTCCAGGCCGGGGTCAGCGCGCTGGGTTTTCCGTGGACGCCGTTCCAGGCCTGACCCGCAAGCCGCTCTGAATGAAGAATGAAAAAAGCCCCCGGAGTTCTCCGGGGGCTTTGCTGTGCTGCGGGCTGCGCGGACTTACGCGGCCTTCTTGCTGGCCTTCTTCACCGAGGCGGTCGCCTGGGAAGCGGCGGCTTCCATGTTCGACTGCGTGGCTTGCGCGAACTGCTTGGCGACCTTGGTCAGGTTGTCGTAGGCCGAATTGACCGCCGCGATGGCCGACTTGACGGCGGCAACACCGACTTCCGAACCCGCCGGGGCGGTCTTGACCAGTTTGTCGAGGCCGGTCACCAGTTCCTTGTTGAACACCGCGACCTGGGCTTCCACCAGCTTGCCGAATTCGGCCTGGGTTTCGGTCGCCACATCGTAGAGGCTCTTGGCGTAGGCGGTGGCTTTTTCGAGCGACGGTTGCGCCAGATTGTCTTTCAGCGCGGCCAGTTGCTGGAAATCCTTGACGGCGGCGAGGGCCTTGGCGCTCTCGAAGCTGTCGGCGAAGGCGGTTTTCGCGGCCTTCAGTTGCAGGTCCATCATGCGCTCGGCGCCTTCGATCGCCACGCCGGCGAAGCGCATCGCGACATCGAGGTTGGCTTTGTTCATCGCAATAAGTTGTTCCGGGGTTTGATACATGGCTATTCTCCTTTAAAAACAATAATTTGCTTGTTAAATTAAATTCGGTAGCGCAATAAATGACCAGAAATATTGCGCTGCACAATTCAAATTATAGGGGCTCAAAACGCCAAGTCAAGTCTTTCCCGGAAATATTTATTGCGCCGCAACATTATATGTTGGTGATTACTGACTTTGACGCTGAAGCAAGCAGCCGATAGCATCAAAAGCCTTGTTGAATCAATCAGTTGGCTTGTGGCGCCACTCGCCACGGCCTATTACGTAAATCATTGTTTATAAAAGAGAATTTTTAAAACCCCATGGCAACCTTGTTCAGCAAGATCATTTCCCGCGAAATTCCGGCCGAGATCGTCTACGAAGATGAGCAGTGCCTGGCGTTCCGGGATATCAATCCCCAAGCTCCCGTGCATGTGCTGCTGATCCCGAAGCGGGAGATCGCGAAACTGGCGGATGCAGGCGAGGCCGATGCAGCCCTGCTCGGTCACCTGATGCTGGCGGCCGGCAAGATCGCGCGGCTACTGGGGGTCGGGGAAGCCTTCCGGCTGGTGGTCAACAACGGCGCAGGCGCCGGACAGACGGTGTTCCACCTGCACCTGCACCTGCTGGCCGGGCGGCCGCTGCACTGGCCGCCGGGCTGAAGCGTCCGCCTTCAGGTTTCCAGCGGCAGCCGCACCGGCTTGCCTTCGTGCGCCGAGCGCTCGATGGCGATGGTGGTCTGCAGGTTGATCATCGCCTGCTCGGGCGTGGTGTGCACCGTCGGCTGGCCGGTGACCAGGTGGTCGAGCCAGGCGCGGGTTTCATTGCCGAGCGGTCCCCAGAAATCGCCGACTGCCCAGTCGCCGGCGGTGTTGCTGCCGAGGAAGGCCATGTTCACCGCGTGGTCCGGCACATAGGCATGCGGGATGCCCTTGTCCGAAAAGAGGATGTGGTCCATGTGGTCGTCGTCGACGATCATCGTGCCCTCGGTGCCGAGCAGTTCGAGGCGGTCGGACTGGCCCAGCGTCGGGTAACGCGCGGGCAGCGCGTAGCTGACGCCAAAGTTGACCACGGCGCCGTCGGCGAAGGTGACGATGGCCCATGTCACGTCGTCGGCGCCGTAGCCGGCATCGCGGAAAATGCCCTTCTGGCCGCGGGCGACGATTTCCACCGGCGGATTGCCCTCGAGGAACCAGCACATCAGGTCGACGTAATAGGTCAGCACGTCCAGCACCGGCGTCGCATGCGGGTCGCGCTTGAGGATGGCGAAAGCCTGGGCCCGCGAGTTGTAGACCCGCGCCAGCCCGCCGGTGACGCGGCCGAGGCGGCCCTGGATCATCTGCTCCTTGGCGCGCAGGTAGCATTCCTTGTAGCGTCGGCTGTAGCCGATGCGCAGCTCGCCCCGGGTCGCCTTCAGCGTGGCGAGGATGTCCTTGGCGTCATTCAGTGACAGCGCGATCGGTTTTTCCACCAGCACCGGCTTGCCCAGCTCAAGCGCGCGCTTGACCGGTGCGGCGTGTTCTCCCTCGGGCGTCGACACGAACACCGCGGTGACTTCGGGGCGTTCGATGATCTCGAAGTTGTTCGCCGAATGCAGGTCGGCGCCGGTGGTTTTGGCCAATGCCGCGGCTTTCGCCGGATCCTGGTCGGCGATGGCGAGAAAGCCGACGGAGGGGTGCTTCGCGGAAAGCCGCGCGCGCAGCGTGCCGATGCGGCCGGCGCCGATGACGGCAATGCCGAGGGTCTTGTTCTGTTTCAACGGGGCTCCTCCGGTTGTTGCGGCGCTGTGCGCCGCATGCCCCGTATTTTAGTAGACGCGATTGGCGACCGTGCCGCCGCCCAACACATGCTGGACGTTTCCCCACGAAGCCTTGAACAGGAAGGCCGCCGACTGGCGGGTGACGCCGGCGACATGCGGCGTCAGCAGCAGCCGCGAAGCCGCTTCGCCTTCGAGTTTCAGCAGCGGATTGTCGGCAGGCGCGGGTTCGATGCTGTAGACGTCGACCGCGGCGCCGGCGATGCGGCCGTCACGCAAGGCCTGCGCCAGCGCGGCCTCGTCGACCACGCCGCCGCGGGCGCCGTTGATCAGCACCGCTTCCGGCTTCATCAATGCCAGTTGTGCGGCGCCGATCAGGTTCGTCGTGGCCGGCAGCAGCGGCACGTGCAGCGTGACCACGTCGGCGCTCTTCAGCAGTTCATCGAGTGCCAGCGGCTTCGCGTTCATCGCCTCAGCCTGCGATTTGTCCTTCAGCACCGGGTCGAAGTAGACGATGTTGCAGCCGATGCGGTGGAAGGCCTGCGCGACCGCCATGCCGATCACCCCCATGCCGACCACGCCGACGGTCGCGCCGTCGATGCCGGCGAGGTTGTCGGCCATCATGCGGTTGCGGAATGCGACGTAATTACCTTTCCTGATTTCGGCATCGGCCCAGGCGAAGCGGCGCAGCAGGACGGAGGCGCAGGCGGTGGTGTACTCGGCCAGCGCGCTGTTGCTGCCGCCGGGCACGTTGGCCACCGGAATGCCGAGTTTTTTCAGCGCCGCTTCGTCGAGGCGGTCTACACCGGCGCCGGTGATCTGCACCACTTTCAGCGATGTGCCTTCGAACAGCGCAGCCGGCAGTTTCGGGCCGACCGCGGGCATCACCACCGCTTTGGCCTGTTTCATCAGGGACGGCAGGTCGGCGTCATCCGGCTTGCGGTAGGCGATGCTGAGGTTTTCCGGCGGGGTGACCCCGACGCGGGTGAAATCGGCTTCGGGGCGCAGGCAGACGACATCGATGCTCATGCGGGATTTTCCTGGAAACTGAACGAACGGGTGGAGCGACTCAGGCTTTGTGTTCCTGCGTGCGCTGGGCGATATCGGCGACAGGGAAGAAACACAGCAGCACCAGCGGCTCGCTGCCGGTGTTGCGCGTAGCGTGCTTTTCTCCGGAGGGGATCAGGATGGTGTCACCGGCCTTCAGCGGGTAGTTGCCGCTGTCGGCTTCGGTGCAACCTTCACCCGACATCACGAAAATGCATTCCTCGAAACCCTGGTGGAAGTGCCTGCCGCGCGGCGCATCGCCGGGTTTTGCCGGCGGGATTTCCACCAGGCGCAGTGTCACCGCCTGTGCGCCCTTTTCGCCGGAGACGATTTCCAGCGACTTGCGCCCGGGCAGGCCCATGCTTTTGGCATCGGCCTGGGTGAGGACCTTCGCCATCAGCTGGCCACCTTGAGGTGCTTGATCTCGGCAGTGCCGCCCTGCGCCTCGTCGAGCAGCGCGAAGATTTCGCCGCATTCCTTGGCGATCGCGTCGGCGATGTCGTTGAGCATTTTCAGGCCCTTGGCGGCGGTGGCGTGTTCGGGCGAGCCGTACCAGCCGGTCGCGGCGATGGTCTTGATGTCGCGCAGCACCGGCTGGTAGCTGCGGGTGCGGCGCAGGCGGTCCCACTTGCGGCCGTGGCCGTGGTCCGAGGAGTAATCGATGCGGTCGAGGTGTACCAGCTCCGGCTGGTAGGCCAGCACCGCCAGTGCCTCGATCTCCCCGCCATGGGTCAGTCCGCCGCAGTCGTGGCCGTAGAGTTCGGCGGCGACATAGCAGGCCTGCACCACGATCACGCTCATGCCGACTTCACGGTGGAGCTTCTCGGAGGCGATGGCGAGTGACGGGATGTTGCCCTCGTGCCAGTTGAGGATCAGCAGCCGCTTCGCGCCGTGCTGCGCGGTCGAGGCGCAGGTTTCGGTGACCACGCGCTGGTAGGTGTCGGGCGTCAGCGTGATCGTGCCCTCGAAGGGCATGTGCATCGGCGTCACGCCCAGCGGGCCGCCGGGCAGCACCAGGCCGTCCATGCGCTCGGCCACGGCGTGGCCGATCACGTTGGCGGCGTAGATGTCGGTGCCGGTGGGCAGGTGCGGCCCGTGCTGTTCGACGCTGCCCGCCGGCAGGATCACCAGCGGATTCTTTTTCAGCTGCGCTGCGATCTCGGGCTGGGTCAGGTCGATGAAGTAGCGCGTGGCAAGTGTTGAAGATGGGGCTGGCATCACGGTCTCCGGTCTAGGCCGCACGCTTGGCGTCGTTTTTGGCGCGGGCGTCGTTCATGACTTCCTCGATGGTCACGCACTGGCCCTTGCGGTCGATCGACTTCAGCGCGGCGTTGGTCATCGCCACCGCGACGTTGCCGTTGTGGGCGGTCAGTTCGTTCGGCTTGCCCGAAACGCAGCTGCCGGCGAAGGCTTCAAGCTCGGCGCGGAACATGTCGGACTCCGGCAGCTTGATGTCCTCGCGCTTGCCCCAGCCGTCCTTGCCGCGCTGGATGTAGAGCACCGAGTTCTTGTGCAGCAAATGAGGCGTGTCCCAGGTGCCGAAATCGATCTCGTAGTGCATCAGGCCCCTGGAGCCGAACACGCGCACCGCGAAAATGCCGGGCGAAGTCCAGCAGGAGCCGACGTAGCCGATCTTGCCGTCCTTGAAGCGCACCAGCGACATCGACTGGTCGTCGACCTCGGCGCCCACCGGGGAGAGCTTGGAGGCCATCGACGACACTTCCTGCGGCTCGCCGCCGAGCAGGTGCAGCACGTCGAACTGGTGGATGGCGAGCTGCGACAGCGGGCCGCCGGGGGCGCGGTCCTTGTACCAGCGCCAGGTCTGCGGCGTCAGCTCCAGCGCGCGCTCGTTGGAGAAATTGGCCTCGATGAAAGCGACGCGGCCGAGTTCGCCGGCGTCGATCTTTTCCTTGATGATGCGGATGCCGGCCATCAGCCGCGCGCTGTGGCCGACGGTGACGGTGATGCCGTATTGCTTCTGCAGCGCCTCGATTTTCAGGCCGTCCTCCAGCGTCTGCGAAATCGGCTTCTCGGTGTAGACATGCTTGCCGCCCTTGGCGACGATCTCGGCCATCGGCAGATGCTGCTCGTTCGGCACCGTCAGGATCACGCCCTTGATTTCGGGATTCGACAGCATCGCCTGCATGTCGGGCACCGCCGGCACGCCCATTTCGGCGGCGAAGGCGTCGCGTTTTTCCTGCGAACGGCTGTAGCCGGCGACGATCTGGACCTTGTCGGATTGCTTGGCGGCGCGGGTCAGGACCTTGGCCCAGCGGCCGAGGCCGACGATGCCGACTTTGACGGGGGTGCTCATGGGTGCGTGCTCCTCACTGGTGGTATGACTTGTTTCACACGGTTGTCTGGTGACGGCTGAAGTGCCGGGGCCGCGGTCCGCGACTGCGGCGGCAAGCAAAAGAACACTTGTCCCCGGCAACAGGTCGTAATATCGTATTACGGTATTACAAGGTGGTCAACCGCAACAGCGGATGCAACGATGAACAATCCGAAAATCGAGGGAATTCAGAAGCTTGCCGCACCGCTGCGGCTGCAGGTGCTCGACGGCCTGCGCCGCGCGATCATCGACGGGCGGCTGGCGCCCGGCGCGCGGCTGACCGAGCGCGAACTGACCGAGATGATGGGCGTGTCGCGCACGGTGATCCGCGAGGCGCTGCGCCAGCTCGAGTCCGAGGGCCTGATCGCCAACGTGCCGAACAAGGGCCCGGTGGTGCGCGAGCTGTCGCTGGCGGAAGCCAAGGATCTCTATACCATTCGCGCGGTCCTCGAGGGGCTGGCGGCGCGGCTGTTCGTGCAGAACGCCGATGATGCGGCGCTGAAGCGCCTGGCACAGGCGCTGGACGTGGTGGTCGGCGCCTACGGGCGCGGCGACGCGCAGGAAGTGCTGGAAACCAAGAACCGCTTCTACGAAGTGCTGTTCGAGGGCGCCGGCAGCGAGACGCTGTCGTCGATGCTCGGCACCCTGCATGCGCGCATCTGGCGCTGGCGCGCGCTGGGACTGTCGCATCCTCGCCGCTCAGACAGCCGGTCCCGGGAAAGCGTCAAAGGACTGCGCGCGATGCTTGCGGCGATCCGCAAGCGCGATGGCGAGGCGGCCGAACGACTTACGCGCGAGGAGGCGCAGGGCGCCGCGGCCGAGGCGATGCGGCTGATCGAGCTCAATGCCGGGCCGGGCCAATGATCGAGCTCCCGGCGGCGGCCTGGCTGTACTGTGCCGTGGTGCTGGTCGCGAGCTACGCGCTGCGCGGCAGCACCGGCTTCGGCGGTTTTGCCGCGATGCCGCTGCTGGCACTGGTGATCCCGATGAAGGTGCTGGTGCCGGTATGGACGCTGCTGACGATTTCGTCGTCGGCGACACTCTTCGGCAAGGACCGGCGGCATGTGTCGATGCCGATGATCCTGAAGATCCTGCCCTCCTGCTCGCTGGGCATCCTGCTCGGGCTGTGGCTGTTCAAGACGCTCGACGCCGCCTGGCTCACGCGGGGTCTCGGCGCGCTGGTGACCGGTTACGGGCTGTACGCGCTGTGGCAGACCCGCGGCGGCGGGGCGCCGAAACCGCCGCGCGGCGTCGCCACCGCGGCGAGTTTCCTCGCCGGCGCGGTGGGCACGGTGTTCGGCACCATGGCCAGCATCTTTTTCGCGATCTACATGGACGCGATCCGCGTCACCAAGGAGCAGTTCCGCGGCACGCTCGCCGCGCTGATGATGACGCTGGCGGTGATCCGCGGCGTGGGTTATTACGCGGTGGGCGAATTCGGCCGCGAATCGCTGCTGCTGTTCGCTGCGGCCCTGCCGTTCATGCTCGCGGGCATTTTTCTCGGCGACCGCATCCACACCGGCATGAGCGAGCAGGCCTTCCGCCGCACGGTGTGCGCGATCCTGATCCTCAGCGGCATCCCGCTGATGCTGAAGTAGCGGGCCGCAGCCGCGCTCAGCGCGCGTGCCCGGCGTGGGCGGCGCTGGTCAGTTTTTCGGTGTAGGCGATGGCCATGGCCGAGGCGACAAAGGTCAGGTGGATGATGGTCTGCCACATCAGCGTCTTCTCGTCGTACTGCGAGGCGTTGATGAAGGTCTTCAGCAGGTGGATCGACGAGATGCCGATGATCGCCGTCGCCAGCTTGACCTTGAGCACGCCGGCGTTGACATGCGACAGCCATTCCGGCTGGTCGGGGTGTCCTTCCAGTTCCAGCCTCGAGACAAAGGTTTCCCAGCCGCCGACGATCACCATCACCAGCAGGTTGGAGATCATCACCACGTCGATCAGGCCGAGCACGATCAGCATGATCTCGGTTTCGGTGATGTCCTTGACCGAAATCATCTGCAGCAGGTGGATCAGCTCGCCCCAGAACTGCCAGACGTAGACGCCCTGCGCGACGATCAGGCCGATGTAGAGGGGCGCCTGTAGCCAGCGGCTCATGAAAATCCAGCGCGGCAGCGGGCGCAGCGGGTTGTTGGAAGGTGTGGTGTTGTTCATGTCGTGTTCGATCCGGAGGGAAGGGCGATAGTCTACGCCGCGGAAGGCAGTGCAAGAGTCGCCGGGGAGTTATAAAAATATCATTAAAAACAAATAGTTATAAAATCATGCCGGCGGGCGCAGCAGGATCACCACTTTGCCGACGACCTTGCGGTCGCGCACGGTGGCCAGCGCGTCGCGGTATTGCGCCAGCGGCCAGGCCGCCATCACATGCGGTTTTATTTTTCCTGCGCGGTACCAGTCAAACAGTTCACGCTGCACGCGCTGCACCTTCTCCGGCTGGCGGTCGCGGTAACTGCTGTACTGCAGGCCGATCAGCGAGATGTTCTTCACCAGCAGGTGGCCGGCTTTCACCTCGGGGATGCGACCTTCCGCGAAGCCGACCACGATGATGCGCCCGGACCAGGCGATCACGCGCAGGCTGGCGTCGAACACGTCGCCGCCGACCGGGTCGACAATGATGTCGACGCCGCGCTTGCCGGCGAAGCCCAGCACCTCATTGCGGAAGGCGTCGCGCAGGTTCGGCACGTCGGTGCGCACCACATGGTCGGCGCCGTGCTGTCGGGCGAGCGCGGCTTTATCTGCGCTGCCGACGCTGGCGATTACCCTGGCGCCGAGCGCCTTCGCCACCTGTATGGTGGCAATGCCGACGCCGCCTGCCGCGCCGTTGACCAGCACGGTTTCACCCGGCTGATACCGGCCGCGTTCGACCAGCGCGAAATGCGCGGTCGGGTAGGCGATGCCCATCGCCGCTGCATCGGCGAAGCTCATGCCCTCGGGCATCGGATAGCAGTTGTGCTGCGGCACCACGCATTTCTGCGCATAGGCGCCGTATTCGTTCTGCGCGGCGACACGGTCGCCGGGCTTGCATGTGGTGACGCCTTCGCCGACCGCGGCGACCACGCCAGCCATGTCCTTGCCCGGGCTGAACGGCCGTTTCGGCAGGATCTGGTAGGTGCCGCCGATCACCAGCAGGTCGGGAAAGTTGACGCTGGCGGCGTGGACATCCACCAGCACCTGGCCCGGGCCGGGTGCCGGGGCGGGCGTCTCCTCGAGGACCAGATTGTCGAGCGATCCGTGTTCGTGAACGATCAGGGCTTTCAAAATGTCGGGGCTCTCAGAGTTTCAGGGCATGCGATTTTAGCCTGAGCTTGCGGCAGGCATGAAAAAGGGGCGGCAACAGCCGCCCCTGATCTGGCATCCCGGTGAATCAGTTCATTGCGGACAGGCCTACCGACTTGACCAGTTTTTCGTTGGTTACCATGGAGTCCTCGATCACCTTCCTGAAATCTGCCGGTTTCAGTAGAACGATTTCAGTGGCTTCAAAGGCCATGGCTTTTTTCACGCTGGGCGCCGTCATTGCCTTGGCAAGGGAGGTGTTGATCTTGTCAACCACCCCTTTGGGCACGCCTTTCGGCGCGATAAAGCCCATCCAGCCGACATATTCGAAGCCCGGCAGCGTGTCTGCGATTGGCGCCACTCCCGGCAGCAGTGGCGTCGGTTTGGCAAGGCTGTGGCCAATGGCGCGCATGCGTTTGGTTGCCACATGGCGCATTGCCGCGGCAGACGGGATCAGCGACCACTGTGATTCTCCCGCAGCCACCGAAGCCGAGGAAGGGCCGCCGCCCTTGTAAGGCACGTGCAGGGACTCGATCTTGGCCTGCTGCACGAAATACGCACCGGACAGGTGGCTTTGTGAACCCACGCCTGCAGAGGCCATGTTGAAAGGCTTCTTTCCGCTCTTGGCGTAGGCGATCAGTTCCGGCACGTTTTTCACCGGCAAAGAATTGGCGACAACGAGAACGTTTAGCGTGACTGCAAACTGTCCGACCGGATCGTAGTCCCTGACCGGGTGATAGGGCGGGTTCTTGATCAGCATGCGCGCAATCGTGGACGCGGCGGTGGTTGCCGTGACCAGTGTGTAGCCATCAGGGGTCGAGTTCTTGCCGATCTCCATGCCGATGACGCCACCAGCGCCGGCGCGGTTGTCGACCACCAGCTGCTGGCCGATTGTCGAACCAAGTTCGTTGGTGACAATGCGGGTCAGTGTGTCGACAGAACTGCCGGGGCCGTTGGGAATGATGACCCGGATCGGCCGGTTGGGGTAGGCATCCGCAGCCATGGCGGCGCTGCCACAAAGCGTGCTCGCGGCGAAAAGGCCGAAAAAGAAATGAACGAATTTCATGAACATCCTCCTTGTCAAGAACGACGTATAGTTTTAATTGGTGTGATGATTCAGGAGCAGCCACGCTGATCGCCATGGAATTCTGTCGCGTTTGCCGAAGCAAGGCAACAACCATTGATCGACCAAATTGGTTGTCTGGATTCGGGCGTGAAGTCCGGCGTGAGGCCACAGGGGCGGTGCCCGATGCTAAGTGCCGATGCCAATGATGGAACCTTGACCGGAAGCGGCGGTCATCACACACTCAAATGCCTGCCATGCCCCCCTTTGCCAGATTCCTGCTGATTTCGCTGACGGTTGTCCTGCTCGCCGGCTGTGCCATGGCACCCGTCAACCACACTGCAGCTGATGCCCCGTATGCGGCGCCGCTGCAGCGCGTGACCAAGCAGCGGCCCGTAGTCGGGCTGGTGCTGGGTGCGGGCGGCTCGCGCGGATTCGCGCATGTCGGCGTGCTCAAGGCGCTGGAAGCCGCGGGCATCGAGGCCGATATCTTGGTCGGGGTCAGTTCCGGCGCAGTGGTGGCCGCGCTGCATGCCGGGGGCATGCGCGCCGCCGAACTTGAAGCCAGCGCGCTGGCGATCGAAGACAGCGACCTCCTTGATTTCACGCTGTTCGGCCCCGGCGTCATCGAAGGCGGCCGGCTGCAGGACTACATCAACGACATGGTGCGCAACCGGCCGATCGAGGCGTTGCAGAAACCCTTCGCCGTGGTGGCCGCCGAGCGCGAGACCAGCCGCATGACCGTGTTTACCCGCGGCAACACCGGGCTTGCCGTGCGCGCTTCGGCCAGCGTGCCGCGGCTGTTCTGGCCGGTGGTGATCCGCGGCACCGAATATGTCGACGGCGGCGTGGCCAGCCGGGTGCCGGCGTCGGTCGCGCGCGAGATGGGCGCCGATGTGGTGATCGCGGTGGACGTGTCCTGGCGCGGGTCGGCCGATGCACAGCTCGCCGACGTGGTGATCCGGCCGCAGACCATCCGCACCCGCATCGTCGATTTCTCGCAGAAGGTGGCCAACCTCGCCGCCGGCGAAGAGGCGGGGCGCGCCGCGGTGCCCCAGGTACAGGAACTCCTTGCGCGCGTCGCCGCCGAGAAGGCTGCGCAACCCGCGCTCCGCGTCGGCACCGCACGCCTGAACTGAGGTGGATCCTTCTCGCGCAATGTGAACTGCCGCGCCGCCCGCGCGCGGCGCCTTGTTATGATGCCCGCCTGTTTACCGAAGGAGCATCATCGTGCCGGATCAACGGGCTTTTGCCGGAGTCAAAGTGCTGGACCTCACCCGCGTGCTGGCGGGGCCATTCTGCGCCTACCAGCTGGCGCTGCTGGGCGCCGAGGTGATCAAGATCGAACCGCCGGGCAAGGGCGAGACCGTGCGCTGGCGTCCCGAGGCGGCGGATCCCTCCTATGGCGAGCAGGGCCTGTCGCTGGGCTTCATGACCCAGTCCTCGAACAAGCGCTTCCTGTCGCTGGACCTGAACACGCCCGAGGGCCGCGACATTTTCCTCAAGCTCGCCGCGGAATGCGACGTCGTGGTGCAGAACCTGCGCAGCGGCTCGGCCGCCAAACGCGGCATCGACTACGAGGCGGTGAAGAAGGTCAACCCGGAAGTGATCTTCATGTCGATCACCGCCTACGGCAACACCGGACCCAAGAAAAGACATCCGGCCTACGACAGCGTGATCCAGGCCTGGTCCGGATTCATGAGCATCACCGGCACGAAGGAAAGCGGTCCGTTGAAGGCCGGACCACCGATCATCGATTATTCGACGGGACTCGCCGCCGCCTATGCGGTATCGGCCGCGCTGTTCCAGAAGCAGCGCACCGGCAAGGGCCAGTACATCGACCTGTCGATGCTCGACACCAACATCATCCTGATGGCGTCGACGGTGACCGCCTACATGAACACCGGCGCTGCGCCGAAACAGGGCGGCAACGATGCGGCGAGCCGCTCGCCGGCATCGACCACCTTCAACACTGCTGACGGCCTGATCGCCTTCGCCATCAACGAGGAGCACCAGCACCAGGGCCTGCTGAAGGTGCTCGGGCTGACCGCGCTCAATGACGATCCGCGCTTTGCCACCGGTGCCGCAAGGCGCGAGAACATTCCCGCGCTGCGCGCGCGGATGCAGGAACGGCTGATGACCAAAACCGCGGCGGAGTGGGAGCCGCTGTTCAACGAGGCCGGTGCGCCGGCCGGCCGCGTGCGCACGATTCCGGAATGCATGGCCGAGGCGCAGACTGCATCACGCAGCCTGTTCCACACCTTTCCGGCCGCGGTCACCGGCTTCGCCAAGGACATCCGGGTGCCGCTGTCGCCGTTCAGCTTCGCGCACGACGGGCCGCGCGCCGACACGCCGCCGCGGCCGGTGGGGGCGGACAGCGAGGCGATACTGGGTGAACTGGGCTACGACGCCGCAGCCATCGCCGCGCTGAAGGCGAACAAGGTCATCTGAAGACGAGTGTTCACCCGTGCCGATTGATCCGCTGGTCCTGACTTTTGCCCTGGGGGTCGCCGCGAGGCTGGCCCGCTCCGACCTGCGTTTTCCGGAGCCGGTGTACGAGGCGCTGTCGATCTACCTGCTGCTGGCGATCGGCCTGAAGGGCGGTGTTGAACTCTCGCACCAGCCGCTGTCCCAGCTTGCACTGCCGGCCCTGTGCGCCGTGCTCGCCGGGTTTGTGCTGCCGTTCCTGCTGTTTCCGGTGCTGCGGCACGCGGTCGGCCTTGCGCGGCCCGACGCCGCCAGCGTCGCAGCGCATTACGGCTCGGTTTCGGTGGTGACGTTTGCCATTGCCAGCGCCTATCTGCAGCAGCGCGGCATCGCCGCCGAATCCTTCATGCCGGTGCTGCTGGCGCTGATGGAGGCGCCGGGCATCATTGCCGGTGTGATCCTCGCGCGCGCGGGCGGCACCACCGGGGCGCCGGTGTTCCGCGAGGTGGCGGCCAACAAGGGCATCGTGCTGCTCGCCGGCGGCATCGCCATCGGCTGGGTCGTGGGCAGCGAGGGGTATGCGCCGCTCAAGCCGCTGTTCGGCGACCTGTTCCGCGGCCTGCTGGCGCTCTATCTGCTGGAGCTCGGGCTGGTGGTCGGCGGGCGTTTCCCGGATCTGCGGCGCGCCGGCGTTCGCCTGGTGACGTTCGGTGTGCTTGCGCCGTTGCTGCTGGGTGCGGCGGGCGTGGCCATCGGAGCCTGGCTGCTCGGCTTGTCTGCCGGCGGATCGGTCCTGTTCGGCGTGCTGCTGGCCAGTGCATCCTATATCGCCGCGCCTGCCGCCATGCGCATGGCGGTGCCTGCCGCCAATCCCGCGCTGGGCATCTCTGCCGCGCTGGCGGTGACGTTTCCGTTCAATGTGTTCGTCAACATACCGCTGCTCGTGCTGCTGGGAGGAAGGATATGAGCCTGTCGACGCATCGCCGCTGCCAGCTGACCATCATTGCCGAGTATGTGCTGGAGGAGAAGCTGATCGACCTTGCCGGCCGCGCCGGCGTGCACGGGTACACCGTCCACGAAGTGCGCGGCGGAAGTTTTTCGGCCGACGGCGAGCGCCGGCGCGAGGGCGCGGGCGACACCGACCGCACGATCGAGATGAAGGTGATTTGCGAGCGCGATGTCGCCGGGGATCTTGCGCAGCAGGTTCTGGACCGGTTCTCGGGCAACTTCTCGGTCCGGGTGCTGCTGGCCGAGGTCGAGGTATTCAGGCCGGGCAAGTATTAAAGGAACTAGGCCGGCGCGCCCAGTGTGCGCTGGCGCGGCACGCGGCCGATGTCCCATCCCGCTGTCGCGCGTTTCCAGAACCCGGCAACATCCTGCGGGCCGCAATCCGCGACCTGCGCCTGACCCAGGAAGGCCAGCGCCGCATTGAGCGCCGGCACCGGGCTGGCGGTGTCGATGGGCGCGGCCAGGGTCTGCTTGGAGAGTTTTTCGCCGAGCACGTTCACGGCCACTGGCAGGTGGGCGTAACGCGGCGTTGCACGGCCGAGCAGCTGCTGCAGGTAGATCTGCCGCGTGGTCGAATCCAGCAGATCGGCGCCGCGCACGATATCGGTGATCCCCTGCGCAGCGTCATCCACCACCACCGCCAGCTGGTACGCGTAATAGCCGTCGGCGCGCTTCAGCACGAAGTCGCCGACCTGGCGCTCGAGGCTGTGCGCGATCCTGCCCTGGATGGCATCGGTGAATTCGATGCGTGCGTTGTTGGTCAGCACCCGTTCGGCGCGCGCGGCGCGGCCCGCGAGCAGGCCCTTGCGGCAGGTGCCGGGATAGACCGGACCGTCGAGGCCGCCAGCCGCCGAATCCGCGATTTCGCGGCGACTGCAGGAACAGGGGTAGACCAGTCCGCGTTTCTTCAGGGTTTCCAGCGCATCGCGGTAGGCGTCGTCGCGGGTGCTTTGATGGACCACCGGCTCGTCCCAGGCCATGCCCAGCGCCTCCAGCGCGCGCAGGATGAGGTCGGCCGCGCCCTGCACGGTGCGCGACTGGTCGAGGTCGTCGATGCGCAGCAGCCATGCGCCCTTGTGTGCCCTGGCATCGAGGTAACTGCCGACGGCGGCAACCAGCGAACCGAAATGCATCGGGCCGGTAGGGGAGGGCGCGAAGCGCCCGCGGTAGGAATGTTTCGCCATGTGCCAGTGTAGCGCCGGAGCAGGCGCTAGAATGCGCCCATCCGCAAATTTGATCCACTGCCAGGAGCATTGTTGATGAAAGTCAAAGCCGCCGT